>Ga0265298_10001513_pt1 | contig 34494 bp, 61 predicted proteins | sample AusTroGonzalo_MG_3_FD_193486 | JGI IMG/M metagenome (GOLD analysis project Ga0265298, IMG submission 193486) | Bovine rumen microbial communities from tropical cattle in Woodstock, Queensland, Australia - Gonzalo_01 | ecosystem: Host-associated > Mammals > Digestive system > Stomach > Rumen ... | reverse complement strand
AGCGTTTCCTGCAAAATTGCCAAATTTGCAAGGATTGCATACTTGTTGACTATGTTTTGTTTGCTTGGGAGGTTTTACAGATGGCCATGCCGCGAAAATCCGTCAATATTGCGACGGGCAAAATCGGAAAACAAAAACGGCTGAACAAAAAACAGCAGGAGGAACAGCTAAAGCTGGAACGCGACGAGATCGAAGCGGCTCCGCCTTCGTGGTTGGTTCCCGAAGCGGCGGCAGAATACAAGCGCGTAGTCAGACAGGCGGGCAATATCGGAATCCTTGACAATCTTGACTTGACTTGCCTTGCCGTTTACGCGGCGGCCTATGTGCAATTCACGGAGGCGCACCGAAACATGATGGCGGACGGCTTTGTTACCGTCAACAGCAAGGGCGCGGAAGTGCCGTCCCCGTGGGTTGGCGTTGCCGATAAAGCCGCGGCTCAAATTATGAAATGCTCTTCAAAACTTGGGCTTTACACTACGGACAGATTGCGCTTGATAGTCCCTGAAAAGGAAGTACCGAAAAGCCCCGTTGAAAAGTGGTTGCAGTTTTTGCCGTCGGCGGCAGACAGACGGGCGGCGGTAAACGATGCTTGACAGGACAACGGAATACGCTCGCCTTGTGGTTGACGGGAAAAGGCTGACGGGACAGGCGGAGCGGCAAGCGTGTGAAAGGCACTTGCGGGACATGGCGGATAAGTCAAACCCGTGGATATTTGATGCAAGAGAAGCTGAACGGCATATATCCGTGGCGAATATGCTGACAATAGGCGAAGGACAGGCCAAGCCTTTGAAAACAAGGGGCTTTCAGGATTTCATCATCGGCTCCCTTTTCGGATGGCGCAAGAAGCGGTCAACACAGCGGCGGTATCGTGAAGCCTATATACAGATGGGGCGGCAGAATGGCAAGTCCTTCATCGCGGGCGAGATGTGCAACGACTTTGCGTCCTTCGCAGACTATCAGCGCGGGCGGATATTTTGCACGGCGACGAAACAGGCACAAGCCGATATCGTTTGGGATGAGTGCGCGGCGTTTATCGAAAGCGATGACGGACTCAAAGAATTATACAAGATAAGACACTATGACAGGACTATCACTTCTCTTGTAACAGGCACGACGGTGAAGGCCATCGGCAGGGACACAAAATCGGCAGACGGTTTCCGTTCTATCTTAGCTATCATCGACGAGTATCACGCACATACAACGAATCAAATGTATAAACTCATGCTTGACGGCCAGATCAATGTCGATAATGCGCTTACCCTTGCCATAACTACTCCGGGATTTAATTTGAACGCGCCATGCTATGAACAATATCAATTTGCAAAAAAAGTCCTTTCGGGCGTTGTGAAAAAAGATTCGCTCTTCGTTTTTATTTGCGAAATGGATGATGATGATGATATTTGGAATCCGGCAAACTGGGCGAAAGCAAATCCTTTTTACTTGTGGAAAAACGACACAGAACTCAATCAAGAGAAAATAGCACGCATGGCAGAAAAAGCAATCGAAGCGAAGGAAAAACAAGGAGCGGACCTTGTGAATTTCCTTACAAAATCTCTTGGGCGTTGGGTGTCGTTTTCGGGTAGTAAACTCCTGAACCTCGACAGATGGAAAGAGTGCGGCACCGATAGGACGATAGCGGATATGGCGGGCGGGGACGCTTATCTTGGCATCGACCTTTCAAGCGGCGGCGACCTTACGTCGATTGCGTTGCTTTTCCCGCTTGGCGGCGATGACTGCTATATTTGGTCTCACAGCTATTTGCCGGAACTGCGGCTTGCAGAACATGAGAAAAGCGACGATGCGCCGTATGGGTATTGGTCGGGCGCGGGCTTGATTACGCTGACAAGTGGTATCTACGGCATCAAGACGGATTATCGCTACATCATTGAAGACTTGCGGAAACTGATAAATGAGTACAATATCCGCGTCATCGGGTGCGGCTATGACAATCATAATGCGTCGGCCTTTCTTGCGGATTTGGAAACGGTGCTTGACTGTGATTTGACGGAAGTCAAGCAGAGTGCGCGGTCGTTGAACGAGCCGACGAAAGACTTTGCTTTGAGTGTTGAGGCGGGCACGGTATCCTATGACAAACAAAACTCCTTGCTTTCGTGGTCCGCGGCGAACGCGATATTATCCGCGCCGAACTCTTTTGGTGAGATTAAGATTGACAAGATGAAAAATCAACAGCGAATCGATCCTATTGACGCAATTATAGACGCTTGGGCTTTATGGCTACAAAGCAAACGAAGCCGCCCGCCGTCCGGCGAAGAGGCTTTTGATATATGGTTAGGCATCACGGGAAATGATAAAACAGAATAGCGGCCCGCGAAAGCGGGCTTTTCTTATGTCCAAAAGGAAGTGAGTATCATGAGTTTATGGGACAAAATAAAGGCGCGGTTCTCCCGCAACGAAGCCGTCATCCCGTCATGGCCAGCGTTCTTCGGCGGCGGGGATGGCGGACAGTATGGCGCGGACATCTCGGAGATTACTTATTTCACTTGCCTGAAAACGCTTTCCGAGGCTCTCGGTAAAATGCCCGTGCATCTTGTGGACGCGGAGAAAAAGAGACAGCCGCACGAAACGACGCGGATCGTCGAAACGCAAGTCAACAACGTGCAAACGCCAGTCCAGTTTTTTACACAAATGGAGTATGCGCGGAACCACTACGGGAACGCATACGCCTATATTGCGCGGGACGCACGCGGGCGCGTTTCGGGGCTGTATCCTTTATATCCGCCCGCCGTGCAGATATGGATAAACAATACCGAGGCGATAACGGCGCGGCCTTATTATTATTACTATGTGGAACCGGAAAGCGGCGGCGCGTATTACCTGAACCCGGAAGACGTTATCCATGTAAAAGCGTGGATAACGGAACCGTCGGGGCACGCGGGGAAAAGTGTCCGGCAGATTCTAGCAGAAAGCCTGACAGGAAACAAGGCAAGTCAAGCGTTTCTCAATGACTTATACCAAAAGGGCTTGACGGCGAACGCGGTTGTGAAATACGTCGGTGACTTGTCACGCGATAAACAATCCGCGATGCTCAAAAACATTGAGGCACAGGCCCGCGACAACGGGCGGCGCATGATTGCCCTTCCTGTTGGCTTTGACTTGCAGACGCTCGACTTGAAGTTGTCCGATTCGCAGTTTTTTGAACTGCAAAAATACGGCGCGTTGCGGGTGGCGGCGGCTTTCGGCGTGAAGCCGAATTTTCTCAACGATTATAGCAAGTCCAGCTATGCCAACAGCGCGGCGCAAAACTTGTCCTTCTATGTGGACACGTTACTCTACAATGTCAGCGGGTACGAACAGGAGATGAACCGCAAGCTATTGACACAGGCGGAACAAGCGGCGGGCATCGGGTATAAGTTTAACCTTTGGGCGATACTTCGTTCAGATCCCGACAAGCAAGCGGAGATAATAAGGACACTCACAACGACGGGCATATACTCCGTTGACGAAGCGCGTTATCGTCTCGATATGCCGCCTTGTGACGGCGGGAACGTCCACATGATTCCGGGCAATTATATCAAATTGCAGGATATTGGAGCCTACATCGACACATCGAAAGGAGGTGTGAATGATGCTCAAAGTGCAGAATAGCGCAGAGGCGGCGGAACTGTATATCACGGGTGACATTATCGACGATACGGACGGTGCGATGGTAGCGGCGTGGGATTTAGCCGACGGCTATCAATGGCCCGCCGACATTCATGCACAGCTCGAAAGCGTCAAAGGAAAGCCGTTGACAGTCTATATTAACAGCGACGGCGGCTCGGTTCCTGCGGGTGTTGCGATTGCAAACATGATAGCGCGGCACGATGCGCCGACAAAGGCCGTCATTGATGGTTGGTGTTGCAGTATTGCTACACAGATATTTTTCGCGGCACAGACGCGGGAAATGCCGGAGAACGCCTATCTCATGATTCATAAACCGTGGACAATCGCAAGCGGTGACGCGGACGAGATGATGCGGGCGGCGGCGTATCTTGAGACGATTCAGGCGGGGCTTGAAACGACGTACCAACACGCGGCGCGTGACGGCGTGACGGCTGAACAGATTCACGATTTAGTGAACGCGGAAACATGGCTCACGGGCAAGGATGCGGCGGAACTGTTTGATATTTCCATCACGGAGGCCGCGCCCGTTGTGAACTGTATCGGCGGGAAAATGGCGGCGAAGATTAAGCCGCCGACAGGGTTAGTCATTAACAAGACGGAGCGAGAAGAAATTCCCGCGCCGACTTTTGATGAAGAAGCAGAAAAACATATTAACAAAATGCGGGCGAAGGCGAAAGCCGCGCTCGCGCTCATGAAAGGGGCAATGACAAAATGAAGAAGTCAGACGAACTCAAGAAGGTTGTGAACGAGATTTCCACCAAAGTGGAAGCGGCACAACAGGCAGAACAGTTTGAAGAGGCGGGCAAGCTGGCCGACGAACTGACTGCGGCGGTAAACTCGTACAAGGCGGCGAAGGCTCTCGAGGACGCTGAACTCGACGCTTTCAAAGGCACGGCGGCACCCGTCAAGGCGGCACCGAAGGCCGACGCGGCAACGATGAACCGCGTATTTAACAAGCTGGTGCTTGGTCGCCCGCTGGACGATGCGGAGCGCGAGGTTTACGCGGCGAACCGCAAGGCGTTTGACAGCCCGGGCACGCCGGGACAGGTCGAAGCCACGGCCGCTAAAGGTGGGTACCTCGTTCCGACGGAACAGCTCAACATTCTTTACGAATATCGCCGCATGTATTCCCAGCTCCGGGATTATTGCAACGTCTTTCAGATTTCCAAGCCCACGGGGAAATTTCCGGCTATCGGCGCGGAGACTGGCAAGCTCACGTCCTTCGAGGAAATTACGCAGATCACCGCGCATGATGTCGATTTCAGTCAGGTCACTTGGGAGACTGTGGACTATGGCGACATCATCCCCATCAGCAACCAGCTCATCGCTGACGCCGATTTCTCGATTATGTCTATTATCGGCCAGCGGCTTGCGCGTAAGGCCGTTAACACCGAGAACGACGTGATTGTTTCGGCTATCAACACGGAGCTTTCCAGCCCCACGACTATCACGACTTATAAGCAGCTTCTCAAGGCGTTGAACGTCACGCTCGACAGGGCGTTTTTTGCGAACGCTCGCATTTTCCTGAATCAGGATGCTTTCCAGTGGCTTTCGACGCTGGAGGACGCTATGAACCGTCCTCTCCTTGTGCCTGACGTGGCTATTCCTGACAGCTATCGTTTCAGGGGCAAAGAGGTTGTGGTTGTGCCGAATAGCGTCATGCCGACGGTCACGGTTTCCAGCGATGACCTCGCGCCCATCTATGTCGGTTCGATGGCTGACTTTGTGGGCTTCTTCGAGCGTGCGGGCGTGGAGATTGCAACGAGCACCGATTTCATGTTCGACAAATATGCGACTGCGATGAGGGCTGTCCTCCGGTTCGGCGTGTCTATCCTTGACGATGACGCGTTAATCAAACTGCAAGTCAAGGTCAATTAAATGGTGACGGTAGCAAGCGCGAAAGAATATTTACGAATTGACGGCACGGCGGAAGACACGCTCATGGCGACGTTGGTCTCCGCCGCGTCCGCTTATCTTGCCGGGGCGGTTGACGATTTCGCCGCGAAATATGCGGCGGATGAGTCTTTCGCCGCGCTTGCGGATATGTTGGAACTCGCATACATCGTCGAAGCGTACCGAAACAGGGACGCTATCAACGATCCGCGGGCAAACGACAAGCATTTTTCGTATATGTTCTTTTCGCAGATGACACAGCTTCAAACGTGGGTGGTGGCGTCTCCATGATGAATACGGGACAGGCCATGCGTACTACAATAGACGATTTGGCCGAGCGTATCGAAATTAAATATGCCGCCACAACACAAGACGCGGCGGGCAACATCATCAAGGGCACGGAGACTTCACGGGGTGTTTGTTGGGCGAAGGTGCTCCCGATTAAAGCGGTTATCGGTGACGGCTATAACGAGAACGTGAACGAGATTTCATATCGCGTCACGGTGCGTTATAGAACCGACATCGAACCGACGGATATTGTAATATGGCGCGGGAAACGCCTCGCCCTTTTATCTCCCGCTTATGACGCGGAAAGCCGCCATATTTGGACGGTATTCGATTGCAGGGAGTTGGTCGAAGATGCGTAAAAAAGGCGGCAGAAGCGGATTCGTGCGCGGCACGATCACAGGCGGGCGGCAGGTTTACGAAATCCTGAAAGCTATCGGCGAAGAGACCGTCGAAGCGGCGAAGGAAGAAACAAAGCGGCAAGCGGAAATCATCGCGGCAGACGCTCGCCAGCGTTGCCCGGTTGACACGGGCGCGTTGCGCGACAGTATCAAAGTGGTCGAGGTACGCGGCGGGCTTGTTTGCAGGATTTCCGCTAATGCTCGCAACAGCAAGGGTAAGGCTTGGCCTGATTTCGCATACGGTCAGATCGTGGAATTTGCTCCTCCTCACAAAGGCGGGCGGCCCTTTCTGTATCCTGCTTTCGACGCTCATCGTGACGCGGCACAGCAAGCAATCTATGACGCGGTTCAAAAGGCATGGCGCGAGGCAAAGGGGGCACCGGCATGACGACACGCGAAGCTATTTTCGCGGCTCTTAACGTGACGGCTATCACGTCCCTGCTGACGGCCGACGCAGAGGGCCGCTGTATTTACCACGTCCGAAGTCCGGACGCGGGCAGTTATCCAATTTTGATTTATAGCATCATTTCCGATGTCCCTGCATTGACGGCGGATAATACGGAAGAAGAGAGGCGCGTCACGGTGCGAATACATATTTGCACTAGAGACGCCGCCTATGAACCGATATTTTCAAAAGTCAACGCGGCTATGTTGGGAATAGGTGCTATGCGTTACAGTACAAACGAGATTTTCGTGGACGGTGAGTTTATCATGGTCTGCGATTATACACTTGGACAAGGAGTTGATTCATTATGAGCGCACCGACTTCAGGGCAGGTTTCAGCGCAATATATCGGCGTTTCGAATCTCACGGTTGCAAAACAGCTCACCGACGTGGCGGGCGGTTCTGCAACGTATGACACGCCGCTTTCTCTCGGCAAAGTGCTGATTCAGGTTCAGTTGCAGCCGCAGACGGCGAAGGCTGACCTGTATGCAGACAATCAAAGTATTGATAGCGTGAACGTCGTGCAGAAAGTCAATATTTCCATCAACACGGCGGCCCTTCCGCTGGAATATACCGCCTATCTGTTGGGGCATAGCGTGACAAACGGCGTCATGACGGTGGATAAAGACGATGTTCCGCCCTATGTGGCTGTAATGTTTGAATCGAATAAGCGTAACGGGAAAAAGCGTTACGTCAAATATTACAAGGTGCAGTTTAGCGAAAGCGACAGCACGGAGAACACGCAGGGAGAAAACATTGAGTACAACACGCCGACGCTTGAAGGCTCGATGATTTATCGTCTGTCAGATGGCTTGCTTGGCATCATCGCGGACGAAGAGGCACCGGACTATGTAGCATCGACGGGCGCGAGCTGGTTTGATGCGGTTTAATATGCGGGCGGCCTAGTGCCGCCCTTTCCGTTTTGTTTTCTAGGAGGTTACAACATGGATAAGAAGGATATCCCGACTTTGCAATATCGCGGGCGCGAAATTACTCCCGCACCTGTCAAGATGCGCGTGTGGCGTGAACTGCTGAAAGAGGCCGACACGGGTGAAGATATGGCGGCACGGATGGACTATTATCTCCGCATGATTGTGGACGTATTCGGGCGCGACGAAATCACGCTTGAAGTGCTGGACGATATTCTCCCGGTCGCTGACGTTATCCCGCTTTATTCTCAATGCGTGCGGTACGTTTTCGGGCTTTCGGTGGCGCGGTTGGACAAGCTCCCAAACGCGGCGGCCCCGACAGAGGGGCAAATCTGACGCCTTACGAAAATCTGCTTGTCTTCTATGCGCGCTTTCAGGAAAAATACGGCTGGCGCGTGAAAGACGTTGACGAAGCAGAAATGGAATTACTTTTAGATCAGCTTGCGGCGGTGTCCATCGTGGACACGCCGCCGCAAAAAACGCTTTCTATTGAGGATGTGACGTAGTTATGGCAAGTGGAAAAACCGTAGGAAGTTTATATCTTTCTCTTGGCTTAGATATTTCAGAGCTTGAATATGGTTTCGCCCTTGCTGACCGTACCGTATCGCAAGCAATTTCACGTTTCAATCATGAGGCGCAGAATTTAAGATTTCAAGCGCAGATAGACACGAATAATGCGGAGTCTTCTATTGAACGGCTCCGCATACAATACGAAAGCCTCGGCAAACAGATTGACAATGCGCGACAAAAAGAGATGCTTTTGCTTCGCAATTTGGAGGCGACGCGAAACAGTCTCGGCGCAAACAATCCTTTAACTGCAAAGGCCGAAACAGCATTAAAGAGGCAACAAGTCTATATTTCAAACCTTACGCGGCAACAGAGGGAACTAAAGGCGACGATGGACTTGTCTTCGTCTTCCGTTATAAATTTTGCCGACGCTATGAGAGCCGCCCGCGGCGGGGCGATGGGGCTTGCAAATTATATAGCGGCACTTGTCCCCGAGGTTGCGGCATTAACGGCGGTTGTCGGTGCTGGACTTGGCCTTGCAAGCATAACAAAAGAAGCGGCAGACGCGGCGGCCAGCATCGGGGACTTGGGAGATCAGCTCGGCATCGGCACGGAGGCGGCGGCACAGCTTCAAGGCACATTAAAAGCGGCGGGCGTTGAAACAGAGGGCTTTGTGGGCTTTATCACAAAGCTGGACAAGTCCGTCAAGAGTGCTGGCGAAAACGGGAACGAAGTGACGCGCACCCTTTCGCGGTTCGGCGTATCTCTCACAGATGACACGGGCAAGCTCGTTGATTATAACGAACAGCTCCGCCGACTTGCCGAAGCGTATCAAAACGCGAAGGCATCGGGCAACGTAGAAGACTTTTTCGCGGGCATCGGCGCACGCGGCGCGGCGTATCGGGATTTACTCAATAAATTTGAGGAATACTCGCGGCGCGGTGGCGATATGTACGGCACAGGGCTGAAAGATGTTGCTGGCGAAGCCATGCAAGCAACGGACGCGATAGGAGAAGTTGGGGAAAAACTCGATTCTCTCAAACAAGCATTCGCGGCGGCTTTTGTGCCTATTATCAACGACGTACTTCCTCCACTCATTGAACAATTAAAAAATATCCGTAACCTTATGGATGAGAATACGGAGGCCGTTTCCCTTTTTGCCCGTGGGCTTTATGAGGCCGCGACGTTCAATCCTCTCACGGCTGGCCTTAAAGGGCGTGATTTGCTTTTAGGCAAAGACAACAGCGCGGAACAAGTTGAAAAAGCAGAACGGGCGCAACGTGAAGCGGCTCAAAAAACGGCGCGGGCGGCGGCACAAGCTGAACGTGAAGCAAAGGCCGTGGCAGACGCGGAACTCAAAGCGCAGACAGAAAACGCCGAAGCGATTGCGGCAATATGGCGTAAGGCAACGGCGTCAAAGTTGGAGAATGACCTCGCCGCCATAGATGCAAGGATGAAAAAAGAGCTTGAGGCCGCGAACCTGACGGAGCAGGGCAAAGCGCGAATACAAGAGCGATATGCGGCAGAGAAGCAAGTCGCCATAACGAAAACGGCGCAAGAGGTTGCGCGCATGGATCGCGAGTTGTCTGATTCAATCGCCAAGCAAACGAAGGGCGAACTTGAAAACGCGCTTCGTGACATTGACAGACAGGCCGAAGCGACACGCAAAAAGTATATTGATTTATACGGTTCCGTCAGCGAGAAAACGGACGAACTTATCCAGCGGAACGCTGACTTGCAACGGCAAAACGCCATACAGTCCCGCGCTGATAAAGCCTTGACTAGCGAGAAAAAATATTGGGATATCTTCCAAAAGGCGATGTCCGGTCAGACGATGGGCTTTAATGGCGGCTTTAAGATGTTCGACCTTACGGGTGACATGGACGCGCGGCTCAAGGCGGCGGAAGAAGCTATCCGCGCGGAAATGCTGAAAAGCAGGGGCATCACGAACGCCACAGTTAAGACTTCGGACTTGCAGATGTTCGACGCCTTGATGAAGCGGGTGCAGGGCGGCGGGCTTGCGAATGTCGTTGATGATGCGGGCATCATGGGCGAAAAGGTCGCGGCGGCGGTGTCCACTAGCTTGCAGGGCGTGACGGATTCGATGGCGCAAGGAATGAACGCGGGCTTGGCTCCAGCACTTGACAAGATGTCAGCACAGGACGGGCAATATCAAAGCGCGGCCCTTTCGCAATATGAAAGCATACGGCAAGCCGTTGATAATTTGGCGGCCCGCATGGAGAAAAAGGACACGCTTGCGCCGACGATAACGGTGCAGATTGACAGCGCGGTCACGGAAGATTCTGCGAGCATGACGCGCCTTGCGGATAGCGTTGCCGACCGTATAAACGAAGTGCTTGTTCGTTATATTGGCGACAGTCACGGCGGCACGAATACTTATTAAGGGGGGCGTGAAATATGGTTTCTTTTGCATACGGCGGAACGACAGTATATAGCTTGAGCAATCCGTCAAGCGAGACTATCACGCCTGACGATAGGCAACAGGAGATAGAAGTCATAGGCGGCGTGGTGGTGCAAGACTTCGGGCACGTTGCCGCGGGCGATAAGATTTCATGGACGTTGCAGTTTGATTCGACGGCATGGACAAGCATCGTCACATGGTGGGACGCTAGATACATGGTAACGGTTACAGATGCGGCTGGAAATGCTCACACGGTGCGGATCGTTGTCAAAAGTTATAGTTATGTTCCCATGTTCGAGAAAAAAGCGGTTCAGGCCGTTATTGAGTTGTGGTACGCGTAGGGAGGTTGTAAACAATGGCAAACGCATATATTAACCTTTACAAAGGAAGCCCGACTGCGGGCGGCACGGACGGGACGCTGGTTTCGCTTGATGGTGTCGGAACGTCGCCGATCTCGTTCACGCTGGACGCGGCGACAAGTGAAAGCAAGACGCAAAAGGTTGCGCTTCGTTGCGAAAGCGGATATCAGACAACAGGCGACGTGGAGATTTACGCATACGGTTCAAATGAGGATATGTGGCAGTTTTGCGCGACGGAAAGCGGCACATATACTTCGACACTTACAATTTCAAGCACTATCGACGCGACGAATACGGTCTTTTGGGTAAAGGCACTTTCGGACAATAGCGAGGAACCGGGCGTTGACACGTCGGTAGATATCTATGTTGGGGCAGACATTCTCCCTGATACCTAAGAGGGGGATTTCCCATGACTTATAGATGGTTATGGTGTGATACCGAAAGAACGCTTGCGGGCTTGGTAGAACTGCAAGGCGACACGGCGCGGACGATTGAAAATGCAAGCTGGACGACACACGCAGAACTCCACGGAGACACGGAGCGGACTTTGCTTGCCGCGTCTGTCTTGTTGCACGGCGACACAAAAAGAACGCTTCCCGCCGCTTCGCCTGTCTTGCATGGCGACACGGAGCGAACGGTTGTTATTCATGCGCGGCTGCGGGCGGCAACGTCGCGGGCGTTGATAAATACTGTCACACTACACGCCGACGCGGAGCGCGTGTTGCCGTTTTCTGTCAGCTTTACAAGCGGCACGGGCGGCTTGAATAATATAACGATGACGCTGGCGGAAAAAACGCTTTCTGATACTTTCCGCATGATGAGCGCGACGCCGTATAATCTCCAAGACGTCATTCAGGGAGCATTTTTCGATTTCGGGTACAAGTTCCGCGTCGAATCAACGTCTCAGCGCGATTTAATGCAGACAGTCAACGGGACGTATGATGTCGATGAGTTGTTATACAATCCCATCAAATATCACGTCAATCCGTCGGATAAACACGCATACTATCCAAAGCGCACGAACACGCAAAGCGGCCAGCAGGTTTTATATGGTATCACTGCGGCGCAGGTTGCGGCGTTGTGTTGTGCGGGTATCAACAAGACGGCGGTTTGCTATTTCGACGATTTCTTCCCTTCATCGGCACAGGATGACGTGATAACTAATTATCAGTCTGTTCTTTCGGGCGTTTTCGGGTGGACGGCACAGGTGCCGCGGCGACAAATTAACGTATTTATGCGCGGCGGCAACGTGTATTTTCTCCAGCGCGGAAAAGAGGCGGGCGTCATTGACCTCGACGATTACACGCACAGCCGCCCGACGATAGACCGTTCTTTAGTGAGGACGATGTGGGCGCGGCGTGCTGACTTTTATGATTCAATGAACGGTTCGACGGGTATATGGGGCGATTGGTACATTGAGAGTATCAGCGATCCCGACATCAACCACGGCGGCAACGGAACGACGCCGCCGGATGTTACTCTTGATTCTGACGGGCTGGTCGAAAGAACCGTCGAACACGTTGACAATGAGGACGGCGAGCTTGTGATTACTACGGATTACGAGTACACAAGCACGGGCCGCTCTCGTTTTTTGACGCGGGAAATACAAACGACGCGGCGGGATGGCGAGATTATTGAACAGCGTACAATTGACCATTATCCGTTGGAGAACGGCCAGCGGTACAGCGTAGGCACGGACGCGGACGGCAACACTTCAAGCGGGCTTGGGACGTATCCATACGCGGATTCGATGAACCGATACGCGGGCGAAATATGGAAATTGACGCGCGGCGGGCGGTGGGTAACGAATAACGGGGACACGATAGCGGATAGCAATTCGTTTCCCGTCAACGACCGCGCCACAATCGAGGCCATTTATAGCGAGCTAAAATGGATGAACCGCAAGACAATGGAGCGCGTCACGGTGGACATTATCGGCACCGAAGCGCAAGGCGTTTCCAGCGTCAACACGGTTTTTGATTTTTTCAACCGTTATGAGCTGGACGGGAATGAATATTATCTTGTGTCGAATACTGTTTCCTATACGTCGAGGCAGTTTGTGCAAACGCTCAACCTTGTGAGGTGGTATTGATGCGCGGAATGATAGGGCTGGCGGAAACAATCAGCGATGCACTCGAACGGGCGCGGAAAGGTATTCCGGCAGAGCGCGGCATCATGGCGGGCGGGTATGTTTCCATCGGGACGCGCACTTATCCCGCCCATCTAGCCGTTGACCTTGATATCCACGACGGGGACGCGGTTTGGTGTCAGTTGGTTGACGATATGACGGGAGCCGTCATTGTTGGGAGTTGATAGTTGTGCATCGTGCAATACTAGCAAGCGGCGACGGCATAAACTTTCGCGACAGCGACGGGAACGCGCTGACGGCCATCGGAAACGTCACATACAAAGCAGGAGACGCGGTTTGGACGGACGGGCGGTGCATTTATGGATGGGTGAGGCCGAATCAGCCGAACGCGCTACAATTCCCGGCGGGCGGGTATGATTGCCCGTGGCTAGAGGCGGGCGGCTGGTATCCTTCGACGGCTTACGTTTTGCCGTTCGCCCGTCCCCGCGATATGAAAAAGCTATGCGACCTCGGCGAGTGGGTGATTGACGCTTACGGCATCTTTGTGGCGGGCGAGGCGGCTTGTTGGATTATTGCACAAAGCGGAAATCAGCGATACGCGGTACAAGTGGAAACAGGAGAGAAAATCACGCTTGCCGTCCCTGATCGTTCATCGTACACGGGCACTCCATACGTTTATGACGCTTGTGTTGACGGCGAAGGCAATCTGCTTTTCCTGGAAGTCTATAATGATACGTCGGGAAACTATGTAGGAATTGCCGTTCATCGGAACGACGAAATCATTGACACGGTGGAAAGTATTGAAGGCGGCGAACACGAAGAAACGTCATACTGCTCACCGATGGCTTTGCATCTTTTCGACGATGGCTCTTTTTGCGGGACGTTGCGCGAAGACACGGCATTAGATAACGAGCTTTTTGTAGATGAATGGAGCGAAATAGAGCAAGAAGATATTTCCGTCGATACGTCGGGGATAATCATACATACGACGCCGGGGCATCCGATAGAAAGCGAAGATGTAACGGCATGGACTTATGACTATTACTTATTAGGTCATAGATATCGCATTCAACCGTTTAAGGATTTCCAAGCCGTACATCGAAGCAGGACGGGCGTTTTTTCGGGAAGCCTGTACTATTATGATTCTGCGGACGGCAAGACGGAAATCTACAAACAAACAGACAATAGAGACTATGAGCAGGACTATCCGTTTGCGAAAATTGACGGCGCGTATTATGACGAATATGGTTATACGATAACGTCAGCGACGGGGCCGGATATGACAATGACGGTTGTATTCCAACAGAAATATATTCGTAGCATTGACGGGCAGGAAATAAATAAATATTGTTTCTCGCTAGAGGCTAGCACGATAGTAAGTGGGAATAAATTGATTATGGCAGAAGCACTTATAAACTGGGACTTTATAACGGAGGAATCCGCGAAAATTGCTTATCCTGCTTTTTATAAGGGCTGGGCGGTAGTAACAAGCGATCCGGCAGAAGAAGGAACGGCGTATGATTACGAATTAGATGATGGCGCGATATCGTGCGCGGCTCCATCCAATCCGTCACTCAATGGTTTGGGCGTGTTTCAGCGCGGGGCACTATTGCCGCAAGGGTTCACGGGTTCCGCGTCGGTGCGGGGGCTATCGTTTGAACAAGCAGAAATGCAAGTTTTCGATGCGGTGAAAGTGTCGGGCGGTTATCTGCTATTAACGACGGGCGGCACTTACTTTTCACATGGCGGCACGACGGAGCTTATCCGCGGCGGCTTTAGGGCGTTTGTAAATACACGAATCCGCGAAAGTGATGATATAGACGCGGTTCGTGATGGTTTAGCAAGGAACACTTTGGACTAACAGAAAGGGGCTAGAAACAATGGCGAATCAGTACACATTGACGGACGATTTTTCCGCGATTACGGAAACACAGGGGACGCTTTACAATGTAGGGGACAGCAATATTGAATTGGCATCGGCGGCGGATACTACGCCGGGCCAGGGCATCTTGTTTCCATCCGGTGCGCGGCAGACTTTCCGCGGGACGCTTTATGCCCGTTCGATGGATGACGCGGCGACGCTGAATGTATCGGATTTTACTGAAGGGGCGGGAGGAGGTGATATGCCTGTTCTCCGCTTTTGCGGCTCCGTAGCGACGTATGACGATTTGCCTGACGATGCAGAACAAGGGGACGTTTACAATGTCGAGGCCGCCGATCCCGATCACGGTATTCTCGCCGGAGACAATGTAGCATGGGACGGCACAGCATGGGACAGGATGGCGGGCGTCTATACCGTTATGACTGGCGCGTCGGCAAGCACAGACGGGGCGGCTGGTTTGGCTCCTCAACCTTTGCAGGGTGACGAAGCGAAATTCCTCCGCGGAGATGGCACTTGGACGCAAGAGGCCGTTATGGTTGGCGCGACAAACGCGACAGACGGCGAGAAGGGGCTTGTTCCGAAGCCTATCACTGGCGAAGAAGGAAAATTTCTTCGGGGAGATGGCACGTTTGCGCACGAGGCAACGATGACGGGAGCGACTTCTTCTGTTGCTGGTGCGGGCGGGCTGGTTCCTGCTCCTGCCGCCGGGGACGATACGAAATTCCTTTCAGGCGATGGAACGTATAAACAAGAGGCAGTATATACGGGCGCGACGGCTGGCGCGGCTGGCGTGAAAGGGCTGGTGCCGCCCGCGTCTCTCGGTGACTTGCTTTCATTCCTGCGGTCTGACGGAACGTGGGCGAACGAGCCGACGATGGTCGGGGCGACAGCTTCCACGGCGGGGGTGGCTGGCCTTGTCCCGGCTCCGGCGGCTGGTGATAGTTTGAAATCACTTAGAGGCGACGGTTCTTTCGTGTCTGTCGGTTACAAACGCCGCACACGCAAGGCGTTTACGCTTGCGGATTTAGAGGCGGCGGTCGCTAGTGGGGACTATGCGGCGTATGACATCGCGCCGGGAGATTACTACGAAGGCGTAAGTGGATATACTTATATTTTTGCTGGCGACAATCCCATGAAAGGGCCGATTGCTAATTATACGATCTTGGGAAATCATGCAGGGTTAATTGTTGATACGCACAAGACAAGCAAATGGAACACTACAAGTACCACGACGGGGGGATATGTTGCCTCAGCCCTACACGCATATCTAGTCAATACGGTTCTCCCAAACGTCAATGCTGATCTGGGCGCGTCCCATTTAATTGCACATAACAAGATGTACTCTACCTCGGTCGACTCGTCGTTGTATAATCGTTTTGGCAATTCTACGGGTGCGACGGACAATGCTGCGTGGTCAAGCGCTCAGTACATTTCGGCATTGTCTGAAATGCAAGTTTACGGTAGCATCGTTTGGAGTTCTTCCGGTCGCGATACCGGCGAAGCCGGCCAGAAACTTGATGTGTTTACGCGATATAAGTATGCCGAGATTTTTGGAGAAGAAACCTTCTGGCTGCGCGATATTGCTTCAGCGGGGGGCGCGGCGGCCGCGTCCTACGGCGGTAACGCAGCTTATGACGGTGCCGTAGGCGAGTTCTATGTCGTCGGTCTTATTTGTTTCCATTGACAGGAGGGGCAAAAATGAAAATCTATGATACATCGGGCAAAGAGTTGACCGAACGTCCCGACTACACGAAAGGGCGGCTCTTGCAAGACGCAAACAATCCTGAAAACTACATCTATACCACATGGGCCGAAGTCCCCGCGGGACAGGGCAACGGCGAGGAAGAGTTATGATACCGCGTGACAAACTGCTTCATGCTGGCGTCAGCGCAATTATTGAGCTTATTCTCGGCCTTGCCCTTTCGTCGTGGCTACCGTGGACACGGGCCGCATTAAACGTCATCCTTTTTGGCGGCGGAAAAGAGGCTTATGATTCGCGGCATCCCGACAAGCACGACGCAGACTGGCGGGACTTGGTTGCGGATGTGGTGGGCGCGATAATAGGCGAGGTTATAATTTTCTTCTTGGGGGCGTGAATATGCACGACTTCATTTTACGGGTAACACCAACACGCTTTGAGGCCGAGGTGGGCGCGGTGTGCGGCTTCCTCGGCGCACTTTATGAGGCTATATGCGGATACAACGACGCAATTCCACTCTTACTTTTCGCCATGTGCATAGACTATATAACAGGCATCACGGCGGCTTATGTTTATAAACGTAGGCACCCAAAAAGCAAGAAGGGACTAGATTCTCGCGTCGGCATGGTAGGAATAGCAAAAAAAATACTTATCTTGACGCTTGTGGTATTTAGCCACATTATAGATCAGGCCGTATCTTTTGACGGCATCGAGGCGGTTGTGAGTTGGTTTTTCATTGGCAACGAGGGCTTATCCATCGTCGAGAATGCGGCGAAAGCGGGCGTGCCTATCCCGCGCCGATTGCTTGACGCGCTAGAACAATTAACAGATAAAAAAAATAAGGAGGCGGAATAATGACGAAGGTGTTTATTAATGCGGGCCACGATCCCGAAAGCCTTGCTGGTACATCTGACTATGACTGCGGGGCCGTTAATCGGCATCTCGGCTTGTATGAAAATCTTGTGGCGGCATCCGTCGGTGCGTTAGTTGAAAAATATCTGACGGCGGCAGGGTGCGAGGTAAACGTCCTGCAAGATGAAAGCCTTTCTGGTATCTGTGAAGCGGCTAACGAATGGGGCGCGGATTTATTCGTGAGCATCCATTGTAATGCCTTCAATGAGACTGCGAGGGGCACCGAGACGCACACTTATCCGGGCGACAAAGACGGGTATCGCCTTGCCGAGTGCATCAACAATCAGATTGTTTCGTCCTTGCCCGTTCTTGACAGAGGCGTCAAACAGTCAAAATTTACGGTGTTGTCCGGCACGGAAATGCCCGCTGTACTTGTCGAAATGGCATTTATAGACGAAGATCGTGACGGGTTGCTTTTGCGCGACAATCAAGATGACTTCGCCCGCGCCATCGCCCGCGGCGTCACCGACTATTTAACGGGGGTGGGGAAATGATAGTTAAGGCCAATACTCCGCTTTCAGACAGCGAGAAGCGGAACGTCCAGCGCATAGCAACAGAAGCTAATTGCATCAATGAGGCCATGAGCCGCACCTTCGGGGACGGGTTTTCGCATTACGATGAGGCGACGGACACGGCATATTTCGGCTTGCACCCGCCTTATGAATACGTTTACGAAATTCCGCCGTCCGTCAAATAGGTTTATTTTAGCGCGGGAATTAAAGCTATTTTAATTAAGGCCAACACAATTAAAAATGATGGCTTTATTTTTAATAGGGAGGCGGGATAATGTGGACAAAGGCAAGGCTATATATTACGGTTCTATTGTCGGCGGCGTTTTGCTTGTGCTGGCCTTGTGTTGGTTCCTGTGCGGAGGGTGCAGGGCCGACGTACACGATCACGGCGGCGGAGCTGGAGACGTTGGAACAGCACTTGAACGCGTTGGAAACGAACAACAAAACACTATCGGCAATCTTGAGCGAATCGGGCGAGGAATTGACAGCGGCCTTGAACGCGCTGACGCAATCGCAGACGGAATTAACGAAGCTGAAAGCAGAGTTGAAAGCGTGCAAAGCCGAGGCGGAGAGTGCGCGGGCATCCTTAGCGATAGCGAATCGAGACTTGCAGATTGCCAGCGAATCCTTCAAACAGTCCGAAGCCGCGCACAGGCGGCGGGAAAATCAGCTTGAGCGTCAGCGGCTTTTATGGCAGATAATTACGGTTATCATCGGCGGCGTTGCGGTAGCACGATAAAAAAGGGCGGGAGCAATCCCGCCTTTTTTTGTTGTCTAGCAACGTCTTATTATATTTTTGATGCAATCCTACTGCTAACAAAAAGCCGCGTTTTCCCTTTGTTTATCATGGTTTTGTATTTCCTTAAAAGATATTTTCGGGGGCTTGACAAAACAAGGAATCCGCATGAATAAAGGGTATAATGTCGCGTAAGAATGTTCTATTTCGTTATAACTGCTAACGTACTGCTAACACATTTTATATCATGTTTATGGCGTCGATAAGTTGCTGGCGCGTCTTATGCGTATAGACGCTTTCGTCCACGTCTCGGCCCGCGTGCCCTAGTATTAACTGTATGGTGCGCTTTGACACGCGGGCATTGTCAAGCATTGTTTCACAAGTGTGCCGCCCGTCATGCGGCAGGTGTGCGCGGATACAGGACAGGGGCGAGCTTTTGAACGTGTAAATGATGGATGATTGATAGCGCGTCTTGAGTGGTAACAGGTACTCGCCGCCCGCGTCGTACCACTCCGCAATAAAAGGTACTATCTTCTCGGCAATAGGGATAGTCCTGTCTTTCCCTGCTTCCGTTTTCATTCCGCCTACCATGTACCGCTCATCTATGTGGACATCTTCCCGCCGTATGTTCACAAGCTCCATCGGACGCAATCCCGTATAGCAAAAGACAAGAGCGAGACGGGCGGTAAACTCTTGTGCATTGTCCCATAACTCCCGCAATTCGTCCTCCGTGAAGGGCCTGTGCTTTTTGCTTTTCGGGGCCTTTGGCAATTCCACGGCGGTTGACTGGGTGGCCTGACATATTCCCGCCAGCATTCCATAACGATATATCATGTTAAAAAGTTGTTTTATCCGCTTGGCTATGTGCGGAGATGGGGCGGCGTCCACCATCTCTTGTATTTGCATCGTTGTTATGCTTGCGAACCGCCGCCCGTGGAATAGGCGACAATGTTTGAACGCTGACAGATAGAGCGGCGAGGCGGGCTTGTTTCGCTTCTCACGATACGCTTTCCACCTCTCGAACATCTCGGCAAGCGTGATGGCGGCGGCGTCTAGATCATACGGGCTTCTATTATACTCCGACAGCGCGTCAAGGGCATCGCGTTGTGTGGTATAATAGCCGAGCATCTTGCGCTTGTATCTTCCATCTATCAGGCCAACAGTCACAGCGACAGCCCACGGGCGGCGGCGGTTGCCTTTCAGTTTATAGACACTTCCGTATCCGTTCGGTAATCTCAACGTAAACACCTCCCTATGCCGAATTTTTATCTTGTGCTATACTATGAGAAATGCAGACATTCATCATTAAACCTCCTTTTCTTGCTGGCCGCCGTCGGGCTTTTAATTCTTTTCACCGTCGGCGGCTCTCTCCCTTCCGGCCTCCGCCTCCCTTCCGGGCGGGGGCTATTCTTAATTTATGTGGCGTGATATAATACCGCTAGAGGATGCACGGAAAGGCGAGGTGATGCGTATAGAGTCATAACCTTTGCCGTATTCCTTATTAGTAGTAGGGTTCCAAAACATCTCAATATAGTGGAGTATGCGCGGTTGTGTGTAGCGGCACAGCCGCGCTTTTTTTATTGGCAAAAAATATTTTTCGGTTTTTCGTATTTTCCCCCTGCTCATCTCTATTAGGAAGTAGAGGGGGAAAATTTTTTCAAAAAGCCCCGCCGAAAAAGTGCGGTTATGTCCGTTCAGAAGTAGAGGGGAAATTTTTTAAAAAAGCATCGTCAAAACGCCCCGCTTTTCTCTTTAAGAGAATAGGAGGGGGATTTTTAAGGAAAGGAGGAACGGCAACCAAGCCCCTCAAAAAAAGAAATTTAAGGAGTGGTTTACTATGGCAAAAAAATATCCGTTTCGCATTGAGTTAAAGGCAAAGCTGGAAATGTTCGCACAGAATCGCCTTGCTATGTGGCAGGCAATCGACAACGAAAGCGAGGACAAATGTGACCGTTGCGCCGTGAAGGTTTGTCCGTGGTACATCGAGGGCGAAGAAAAAATCATTGATGAGATTATAAATCTTTTCTTGGAACGCTTCACGCTTGGCATGATTGTGAATAAGGACAAGGTTGTCAACATTCTACAAGAGGACGCAGACAACGAGGAGTAATGCTGACGATGGGCGCGGTGCGGAAACGTGCCGCGCTTTGCGGTTGCAATAAACTTGCAATAAACTTGCAATTAGTTGCAAGTTGGTTGCAAGTTGTTGCATAAAGCGCAACAGGTGCCGCGGAAAGCCGTCTCCGTCATGACGTGCCGTTTATTTCACGAAGGCGGGCGGATACCTATGCGCCCTTTGCGTTGCGGTTTTCTGTTTGTAGTGCTTCAGATATTGCCGTATTAAAAGCCGCGTCAATGTTTTCTTTAAGCCTTATAAGAATTGCGACAAGCTGGACGTTATCCGTTTGTCTTTCCGTATCGGCGCGAAGATGGACGGGGATAGTGCCTTCCCGCGTGGCGTCTTTGTTTAGGAAATAGCTTATTTCGACATTGAAATAGTTTGCTATGCGTTGAATCATTCCCATAACAGGCATAGACTTTTCAAGCGTCCACTTTCCTACGGTGGACTCGCTGACGCCTAAGACACGCGCCAGCTCATTTTTTTTCAAGTCATGCTCTCTCATAAGAGCCGAAAGCCTTCTACCAAAAAGGGCATTCGCTTCATCGTTTTGCCGTTTCATGGTACCATCTCCCTTCTATAATAATTATACTGCAACGTATCATATAAAGCAATTTTTTCTATTTTGCTAGAAAAAATATCTTGACGGTAGAACAAAAATCTAGTATAATGTTTGAAAATGCGAAAGGAGGGTTGACGGTGAGCGAATTGAAAATCAGTTTGAAAGCGGCAAGAGTAAACGCAGGAATCCGTTTACTTGACGCGGCAAAGCAGATAGGTGTCGGCAAAGACACGTTGCTGAAATGGGAACGGCATCCGGGGCTTGTGCAGGCTCGTTATCAAAAGACGATTTCCGAAGTTTACAAAATCCCTATTGATAACATTTTTTTTGCATAACAGCTAGAAAGATATGCTAGTTACTAGAAAGGACGGTGAACGCATGGGCGAGCTAATCAAGATCGAGACGAACGAAGACGGCCAGCCGACAATCAGCGGGCGGGAGCTTCATGAGTTTTTGGAGATTAACACAAGGTATAACGATTGGTTTCCGCGCATGGTTGAATATGGGTTTTCGGAAGGAACGGACTTTTACTCAAAAATGAGCGAAACCTATAACGCCGCAGGCGGACGGCCTTCAATCGACCATCGAATCACAATCGACATGGCGAAAGAGCTTTGCATGATTCAGAGGACGGAGCGCGGAAAGCAAGCGCGGCAATACTTCATAGCCATTGAGAAGGACTGGAACAGCCCCGAAAAGGTTATGGCGCGGGCCTTGCAGATTGCTGACAGGAAAATCAAGGAACTGACGGCGACAAACGAGCAGATGAAACCTAAAGCCCTTTTTGCTGACGCGGTAGAGGCATCGGATACGTCAATTCTTATCGGGGACTTGGCGAAACGGCTAAAGCAAAACGGTATTGAAATCGGGCAAAAAAGGCTTTTCGAACGGTTCCGAAACGAAGGTTTCTTGATGCGTCAAGCAGGTTCGTACAATATGCCGACGCAAAAGGCTATGGAGATGGGGCTTTTTGAAATCAAGGAACGGACAATAAACAATCCTGACGGGAGTATCCGCATAACGAAAACGCCGAAGGTGACGGGCAAAGGGCAAGTTTACTTTGTCAATAGGTTCTTGAATGAAAGAAAGGAGGGTTGACGAATGGGGCTGACACTTTACGAGCAAGAGACAATTATCAACATGAACCGCGAAGATGACGATATGCTTGTTTATACTGCCGATCCAGCACTCATGCGACGTCTTTCAAAGCTGGCGGCGTATAAGAAGGTGAAAGAGTACCGAAACGGCGGCAAGGTTATTGCGATGGACTTCACGGCAGATAAGAAACTGCTTTTCTTGCGGGGGAAGGTTTTGAAGATGGAACTTTCCGAAGAAGAAAAAATGAAACGTGCCGAGAAGCTGAAAGCGGCTAGAAGTGCAAAAACGCACGACGGCGTCGTAGAAAAATAAAAATGAAATCTTCGGTAGGTATAAACTGTCGCGGGCAAAATTTTATGATGAAATTTCAAGGCAAAACGGGAGGCGAAAAGAACGTGGACGAACTGAAAGAGCGCGAGGCATGGCGGGAGGATGTCTTGAAAGCGTACAAGCGCGGGCACTATCGGCGGGCGTTGCTTTTGATGTCTGCGAATGTTGGCGACGAGGGCAACGTGGAAAGCATGATTGACGGATTCTGCGAAAACGCGACGCCAGTCAGTAATTGGAGGATAAAGGCATGACAGCGCGGTTATCGCCAGCGACGGCGGCGCGGTTGCTTGAATGTTCCGTGCCTTTTGTTTACTGGCGAATACAGCAGGGGGCGCCGTGGGGCGTATTCAAGCCGCCAGCGCGGAAGGGCGGGCGCGGACAATACTACATCAACGCCGCGCAGTTTGCGGAAGTGGAAAGGGTGCCGCTTGACGATGTGCTGAAAGCGGAAAGCCAGCGGCGGGCGGAGATCGGCGGCAGGAAGCAAAAGGCCATTCGAAAGGCGATGGAACGAAAGGCGGCGAAAGCATGAACGATATCGAGGCGGAAGAACGAGACAAAATAGAGGCGGCATTAGCGCGTATTTTCCTGACGCTGGTTGCACTTGGGTTTGTTTCGGGCGTGGTTGTCGGGCTTGGCGCGGCGGCGTTAATGTGGGTATGGAAATAGGAGGTTGGAACAATGACAAGTGCAGAGACGCTTGAGAGATGGGAGAAATTCAAGGTACAGCGGGCGCGGCAACAGCGGCGGGACGCACATATCAAGATGATACTGTCTGACGCTTTAGGGCTGGCGGAGATTGTCGGCGGCATGGTTGTGGCGTGGTTCCTGCTTATGGTGATCTATGCGTAGGCGGTGCGAGTTGTGCGGCGCGGCGTATGAACCGAAAACGACGCAACAAAAATACTGTTCGCCGGAATGCTCGCACAGGGCGAAGCGGTTAAATCAGCATGACGCGTACTTGCGGAATAAGGAAAAGCGCGAACAGGTGCCGCACGAAAAGGCGCGGCAGGAAACGAACACATCATCGACGATGAACACTTGCCTATACTGCAAAAGAAAATTTAAGTTAGGAAACAATAACATAACGACTTTTTGCAGTACAGAGTGCCGCGAAGCATACGCACAGCGCGAGAAGGCGGCACGCCAAAAGCGGGCTGACGCTTTGCAGGAAACGCGGGCGCGGCTGGACGCAAAAGAAAAAGAGGCACGGGCGCGGGGTTGCAGTTATGGCGAATTGCAGAGACTGAAATATATCGAAGAGTGCAAAGCACGAAGGGAGGCGGGAAAGTGTCGGATGACGTAGAAAATCGCATGGTGCTGGACTACGAGTGGACATGGCTCCACGATGACGAAGAGGAAGAAGAAAAGGAGGGATGGCCGTATGGAGAGAGAGTTGACGATTGAGGAGCTTGCGGAGATCGCGGTGCTGGAGAAAAGGCTCGAAAGCGTGCGGGCGAATGTCGAAGCGTTGCGGAAGTTGTTGGAAGGTATGGAGTATGAAGTGGAAGTGGTAACGTGTCAGCTTCAGCTTGCAAAAGACAGGCCAGTGCTTGAGATGGCGGAACAACAGAAAAGAACGACGGGGAGGCTTTTGTGATGCAGGGTTTTTTGTACGAGATTTCGGAACGCTATACAGCCCTTGAACAAGCACTTGATGCGCAAACCGACGAAGCCAGCGCGGAACTGATTGCGGCGGCGTTGGCGGCGATGGACGGCGAAATTGAGGCGGTATGCTACAACGGCATCGGGTTTATCAAGGGCTTGGAAGCGAGGCGCGACGGGTTGAAAGCCGAGAAAAAGCGCATTGAGGAAAGTATTCAAAAGGCTGAACGGTACATCGAGCGCATTAAGGCGGGATATGCGGCCTTCTTAGTCAAGACTGGCCGGAAAGCCGTTGACACAGATCGCGGGACGATATCCGCCCCCGCGCCATCGGTGCGGACTATTGTTGATAATGCCGCATTGATACCGCTGGAGTACAAGCGGCAAAAGATATCCGAAGAGCCGGACAAAGAGAGCATCAAACAGGCCATTCGAAGCGGGCATCCGGTGCCGGGGGCGCATTTAGAAGAGCATACAAGCATAAGGATAAAATAGCATGGAGAAGCGCGAAAGGGAATTGCGGTGCGAGTTATACAACGATAATTTTCAAAATTTCAAGGTGTATAACATTCCGGCGAAAGCACAGCTTGTCATTTCGGATATTCCGTACAATCTCGGTAAGGCGGCATACGGCTCGAATCCTGTGTGGTACGTTGACGGCGATAATAAAAACGGCGAAAGCCAGCTTGCCGGAAAGAGCTTTTTTAAGAACGACGGGAAGTTTAATATTGCCGAGTTTTTCCATTTTTGTAGCAAGTTGTTAGTCAAGGAACCGAAAGAGCGCAACAAGGCACCCGCTATGATTGTATTTTGCGCATGGCAACAGATTCCGCTAGTGCAGGAATACGGGAAAAAGCACGGGTTCAATAATGCTTATCCGATTTACTTCATCAAGGATTCGTCTTCGCAGGTGCTAAAGGCAAACATGAAGATTGTCGGGGCGGTTGAGATGGCTCTTGTTTTATACCGCGACAAACTGCCGAAATTTAACAACGGAGGGAGGATGGTACTGAATTGGATGAAGTGGCAGACGGACGCGAAGAACGTACCGAAGATTCACCCAACACAAAAGCCCTTGCCGATATTGAAACGGCTAATTGAGATTTTCACCGACGCGGGCGACGTTGTTATTGATCCGTGTGCGGGAAGTGGTTCGACGTTACGGGCGGCGGCAGAGATGGGGCGGAACGCTTACGGGTTCGAAGTTGAAAAGCCGTTTTACAAGGCGGCGAAAGAAAAGATGCTTTCATCAATGGAGATTCCATTATTTTAACTAGGAGGGACAGCAAAATGAAAAAGTATAATATCACGATTTCGGGCGTTATTGTGGAGTATGAGGACGGCGTGAAGAAGGCCGTCGGCGGCTTTACGGGCAACATCACGCTTGATGCGGAAGATGCGGAGAAGGCGATAAGCGCGGTGCGGAATATTAGCCTTTATGAGCGCGACGAGGTGCGCGTGGAGCTGGTTGAGCTGGCGGAGGAGGACTAATATGAGCCGTTCTATACTTGTCATAGGTGAAAGCGGCGCGGGCAAAACGACAAGCCTTCGGACGCTCGATCCTTCCAAGACGCTTATCATCGACGCCGACAAAAAAGGCGAGAATTGGCGCGGCTGGCGTAAACAGTACAACAGCGAAAACAAGAACTATGTCGCCACTTCTAACGTCAACAGCATCATGGACTTGCTGGCGCGGGTGAATAAAGGCGATATGACGCACGTCGAGACGGTTGTCATTGATACTCTCGGCGGCGTTATGGTGGACGATGAAATGAGCCGCATAAATGAGAAGGGCTATGACAAATGGCGGGATTTAGCGTCTAGCATCTACGGCATCTTGTCAATGGCGAACGCCATGCGGGACGGCGTGAATGTTGTTTGCATGGCACATACCGACACGGGGGACGATGGCTTTACACGCATGAAAACAAGCGGGCGCAAGTTGCAGAAGATCGTGCCGGAATCGAAGTTTACAACGGTGCTCTTGGCAAAGGCCCTTGATGGGCGGTACATCTTTGAAACGCGGGCAATACACAGCACGGCGAAAAGCCCGCTTGACTGTTTTCCTGATGCGGAGATCCCGAACGATATGCAGTATGTTATAAACACATTACAAAAATATGAGGAGGAATGATTATTATGACACCGATTGAAGGCTATAACGAAGCGATTGCACAGGGCGCGGGCGAGGCTTTGCCAGCGGGCGGGTACAAGTGCATTATCGCAAACGCACAGGAGCAGACATCGAAGACGGGGCGGCCTATGCTTTGCCTGTGCTTGGATATTGCGGATGGCGAATACAAGGGCTATTTTTCGCGGCTTTTCCGTGCGCGGAAGGCCAACGAGAAGGACGGCAAAAAAGCAAAGTGGCCTTGCATCTTCTATATGCTGGCAGATGAGGCGGCGGTTGGGCGTTTCAAGGGTAGCATGAAAGCCGTAGAGGACAGCAACAGCGGCTATGTATGGGACTGGAACGAAAAGACGCTTGCAAAGAAGCGCGTCGGCGTTGTATTCAGGGAGGAAGAATTCGAAAAGAGTGACGGTTCCGTCGGCGTCTCGGTGAAGGCGGCTTGGTTGTGCAACGTGGACAAGGCCGAGGACGCGAAAGTCCCGGCAAGGCGCAAGCTGAAACAGAGCATCGCGGCGACGGGAGGCATGGCAGACAACGGCGGCGACGATATCCCGTTTTGATCCTGACAAAGGGCGGGCATCTCGCCCGCCTTACCTATAAAATGATGAAAGGAGGCGGCAGGAATGGGAAGTAAAAAATATACTCCTTGCCCGTTTTGTGGAAGCGAATCAAGTTGTTGGGTTAAGGGCGGCAGATATGGGCGGTTTACTTATGTCGAATGCGACCTTTGCGGAGCGCGAACAAAGACTTTTAAGTATTGCGGGGACGAACACGCGGAAGTTGACTGGAATGACATAAGCGTAAAAAAGGCATGGGACGCATGGAAAAGAAGAGTAAACACGGAGGCGGAAACGAATGCGGGCGAGAAACATTAAGCCGGGGTTTTTCGAAAATGAGGATTTGGCGGAGGTTGAACCTTTCGGGCGTCTTTTGTTTGCTGGCCTTTGGATGCTTGCAGATCGTGAGGGACGGCTGGAAGACAGGCCGAAACGTATAAAGGGTACGTTATTTCCGTATGATAATTGTGACGTAGATAGGCTCCTTGATGACTTGCAAAGATTCAATTTCATTAAAAGGTATGAAGTTGCCGGGAAAAGGTATATACAAGTTACCGCCTTTTCACGGCATCAGAACCCACATCCGCACGAAAAAGACAGCGTTATCCCGAAATGTAATGACATTTCAGTTACATGTAATGACATGTCGGTTACATGTCAAGAAATGCAACATACTTGCCGTGCTGATTCTCTGAATCCTGATATTATGAATCCTGATATTATAGATAATGCTAAAGCATTATCTATCTCAAAAAAACCGGGAAAAAGGAAAAAGATTCCTGCTAGGTTTGTATCTCCTACGTTGGAGCAAGTGCAGGAATATGCACGCGGGCGAAACTCTCCCGTGAACTGTAAAACGTTTTGGGAATACTACGAAGCGGGCGGATGGAAGGACAAGGAAGGAAAGCCAGTTAAGAACTGGAAACAGCGGTTTATAACTTGGGAGAGTAAAGAAGCAGGGCGCGGGGTTGCGCCGACGCAAAAAAAGGATCCTCCGCCTCGGCTTTCGGCGGACGAAGAAGCGGCGATGCAGGAACGTATCCTTGCAGAGATTGAGGCGGAACTTAACGAGGGAGCTGATGCATCTTGATTGGAACTGGCGACGGGTTGCCGTCTGATGTGCTATCTGAAAAAGCCTTCCTGTCAGTCTTGATGAAAAAGCCGGATGCGATTGCAGACTATGAAGGAAGGATATCTCCAAAGCATTTTTATCGTTATTCATACCGTGAAATTTATCGAGAGATGTGCAAGATGTACGGCGAGGGCAAGCCGTTTGACATTATCACTCTTGCCGGGAGCTTTAATGCATCGGGTGAGCTGGAGAAAATTGGCGGCTTGGGCGAGCTTTACGATGTGCAGGCATACGAGGGGCAGTATATCCCGGCTATTAACAATGATGAACTCATGCACTTCCTTGATGACTATGCAAACAACATAGAACGTGAATATAAGAAACGAGAGGGCTTCAAGTTGTTTTGGACGGCGGCGATGCAAGCAAAAGAAGATGAAGACATAGAGAAACTTGCGGAGGGCATCTATAAGCAGGTGGAGGCGATTGCGACGGAAAGGAACGACGATCCAGTTACAGCCGCACAAGCCGCTATGGAATGGCTGGAGAAAACGGAAGAAGCGCGACAAAACAAAGGCGGCGGCGGTATCGAATCGGGCTTTAGCAATATAGACGCCATGACACACGGATGGAGGCCGGGAAACTTCATCGTGCTGGCGGCCCGTCCCAACATGGGAAAGACGGCCCTTGCAGGAAATTTCCTTGTAAATGCGGCGCGGAAGGGCATAAAGGTTTGCATATTTAGCCTTGAGATGATGCAAGATGAAATCATGGACAGGCTTATATCAGCCACTTCCGGGGTGACACTTAATAAGATATTGGAGCCGTATTTGCAAACGGAGGAAGAGGAAGAGCGGGCTTTCAACGCTAACTTGAAATTAAGCAAGTTACCTTTCAGGATAGAGGACTTTACAAAAGGCGGAAGGCCGACGGTTTCCAATATGCTTGCGAAAGCTAGACGGATGCAAAGACGTGAAGGGCTTGATTTGGTAATTATAGATCACTTGCACATTATAGCCAGCGAGGGCAGGAAGGAAAACAGGGTGCAAGAGCTTGCATCTATAACGTCAAACCTTAAACGCATGGCAAAGACGCTGAAAGTGCCGCTTATCTGCTTGGCGCAGTTATCGCGGGCGGTGGAGGGCAGAAACGACAAAAGGCCAATGCTTTCAGACTTGCGGGACAGCGGGACAATAGAGCAAGACGCTGATATAGTCATGTTTTTATATCGAGATGATTATTACAACGACGGCAAAAAGGATAATATTGCAGAACTTAATATAGCAAAGGGCCGCAACGTGAAGCACGGAAAAGCGATGCTATATTTTGCAGGCGAATACATGAAGTTTTCTCCGCTTGCGCGTCAAGACTTCGGCGGGATGGCGGCAGGCGAAGCAACGAAAGGAGATATACCACTATGAGCGATTGGACGGAAGGCCTACCGCTGGAGATGCGGAAGAAGGCGCGGGCCTTGCAGGAGAAACGCGCGGCGGCGTTGCGGGCTTGGGACGGCAAGATGATGACGCGGGACAGGGCGCGGGAGGTTGTGGCGTTTTGTAATGCGCGGCTTGAGATGATAGCAAGGGAGGCGAGGGTGTGAAATTAGAAAGATATATGCATTGGAAATGCCGTCAAATATCAGACTTTGCAAATGCAGTCGGTATTGGCTATAAGCTAAGAAAATGCAAAATGCGGAGAATAAAGCGTTGGTTCCGTTCATACAGGCCAAATGTTTACAAAAGGGAGGAAAAAGCGAATGTGTAAATGGTGCGAACAGCCGGAGGACGGCGGCTTGGATTTTGCGACGGATAGGGTGGACTTGGGCGCGTTTGGTGCGCTGGAAATCACGTCGGGCTTGTGGAACTACAAATTTCAAGACAATGCTTTCCTGCTTTTCGACGTATGGCATCATTTCAACGATATGACGGGCGAAGATGTCGCAGATCAGAAAGTATATATTTCCTATTGCCCGTTTTGCGGGAAGAAGCTGGAGGAGGCGCGGAACAATGACGCGTGAAGATGTGGTGCAGGCGGCGTTGACGGTTGAGAGATGGTGCAAGGCGCACGGGACAGACTGCCGGGACTGCCCGTTTTTTGACAAGTATAAAGCACCGTGCGCCATCGACGGCGGGCTTCCTGAATCGTGGGGTTTAGAAGATTTTTTGAAGAACCGGGGGATGAAGCATGATTGAATTTTTTGTACCGGGAAAGCCTGTACCGATGGCGAGGCCGAGAGTGACAAGGACAGGCCATGCCTACACGCCGAAAGCGTGCGCGGAGTACAAGGCGATAGTGGCGGCGGCGGCGCGTGAGGCTATGAAAGGGCGGGAAATGCTGACGGATGCGGTGCAGGTGCGCGTCGGGTTTTATTTCCCTGTCCCCAAGTCTTGGCGGGCGGGAAAAGCATTTGCGGCGCGGAATGGTATGTTTCCGCATACGGCGCGGCCTGACCTTGATAATTTGTATAAGGCGGTGACGGATGCGCTAAACGGGATAGTCTATAAGGACGATTCGCAGATTATATTTTGCACTATCGGCAAGCGGTACAGAGACAAGGCGGGCGTTTCGGTGCGCGTTGAAAGTTGGGAGGGCGAATAATGAGTAAATTGGTGCGCGTCGAAAAGCCGAAAACGTGCGGCGAGTGCAGATATTACAAGCCGCCGAAAATGCGCGATATGTACGGTAAATGCGGTTTTGAGTATGTGCGCGGGCTGGTGCGGCGGAACGAGATAAATCCGCGTTGCCCGCTTCCGGGTTATGACTACGCAGAGGAGGAGGCACAATGAACGATGATGCGTTGAGGCGTTGCCCTCGGTGTAAAAGAAAAGCCTATGGGGTTGGAGAGTATCAAGGCGGAGAGTTTCTTTTTTGGATAGAATGCGCGTGCGGCGAAAGAACGTCGTATTACAAGTCAAGAGAAGAAGCGATAGAGGCATGGAACAGGGAGGCGGCGAATGATGACGAATGAGTATGTCCGGCCTTTGCCGTGCTTGCGGGACGAGGGCGGGGAGGCCGTAGGTGCGCGGCCTGTCAAGATGCAGGTTTTGAAGGTTGACGAAGAATTGAACGAACTCAAAAACGAGATAGGCCGCCTTATGCCTGACTATTTTTGCCCGTCTGATGCGGAAGAACGGCGCGGCGATAAGGAAATATCATACCACTTGCAAAGGATAGCCGACGAAGCCGCCGACGTTATCACGGCGATTACGTCGTTGGAGCAGGCTCTCGGCATTGACGAAGCGGCACGGGACGAAGCGCAACGGCGCGTTAACGACAAAAACAGGAGGCGCGGGCGGCTATGATGGCGGCAATCACGAAATGCCCTGTTTGCGAATCCAGCAAAATACAGCAGGGGCGCACGGATGACGGCTATTTTATCTTTTGTTTGAACTGCTTGCGGCTGTTTTCAATCAAGTTTACAATGCCGCGACAATGGATGAAAGATTGTTTTGTGCCGGTGATATTGGACGTTGAAGGGGATGCGCTATGAACTACGAACGGCGGGAGGATAGGCGGCGGGCGGCTCACTATCTGCTTTATTACAGGCAGGAGCGTGAAGCGTACCGAGACAGCCGCACACAATGGTTGACGCGGCCACCTGACGAAAACGGCGGGCGGCGGGGCGGTATTTCGCGCCCGACAGAAAACATGGCCTTGCAGGGCGTTGAGTATGATATAAGGCACCCTGTCTATTATTGGCTTCGTGCAGTTGAGGCGGTTGTCGGTTCCCTGCCTCCGAAGCGCAAGCAATTTCTTGAACTGCGGCGGGAAAGTCTGCGGGCTAGGAACCGAAAGGAACGCGGGCGGCGGGCATGGATAGCGTATATTCAAGCGCGGCTCCCGTATTATGTCAGCGATGCGGCGGCAAAAAGATGGTGGTCTGATATCGTCGAGGCGGTTGTGGATCGCCAGCTCCGCGAACGGCTAAAGATGGCGGAGCGAAAAATGATAGTATGGAGGGCCAGCGTTGCGCCCGTAGTGCAGGACGGCGGGGAGGCATAAAGAAAAGGCCGGGGCGGGTGCCTCGGCCTTTCGTGTTGTCTGTTGTCTAGCTTTCCAGCCTCATGCGTAAATTGATGGCGGTTATGATGTATCCGTTCAGGCTTTCGCCCATCATGTTAGCGGCATCGCGGACGGCGGCCAGCTTGCCCTTGGGAAACCGGACAGACAGGGAGTCGTAGGCTTTTTTGTTGTAGCGGTTGCGGGCGTCCAGCTCGGCGCGGCTGTAATTGCGTTTCGGCATTGTCAAGCCTCCATTCCTTTTTTTGCAAGCGCACGTTTCGCGGCTTCAATCAGGGAGGCGCGGGTTACGGTGTTGTATCCGATTGCGCCGCCGTTTTCGTCAAACAAAACAAGCTCGTTTTCCGTGTCGCCGTAGTTGCGCTCAAAATGTTTCCATGCGGGGCGGCTGTCAATCTTCATCGTCTGCAAGTCCAGCGTTACGCGCCATTCCGGGCACTTTGCTTTTACGTTGTTATTGATAAGACTAACAAGGCCGCGTGCTATCGTGATTTTCTTTCCCATTGTCTTTTCCTCCTTTTACTTGTGTGGGCTTGGCGGGCTTGCGCCCGCCTTTCTTATGCTTCTCTTGCTTTGCGTTGCTTTTCGAATACGCCTTCCATCAAGTCCATATAGAGATTAAAGTTTTCAATATTGGCGGATACTGAAAGCCTGTTGATGATTCCTTCTCGCTCTATTTCGAAGTCGGTTCGAATTGGGTACTGCCTGATATACTTGAATGTATATCCGTGCTCTTTTAGCCATTCCTCGGTCTGTAAATCAAATACGCGCTTGTAAATCTTCTTTTCCTTTTTTGCCATTTTCTTTGCCTCCCTTTGTGGCTTGGCGGGCTTGCGCCCGCTGTGCCGGTTGTCTTACTTCCCCATTCCGTACAAGGTCGCGATGGCGATGCGCGTCACGGTTGCTTGAATTTCCTCCATCGTCATTCCTGCTTCAAAGCACTTTTGCATCTTCGCTTTGACTTCCGGGTTTTGCGCGATTGCGGCGGCCCTTTCGCCGATAAGGTTGTAGGCTTGCTCGTTTGTCATCTTTTCTTCCTCCTTTGTTTTTGTCTAGGACTTTTGTTTCTCCTTATCATGACTACATTATATCATGAACACATGATAAAGTAAAGGCTTTTTTTGAAATTTTTTATAAGCCGCTATCCCTTGCGGCAGTAAGCAAAGCGGCGGTCTGGCTGGCTGTGGATAAACTTGTGCAAAAATATTTTTTTATAGCACGTTCTTTAATTCGAAAAATATGTGCTATAATTGTTATGGCGGTGAAAGCCGCAGGGCAAAACCTCCTAGCGCAACATCAAGAGACAGCGTTTCGGCGTTGTCTCTTTTTGTTGTGCCGGAGATGGGGAGTGTAAACGGTTGACGCTTGAATTACAGCCTATATCATTTGCGGAGGCGTGTGAGTTTATCCGCGTACATCATCGGCATCATATCCCGCCCGTCGGCTGGAAGTTTGGCATCGCAGTCAATGACGGCGAAAAGGTTGTCGGTGTGATAACTGTCGGGCGTCCTGTTGCAAGGCGGCTTGACGATGGCTGGACGTTAGAAGTCAATCGGTGTTGCACAGATGGCACAAAGGACGCTTGTTCAAAGCTCTATGCGGCGGCATGGAGGGCGGCGCGTGCTATGGGATATAAGCGTCTTATAACGTACACGTTACCCGAAGAAGGCGGCGCAAGTTTGCGGGCCGCTGGCTGGCGAGAGTTATACACGACGCGCGGCGGCTCATGGAATGTTAAAAGCCGGCCGCGCGTTGACAAAGGCCCGACGTGTCAGAAAACCTTGTGGGAAGCGATGGCATAAGCGAGAAGGTGAGAAGATGCTGAAACGGCTTTGTCCAGCTTGCGGGCGGTCGAAGGTTCCCGGCGTGCCGTGTGAATGTCAGCGCGGGCGGCATCGGCTATATGACAAGATGCAGAGGAACGAGAAGGCCGCGAGCTTTTATCATTCGTCGGCTTGGCAGAAAACACAACGGGCAGTCAGATCACGGGCGGGCGGTTGTGATGAATACGTCAAGGCGACAGAGGGGCGAATAGTTCCCGCCGATACGGTTCATCATATCGAGCCGCTTGAGGATAGTCCGGGCGCGTCCCTGGCTCTTGATAACTTGATATGCGTGTCAAGGCGCACGCATAAATACATACATGACAGGTACGCGCTCGGCAAGAACGAGAAACAGGCGATGCAGGGACGCTTGCGTGATGCTTTGGCAAAGGTGCGGCGGGTTTGGGATATGTGATAATGCGCTATCCCTTGCGAGAGTAGGAGTGCCATACACCCTCGCAAACTATTGCTAGAGTAAGGATTCAC
>Ga0265298_10001512_pt1 | contig 34506 bp, 31 predicted proteins | sample AusTroGonzalo_MG_3_FD_193486 | JGI IMG/M metagenome (GOLD analysis project Ga0265298, IMG submission 193486) | Bovine rumen microbial communities from tropical cattle in Woodstock, Queensland, Australia - Gonzalo_01 | ecosystem: Host-associated > Mammals > Digestive system > Stomach > Rumen ... | reverse complement strand
TGCCTGTCATCCTGCTACTGATTGCCGTGTGGTACTGGGGCGTCCGCCTGACCGGTAACTGGGCATACACTTTCAAGGGTCTCGACCATGAGGATTGGCGCTATACCCGGTACCGCAAAACGCAGCCGCTGTTCCTTTTCCACATCACGAACTTCTTCGGCCTTAATATGATGCCGACATTGCTGGTGTTCGCCTGCATGCTGCCGGGCTTTGGTTTGTTCAAGGCGGAATCCGTGAATTGGCTCACTTGGCTTGGGTTTGCCATGTGCCTGGCATCGGCCACCATCCAGCTGATTGCAGACACGCAGATTCACCGCTTCCGGGATTTGCATCCCCACCGGTTTTGTAATGTGGGCCTGTGGAAACACGGCCGTCATCCCAATTATTTCGGCGAGATTATGATGTGGTGGGGTGTTTGGGTGATGTACGCATCCCTGTTCGGGATTGACTGGCTCTTGATGGCGCCTGTAGCTATGACCTGCCTGTTCCTTTTCATCAGCATCCCTATGATGGAACGGCGTCAGCTGGAGAATAAACCAGGGTATGCAGAATACAGGAAGAAAACAAGGATATTGATTTGAATGCGATTTTGCTAAACACAAGAAATCAAATAAACACGAATATGAGCACCAACGAACCTTTGAAAGAAGTCGCCGGACGCATGAACTTCGGTCCGGAACACGCTCTGGTAACCACTCCGCAACCTTGCGTGATGATAGCCACCTGGGACAAAGACCACACGCCCGACGTGATGATGGCCGCCTGGGCGGGACAGTATGACTACAAGCAGATTGTGGTGAGCATGTCCAAGCACAAGACCACCGAGAATCTGGAGCTTACCGGCGCCTTTACCGTCAGTTTCGCAGACCTCAACACCATCGCCGAGTCGGATTATTTCGGCCTGGTGAGCGGCTTCAAGGTGCCGGACAAAGTGGCTAAGGTGGGCTTTACGGTCACCCCCAGCCCGAACGTAGATGCTCCCATCATCAACGAGTACCCGCTCACTCTGGAGTGCAAGGTGGTCAGTTGGGGAAACGGCATCCTCGTGGGCGAAGTGGTGAATATGAGCGCCGATGAGCGTATCCTAAGCGACGGCAAGGTGGACCTGGTCAAACTCCAGCCCATTGTATTTGATGCTGCCTCCATGAGTTACCGCGCTATCGGCGACATAGTGGGAAAAGCCTGGGGGGACGGAAAGAAGTTCGTGGAGTAAACTGCAGTGATTCACGGTACTGGAGAACTTCCGGTACTTGCTATCCCTATGCTGATGGCCTGATTTGAGAATGTGGCCATGCTTGCATTCGCTGAGTGCCCTTCAACCTTGAGGCACAGGTAATACTTTTTTTTGCCCGTATTCATGTACGTATCGGATGCGACAAAATAAAAACCCGCTCGTTTCCGGGCAGGCTTTAGTAAACTCGTAAAAGTTTGATTTTTAGTCAGTTACACGGCTAATATTCTTCCTCATTCCACATAAAGTCGTCTTTTGTCGGGTAGTCCGGCCAGATGTCTTCGATGGATTCGTAGATTTCGGTGTCGTCGTCCAGTTCCTCCAGGTTTTCGATAACTTCGTCGGGGGCGCAGGTACGGGTGGCGTAGTCGATGAGTTCTTCTTTAGTGGCCGGCCATGGAGCGTCGTCCAGGGAGCTGGCAAGTTCAAGTGTCCAATACATATGGCGTTTACACGTTTAAATGTTAATAATCAATGCTTTGGATGACGACGTCATCTTTAGGGGCTGCAAAGATAGAAAAAAAAACGATAGAATGATTTTTTTTCGTTAATTTTGCACACTTTTTTATTGCGGCATCTCTACAAAGAACAGACCATGGCATACAGAAAGATAGAAGAATACGACGAAAAAACCACTCAGGAGCTTGCAGGGCATATCAAGGCTATTCTCAAGCTTTTGGGGGAGGATATAGACAGGGAAGGCCTGCAGAAGACCCCGGAGCGTGTTGCCAAGGCCATGCAGTTCCTTACGCAGGGGTATTTCCAGGATGGAGAGCTGATTGTGAAGAGCGCCCTTTTTGAGGAGCCGTACGATCACATGGTTATAGTGAAGGACATCGAGCTGTTCTCCCTGTGCGAGCATCACATGCTGCCTTTCATCGGCAAGGCCCATGTTGCTTATATTCCGGACGGAAAAATCACGGGCCTTAGCAAAATAGCCCGCGTGGTAGAAACGTATGCCCGCCGACTGCAGGTGCAGGAGCGCCTCACGGAACAGATTCGGGACTGCATCCAGGAGTCTCTGAAGCCGATAGGCGTTGCCGTTGTCATCGAGGCTATGCACACCTGTATGTCTATGCGTGGCGTGCAGAAATCCAATGCCATCACCACTACATCGGCTTTCTCGGGCGCCTTCCTCAAAGACGCCCGTACGCGAAACGAATTCTTACAGCTGATAGGCCGATAAGACTATTCCAACCCCGGTCCCAATATTACGGACTTGCCTGCAGGCAGAGAGAAATCTTTGGTCTGGCCGGCGTAGCGGACTGTAAATGGATGGCCCAGCAGGGATTTGATCTCGCAGGAGGTCATCTTTCCGTCGGCCCAGCTGATACTTACCTCATAGCCGCCCCGGGCCTTAAGGCCGCTCACGGAGCCGTCTTTCCAACTTACAGGCAGTGCGGGCAGGATGGAAATCTCTCCCGCATGGCTCTGCAGCAGGCTTTCAGCCATAGCTGCCGTGAGGCCGAAGTTGATATCCGACTGGTTGGAACCGGAGAAATGCAAGTTGTTGCCAAAACCGCCGAAACGCCGGCCGGCAGGGGTTATGAAGATCTTCCGGAGAATCTCGTCCGTCTTCTCACCGTTCTCCAGCCTGGCCCACTGGCAGATGTCAATGGCACTGTTCCAGAAAACCGTAACCGGACGCGGCTCCAGCCAGGCTTCAACGGCCTTGGCCAGTTCCGGCGTGCCCCGCAGGGTGATGGAATTGCCCGGATAGAGGCCGAAGGTGCCGGACCAGTTGTGGTTCTCCCGTCCGCGGGTCCAATCCTCGATCCAGCCCTGCAGCATGCCGTTTTCGCCAATCATGTAAGGCGGAATCTTCTCCAGGACATCGGCCAGCTTCTCGCTGAACTCACTGTCCACTCCCAAGAGTTTGGAAGCTTCAATGAGGTGCGGGAAAAGGTCTCGGATTAAGGCATTGTCCATGGTGGTGGACGGCGCCAGGAACATCTCTTCCGGATTGCCGTCAATGTAATAGCCCTGCTCCGGGGACATGGAGAAGGGGAGGGTAAGGTATCCGTAGTTGGGATTCTCCTCCAGAATGTCCAGTAGGAACTCTGCGGCCCCCTTCATGATGGGATAATATTTTCGGAGGAAGTCCAGGTCTTCCGTGAACAGATAGTGCTCCCAGACATGCTGGCAAAGCCATACGCCGCTCATCGGCCACATGCCGTAGCGGGCGGCGTCCACCGGTGCCGTACCCCTCCAGAGGTCCGTATTGTGGTGGGATACCCAGCCGTCGGCATCGTAATAAAGCCTGGCTGTTTCCGCGCCGTTCTCCGCCAGGTCTTCCAGCAGATGGAACAGCGGAGCGGTGCATTCGGAAAGGTTGGCCACTTCGGAGGGCCAGTAGTTCATCTCCGTGTTCACGTTGAGCGTATATTTGCTGCCCCAGTTGGGGAGGAGATCCTGGCTCCAACGGCCCTGGAGATTGCTGGGCTCGCTGCCTTCCCGGCTGCTGGAAACCGTGATATATCGGCCGAACTGGAAGAGCTTGGCCTGCAGGTCCGGATCCGGGAGGCCTTGCTTGAGAGACGCAACACGTATATTGGTGGGCTTGGCATTCTCCGCACCGTCTCCCACGGTGAGGTGCACCCGGCTCATGAGGCTGGAGAAATCCTTCAGGTGCGTGGCTTTGAGCTGCTTGAAATCCTTGCCCTTCACATCGGAGAGAATCTTTTGGCAGCGGGCCGACGGATCTCCGCTGATGTCCTTGTAATTCACAAAGTCCGTGGCTATGGTAAGGACGAACGTTACGGAATTGGCGCCGCTGACAACCAGGCTGGAATCCGTAGCCTCCAGTTTTCCCTTCTCCGGCAGGGCCACCACATCCGTCTGGAAGCTCATTCCGTCGCCTTCCACCTTGGCAATCAGGTCGAAGATGCGGGTGGGCAGATAGCTCCAGGTGCCGTTCATGGTGAGGCGGTTTCCTTCGGCAGCTATCTTACGCCGGAAGGGGCTCTGGAGCCTGGCTTCCACATTCACGCTGCCGGGCGTATCGGCCGATACTCTCATTACCATCACATGGTCCGGATAGGACATGAACACTTCCCGGGTCATCTTTACGCCGTCCTGAATATAGTTCACCTTCACGACGCCCGTTTCCATATCCAATTCCCGGTAGTAGTCCGTAACTTTCTTTCCTCTCTGGAAATCCAGCAGCAGGTCTCCTACCGGCACGTAGGTTTGCTGGTTGGCGGGTTTTCCGTAGAAATGCTCATCCACCAGTTTCTCCGCCTCCTTGTATTTCTTTTCATACATGAGCGCCTTAATCTGGTCGTAGTATTTGTGGGCCTCCGGATCATTATAATCGTGCGGACGACCGGACCAGAAGGTGGATTCGTTGAGCGCAATCCGCTCATTCTCAACCCTTCCAAATACGTTGCCGCCCATGTAGCCGTTGCCGATGAAAAGGCCGTCCAGCCACACTTCGCCGGCGGGTTCATCGTACCACAGGACCATCTCCCGGCTGGAAGGGGAAGCAGGCTTGGAACAGGAAACTATTGCCGTAAGAAACAGGCAAAGGAGAAACGGAAACTTGTTCATAGCAAATATGTCAGAAATAGCGGATTATTCGTGCTGTTTTTTGAGCCGTCCGATGGCATGTTCAAGGCTTTCGGAAGGTTCTATTATATTGTAATCGGCCCAGAAATCCGGGTCCATGAATTCGGCCGCCTTGTCGTTCAGGATATCGCTTACACGGAAGATGTCCTTTCGCTCAATGGGGACGGCCGGTTCCCGCAAATCCGTGACCACCAGTTCATTGACTGTCAGATAGGTGGTTTGGAAAAGGCGCCTTCTCCAGTCGCAGTTGAAGCGCATCGTGGAACGGAAATAGCCAAGGCGCCACTTGCCGTCCTCTCCCCTGCGATAATTGATCTGCATGGTAACTTCCCTGGGCGTGAACCGCAGAGTCAGCGGCTTGCTCACCAGCATCATACGGGCAGCTTTGTTCCTGTCCGTCATGTCCAGCGACATCTCTATCCGGGTGAAGGAGAGCCACTCCATATCCACATAGAAAGTACCGCCATACATGGCGTATTCCTCGGCCTGGGGATTCTTGGGTGTGAAACTGATCACAAAGCAGGGCCGATCCTCTATATAAGTGGCCGCCTCCATCTGAAAATTATAGAGTTCCAACTCTCTTTCATTCAGCATCAGGCTGCGGTTCTTAACCAGATCAAAGGTCATGGCCAGGGTGGGACCGCCCTGCACTTTGATGCTGAGGGTGTCCCGCTTCCGCTGGCTCAGCAGCACGCGGCTCTTCTCCAGGGCCGTCCTGTCGGCCTGAAGGCTTCCTTTGTAAGAATTCTTGTACATCCGCGCGACGGCCTCCGAGATATAAGTATAGCGAGAGCCCTTCCGGATGGTTTCCCGGTAAAAGCACTCCAGAAGCTCTGCCTTGGAACTGTAATTCTCCGGAATCTTGTAGATGGCCGACCGGACCACTTCCAGCGGATCGGCCCCGATTACCATAGCCTCCGATAGTTCAATCGATTCCGGGGTCATTCGCACCTTCATGTTTCCGTCCCCCGTCCGTTGATACACCGTCTTATAGCCCAGATAGGAGAAGATGAGCGTATTGATGGCCTTGTCCGATTTAATCACAAAATCTCCGTCGGCATTGGTTACCGTGGCATGGTGACGCTCCGGGATGGAAACGTGGACCGACTCCATCGCCCTGCCGGATAAGGCGTCCACCACCGTTCCCCGAACTGTATAACCCAGCCGGACGGAGTCGGTCTGGGCATACAGACCGATGGCCGGCAGCAGGAATGCGGCCAGGATGGACAGGAACTTATTAAACGGTTTCATAATGAATAATTTAATAACGTTTCAAATATACTATTTTTTTTAGATTCCATCAAAATTCTCCAACGATTCTGCCAATTTGTCAGCCCTGGTGGCCTTGGCTTACAATTTGACAAAATAGATTCTTCGGAGGCCGCTGCCTCCTCAGAATGACACTTGTGGAATTAAAGAAATAAACGATATTATGGCAAACTCAACGAAAGGACAGATTGGAGTAACCACCGAGAACATCTTCCCGGTAATCAAGCAGTTCCTGTATAGCGACCACGAGATTTTCCTTCGGGAACTGGTGGCCAACGCCGTGGATGCTACCCAGAAAATGAAGGCCCTTGCAGCCTCCGGCGACTGCAAGGAAGAACTGGGTGAACTAAAAGTCCATTTGGAACTGGACGAAAAGGAAAAAACCCTCAAAATCATCGACAATGGTATCGGCATGACGGCCGAAGAGGTGGACAAATACATCAACCAGATCGCTTTCTCCAGCGCCGGTGAATTCCTGGAGAAATACAAGGATCAGATCAAGAACATCATCGGCCACTTCGGCCTGGGATTCTACAGCGCTTTTATGGTCTCCAAAAAGGTCACCATCGAGTCGCTGTCCTGGAAGGAAGGCGCCAAAGCCGTGAAATGGACCTGCGACGGCTCCCCCGCCTATGAGATGGAGGAGATTGAAAAGGTCGACCGGGGTACCGTGATCACGCTATATCTGGACGATGACTCCAAGGAATACGCCGAAAAGGCCCGCATCGAAAGCCTCCTCCAGAAATACTGCAAGTTCATGCCCGTTCCCATCGTCTTCGGCAAAGAGCAGGAATGGAAGGACGGCAAGTATGTGGATACGGATAAGGACAAGATTATCAATTCCGTAGAGCCTCTTTGGACCAAAGCGCCCAGCGAGTTAAAGGAAGAAGATTATCTGAGTTTCTACCGCACGTTGTTCCCCATGAACGAGGAGCCGCTTTTCTACATCCACCTGAACGTGGACTACCCCTTCAATCTCACGGGTATTCTCTATTTCCCGAAACTGAAGGACCGGGTGGCCATCGAGCGGAACAAGATTTCCCTCTACTGCAACCAGATGTTTGTGACGGACCACGTGGACAACATCGTCCCGGACTTCATGACCCTGCTGCACGGTGTGATTGACTCCCCGGACATCCCGCTGAATGTTTCGCGTTCCTACTTGCAGAGCGACGCGGCGGTAAAGAAGATTTCCACTTATATCACCAAGAAGGTGGCCGACCGCCTGGAGGGCATCTTCAAAGACGAGCGGGCCCAGCTGGAAGCCAAGTGGGATAACCTGAAGCTCTTTATTGAGTACGGAATGCTCTCCGACGAGAAATTCTGCGAAAGGGCGCTGAAGTTTGCCCTGCTGAAGAATACGGACGGCAAATATTTCAGTTTCGACGAGTACAAATCGGCCGTTGAGAGCGCCCAGACGGATAAAGACAAGAAGCTGGTGTACCTCTATGCCAACAAGCCGGAAGACCAGTATGCCTATATTGAGGCAGCCAGGAACAAGGGCTACGACGTGCTCCTGATGGACTGCGAGCTGGACAGCCATTACGTGAATCTGCTGGAGCAGAAGCTTACGGACACCCGCTTCGCCCGCGTGGATTCCGATGCAGTTGAGAATCTGATTCCCAAGGAGGAAAAGGTTAAGCCGGAGATGAAGGAAGACGAGCGTTACGACCTGGAGAACCTCTTCAAGGCCGTCCTCCCTGCCGGGAACGACTATTTCGTGCAGGGCGACAATCTGGGCGAAAACGCCGCGCCCATCCTCATCACCCAAAACGAATTCATGCGTCGGTACAGGGAAATGAGCGCCCTGGGCGGCGGAATGAATTTCTACGGTTCCCTGCCGGAAAGCTACAACATCACCGTGAACATGGAAAACCCGCTGGTGGCCAAAATCTGGAATGCCAAACTTGCCGATGTGGCACCGCAGGGGGAGCTTCCCGCCGAAGCCCCGTCCGACGCCTCCGATGAGGAGAAGACCAAAGCCCGCGAGGCCCGGGAGGCTGTCCGCAAGGCGCACAGGGCCGATGTGGAGGCTTTCGCCGCCGGCAACGAAATGCTGCACCAGATAGTGGACCTGGCCCTGCTTGCCAATGGCATGCTCAAGGGCAAAGCCCTGGCCGACTTTATCGCCCGGAGCCAGAAAGTGGTCTCCGATGCCTATCTGAAATAATTGTTTTTTTCAACAAATTGCCGTACCTTAGTGCCGAATTGAAAGTCGGCTATGGGCAAAAAGTTGAAATTTAAAAACAGAAGCGTGGTGGAGGCAGTCATTTTCCTGACCGTCCTCCTCCTTTGTTGTTGGGCTCTGGGCAGCCGGATGGGCAGCGAGAACCTCCTCAAGACTATTATGAACACCGCGCATGACCTGCTGCTGAATACGGTGTTCTTCCTCATGGGTATCACGGTGATTACCGGCGCCCTGTCCAAACTGTTTGTGGAGTTCGGCGTGGTTACGCTGTTGGAGAAACTTCTCCGGCCCCTGATGAAACCGCTGTACAACCTGCCCGGCGTGGCAGCCCTGGGTGGCGTGATGACGTTCCTGTCGGACAATCCAGCCATCATCGCCCTCAGCAAGGACCGCACTTTCGCTTCCTATTTCAAGAAATACCAGCTTTATTCGCTCACCAACTTCGGTACGGCTTTCGGCATGGGCTTCGTGGTCATCATCACCATGATGAGCTACGGACAGACCGGTGGCGCCCTCATCGGCCTGCTGGGTGCCGTTTGCGGCTCCATCATTTCCACGCGGCTCATGCAGCGCTCCTTGCTGAAGACCTGGCCGCAGCTGGATACGCCCGTGGCAGCAGAAATGCCTGCTGAAGAGGAAGTTAAGGATGAAGACAAAGAGCAGAAAGACGGCATCTTCATGCGCTTCCTGAACGCCATCCTGGATGGTGGCAAGAATGGTGTGGAATTGGGCCTGCAGATTATCCCCGGCGTGCTCATCATCACAACCATCGTAATCCTGCTCACCTTCGGCCCGGGTCCGGAAGGCTATACCGGTGCTTCCTCGCAAGGTGTTCCCGTTCTCCCTTGGCTGGCCGGCAAGGTACACTGGCTGTTTGAATGGCTGTTCGGTTTCAGCAGCATGGAACTCATCGCCTTCCCCATGACGGCCCTCGGTGCCGTGGGCGCCGCCTTGGGACTTTTGCCCACTTTCAACGCCGCCGGAATTTTGGACGGCAACGCTGTGGCCGTGTTCACCGCCATCGGCATGTGCTGGAGCGGTTTCCTCTCCACCCACACCGCCATGTTCGACTCCCTGGGCTTCCGCAAGGGCATTTCCAAGGCGCTGGGCGCACACGCCATTGCCGGTCTTTGCGCCGGCATCATCGCCCATTTCCTGTATCTGCTGGTGAGTCTCATTTAGTTTTCGGCCGATAAGCCCACATTTCTACCATCTAAGTCACGTTCTTGCCCTGAAACATGACTTAGATTGTTGTTGCTGACGAACTAAGTCACGAAAATGCCCCAAAACGTGACTAAGATTGCGTAAAAATGAAAAAACCGTCCGGAAAGGACGGTTTTTCATTAATAGCAAAACGCAGGCTAGCTTACATCGGCACGGGCCATGGAATCCTTGTAGTACTTCTGGTCCACGAACACGTCTTCCTTGTACGGGTTGATGTGGCGTTTCTTGGAGATGGCGATAATCCAGCACAGGGCGGCAATATTGGTAACCAGGGCCAGGGCGCTGATGAAGATCATCATGGAAGGATTGGCCGCAACAACTGAAGGATCTACCGTAGTGCCTACAATACCGTCTATGGCGGGTTGACCGCCGGCGGCATAGAGCTTCTCAATGGTGCCCACGCCTTCGGGATACATAACGGGAAGGGTAGCCCAAGTGTGCCACTGACGGCCGTCCTTGAAGGTCTCCTGGAACAGAGGCCATACCTGTGCGAACATGCACCAGATGGCCAGGGTGTTGGCCCGGTTCTGGATCCAGCCGCCACGGTTCCAAAGGAGGGCAGCCACGGTGGGGGCGAGCAGCAGGGCAACGCCGCAGTACCAGCTATGCGTAGGCAGGCAGTTGTAGGTGTAGGCGAAGTTCCAGATGTCGTAGATGAGGATGTAAACCCAGGTCATATCGGCCCAGATCATGTCCTTCTTGTCCTTGGACGGATACACGTTCCACCAGGCTGTCATACAGAAGATGTTCACGATACCGGCCACGCCGTTCATCACATTGTGCCAGCCGCCGTACTGCCATACGCCTTCGGAGGTGAGCCACCATTTGTTCCAGCCGAAAATGGCCGATTCAAAGTCGGAAGCGCAGGCGATGAGGATGTTGATGGCCACGATGATGAAGGGGAAAGGCTTGAACCAGTGCTTGGCACCGATGCCCCACTTGTACTTGATCATCATAAAGCCGATACACCCGGCCGTGGCAGCGTACAGTTTGGCATAGTGGAACCAGCCCGCCATGTACATGTGGGTCTGGTTATCCAATGCCCACTGGGCGTTGTTACGGACGCCGATCCAGATGGCAAGGAAGTACGCGGTGAGTGCTACCGGAACCACCAGGAAAGTAATGATGCCGCCCAGTTTGGTACGGCGTGCGAACTCATTGAGGAGAATGAGGCCCAGAAGGACCACAATCATCATTCCCCACTGAGAAAGGGCATGAGCCCCATAAACTTGGAAAAACATGGTTTAGAGTTATTTAGTGGATAATTTAGGTTCTTTCGCAAAAGCGTAAATGGCCCAAACCAGCGTGATAACCACACTCATGGGCACGCCCACCAGCAGCATTTCCCGAAGCATCACCGCCCCGCCGCCCGTCTCTCCCAGGGCGGTGAAGAACGGGAACTTCCAGGTGAGTTCTCCGTTAATGATATGATCTACGATGAGCATCACCGTTCCTCCCCAGAGCATCAGCTCCAGTGAGGAGAGGTTACGGCCGATAAAACCGTCTTTTTTGCCCCATTTGCGAAGGGCGCTGGTGGCAATAGCCTGAACCAGAGGTACAACAAAACAAGCCATAATTATACTTCTATTTCTTTGATTTCCACTTCGTTCCCCTTTAGCAGATAGGTCTTGTCGCTTTTGCAATGGGGACAAATCTTTCCATATTGAACGGTGGGGTATTCCGCCCCGCAGTCCTCGCAGTAGGTTACGGCCGGAAGGATATTGCATTTGAGTTCACAACCCCGTAGCAGTTCCTCCTTGTCGGCCGCCCACCGCCAGCAGTCCGTAAGGTACTCCGGCACTATGGTGGATACCTCTCCGATATTCATAACCACGGCATTCACGTGCTCTACACCATGCTCCAGGGCCGCCTCCTTAACGTCCCGGATGATGTAGAATACGATGCCCAGTTCGTGCATTATTTCTTCTTGAATAGTATCTTGCCAGTACGTTTAATCATGTACGGGAGGATGCCGGAGAACTTGTCCTCGGAGGTGCGCATTACAGAGGCTTCCGGATGTACCCGGTGCAGGTGGATGGCATCGAAGCCGCACTTGGTGGTGCAGATGCCGCAGCCTATGCAGCGGTTTTCGTCCACTACGGAGGCACCGCAACTGAGGCAGCGGGCCGTTTCCTTCTTCACCTGTTCCTCTGTGAGGGTTCCGTGATACTCCTCAAAGGCGTTTTTCACCGGAACTACGCCCGGATCCTGACGGGAACCGTTGTCGTACTGTTCCACCAGGATATCCTGCTTGTCCAGTTCAATGAAGTCTCTCCTGTTGCGGCCGATGGTCATGTGGCCATGCTGTACGTAACGGTGGAGGCTCTCGGCGGCTTCCTTGCCGGCGGCTATGGCATCAATCGCGAACTTGGGGCCGGTGAAAACGTCGCCGCCCACGAAGATATCGGGTTCCGCCGTCTGGTATGTGAGTTTGTCGGCCACGGGATACACGCCGCGGAAGAATTCCACCTTGGTGTCTTTCAACAGGTCTTTCAGGACCACCGTCTGGCCGATGGCGAAGATTACAGCATCGGCCTCCAAGGTAATGAGCTGGTTCTCGTCATATTCCGGCGCGAACTTGTGATCGGCGTTGAAAACGGAAGTGCACTTTTTGAAGACAATGCCGGTAACATTTTCTGTTCCAAGTACTTCCTTGGGTCCCCATCCGGGATTGAGCACTACGCCGTCTTCACGGGCTTCGGCGCGCTCTTCCAGGGAGGCGGGCATGATGTCTTCCGTTTCCAGGGACAGCATGGTGACCTCCGAGGCACCGCTGCGTTTGGCTACACGTGCTGCGTCGATAGCCACGTTGCCGCCACCCACAACCACTACCTTGCCGCTCACTTTCACGGCGCCGCAGTTGGCCTTGTGCAGGAAGTCGATGGCCGTAGTGGTGCCTGCCAGGGTCTCTCCGGGAATGCCGGGCAAGCGTCCGCCCTGGCAGCCGATGGCTACGTAGAAGCCCTTGTAGCCTTCTTCCCGCAGACCGGCGATAGTGACGTCCTTGCCTACTTCCACGCCGGTACGGATCTCAACGCCGATTTCCTTCATGATGTCAATCTCGGCTTTGATTACGTCCTTGTCCAGCTTGTAGGAAGGGATGCCGTAGCGGAGCATGCCGCCCGGCTCTTCGTTGCGCTCGAAGACGGTGGGCTTGTAGCCCATGGTGGCCAGATAATAGGCACAGCTGAGGCCGGCCGGGCCGCCGCCGATGATGGCAATCTTCTCCTCCCAGTGGTCCTGGACATTGGAGCAGATGTTCACCTCCGGCACAAAGCGCGTTTCTGCATGGAGATCCTTCTCGGCGATGAATTTCTTTACGGCATCTATGGCAACGGCCCTGTCTATGGTGCCGCGGGTGCAGGCATCCTCGCAGCGGCGGTTGCAGATGCGGCCGCACACGGCGGGGAAGGGATTCTCCCGTTTGATGAGCTCCAGCGCCTCTGTGTACTTACCTTCGGCGGCCTTCTTCAAGTAGCCCTGAACGGCGATGTGCGCAGGACAGGCCGTCTTGCAGGGGGAGGTGCCGGTAGGGTAGCAGTTGATGCGGTTGCGGTCCCGGTAATCCTCGTTCCACTTGTGCTTGCCCCACTTGGCGGCATCCGGCAGTTCCTGTTTGGGATAAGTCTGGGGACCGTTCTTGGTGCAGAGTTTCTGACCCAGTTTCACGGCGCCGGCGGGGCAGTATTCCACGCATCGGCCACAGGCCACGCAGTTCTTCGGATCCACTTCGGCCACATAAGCACTGCGGCTCAAATTGGGCGTATTGAATAGCTGAGATGTGCGTAAGGCATTGCAAATCTTTACATTGCAGTTACAGATGGCAAAAATCTTACCCTCGCCGTCAATGTTCGTAACCTGATGCACGAAGCCGTGGTCCTCGGCCTTCTTGAGGATGGCCATGGCCTCCTCGTAGGTTATGGAATGGCCGCGACCGGTTTCGGCGCAGTAATCGGCCATGTCTCCTACGCCGATGCACCAGTCCCGGTAATCGTCGGCACAGCCCTCGTCCATCTTCTTCCGGCCGTAGCGGCAGGAGCAGATGCCCACGCCCAGATGTCCCTCGTAACGTTTGAGCCAGTAGCTCAGGTGCTCAATGTCCATGGTCTGATTCTCCATGGAGATGGCCTTTTCCACCGGAATCACGTGCATGCCCACGCCGGAGCCGCCCATGGGAATCAAGGGCGTAATCTTCTCCAGCGGGAGGAAGGTCATGCGTTCGAAGAACATGGCCAGTTCCGGATGGCGGTCCATCAAGTCCGTGTTCATGTTGGTGTATTCGGCACTTCCCGGAACAAAAAGCGGTACCCAGTAAATGCGGTCCTGGGGCCGATAAGTGGTGCCGGGAACAGGGCCGTCCTTGGTGTATTTGTCTCCGTAGTCGTATTCCACCATGCCGAAGTAAGACAGTTTGTCCAGAAGCTCGTCAAAAGACTTGTCGTCCGGCGTATAGTGCTTCCTGGCGTTCCACTCGTGGAGCTGGGCGTACGGATGATGCTCGCGGACCTTGAAGAAATTGCCGGGAAGCATGTCCAGCAGGAGGTCCAATGCAACTTCGCGGGTAACGGCGTCCATCTCGTCTTCAAAGATGCAGGCCAGGCCCCAGTATTCCGGGGCATCGGTATCCATCTTGATCTTGCCCGGTACTCGGTCCGTGACGTGGCGGACAAATTTCAAAAGCTTGGGATTCGGGTTTTTGTCGCCCTTGTGCTTGGGGACAAACTTGGTGGACATCTCAGGCATAAAGGTATGTGGTTAGTTTGTGTTTTTTATTGGTCTTTCCAGCTGCTCACTTCTTCCAGCAGCCAGGCGGCGAATTCGTCCACGCCTTCACCGCTTTTGGCGCAAATGGGGATTACCCGTGCTTTGGGGTTGCGCATGCGAACGTATTCCCGGCACTTTTCCAGATCGAAGTCAAAGTAGGGGAGTACGTCCATCTTGTTCACCAACACCAGGTCGCAGACAGAAAACATCAGCGGGTACTTGAGCGGTTTGTCGTGGCCTTCCGGGACACTCAGGATCATGGCATTGCGCACGGCTCCGGTATCGAATTCGGCCGGGCACACCAGATTGCCCACGTTCTCAAGGATTACCAGGTCCAACCCTTCCAGGGCCACGTTGTCCAGTCCCTGGCGCGTCATTTCTGCATCCAGGTGGCACATGCCGCCGGTGTGGAGCTGGAGAGAGGGGACACCCGTAGCTTCCTTGATTTTCACGGCATCCACGTCCGAGTCTATATCGGCCTCCATCACGGCCACGCGGATCTTGTCCTTAATCCGGTTGAGGGTTTGGATGAGCGTGGTGGTTTTCCCGCTGCCGGGCGAGGACATCAGGTTCAGCAGATAGACGCCTTTCCGCTTGAGTTCCCGGCGTAAATCATCAGCGTCTTTGTCATTGCTGGCAAAGACGCTTTTCTTGATTTCGATGATTTTAATGGGCTCCATGTTCGTGGGAACCTTTCAGGATGGCTTTCACGCTCTCCAGACCGTTATCGGCACCTTCCGCAGGGATAAGATACCAGCGAACCATCCAGTCTATGGATTCACCGGGTTGCAGGGTGGTGTAAGGGCCCTGCTCCTCTACTTCCACGAAGGTCTTGCCCGGATTGGCATAGACCTGGATCTCTGCCTCGGCGGGAGCAGCCTCGCCTTCCTTCAGGTTCTGGAACTTCTTGATGAAGATTACCTCGCCATTGTTGAAGGCCAACCAGCCTTCGCCGTCGGCGTTGATCTTGCGGTTTTCCTGGGCCTCGTCCATTTCGTACCAGGCAATGCCGTCCTTGAAGGTAAAGGGAAGGCCTGCCATGTTGTTGGCGGGTTCCACTTTGTCGGCCTGGAAATAGAGGACGCCGCCGTTGGCTACACGGGAGATTTCCCAAGGGGCCACCTGGCGGGTTTCGGCCGATTCATTCACGATGGTGTAGGTGATGACCATGGCTCCGTCATGAGGACAGACGTGGATCTTTTTGCGGATACGGTAGCCGAAACGTTCCGACTTCTCGCCGGTGAGGAAAAGGGCGTTGTCCTTTAGTTCGGCGGCGAAGGGCTTGGTATCGTATTCCGCCACGGGAGGCCAGTTCCACTGGGCCTGCGGGCTGGTCCAGAAGGTGCTGCCGAAGGAATTGGGCCGACGTCCCTGGTTCAGAATCTCTGCATCCTTATACTTGAAGGAAAGGATTTTACCGCCGTGTGCGGCATCCACCACCAGCGTCATATCTTTGCTGGTAACGCTGTACTGGTCGTTTTCCAGGGCTTTGATTTCCTGGGCCCGGGCCATAAGGCAACTTCCGGCTACGGCCAGAAGGAGACTGAAGATGTGAAGCTTGTTCATTGTTATTGAAAATAGTTATTAGCTTTTAAGATTACAAATATAGGTAAAAACTTTAGAGGAAGCAAACATCTGGCTACACTCTGCATTTTTGGCGAATCGGCATAACATCTGTCTATTCGGCTAAATCCAAATCCTTTCAAAATCACTACCTTTGCCGCAGAGAAAAAGCAACGCTTCATCCCGAAGTGTTCTGTCATTAATAGTTGGTTATTTGATTATGGAAGATTCCCGGAAGCCGTGAGGTCTCCGGGAATCGTTTTTGTGACGGCATTGCTACAGGGGAAGGTAGTCTTTCAGTGCCTCTACGTAGCCTTGGAAGGCTTCCATACCTGGGGGAGTGATGGTGCAGGTAGTGCAGGGCATTTTCCCTTTGAAGCCTTTCTCGATGGTGATGTAGCCGGCCGATGCCAGCTTGTCGAGCTGCACGCTGAGGTTTCCGGCGGTGGCGCCTGTCTGTTTCTTCAGGAAGGTGAAGTCGGCCGATTGGATATCGGCCAGGATGGACATCACGGCCAGCCTTAGCTCGGAGTGCAGCAGCGGGTCCAGTTTGGGGAACATAAAGCGGCTAGTTCTGGCGTTTGACAATGAGCCCCGTTGCCATGAGGACGATGCCGGCGAAGGTGAAGATTAGCATCTGCTCCTTGTTAGTTCCGGTTACGTAATAGACGATGATTCCGCCGATGCCGGTAACGAATCCCGCAATCTTGATGACCCAGTTTTTCAGGGCCACGCCGGTGACGGTTTCGGCCAGGCCGAAGAGCAGCACAATCATGGCGGTGAGACTGGCTCCCACCACGATGTTCCCGATAGCATTGTTGGTAAGGAGTCCATAAACCAGGCAGAAAACGGCTACCGAGCAGGCGAAAACGCAGAAGGAAGTCCAGATGCCGCCCACGGTGCTGGTCACGATGTTCTTTTCCTGCCCGGCTCCGTCCTTAGCTTTAAGCATACGCGAGAGAGGAAAGCCGATGAGGGGCATCGCAAACCACAGATTGTTCCAGGCGGCGTTGCCGCTGGTCTTCCAGAGCAGGTAAATCAGGAGGGAGAAGAAAGTGAGCAGGGCACCCCAGATGATGTAGTACCGGCCGCTGCGCCGAATCACATCTTTCCGGCTGTTGTTGATGGTCTCGGCAATGAGAGTGAGGCTCTCCTGTGCCGTCATTTCTTTGTTAAGTTCCATTGTTTCAATTGTTTAATAAGTTAACGAAATAAGTCCAGCTGCGCAGTCTGTCTTAATTCCCGATGCAAATATAAACAAGTTTACAATATAAACCAAATTTTATTCGTTTTTTTTGAAGGGAGGGAGGGGCCTCGGTAGCTGAAACAGCGACCAGTCAAATGAAGAAAGGCACCTACGTGACCGTAAGTGCCTCATATTCATTGGTCTGGATGACTGGACTTGAACCAGCGACCTCCTGGTCCCTAACCAGGTGCGCTACCAACTGCGCTACATCCAGAAGAATGGACCGCAAAATTACGACTTTTTCCTATAAAAGCAAAATTTTTTGCGGTCTTTTTGCTTAGAAGGCTGCAATCAGTTCTTCATTGGAGTAGGCATCGGCCCCGTAGCAGGTCTTCAGGTAGGCCAGGCCACCCTGATAATCTTCTTCCGTAAAGGCGTTGGTGGATTCCTTGGCCACTACTACATCGTAGCCCAGGCAGTAGGCATCGGCCGAGGTGTGGCGGCAGCACATGTGCGTGTGGAGGCCGGTGATAATCACCGTCTTCACGCCGAGTTCCTTCAGGAGAATGTCCAGGTCGGTCTGGAAGAAACCGCTGTAGCGACGCTTGGGCACTACGTAGTCTTTGTCGCAGAGATTGAGTTCGGGAATCACTTCCGCACCGGGCGTGCCTTTGATAGCGTGGTCGCCCCAGAGCTGGAGTTCGCGGTCGATGCCGGGCAGGTGGCAGTCGTTGCAGAAAATGACGGGGACGCCTTTCTCGCGGGCTGCGTCAAGCAGCTGGGCGGTGGCAGGGACGATGTCCCGGGCCCGGTCGCAACCGAGGGCACCGGTCACAAAGTCGTTGAGCATGTCAACGACCAGGATGGCGGGATGATTGAGTTTTTCCATTTTCTTGAGAGTAATTATGTGGTTTTTCCTTTATACAAGTTCAATGCCAGCGGCACGGCATTCGGCCCGCATTTCTTCCGGCCAGATGGCAGACTGGATTTCGCCGATATGGGCTTTCCTCAGGAGGAACATGCAAAGGCGGGATTGGCCGATACCGCCGCCGATGGTGAAGGGGAGTTCTCCCGCGAGGAGGCGCCGGTGGAAATATAGGTCGGCCTTCCACTCCTGTCCCCGAAGGGCCAGCTGGCGGCGCATGGCGGCGGCATCCACGCGGATACCCATGCTGGAAATCTCGAAGGCACTGTCCAGCACGTTGTTCCACAGCAGGATATCTCCGTTAAGGCCTTCGAATCCCTCGCTGTTGGGCGTGCTCCAGTCGTCATAGTCTGCGGCACGTCCGTCGTGGATGGAACCGTCTCCCAACTTCCCGCCAATGCCGATGATGAAAACGGCCTTGTGCTCTTTTACGATGGCGTTTTCCCGCTCTTTGGGCGAGAGGTCCGGGTACAGGCGGCGAAGCTCCTCGGCATGGATGAAGAAAATGTCTTCCGGGAGTTCCGGCACAATCTGAGGGAACTCTACATAGAGTTTATTCTCGGTCACCTTAACGGCTTCGTAGATGCGGCGGACCGTCTTTTTGAGGAAGTCCAGATTGCGATCCTCTTCACGGATCACCTTTTCCCAGTCCCACTGGTCCACATAGATGGAGTGGAGGTTATCCAGGTCTTCGTCGGGACGTAGGGCGTTCATATCCGTATAGATGCCCCGGCCGGGCTCTACGCCCAGTTCGGCCAGTTTCAGGCGTTTCCACTTGGCCAGGGAATGCACCACCTCGGCCTGCTGTTCTCCCAGGGACTTGATGGGAAAATGTACCGGGCGCTCCACACCGTTCAAATCGTCGTTGATACCGGTGCCGGAGAGCACCACCATGGGGGCCGTGACGCGCAGAAGGGCCAGCTGGGCGCTCAGGTTCACCTGGAACATATCTTTCACAGCCTTGATGGCTTTTTCCGTCTGTTCCGTGCTGCCCAAAAGGTTCCTGTAGTTTTTCGGGATATATAATGACATAGTTTTCCGGGTTTAGATTGCAAAGATAATCATTTGATAGAGAAAATTCTAAAAAATTTTATTATGTTTGCAAAGTAAACGAACCAAGCAAATGATTATAATGAAATTCGGCGGCACTTCCGCAGGGACCGCCGCCAGAATCCAAGATGTAGCCAAGCTGGTAAGCAGCCGCTCCGGATGCCCCTTCGTAGTGCTTTCCGCCATGTCCGGCGTTACCAACGGACTGTCAGAGATTGCCCTCTATCTGTATAACCGCAACCCGGACAGTGCCCGCGAGACCATAAAACGCCTGGAAAACAAGCACTTGCAAACTGCGCATGAGCTGCTGGCCGATGAATCGGCCGATACCTTCATCCGCGAAACCTTCGCGGCGGTTTCCGCCCTCACCCGGGAGTATTTCGGCCCGGTGCAGGAAAAATTAATTCTGGCACAGGGAGAACTCCTTTCCACCAAACTGATGGAACTCTGCCTGAAGAAGCAGGGAGTGAAGGCGGTGCTGTTGCCGGCGCTGGATTTCATGCGCCTGGACGACCAAGGCGAACCCGACCAGGACTACATCCGGACGCATTTACAGCCGCTGCTGGAGCAGGAGGCCGATTTGTTCATAACCCAGGGCTATATCTGCCGGAACCTGCGCGGAGAGGTGGACAACCTCCAGCGAGGTGGCAGCGACTATACCGCCTCCCTGATTGGCGCGGCTATTGGCGCAGAAGAAATCCAGATTTGGACGGACATCGACGGTATGCACGACAACGACCCGCGCGTGGTGGAAAAGACAAGCGCGGTGCGGCACCTGCATTTTGACGAAGCGGCCGAGCTGGCCTATTTCGGCGCCAAGATCCTGCACCCTACCTGCATCCAGCCGGCCAAGTTTGCCAACATCCCGGTGCGGCTCCTGAACACCATGGAGCCATCGGCCCCGGGCACCCTTATCGACAACAATCCCGAGCCCGGTACCATCAAGGCCGTGGCTGCCAAGGACAATATCACCGCCATAAAGATTAAAAGCTCCCGTATGCTGCTGGCGCACGGTTTCCTGCGCAAGGTGTTCGAGATTTTCGAGAGCTACCGTACCCCTATTGACATGATCTGCACCTCGGAAGTGGGTGTGTCCGTGACCATCGACGACACCCGCTACCTGAGCGAGATTGTGCACGACCTCAAGCGTTACGGCACCGTAACCGTGGACCTGGACATGTGCATTGTATGCGTAGTAGGCGATATGGATTGGGAGAACCTGGGCTTTGAATCCAGCGTGCTGGCCGCCGTGAAGGACATTCCGGTGCGGATGGTGAGTTACGGCGGAAGCAATTTCAATATCTCCCTGCTGGTGAAGGAAGAAGACAAGGCCCGGACCCTGCAGGCCCTGAGCCGGCAACTGTTCGCCCAATGATTAAGGGAGCCTACCCGTTGGAGCGTTTCCGGGACCTCCGGACGCCCTTTTATTATTACGATACCGCATTGCTGCAGCAGACCCTGGAAACCGTCCGCGAAACTTTGCGGGACCGCCCGGACTGGGTAGTCCACTACGCGGTGAAGGCTAACCGGAACCCCGTGCTGCTCAGGCAGATAGCCGCGGCAGGGCTGGGCGTGGACTGCGTGAGCGGCGGGGAAATCCAGGCTGCGCTGGATGCAGGCTTTTCCCCGGAAGGTATAGTCTATGCCGGTGTTGGAAAGGCCGATTGGGAAATCCGCCTGGGCCTTTCCCGGGGCATCTGCCGCTTCAATGTGGAGTCGGAGGCCGAACTGGAAGTGATTGCTGAGTTGGCGGCCGAAATGGGCGTAGTGGCGCCCGTCAGCCTCCGGGTGAATCCCGACATCGGCGCGCATACCCTTTCGGGCATCACAACCGGGCTGGCCGAGAACAAATTCGGCATCTATCACGGCAGCATAGAACCGGTGATCCGGCGGGCCCTGCAACTGCCGTCGCTGCGTTTCTGCGGGCTTCATTTCCATATCGGCTCGCAAATCCTGGACATGGGGGATTTCGTGCAGCTTTGCAACCGCATCAACGAACTGACCGCTTCGTTGGAACGGAAGGGAATCTCCGTGGAGGATGTGAATGTGGGAGGCGGACTGGGCATCGAGTATGGGCATCCGAACCATTTGCCCGTGGCCGATTTCAGGAGCTACTTCAATACTTTCAAGCGCCATCTGCCGGGAAACCGTCCCGTCCGTTTCGAACTGGGGCGCAGTCTCATAGCCCCGTGCGGTACGCTTATTTCCCGGGTGCTGTATGTGAAGGAAGGCCTGTCCCGCCGTTTTGCCATCCTGGACGCGGGGATGAACGACCTGGTGCGGCCGGCGATGTATCACGCGGCACACCGTATCGAGAACCTGTCTTCGGACGGTCCGGAACAGGTCTACGACGTGGTGGGGCCCATCTGTGAGAGCTCCGATGTATTTGGAAAGGACGTAGTACTGAACGAGTGCCACCGGGGCGATTTCGTCGCCCTGCGTTCGGCCGGGGCCTATGGGGAGTCGATGGCTTCCGAGTATAACGGCAGGCCGCTGCCCGGCAGCGTTTTCAGTGAATGACCTGCCGGATAAACGGCGTCTGGTACTGGTAGGCAATCTTGGTGAGGTCCCAGCCAGGTTCGGTGAGGATTAACGCCGCCTTTTTCCCTTTGGTAATGGAACCATACTCGTTGCTGATGCCCATAGCGTAGGCGCTGTTCAGCGTAACAGCGTTGAAGGCTTCCACCGGTGTCAGGCGCATCTTGATGCAGCCCTGGGCCATAACGAAGCGCATATCGCCGCAGGGGGAGGAGCCGGGATTGTAGTCCGAGGCCAATGCCACGCCCAGGCCGGCCTTGATGTAGTCTTTGGCCCGCCCGTAGGGGAGTCCCAGGAAGAAAGAAGATCCCGGGAGCATGGTGGGCATGGTCCAGCTGCCCTTCAGCGCCTCAATTTCCGCATCGGTGGTGCGTTCCAGATGGTCCACGGACAGGGCGCCGTGCTTCACACCTGCCTGCACGCCGCCGCTCACGGCCAGTTCGTTGGCGTGGATCTTGGGGGTGAGCAGGTGCTTGGCGACTGAAAGGATCCGCTCCGTATCTTCCACGGTGAAAAAGCCTTTGTCGCAGAAGACATCGATGAAATCGGCATACTCCGCCGCCTCAGGAATCAAGCCGATGACGGTTTGTACGTAATCCTCGTGGGAATAACCCCGGCCGATGGCATGGGCGCCCAGGAAAGTGCTTTTCACGCATGCCGGGACGCTTTCCTTGATGCGGCGGATTACCCTCAGCATCTTCAGTTCGCCTTCCGGACATAGGCCATAGCCGCTTTTGATTTCCATGGCAACCGTGCCCTTGTCCATCATTTCCCGCACCCGTACCATGGACTGGGTGTAAAGCTCCTCTTCGGAAGTTTTGTTCAGCAAATCGCTGGAATTCAGGATGCCGCCGCCCCGGGCTGCGATTGCCTCGTAGCTGAGGCCGTTGATCTTGTCCAGGAACTCGCCGTCACGGGAACCGGCATACACAATGTGCGTATGGCTGTCGCAGAAGCCGGGCATCAGCATGCCGCCGCAGGCGTCCGCCGATTCTTCGACAGAAGGGCAGGTGGACATCGGCCCGAAATCGGCAATCCTGCCGTCTTCTATGGCCAGCCAGGCGTTATCCAGCGTGCCGGTTTCGCCCTGGGCGGCGCCCTCCTTCCGGAGCACGCCTTCCGGGACGATGCCCACCAATCGGCCTATATTATAGATAAGTTTCATTTCTGATGAAGGCTATGGACTTTTCGATGAGTGGATGCATGTAGGTATCCTGCTCTACGAAAGGCACTTCCTTGCGGTAATCGGCAAAGATGCGTTCCAGGATGGGGGAGGACTTGGCCGGGCGGCGGAATTCCAGCGCCTGGGCGGCGTTGAAGAGCTCGATGGCCAGCACCCTTTCCACATTATCCACTACCCGCACCAGCTTGGTGGCGGCGTTGGAGCCCATGGAAACATGGTCCTCCTGGCCCTGGGAGGAAGGAATGGAGTCGCAGGAAGCCGGCCAGCAGAGGCCCTTGTTCTGGCTCACGATGCTGGCGGCGGTATATTGCGGAATCATGAAGCCGCTGTTGAGGCCCGGCTCGGTGACCAGATACTTGGGCAGCCCCCTAAGGCCGTGGATTAGCTGGTAAGTGCGTCTTTCAGAGATACTTGCCAGTTCGCTCATGGCGATGGCCAGGGAGTCCATGGGGATGGCAATGGGCTCACCGTGGAAGTTGCCGGCCGATATCACCATGTCCTCGTCGGGGAAGATGTTGGGATTGTCGGTGGCGGAATTAATCTCGTTCTCTATCACGGACTTAACATACAGGATGTTGTCCTTCACGGCACCGTGCACCTGCGGGATGCAGCGGAAACTGTACGGATCCTGCACGTGCTCCTTGGGCCGGCGGATGAGCTCGCTCCCGTCCAGGATCTTCATGAAAGCCTCGCCCGTAAGAATCTGTCCCACGTGCGGGCGCAGCTTATGCGTCAGGGGCAGGAAAGGCTCTATGCGGCCATCGTAGGCGTCCAGCGACATGGCGCCGATACGGTCGGCCCAGCGGCTCAGGCGCATGCTTTTGATGAGGCACCAAATGGCGTGGGCGCTCATGAACTGGGTGCCGTTCAGCAGGGCCAGCCCCTCCTTGCTCTGCAGGGTGATGGGCTCCCAGCCCTTCTCGGCCCAGACATCGGCCGCGGGACGGACCTTCCCTTTGTACAGGACTTCTCCCATGCCGATGAGCGGCAGGCTCAGGTGGGCCAGCGGAGCCAGGTCACCCGAGGCGCCCAGGGAACCCTGCTGATAGACTACCGGCAGGACATCCTCGTTGAACATGTCGATGAGCCGCTGCACGGTCTTCAGCTGGGCGCCGGAGTGGCCGTAGGCGAAGTTCTGGACTTTCAGCAGCAGCATCAGTTTCACAATCTCCGGGCGGACGGTCTCTCCGCTTCCGCAGGCGTGCGACATCACCAGATTGTGCTGCAGTTGGGAGAGGTCTTCCTTGGGAATGGATACATTATAAAGGGAGCCGAAACCGGTTGTGACACCGTAGATGGGCCGGTCCAGGTCTTCCATCTTGCGGTCCAGGTATTCGCGGCATTTGACGATGGCCGCCGTCGCTTCCTGCGACAGCATAATCTTCTCGTGGTTCTCTATGATGGCCTTCAGTTTCTCCAGCGAGAGATGGGCGTGGGATATGGGATGCATATTACTGTAAAGCTTTTCTGATTAATTCTTCGTCGGTTAAGTGGGGGAGGGTCACTTTGAGTTCCGGGGTACGGGCCATTTCGCGTTCGATGGCGAAGCGGGCGGCCTCGTTCCGGGCCCAGCTGCGGCGGGCGATGCCGTTGTTCACGTCCCAGAACAGCATTTCGCGGATGTGGCGGGCGCTGTCTTCGCTGCCGTCGATCACCATGCCGAAGCCACCGTTGATTACCTCGCCCCAGCCTACGCCGCCGCCGTTGTGGATGCTCACCCAGGTGGCGCCGCGGAAGCCGTCACCAATTACGTTCTGCACGGCCATATCGGCACAGAAACGGCTGCCGTCGTAGATGTTGGAAGTTTCGCGGAAGGGGGAGTCCGTGCCGGAGACGTCGTGATGGTCGCGTCCCAGCACGATGGGGGCCGATATTTCCCCTTTCCTTATGGCTTCGTTGAAAGCCAGTGCTATCTTGGTGCGGCCTTCGCAGTCGGCATAAAGGATGCGGGCCTGGGAACCCACTACCAGCTGGTTGCGGCCGGCTTCCCGAATCCAGTGGATGTTGTCACGCATCTGTCCGGCTATCTCTTCCGGGGCCTCGGCGGCCATTTCCGTGAGAACTTTCACTGCCAGGTCGTCGGATTTCTGCAGGTCTTCCGGCTTTTCGCTCATGCACACCCAGCGGAACGGGCCGAATCCATAGTCGAAATACATCGGCCCCATGATGTCCTGGACATAGGAAGGATAGCGGAAACTGCCGTCTTCCTTGAGGATGTCGGCTCCGGCGCGGGAACTTTCCAGGAGGAAGGCGTTTCCGTAGTCGAAGAAATACATGCCCTTGGCTGTGAGGCGGTTGATGGCCGCCACGTGGCGGCGCAGGGAGGCTTGAACGGCTTCTTTGAAGGCTGAGGGGTCATCGGCCATCATTTTCTTGGATTCCTCCAGGCTGTAGCCCACGGGGTAGTAGCCGCCGGCCCAGGGGTTGTGGAGGGAAGTCTGGTCGCTGCCCAGGTCCACGTGGATGTTGTCATCGGCCAGCCGTTCCCACAGGTCCACCACATTGCCCACATAGGCCAGCGAGACCACTTCTTTTGCTTCCACGGCCTTGCTTATGCGGGGAATCAGTTCGTCCAGGCTGTAGTGAAGTTCGTCCACCCAGCCCTGCTGGTAGCGCTTTTCGGCCGCCTTGGGATTCACTTCGGCCGTCACGCTCACCACGCCGGCGATGTTGCCGGCCTTGGGCTGGGCGCCGCTCATACCGCCCAGGCCTGCCGTTACAAAGAGCTTCCCGGATGGACTGCCGCCCTGCTTGCGGGCAGCATTCATCACCGTGATGGTGGTGCCGTGCACGATGCCCTGCGGGCCGATGTACATATAGCTGCCCGCCGTCATCTGGCCGTACTGGCTCACGCCCATGGCGTTCATCCGCTCCCAATCGTCCGGCTTGGAGTAGTTGGGAATCACCATGCCGTTGGTCACGATAACCCGGGGGGCGTCCTTGTGACTTGGGAACAGGCCCAGCGGATGGCCGGAGTACATCACCAGCGTCTGCTCGTCGGTCATGGTGGCCAGATATTGCATCACCAGCCGGTACTGCGCCCAGTTCTGGAAAATGGCGCCGTTGCCGCCGTAGATAATCAGTTCGTGCGGATGCTGGGCCACTCGCTCGTCCAGGTTGTTCTGGATCATGGCCATGATGGCCGCTGCCTGCCTAGAACGTGCGGGATACTCGTCAATCGGCCTTGCATAAATCTTATAGGAAGGCCGATAGCGGTACATGTAGATGCGGCCGTAGGTTTTGAGCTCCTGGGCAAATTCCGGTGCCAGTTGGGCGTGAAGAGCCTCCGGGAAATAGCGGAGGGCGTTTTTCAGCGCCAGCACCTTCTCCTCCTTCGTGAGGATATCCTTGCGCTTGGGGGCGTGATTGATCTCTTTGTCGTAAGGCTTGGCTTCCGGCAGCCTGTCGGCCGGAATGCCGGCCAGTATTTCTTCCTTAAACAGCTGATTCATTAATACTTACGTTTTTCTCCCTGTGATTGCGGACACAGGGACGGTTGGTTAACTGTTTGTAGTTCAGAGATTTGACTCTACTGCATTAAGCACCTCTTCTTCCATTTCCTGGGCCTCGCGTACGATTTCCTTGGCACGGATGAGGAGGGGTTCTGCGGGAGCCTTGTCCTTGAGGGCGGCGGCGTTGATGCGCACGTTCAGTGCGGCTCCCCGGATACCCGCTACGGCCGCGAGGGCTGCCACGCCGGCGTCGGAGGCCGATGCGGGATTGCCCTTCTGTGCCATCTGCAGCGCCAGCGGCAGGGTTTTCAGGGCGGTCTCCATGGTCTGGAGCGGTACCTGCGCTGCATACAAGGTGGCCTCTTCCAGGGCCTTGTCCCGGGCGGCCTTTTCTTCGGCCGAACCCTTCGGCATGGAGAATACGTCCATGATACGGTTGAAGGCGGCGGTGTCCTCGTCGATGAGCCTGAGCAGTTCATCCAGCAGCTTCTGGCCTTCTTCGGCCACGTCGGAGAACTCCTTCCATCGCTCGTCCCAGCCACGTTTGTGGGCCGACAGGTTGGCTACCATGGTGGCAAGGGCGGCACCGAAAGCTCCCATGCAGGCGCTCACGGAGCCACCGCCCGGAGCGGCCGATTCACTGGCGGTTTCGCGGGCGAAGCCTTCCACCGTCATCTGGGCCAGGCCGTCCTTGCGGTCTTCCATCAGGTACTCAATTACTTTCTCGCGGGGGTTGAAGGGTTTCAGGTCGTCCAGCGACATGGACTTGACGGCTATCTTCACGATTTCCTCCTCGCTCACGCCCAGGGAACGCTGCTGCTTCTCCAGGAAATATCGGCCCGCCTCGATGAGCACCCGTTTGGGAACAAGGCCCACGATTTCCACGCCGGTTACGCGAAGTCCCCGGGCGGCGGCGGCGCGGCACACCTCCTCGAAGGCTACATGTAGGGGCGTAACGTCAATGTCCGTAATATTCATGGACACCTGGGCGATGCCGTATTCGTCTATGTACCAGCCGATGGCCTTGCAGCCCTTGAGGGTGCCGGGTATCCAGATCTGCTGGCCGTTTTCGTCCTTGAGGAGTTTCCCGGTGAGGGAGCCGCCTTCGCGGGCCTTGCGGCCTTTCTCGCGGACGTCGAAGGCTACGGCCATGGCCCTTCTGGTGGAGGTCGTGTTCAGGTTGAAGTTCACGGCCACCAGGAAGTTGCGTGCTCCCACGTTGGATGCACCGGCCTTGGCGGCCACTTCATCGAAAGCACCGCCGAAATCCGGCATCCGTTCCGGGTCGGCCATTTTTTCCGGCAGGGCCTCGTATTCTCCGGCACGGCAGACGGCCAGGTTCCGGCGCTCCGGTTTCTGGGCGGCGGCTTCGTAGCAGTAGCAGGGGATGCCCAGTTCCTCGTACATGCGCCAGGCCAGCTTGCGAGCCCTTTCGGCGCATTCTTCCAGCGTAACTCCGCTCACGGGAATGAGCGGAAGCACGTCGGTGGCGCCGCTTCTGGGGTGGGCGCCGTGATGACGCCGCATGTCGATGAGTTCCTGGGCTTTCCTGGCACCCCGGAAGGCGGCTTCACAAACGGGGTCCGGTTCTCCCACGAAGGTGACTACCGTCCGGTTGGTGGCTTCTCCCGGATCCACGTCCAGCACTTTTACTCCTTCCACCTCGGAAATGGCGGCCACGATGGCGTCTATCACCTGCTTGTTGCGTCCTTCACTGAAATTGGGTACGCATTCGATTACTTTTTTCATATTTTGGTTACTACTTATTACTAATTGGGCCTATAAAGTTAATGATTATTTTATTAAAGGCGAAATAGGCGAAATAAAAGAATAATGCATATTTCCAAATCCTGGCAATTTTGCCAAGAATTGGCGGGCCGTACAATCGTTCCTAACTTGCCGGAAAAATAGAAGAGTTATGGAGAAAAGAGAGAAATCCCAACGAGAACGGCTGCTGGAAGAATCGGCCGGTGTATGTGTGTATTGCGGCCATCCCCTCACTGTGGAAACAATGGAAATAGACCACATTGTTCCCAAGTCCAAAGGGGGTGGCGGTGATTATCTGAACAAGGTCTGTGCTTGCGGGGCTTGTAATGCCCGGAAATCCAATTTGGATATCAGGGGTTTCCTGGCGGGGTTCAGCGGCCGGCGCCGAAAAGCTTATGAAAACCGTCTGGACACCCTGGTGGAACAGGGGAGGATGTCTCAGGAGAAACGGAGCCTGCTTTCGGATATCCGGGAAGAGCCCCTGGCCCCGGAAACGGCCCTTAGTTTACGCGGTACCATCCTATTCCACGTGCTATTGTGTTAACTGCCATAATGGCAGTACGGACGGAGTGGCAGGCATTTTGAAGAAAAGCTGCCGGAAATCTATAGGATCATGGCAGAAAAGAAGAAAACCAATAAGCAGGAAGAACCTGATAATAAGAAGCTTGCCGCTCTCGAGGCTAAGATAGAAGGCTTGAATGAGCACTTGGAGGAAGTCAACGGGCAGTTGGAAGAAGCCAAGAAGAAGGAATCCGATGCCAAGGCCGACTATCTGCGCCTGATGGCAGAATTTGACACGTTCCGCCGCCGTACGGCAGAGGAAAAGCTGGCCCTGGTGAGCTCGGCCTCGTCCGATGTCATCAAGGGCCTGCTCCCTATTCTGGACGACTGCGAAATCGCCCTCGCCGCGCTGGAGAAAAGTGCCGACAGCGAATCGGCCAAGGCCGGCACGGAAATGATTTTCGGCAAGCTAAGCACCTTCCTTAAGGGAAAAGGCCTGGAGCGCATCGAAGCCAAGGGGGCGGATTTTGACACGGAGCTGCACGAGGCGGTAACCACTTTCCCCGCTCCTTCAGAGGAATTGAAGGGGAAAGTGATAGACGTGGTGCAAACCGGTTATACCCTGGGCGGAAAGGTACTCCGCTATGCCAAAGTAGTTGTGGGAGCATAAGTTATGGCAAACAAAAGAGACTACTACGAGGTCCTTGGCGTCGCAAAGACCGCTTCGGCCGATGAAATCAAGAGCGCTTACCGCAAACTGGCGCTCAAGTGGCATCCGGACCGTTGGGTAAACGGCTCGGACGCAGAGAAGAAGACGGCCGAGGAGAACTTTAAGGAGGCGGCCGAGGCCTATTCCGTGCTCAGCGACCCGGATAAGCGTGCCAAATACGACCAGTTCGGTTTCGCGGCCGAGCAGATGGGCGGCGGTGCAGGCGGTTTCGATTTCGGCGGCATGGACATCAATGATTTCCTCCGCAATATTTTCGGTGGTGGTTTCGGCTTTGATTTCGGCAGCGGCTTTGGCGGTTTCAGCGGTTTTGGGGGCGGTTCCTCTGAATCCCAGCAGCGTGTTTTGCGGGGACGGGATATCCGCACCAGCGTAAAACTTACCCTGGAAGAGATTGCTAATGGTTGCGAGAAAGAAGTCACAATTGAACGTAACCGTCCTTGTCCGGACTGCAACGGCCGGGGTGCCAAGAGCGAGGCCGATATCAAGACTTGTCCTACTTGCGGTGGTCAGGGCCGTGTGAGGCAGCAGGCCCGCAGCCTTTTCGGCGTCGGCTACACCATCGGCACATGTCCTCAGTGCCAGGGAGAGGGGAAGATTATATCCAATCCCTGCCGTCGCTGCGGCGGTACCGGCCTGGAACGTCGCCGGGAGACCGTCCGTGTGCGCATCCCGGCCGGAGTGGAAGACGGGATGCAAATCACTGTCCGGGGAGAAGGACACGCCGCTCCGCACGGGGGCGTCAATGGAGACTTGCTGGTAGTTATCAGTGAAGTGACGCATCCTCAGTTGCAGCGGGAGGGTAATAACCTGTTCTATACACGTATCATTTCCGTTATGGACGCCATGCTGGGCTGTGAGGTCTCCATTCCCTGTCTGGATGGCAGTTACAAGGTGAAGGTGGAGCCGGGTACCCAGTCCGGTACCGTGGTGAAACTCCGCGGAAAAGGTCTTCCCAGCGTTCAGGGTTATGGAAAGGGGACGGGAGACCTGTATGTCAAGTTCCAGGTCTGGGTTCCTCACAAACTGTCCCGGCAGGAGAAGGAACTGCTGGAACAGATTAGGAACAGTTCCAGTTTCACCCCGGACCTTACCCGTGAAGACAAGGCAACCTTCGATAAAGTGAAAAATATTTATTAAAAAATCCATAAAAGTTTTGGTAACTTGCAAAAAGTTTGTATCTTTGCAGTCCCAAAAATAACGCAACCTCTTGTCAGGAGCCAAACCGCAATGTTGCATAAAGAGATTAGAGAAAATTATGGATTTGATAAAAGTTGCAGAGCAGGCTTTCCAGAATGAGAAAGTTGCTTCCTACCCTGAGTTCAAGGCCGGTGACACCATCACCGTGACCTACAGAATCAAGGAAGGTGATAAGGAGAGACTCCAGAAGTTCCGTGGAGTAGTTATTCAAATGAAAGGTTCAGATCCTTTCACCAAGACCTTCACGGTCCGCAAGGTTTCCGGTGGTGTTGGAGTTGAGAGAATCTTCCCTTTCCAGTCGCCTTTCATTGACAGCATTGAGGTTAACAAGTTCGGTAAGGTTCGCCGCGCCCGTATCTTCTACCTCCGTGACCTCACCGGTAAGAAAGCACGTATCAAAGAGAAAGTTTACGTTGCAGAAAAATAAGGAAGTGGCCTAGAACCCTCCAAACTGGCTCCATAGCTCAATTGAATAGAGCATTTGACTACGGATCAAAAGGTTACAGGTTTGAGTCCTGTTGGAGTCACGAAAAAACCGCAATAGAAGCAATTCTACTGCGGTTTTTCTTTTTAACTTAACCACCAACTCTTTAGGCGATTATTGCATAAGATTGCACAAATCTATATGTAAGCGCTTGTTAGAAACTAAACTTGTAGCCAACCCCCAGATTTACGTTGATGCCCTGGTCATAGGTGAGGGACTTGAGCTTGGTACCGGACGAATTGGTGTCTATGTTCTTGTCATAATAATAATCCGTGAGGAGAAAGAAGTCCAGGGAATGATGCTTGGTAATCTTCCATTCGGCACCCAGGGAGCCGCGGACACGGTTGATGTAGGCGTCGTTGTATCCGCCGAAGGAATAGTCGGTGTAGGCAAGGCTAGCGGTGCTCCAGGTGGCTTTCACGGAGGGATCGTTGAATACGTTGCGCAGTTCGATGTATCCGTACGGCGTCACCTGCTGGAATCCCTTATAGGCTATCTTGAAACGGCTCTTCAGGGCAAGTGAGTTGGGATTGCTCTGGTATGTGTTATTTACGTTCCGGTGGGTATACTGAAACCGTTCTTTCAAAGAGAACCGCCAGTCTCCGGCCCGTAAATTGACGGATCCGTCCAGATAAACGCGGTGACGGGGCTTCCAGGTACCTTCCGAATTCTTCTTCTGGATGAACATATATCCTGTTCCCAACTTGAAGTAATTGTTTATCTTCCATGTGAGGCCAAGCCCTGCCTGATAACGCCCAAAACTGGTGAAATTGTCACTGAACCGGGCTTCCACATCGGCATTCAAGTGGACTCCTTTCACAAGCTTTTTGTCCAGCGTGACGCTTACGCGCCCGCCGAAATCGTTGTCCATGGCATTGACGGTACCTTGTGCCCGTGCCATGGCGGGCACAACCAGTACCATCAAACCAACAAACAGATAATTATTGAGTTTCATAGTTTAAAAGTTTTATCCAACAAAATCCTTTGCCTTGGTAAGACTGTCGATGGAGCCGGATTGGCCGGCTTCCAGCGTGTAGTATACCTTGATGAAAGCGGCGTCCTTCAGGAAATCCACATGGCCCACTTCCACGCCTTCCACCTGGAGGCCGATGCGCTTTTCCAGGTCGGCAATAAGTTCTTCCCGTCTTTCGGGCACAATGAGTTCAATGCGGTCGTAGAGGACCAGTTTGGCCGATGTGTGTTTCAGCATTTTCCCGCTTTCCAGCACCCATACGAGGGCGATGACCAGCGCATTGGAAAGAGCCATGATGCCCACCGTCCCGCCGGAAAGTGCATAGTGTGGATGGGCCGATGTGACTCCCTCCAGCTTGTATATAGGTGCCAGGCCGTTGACGGCGGCCAGGGCGATGATGACGAAGAGATAGGTCATCTCCCGGATGGGCACTGTCTCTGTGCGGTATCGGATGACGCCGAAAATGGCAAACAGGCCCAGGGTAAGACCCACACCTACCTCTACGTTGCCCATGCTGTACAGGAGCATGAGCATGGCCGTGGAGAAGACCATGAAGGTGAAATAATAGTCGCGGCGGCGGCTCTTCCGGTAGTAGAAGAACTGGACCAGAATCCAGCACACAAGCAGATTGATGAAGAAGCGGATGGCCAGTTCCGTCAGGGACTGCCCCGTTGTCATCATGGCATCGGTGATGGTTTGTACGTCAATGATGTTTTCGTCGGCAAGGGTATAGTCGCCGAAATCCTGGGCTGTAATCATATCACTTGAATCTTTTTGTTAATTGTCTTTTCCAGGGTACGGACCTTCACCTTGAAACGGTTGCTCTTGATGGAAGGGTCCGTAAGGGTTTCCGCTATACAGTATTTGCTGATGCGCATGGGCTTCACCCGGTTGTCTAATAGGATTTTTTTCATCTGGCTGGCGGCGTGGCCGTCCTGCTTAAGTTCGATGATAACGGCATCCTCCAGGGAGGCCTGCCTCCCGGTCCGGTAGTTCTGGAAATGCAGCCGGGTATCAATGGTAAGCCGTTCTGTCTGTGCGGGATTCACCAGTGTGATCCGCTCAAATGCCGTGGATAGAACCGGCCTAATATCACCTACGGTAAACCAGGAGTGTTTGGCCAGATAGGCGCAGGCGGCAGGGTTCCCGGCAAATTCCATCAGTTCATACTCCTCGATGCCGATGCGCTTTTTCTTGGTTCGGCCATGGTTGTTCTTGCGCTTGATTTCCAGATAGGCTTCCCCGGAATTCACATACACCCGCGTCCTCACTTTCTGCCGCACCAGGCGCCGGTTGTGGTGGTCCAGGAACATCCGAAGCTCCGGCGTGTCGAAGTAGACCGAGTTGTAGGGGCTTATCTTCACCCCTTCCGCCACCAGCGCCCGGTAACCTGCCGCAGCGGCATCGGCCAGTACCTTCCCAAGAGTAACCTCATTGGTCAGGTACTTGGTGTCGATGCGGTTGAGGAGTTTCACCCCCTCCATCTCTTCCAAGGTGATGGGGGCGAATCCCTCCAGGGTTTGGGTTATAGTGACAAACGCGTCAGTCATCTTGTACAAGGTATTCAAACAATTTGGTGCCGATGAGTTTTCCTTTGGCATCGTAGGTATATTGCGCCTTTTTCTTTCCGAACTCGTTGTAATCGAACTTCTTGTAGTTTACCAGGCGATTACGCTCGTCGTAGACCAGTTCCCGACTTATCCGGCCATTCTCTCCCCATTCGTAGCGCTTGCGCCATTTCTGCTTACCGGCGCTGTCGTACTCGATTTCCTCCATCTTTTTCCCCTCGGGAGAATAAGTGGTCATATGATCCAGGGTCTTGGACGTGCCTTTCCCTACGGTATTCCACTCCTTGACCGTCAGGTTCTTTTTGTTGAGGACCTGTGTTTCCTGGGCATATCCTGCCAAAGCGGGAAGCAAGGCCAGGCCGATGATTATTATAATTCGTTTCATGGCTTGTGTCTTTTAAGGGTTATCAGTGTCCGCCGGGACCGCCGCCACCCGGGTTCCCGCCACCGCCGGGACCACCGCCCTGGCTCCCACCAGAGTAGGCGCTCAGTGTTACGGACGTTCCTCCGGAGATGCCGGACGTGGCCCAGACACCGTTGCAATAGGTAGTTCCACTTACGGTTACGCCCTTGTATCCGCTCTTCAGGGAAGGAGCGCAGACGGCGAAGGAACTGAGGCTGGAAGGAGCCTTGAAGGCCGCAATGAAGGAGCTGCCATTGTGCAGGGCGTTCCACGCATTGGCCGTACCGGAAAGCGTATAGACAGTATTGGAGGAGGAATAGCCGCTCTCCAGGCCGCCGTAGGCCACCACCACACCGCCGGTGATGTAGAGTTTGTACCCGCCCTCTGTATTGGCATCCAGGGCCACTTCGGGACTGCCCTTGGTGGTGATGGCATAGACATATCCGCCGGAAATCTTGAAGTCGCAGTTGGTGTCAATGGCGTCGTTCTGCGTGGAATAGCCGTACACATAACCACCGGAGATGTTCAGTTCTCCCTGGCTGTTGATGGCGTCGTCTCCGGTGGAGGAGGCGTAGAAGGAGCCGCCGGAGATGGTCAGTTTGCCTTTTACTTCCACCGTTTCGCTCTTGGAGCAGGAAGCCACCGTGGCGCCACCGCTCACCAGCAGGTTACCTCCATAAATGTAGCTGTTGCCGGATTTCTCTTTGAATCCAATCTTGATGGCCTTGCAGGAAACGTCGTTG
>Ga0265298_10001511_pt1 | contig 34514 bp, 32 predicted proteins | sample AusTroGonzalo_MG_3_FD_193486 | JGI IMG/M metagenome (GOLD analysis project Ga0265298, IMG submission 193486) | Bovine rumen microbial communities from tropical cattle in Woodstock, Queensland, Australia - Gonzalo_01 | ecosystem: Host-associated > Mammals > Digestive system > Stomach > Rumen ... | reverse complement strand
CTGTAGCGCTTGATCCGACAGTCGTGAAGGCTTCGGCACGTGATGCCGAGCAGGGAGCTGTCGTGAACTGGATCAGCATCCAGAAGGCCAAGCGTCTCTACGGTAAGGATATCGTGCCTTATGACTTCCCGCGCGTGCTTCCAGTGCTGTATCACATCGGCGACCAATGGCAGAACCGTCCGGAACATTGCGTACCTATCGTGACATACTACGAGAAGAACGAGTCCAACACTGTGGACATGTACAAGCTGTGCGGTGACAAGGTTGTTGAACATGTGTCACTGCCTACGACAATGATTCCGATTTTCCGTTTCGCTGGTTACAAGGTAACTAAGCTCCGCAAGGTCGACTACATCGGCATCGTGCGCAAGACCTATTCGTTGCAGTTGGGGCTCAATCTCGCATACTCCACTATGTTGGGACGTATGAACAGAAGCCCCAAGGCCAACTTCATGTTCCCAGCTGGAGCTATGGACGGACTCGAAGAATATCTGGAACGTTGTACGGAAGATGATAGTTTGGCTGTAGTGTTCAACCCTGTCGACGGTCAGGGCCCAGTCCAGCTCAAGGAAGCCTTCGAGACTGGCGACCTTCAGAACGTCATCAACACTACTCAACAGCTTATGGCAGCTGTCCTAGGTGTGCCGCCCACGGGAATTCAAGGAAGCGTTGCCGGAGGCGTTGACGTACAGCGCACGGCTACAGAAGTCTTGGAACAGGCATCAAACCGTGAAAGCAATGTTGCATGTCTCTACTCTCACGCCTACGAGGCCATGCGTGCCATCTGGATGTGCGTTATTGAGATGCTTAACGGCGGAGAACGGCTCAAGTTCAAGCTTGAGGCTGGCCCGGACGTTATCACAGCCAACATGAAGCGTCGCCAAGAATTGCAAGTGATGGCAGGGATGCTGCCTCCGCAGCTGCAGCCGATCCTTGCAAAGTATTACGCAGACACTCTGTCTACGGACGATGCGAAGATGCTGTCCAAGGACATTGTCGCCAACATGGATCCGACCATCAAGCTTGTCAACGACGGAGACCTCGACGAGTACGCGATCCACGAGATCAAGCAAATCAAGTTCGTTGCCGACCAGGCCATGGAGGAGCTCGAAACTACCAAGGCCGAGAACGAGGATCTCAAGCGTCAGATTCAGAGCCTATTCACTGAACTTGCGAACAAACGAGAAGATAGGCAACTCGAATGGAACGAGAAGCTTCTTGACAACCAGATCAAGCAAGCTGAACTCGAACTGGACGCTGCCAAGGCGGGACAAGATGCGCAAATCGACGCACAAGAGTTGCAGCTGGATGCACAGCGTGTCGCCATAGAGGCACAAGACAAGATGGAGCAAACCATCAACGAATCTAACCAGATGCTCGGAGGTGTGTAATGGCGGTGAGTGAAGGTGCAAAACTAGCGAGCTACATATCGTCCATCCTAGGCATGTCGGCAATGCGCGGCTTGTCAATGGAAGGAGCTAACTTCGGCCCGGCTCGCAAGGGTCGAGAATTTATCGTGACGGCCAACAATGCGCCAATGCGGGGCGACCGTCTTGAGAATGTCGACACGGTTCTCAACCTTGCGCAACGCATGCAGAGCGACCCCATAGACTTCGACGCGGGAGTCGTGTACATTCCTGGTACTGCGCAGAACAACGCGGGTCTCGTGCGTTCTCCTGAGAACCTCGCCTCGTTTATTCGACAGACTCCAGAAGAGCACGAAGAAGCTCTGACCCAGTTCGAGAAGAAGCCCGAATTCCAAGACAATCCGGAAAAGGCCGCACAGCTCGGCATCAAGGCCGAAGAAGGTCTTGCAAAGTGGTGGAACGACAAAGACCCACGTCGCCCAGTTACGCCAACGTCTTCCGCCGTGAAGAAGGCGCGTATAGGGGCAAATGGAGACATATACGTCACGTTCGGCTCTAGTGACAAAGAATACCAGTACCAAGGCAGTCCAGACCCGGTGAAGGCTTCGGAAATCCTCCGAGACCTCGTTGCAAGCAATTCTATCGGCAAGTCTGTCAACAGCTGGTCTGGGGACTGGGGAAAGGCCCACACGTACCTTCCGAAGGGCTGACAATAACTGACACTAATTTACAAGTAGAAACACCGCGAACACGACGCGGTTAACAAATTTCGCGGTAGGGAGAATAAAGCATGGATCATGATGAAGCCATGAACTATCTGAAGCAGATGCACGGTGAAGAAGCCTCGCAACCTTCCGAGCCTACAGAAACTTCGGACGTAGCCGACACTACTGGAGCGTCGGAGACGACTCAAGAACAAGAGACTCCAGTTCCGGAATCTGAAGCCAAGGAAGACCGCGAACCTTCCGAGACCGAAGTGAACGAGACCGCTGCAGAACCTAAGCAGCAACCAAAGAAGAAGCCTACGAAGCAAGAGAAGATTGACCACGCTTTCCAGAGGCAGAACAAGCGTCACAAGGCCGAAATCGAGGCACGTGACAAGCGTATCGCCGAGTTGGAAGAGAAGGTCAAGAAGTACTCCGTGCTGGAACAAGGCGACTTTGACCCGAACGACGTTCGGTCGTATATCGACCACAAGCTACAGCTGAACCGTGAAACGGACGAGCTGGAACGCCTTAAGAACGAGCGTGACATGTTGGCAAATGAGGACGCACAGTCCGAGGCTGCCGAACGTCACAGCAAGCAAGTCGACGAATGCTTCAAGGACGACGAGTCCAAGGAACACTACTGGAACCTTCTCCGCAATGGCGGCGCGAAGTTCAAGGAGTTCCTCCACGACTACGATCCGGACGGCTCTATCGACCAGTTCATCGGCGATTCTGAAATTGCCCCGCTCATGATCAGCACGCTCATGCGTAATCCGGAAACCCTCAAGGCCATTGTGGAAAAGAGAAATCCGATGCGCAAGATGATCGCGTTGCAGCAGTTGGAAAACCGTCTGCAGATAGCCCGCAAGGTCGGTACAAGGCAAAACGTTCCGCAGGTCGCTCAGAAACCAAACAAGGCACCGCTGCCGATTATCGGAAGCCAAGTGCAAACACCTGGAAGTTCTGTCGAGTCAACAAAGCGCGATTGGAACCGCTACCTCGAAGAGCATCCGTACTAACAAATTAAACTGGAGGATGGCTTATGCCACGTACAATTCCCGCTGCAACTATCTCTAGCAATAACAGCATTGCTACTAACTACCAGACCGAGCTTGTCGCTCTCCGCGCTGCTCAGGTCGCTAACTACTTCACCGTTGGCTCTAAGGCTTTCTTGGGCGATCAGCTCGTAGGAAAGCGCAATGGTCAGGTCTATTCATTCGTGATCCGTGACCGTGGCGAAGTTGAGAACCAGCTCGCGATCGGCGACAATGTGAAGAACCAGATCACTGAACGTGAAGTGCATCTGTCTATCGAACCTTGGCACATCTCTGAAAAGACCAACGCCGTTGAAGGTAAGACTGACCTTCAGTTCGACAAGGAAATTGCCGAAATGGACGGCCCGGCTCTTATCCAGGGCGCTCTGAAAAAGTCCATCAAGAAGGATGTTGCCAAGTCTGCCACTTGCTTCGTTGGCAACGTTGGCGAATTTGAACCGCTCTCTATGGCTTCTGCTCACCTTGCTTCCATCACGTCCGAACCGCTCTACGGTTTTTGCGACCCGATGATCGAAGCCATCGTGACGAGCAAGGGTGCTCAGTTCGTTCCTGTCGACGCTCCGGCAATGTACAAGCAGGGCTTGATCGGTCACTTCCACGGTGCTGACTATCGTAGTCAGAGGTTCGTTCCGCGTGTGAAGATCAGCGCAGCTCTCGCCACTGCTATGACTGGCGCTACCTTCGCATCGTTCAACGACTCCACCAACGTGCTCACCGTGACGCTCGGCACTGCCGCTGCTTCTGCTACCAAGGTTGAAGCTGGAACTCCGTTCTTCATCGACGGCGTCGTTGCTACTGACCTCTACGGTGACGAAACGACTCAGCCGTATGCCTTCATCGCCAAGGAAGACGTGACTGTGGCTTCTGGTGCTGAAACTGTCGCAATCCCTGTGGACGAAGTTCCGGTTGCCATTCTCGGTACACGTGTCGCTTCCATGGAAGATGGTTCCATCGTTGTTTGGTCTGGCGACGACAAGACTGTGACGACTTCTACTGGCGTGTCCATCCCGGCTGCTGGTACTTACTTCGCCGCTATCGTTCGCGCCAACGGATCCTACGAATTCGAAACCCTCAACGACATCGACGTTGCTACTGCCGATTCCAAGAAGGGTTCCGTGGAAGGCATCACCGTTCATCAGAACCGCATGATCGACATGGGCTCCTTCGTGAACGACACTCGTTTCGACCTCTTCACCATCTCTGGTGTGATCGAAAAGCGTGCCCAGGCTCTCGTGCTCGTGAAGGCCAAGTAACCAAAAGAATATCATCTCTCCCGATGATAGGGGCTGTCTCGCAAGAGGCAGCTCCTTTTTGTCTATGTACAAATTGTTGCTTCAATGCGCGACGCTAATTTCCTCCTAGGAGGACAACATGATTACAGTCCGTTCAATTATCGTAGAAGCACTAAACCGGAGCAACCTTGTCTCTCGTCGCCAGAGTGCGCCAGCTGACATGGTCGAGACTTCGTACAGACTCTTGAAGGGAATCGCTGGCAAGTTCTCCAACGATAATCTTTTGCAGTTCCTCATCGCAGATGTCGAAACTACGTTCGACAAGCGCGAATATGTCATCGGCGAGACGGAAGAAGGAATTGACGAATATCTGCCTCTCGATATCGAGGCTCCGAAGATCCAGAAGGTCAACAAGGTTTATTGGCGCAGCAAGGAAGACCAAGGTGTCGGTTCCTATGTGGAGCTGCAGTATGCCGATCCGGATGATTTCGACGCATATCCTACTGGTTCTGGCGTTTACACTTGTCAGCCGATCAACGACTTGCAAGTACTTCTCAAGACAAAGCTGTTGCCCGACACTCGCATCGAGCTGAAGATTTACTACAACAAGAAATGGGATTTCAACCTTGATTCGGAGTTGCGCATTCCGGAACAGTACGCGGAGTTGTTCATTACCGCACTTACGCACAAGCTCGCACTCACGCATCCTCGTATGTCTACTGAGCAGCTCAACAAGCTCAAGGAAGACCTTGACGACATGATAAAGAATGTCAAGACCTCGACACGTGCGGTCAAGTATTTGTCACGCAAGCCAACGTACGGACTCAACCGAGCCGACTTCATCTCTGGTAGAATGTTCTTTCCGGGCTAAGGAGGAACCATGGCTCAGCGCATAATAACTAACCTGGTCGGAGGTATACACCGCCATGAAATTTCCAAGGTATGCCAGAGTTTCACCAGCAACATGTACCCAGAGACAGTCAACGCCGATTCGTCTACTACAGACAAGGTATTGCTGAGCGTCAAGGGTACGGAACTGGCCAAGCATGTGGGCGAAGGCCCATGTCGTGGACTTTTCCGTGCTTCGAGAGGAGAGGACGGACAGCCAGTCTTGTTTGGTTGCTGGGGCTCCGGCGTGTACACTGTACGCGAGTCCGACAACGGCTATGTTACGTACAAGATAGGTCAAGTCTCCAATTCACTGAACGAGCCAGTGCACTTTGCGGAAACTGGCGGCGAAGGCTCAGCACACCCGCACTTGGTTGTCGTGGACGGTGCTTCATGTTTCGCCGTTGACACGACGTTGTCCGATCCGTACATGGTCGAGGACTGGCGAGCAATACAGCTACCAGCACGAGTAGGAGACGCCACTAAGACAATCAAGATCCAGCCCACGCACGTCGCTTACCTGTACGGCTATTTGATTATCAACGACAAGGGCACGGACGCGTTCTACACGTCCATCCAGTATCCGTTCGAGACTACAGACGATCATGACAATGTCATCTATGACGTGTTCTATGCGGATCCTAACGGCGAGTACGAGGGTTATGGCTTCGTGACGTATGCCGAATGGAATCCTGACAACATAACCGCCCTATGTGGCAACGGTTCGTTTCTTTATACGTTTGGCCCTCGTTCTGTACAGTGCTTCAGTTATCGTGATGACATTAACAAGCCTTTTGTGTCTCCTGACAACGCTGCGGAGTCTATTGGAATAAGGGCACCGAATTCCTTGGCACAGTGCGGCCCGTACGTTGCATGGCTGGCCTCTAGCGATATAGGACAGAACGGCATCTATGTCATGCAGGGGAACGAGAAGAAACGCGTGTCTACGATTTCCATCGAGCGACAGATTAGCCGCATGTCCTATCCGGAAGATGCCGTGGGTCAGTTCTGGGAAGAAAACCAGCATGTGTTCTACGCTATCACTTTCCGTACTGACAGGGTGACACTCGTATACGACTTGACGGAACAAGAATGGCATGCTCGCGAAAGTTACGAGATGGGGCTCTGGAGGCCACAATACGCGACGTTCGCATATAACCACATCTTCTTCGGACAGTTCGACAGCGACGTCCTCGTGTATCTCGACAACGACAAGTACACGGAATGGGACGGCCTCTGCATCGTGCGCTTGCGTCGTGGCGGAGCGTTGTACTCCGACAACAGTCCGTTCTATTGCGACGCCGTGAACATTACTTTGAACAACGGCCAGATAGACAACACACAGATTGATCCGAGAGTAATGATGCGCTTCTCGACTGATGGCAACGACTGGAGCGACATGGAAGTAGGTTCCATGGGCGGCATAGGCCGTTATGACCACCAGACGACATGGTGGAATCTCGGACTGTGCAAGTACCTTACGATAGAGATTTCATGTAGCGACCCGGTGGACTTTGCCATCGTGAGCGCTAAGATCAATGCAAGTCCGTGCAACATCTTCTAGGGGCCGACATGATAAAGACGATCGACATAAATTCATGGTCTGCATCTGACTACGTGGCACAGGCGCTGGAAGGCTCTTACGGCTGGGACGGACGGAAGAACATCTATTTCACTTGTCTGAAAAGTCTCTGCTTCGTGAACGCTGTCGGGCCTTTGACATTCGACGAGAAACTTCCGGAGAACGCATTTGACTGGCACCTCGTCGTGATGAGCGACAGCGGAGTACGTACGGTTCCAGTAAGGAATTCACATTTAACATTCACCTTGTCCGAAGGCGAGACCGCCACTGGTTCGTTCCGTCTCAAGGCATAGAAGGATAATTTATAACTAGGAGATTTGACTATGGCTCAATGGGGCGCAAACGTTATAGGAGGAGCTGGCACTGGAGCCGCGATGGGTTCAGTTGGTGGGCCGTACGGTGCACTTGCCGGAGGTGCGCTCGGCGCACTGGCTGGCGTATTTACCAGCATTGAACAGGAGAACGACGAGAAGCGCAAGCAAGATGCTCTCGACTACGCGAAGAAGGAATTCAACCTCACGCAGGATGAAGTCGAAGAATTGCTCAGCATGTACTACGAGAATCCGGACAACTTCCTCGGTACGAGAGAGGACGTCGACGCGTACAAGAAAGCCGTGCAGGGCTACAATCCGAACGACTACGTCTACGACTTCGACGAGTTCGAGTATAAGGACGAGAACGGCAACGACATCACTGTAGACGACTTCGTCAATCCCTACTACGACAAAATAATCAAGCAGACTTCGGACAAAGTGCAACATAGTGCGGCTGGTGCCGGAATCGGTCGCGGTACAGGCGCTGCAAATGCAATCGCGGACGCCGTGACCCGGAAGAATGACGAACTGTACAAGACTGCACTGAACGAATACAACACAGACCGCTCTCAGAAATACACTGAATGGGCTGGCAACATTGAGAAGATGCAGCAACGTCTGAACCAGCTCAAGGCTGCCACTGACACGGAAATGACGATGAAGGGCAACCTCGCTCAGGACTATCTGACCACACAGCAGCAGCAGTTTGCAGACCAGATCGCCGCCAAGCAAAACAGGAGCCAAGGCAACCTACAGCTCACCTCAGCTGGCCTCATGATTTAAGGAGTTTCGTATGGCAAGTATTTACACAGCACCGACTATGTCCTTCCTTGACACATACATGAACGCTGCCAAGGAAATGGATCGCAAGCGCGAAGAAAGCAACAAGAGAATGCAAGAGGGCATGGGCAACATCGTCAAGGGCGGCGCACAAGCCTACATGTGGCAGCAGCGCAAGAATGCTCTCGACCAGATGGACTTGCTCAACGACGAGGAATCCAAGCTTCTGTCTGAGCGTGAGATGCTCTGGGGAGACGTCGACGGAGGTGTCGGTTCTAGGGCGAACTTCGACGCCATCATGAACGGCCTCGACTACAATCTCATGCCGCATACACCGAAGAACGGAGGACTGTTCTAATGGCATACACACGTGATGAATTTCTGACAAATTTGCTCCGTGCCGACAACGGCGGTCGTATGTACAACTACGATGTCGCAAGCGGCATGGATCCGAAGATGGTAGTGGATGACTTTTCCGCGCCTGAGATGCCGATGCAGCCGTCGCGCAACATGGCTCGCATTGCGGAAATCGACAAGCGTCTTGCCGAAATCAAGAAAGAGAAGGAACGTCTGCAGAACGGCGGTCTTGAAGAGGCCATGGGCAAGTACAAGTTCCTATACGATGCAGACCCGTCTACCTACATGCAGTACAAGCAGAACCTCCGCAACGCCGAGCAGACTGAGAAGATCCGCAAGGCTACGGAAGACGCGACGAAGGCTTCGAATCTGCAGTCCCAGTGGAAACAGAACGGAATCGACATGGAAGTTGCCAACTACGACCTTGCCGCTGCACAGAACGAGTTCAAGAATGCCCAAGGCAACAACGATTCTAACGGCATGCAGAACGCATTGCTCAAGATGAAGCAAGCCCAGGCCAAGAAGAACCGTCTCGCTCGTGAGAACGACATTCTCCGCAGCAAGCTGTTCAAGGATTTGGAAGTCAGCGAAGTCAAGGACGATACCGACTACTCCGAATACGAGAAGGGCATTGCTGGTGCTGACGATGTCTCCAAGTTGCAACGCGCCGTCGAAGCGACGAAGAAGAGCATCGCTGTCGACAACGTAAGCATCAAGAAGGAAGACAAGGCTAAGTTCGTAAATGAAAAGACTGCGGAACTTGACAAGCAAGAAGCAGCAATCAAGAATTCTCCGCTTAGCGAAGACAACAAGACGAAGCTTCTCGCCATTGTCGAAGATTCTCGCAAGGCTCTCAAGGATTACAACAAGTCTTCCGGAAAGGGCGGACAAGGAGTGAAGCTGACCAAGGAAGATTACGGAAAGATGATCCTCTTGAACGGACAGCTCCGCAACCAGACGGCACTTGTCGCACTCGGCGAGAAGACCTTGAAGGATGCGAAGGCTTTGTGGCCTGAATACGCTGCACAGCTTGACGCCGCAATCACAGAAGCAGTAATGCAAAAGAAGTAGTAGTATGAAAAAGTTCCAAGAAGCATTGTACAATCTGGCGCTCAGCGACTTGCCGTCGGCAAATGCCGCTGACACGCTTTACCGTTCGTCCAAGGATTTGAACGACGATGAATTGGCCGTATGGGTCATGAACAACATGAATGAGCTGCAGAAGGTCTTGCAGGTTCCTTCGGTCATGGACGACAATGTTTCTGACTGGATGCGTGACATGGCCAAGGAAGTCTACTCGCTTCGTAACGAGGCCACTACGGCCAGCCGTGACGAACAGCGTGACATCATGGGAAACAAGCGTCGTTCTGTTGACGATTACATGACTGCGTTCGGATATCAGACCGAAAACGGAAAGGCTCTGAGCGATGACGACCGTAGTGCATTCACGAACCCGGAGAACAAGAAGTACTGGGGCAACTATCCGCAGTCCGAGAAGGAAGCTGCTGCAGTTGCCCTTGGAAATGATCGCTTCTCGGAGATAGAGGATGACCTTCGCCGATCCGGCGACGAGTATCAGCTTCGGAACCAAGGAGAAGGCTACAACGCTAATAACGAGCTGGAAGTATGGCCGTGGCTCAAGTCCGCACTGAAGGGTGCTGCGACTCCGCGTGTCAAGGAAGCGCAGCTCGCCGGACGTGAGCCGACTTGGCAAGACTTTGCTGGTGATGCAGCTGAATTGGGTCTAAACTTTATTCCGGGCGTAGGCATTGCTGACAAGGCTGGTGTTCTCATCTACAAGGCTCCGTGGCTTACTTCGGACATGGCTAAGGCCATCGGTGAGAAGATTGCTTTCGGCGCTGGATTTGCTACGGAGTCGCTGGCTCAGCCACTTGCAAGTCAAGCTCTCGACGTTGGCGTGCTTTACAATCCTGACGTGCTCGGCGAGCCTACTTCTTCTCTCAACCCTCGTAGCGAATTCTCTAAAGACAAGCTTCTTGCCCAAGCTGGTGGCATCGGCATGGGTAAGGGCGTCGTGAAGGGTTATGGCGCACGTGTCAAGAACTCTCTCGAACAGAGTCTCGGTGACGATGCTGCTGGTGCGGCATACAAGGGCGGCTTCAAGGATTTCATTGGCAATCTTGGCAACAAGACCGACGACATCATTGCACGTAGACAAGCCATGCTCGACCGCAAGGCCGAACTTGCCAAACAGAATGCTGAGCTTGCAAAGAAGGTGGAACTTGGTAACGCTCCTGTCAAGCGTTCGGGCTACAGTATAGATGACCTTATAGATGCAGAGAACTACAGAGCTCTTACGTCCGAGGCAAAGCGTCTAGGAAGTTCTCAAGGTATTGCGAACAAGTATGCGAACAATCCGGACGATAACTGGCTCAGTTTTCGTAACAAGAACGAGGCTGGTAAATACGATAACTTGGTACAGCTTCCTGACGGTCGTGTCATTTCCGCTAAGAACCTTGACGAGGAAGGAATTGTCATTGACGGTGTCCATAAGAAAGTAGACGATGTTACTCCGCTGGAATACCAGTACGATGATGTCGGCAACATGGACATGGACGTCGCTACACGTATAGACGACATGGGCGGAGTTATAGACCCTGACCATTACGACTTTGATTACATCAGCAGAACTGAGGACGGATTTCCCAATGTCACGTCTCGTAACGCTGTTGTAAAAGAGCAGATCAACCGGAATCCGGAACTTGCACGAAAGATGGCCGGAGCTACTCGCCTTGGCGAAACTGCTCGTGACGCTTCTGCGAACGCTGTCTACAACATGCTCGCACGTGAAGGCTACGCCAACGCTGGCGGCATGATTGGCTCTATCAAGGAGATTGACGAAAAGCGGCAGAAGGCGCTATGGAACAACATGCTGGGCAAGCTCCGCGACTTCACGGCAAATCCCAGAATCTCTGTTGAAGATCGCGCCAAGTACGCAGACGCGATCATGAACGTGATGACCTACGGCCTTGACGGACTTACTGACGAGCAGTACGCGCAATACCCGCAAATCTATCATAACATCGCAATCAAGCTCGGCGTGGACGAATGGAAGCATCCGAGCGAATACACAGCGTTGTCTACAGATGCGTCGTCCTCTACGGCAATGCCTATGTCCTCATCAAGCATGTACTAGGAGATTTTACAATGAGAGAGTTTGATAACTGGAATTCGTATCTGAACAATGACGGAAACTTGCTTCACGGAAAGATCCGTTTCTGCAAGAAGGGCACTACTGACAACGTTGCGATATACAATCGCGACAGTGTCGCCATTCGCAACCCTGAATTCACGGACATGATTGGCCGTACGCAGTACCAAGTGTTTGTAAATAACGAGGACAACGTAACGGCTTATTTCTACCAGTACATCGGTACTGGCGACATGATGCAATGGCCGGACGAGGACTACGATCCGTCACGCTGGGCTTACCAGTACTCGTCCGACAACATGGATCCTGTGAACACGGTCAACATCGAGGCCACTTCAGCCGAGGGCGTTGCCACAATGGCAGACCTACGCGCAAGAGATCCGGAGACCGTGCCGACTGTCAATGGCGTCAAGATGCTGTGGCTTTACGGATATTACGAGGCTGGCGACACGTCCCCGGTTCTTTACGTATGGAACTCCGTCTCTCTCGTCAGCGACGATGGCGGATCGGTCATCCGTCCTAACGACGTGTCGGGACATGGCCGCTGGATTCTCGCATCGAAAGACTATATCTTCGACGTGAGACATTTCGGAATCTTCCCACAGAACAACAAGTACTCTGTAGACTACAGCTACACTTCTCAGCTCGCACAGTGCGCTACGTATCTGTCGAACGAAGGTCTGAACGCATGGTTCCCGGACTATCCGGGCTCTCTCGGCTATTACTTGCTGGACGGCTCGAACACGTTCGCAGTAACTGGCGACATCTACGTCTCCGACGACGTGCGCTTCATTTGCAAGACTGGCACGTCCGGCACCGCCATACAGTGCCACGAGCTGCACAAGGCCGCGCCTGGTCTCTTCGATTCCTCAGTACAGACTGGAGCCGCCACGCTTACGTGCGACTACATCAATATCTCGTGGGTCGGAGGAAACTGCACGGGCAACGCACGTGTCGGCTGGGTCATCGACTCGTCCGAATACGCTCGCAACCTATCCAACACTCATGTCAAGTTTGTCACTAACGGCAACTCTGCATTGCAGCTGGACAATTGCGATATCGAATCGAGCAAGAAGATCACTGGCCCGATCGTGATTTCCAATTCCGTGCTGAATACTAGCTTCTTCGCCGATGACTACGATTGGAGCGACTTGACAATGTCAGGCAACCAGATTCTGCTTGAGAACTGCAAGGACGCGAACACCTACATTCTGTTGAAAAACAAGCAAGGCGAAAGTGACTATGGCGACTTAGGGGAACAGGAAATCGACGCGGACGTGCGTGCTGGAGGCGTAATTGAGAACTGTTACGGCGTAGTCCGTTTTGTCTCGCACGGTGCCACTGAGATGCACAATGCCTCTCTTACAGTTTCTGGCATGACGGCCACCGACTCGCTGAACCTTGTCGACTCTTGGATCACGTTCAGCAACGCCACTGTGCTCGACAATCTGCAACTTCGCAAGGGGTCGCTCATAGGCAGCAACGAGCTGCAGCTATTGCATCCGTCCGTCATCGAGAACGCCGACGTGCGAGTTACTCTCAAGTCTTTCGGAACCACGCTTACAATCCGCAACTCTGATATAAACGCATACGTCAACGCGCACGACCTAGTGCTTACGAATAACCAAGTGTACAGCACCGTGAGCCAGTCTGACAACAACGGAGTGATCAACGTGCAGTGTGTCGGCAACATGTTCCATCTGGACGCCAGTTCGAACCCTGCTCGCCACTACGTGCATGCGAACACCGAGAACAGCGTTGTGCATGGAATCTGGGCCAACAACGGCTCTTCCTACGATGTCATCCACTGGATCCGTCTCGACCGTACGAACTTGAAAGAACAGGACAACGACCACAATTACATCTACGCGCACAATACCGAGCCGTTCCTCATGAAGTTCAGCGGACGCAACCATCCGATGCGATTCCCCATCTATCGTGGAGACCGTTTCGAAGGTCGCGACATCTTCCGTACTACGACGGCCCCGTTCGTGTTCTTCAATTCAAGAACATACCGCGTGAGCGTAGTGCCCCGTGGAATCAAGTGGAAAGCGTTCAGTGTCGGAAAGGGATTCATCGCACGTTCAGCGAAGATTGACGCTCGCTGGGATTTCGGCATTGTCGAGGACAGTTACAGCGATCACACCAACGGCGTGATAACCATCGTGTGGACGTGGGGCAACGCGACAACGACCGTGTCAAGCATCATGAGCAACAATCGCTTCGCATACATGCAGATGGTGTCGCGTGACGGCTCCGGAGAGGCCGAATATGACGTGTCTTTCGAGAGTGCGGATGCTGACCACAATCCGGACACTGCACCGGGCGGCGTGTTCAGTAACGGTGTCGACATCGGCGTCTTAAACCACGCGCCGTATGACGGATGGGATGACTTCGCCATGTATCCGGACACGACTAGGCACCAGATCGACCTGTTCGTGATGATGGACGACGCGTTCGAGGCCGGAACTACGACTCCTCAGAGCATGTAGTGACCGTGGGGTTGTCTTGCAGATGCTCGGCAACCTCATCCCAGTCCGTGCAGCACTTGTCAAGGATGTCCTCGTCGTACTCAGCGCCGTCAGAGAACTTGGTTCCATTTCCACATTGGGATGCTGGCACCATACGGTTCTGCATTCTATAAAAATTTGTCAATACATGCTGAGCGCTGTGGAAACAGATTCTATAGATGTAGTTGAACACTGCTGACGGTTGCGGATATTTCGCGCCGTCGAACTTTTTGCGAGCTTTCAGCGCATCAACCATGCCCTCTGCGAGAATATCGTGCTTGACTTCGTCGTCGTAGCCACGAAAATGATAAGAATTGAGCATGATGTTGATGATATTCGTTATGTAGAGGCCATAATAATTGTAATTGACGTTGTCAACCTCGTCCATGGCCATTATTTCTCGTAAATGCGCAAGATCCACGTCACGTGTGATGTCGAATCCTTCTTCGAAGCGCCCCTTATAGATGTCTCTTGGTTTTCTCGGCATAGCTAACTCCCTTATGCCTCAGTTTATATGGAAATTACTTCACTTCCCTCTAATTTCCACCTAGGAGGTCTACATGGCTCTTGGGTACCTTATTAGCACAGTAATTCAGGTTGAGGACACGGACGGAAAGCCGCTCACTGGCGGCTGGATCAACGTGTTCGAACACGGCACGACCACTCCAGCAGTGACATACAAGGATTTCGACGGAGACCTTAACCAGAACAACGTATATCTCGACCACAAGGGCATGTGCACAATCCTTGCAGATGCTGACGGCATGTACGACGTGTACTGCTACGACATTGACGGTGTAGAACAGTGGTCAAGGCTTAACATCGGCGTCGTAGGAGGCGCTGGCGGCGCATCTATCGACATTACGTCTTCAGACCACAGCCTAGTCGTCTCGAAGGTCATCACCGGAGGCCGCACAAACTTTGACCTCACGCAAAACCTGGATTCCAAGGATTTGCTCGAATGGATCCGCTGTGACGGTTCATCGCAGGTGGTAGGCACCGATATTCACAAGCCATTCTACACTAAGGGCACCATGAGGATGGGCGATCGCGGAATTCAGCTATATCGCGACAGATACTACCATGTGACTGCTCACGTGACGGCGAATAAGTCTCTGAATGCGGAGCCGTACTACGACGACGTAGACATCAAATTCGTGCTCGATTACGGTGGCGGAGCACAGTCGACCATCGTGACGAATACTTGCACGGTCGACTATTCGCTCTTGCGTGCCCAGGAGTACGAGGTTTCCGCCGACGTGTTTCCGACAAGCAACGCGGAACTGCTGGTAGAAATCGCGGACGTAGAAACCGATAACACTTTCAACATCGCGGACATCGAGGTTCACAGGGTGTACTCCGGTGCGCCTTACATTCCGGGCGAATGGCTAACGCAGATCCAGTCGGACTGGACTGAGGATGACATTTCCAAGACAAGTTACATACAACATAAGCCCGACTTGTCCGTGTATGCGACCAATGCAGCACTTACGGCTGGCCTTGCGACCAAGCAAGACGTGATCTCTGACTTGCAGACGATCCGTGAAGGTGCAGCGCTCGGTGCGACTGCCGTGCAGGACGCGAACTACGTGCACACGGACAATAACTTCACCGATGCTGAAAAGAATAAGTTGTCTGGAATCGCTGCCGGGGCCGAGGTGAACGTTCAGTCGGACTGGAATACCACAGACACGAGTGCGGATTCATTTATTAAGAATAAGCCTGCCAACCTCGTGCAAGATGCAAACTACGTGCACACGGACAACAATTTCACGACCACGCTGAAAGACAAGCTTGACGGCATTGCAAGCGGTGCCGAGGTTAATGTACAAAGTAACTGGACGGAAACGGACACGTCCTCGGATGCCTACATACAAAATAAGCCAAGCCTCGCAACAGTCGCAACTACTGGCTCGTACAGCGATTTGTCAAACAAGCCAAACCTTGCGACAGTCGCAACTACTGGCAGCTACAATGACTTGACGAACAAGCCTACCATCCCGGCAGCACAGGTCAACAGTGACTGGGATGCGACCAGCGGAGTCGCGGCAATATTGAACAAGCCTACCATCCCGGCTGCACAGGTCAACAGTGACTGGAATGCTACCACGGGAGTCGCGGCAATATTGAACAAGCCGAGCGTGCCGAACATCAAGACGACTTCGACCACCTTGCCTCCAGTAGACACTAACGTGTCAAACATGACGCTATTTACTGACGGTCGCGTGACTGTCAACAACTCCACTGACGTCGGCCTTCTGGCACCGATAGGCACCCAGTCTGACGCTGGCAAGGTGTTGACTGGAACTTACAGTGGGTCACCAGGTAAGTTCACTGCGGCGTGGACTCCAGTCCAGTCCCCGCTCAGCGCCGGAAATGGCATCACGATTTCGTCTAATGTAGTGTCGGCCAAGGTCAAGAGCAATGGCGGTCTCGTGCTCGACAGCAACGGGCTCGCTGTCGACAGCTCGTTCTCCGGCATGTTCATCGGAACCTACTCACAAAGTACCAAGACCCCATATAATGACTACAAGACGGCGTACGATGCGGGAAAGGCCGTCTACTTGCGCATGACCGCCCTCGGTGGCGACGCCATGTTCCAGCTGTACGATATCGACTCCAACAAGGTCGTGTTCACGCGCATCGTTGGCATCGCCTCAGTTTACTACACAGATTCGGTGGTATCCACGATTATCGTTTCGAGCTCAAACGTCTACAACACGTATAATACGACACTCGCTGCCAAGGCAGACCTCGATGGTAAAAACCCGACGCTGAGCACGAGCGGTTCGATCAGCACGTACTGGAATAACACGAAACTACGCTTACGAAAATTCAACGCGTCAACTACTGGGTCATGGGTCGGCCCCGGCGTTTCCGGGTCAACGACCTGTAACGTTGTAACTCGTATATACACGAACTTCGATTCGTCTCATCTGTATGCGTTCCCTTGTCCACAGAACACATCATCGTATAATACTTTCAGTCCGGTTTTCCGGAAGATCATGTATGATGGCGTGTTGAAGTTTACAAACAACACGGGAACCACTGACTATGTCGCGTCAATCGAACCGGGAAATTTCACATCTGCATCGAGCATCACTACTTGGTGCGACGAAGCTGTCTGTCGCGTTATGGTCGAAACAGGTACTCACTTTGTGAAAATCCGTGGAAGCGCATTCTACGAAGTAGGCGTCGAGTACACAAACGAACCGACCAGCAACTCAAACCGGTGCCTACGCGTGAACGCAATGAGCAGCTCCGTTTCATACGAAGTCATGGAACTCTTCACGAAGTGCGTCGACTACTACTACAGCGCGGATTAAGGGGGCAACAATGGAACGCATTCAAAAAGTACTAGCAAACTGCGAACAGGGCCTCGACACGGACGCCCAGGCCCAGGCTCGCGCAAACATCGGCGCACAGGCCCAGCTCACTGCTGGACAGGGCATACAGATTAACGACAACGTAATAAGCTCTACTGGCTCGTACACGGCTGGCAACGGCATCAGCATTGCGAACAATGTAGTATCGGTCAAGACAAAGGCTGGAGGCGGTCTGGACGTCGGCGCAGACGGCGTGTACGTCAAGGGTCACTATGTCTCGTACGATGCCAACCAAGGCCTGAGCACGGCCAACCAAGGCAACGCTCGAACTAATATCAACGCCTTCGAGTCTCCGAATATGACCAATGCCCAGCCGTGGCAAGTCGTACGTCTAAATGAAAATTTGAAGCCGACGCTTGGCTTCGCTCCTGAGATGTACGGCGGCGTTTATGACTATAACTTAGGTCTTATCATTGGTGGTGACGGCGATACGTGGAAGAAGAAGCCAACAATCAAGCTCGGGGCCACGCAAGAGGGCGCGACAGTTACAGACAACGTTTATCAGATCTTTGCGATGCCGAGGTTCTGGAATCTTGACGGATGGATGATCACTGATGGCTACATACTTGCATGGAGTCGTGTTGAGTATGTGAAGAACAACCAGAAATACTTCGACTATCAGTATCGGTCTGTGGCACTGTCTTCAAGTGCAAATAAGCACGACTTAACGACTACGTACACTGGCTTCGCTAACGATGGCGACAGTTTACACATTTCGCTCGACTTAGCAGTGTATGCACTGCGTAGTTCGGCCTATTCGGCACGTACGGCCATGTTCCACGTCGACATCTTCTGGGGATTCTACGTGAGTAGCGGAACACTGATGGACATCGGCTACTGGAACGGATACAGCGTGGCACCGTGCGGCTCGTTCAACGGATCCACTCTCGTCTGGCCTGTTGAAGCATAGGAGGATTTGTATGACAACTGAACTGTGGGCTGCACTTATCGGGGCCGTGGTTCTGCTGCTGACGAACGCGGCTGGCCTTGTCAAGGTCTGGTCTGACCTTGCCAAGACCAAGGCAAGCCGTGCCGAGACAGCCGAGATACGAAACAAGGACTCCCAAGAATTGCACGACCAGTGTCAGAAAAACACGTGGGATGTAGGCCGCGTCAAAGAAGACATTATGATGCTCAAGACGCACATGGACGATCACCAGCTTCAGATTTCGACAATCAACACTGAGCTTGCCAAGGTCTCGACCAAGATCGACTCCGTGCTCGATGCCATCAACAAGCTAAGCGAGGCGAATAAATGATGACACTGCTGTTCATTGTTATCGTGTGCGTCATAGGCGCATGGTGGTTCGACCCGAACGACTGGCACCGCTAATTTCATACTAGGAAAGCTTTTCTTTTAACCACTAGCTAGGAGTTTTACAAATGAGTGTACCGCAGTGGAACGCAGATATTATCACGCCAGCATCTGAGGCTGGCGGCACCCAAGTGATTGGTGACAATCAAGAAGTCCAGACCACGCTTGAGAGCGGAGACAACATCACTATTGAGGACGGCAAGATCTCCGCGACCGGAGACCTCGACCAAGTACAGTCTGACTGGACGGAATCCGACACGACTGACCCTTCGTACATACAAAATAAGCCGACTATCAACAACGTCCCTGCAGTGACTTCTTCTGACGACAACAAGGTGCTGAAGGCCACGTACAGTGAGGGTGTTGGTTCGTATGCATGGGCTACTGGTGGTGGTGGCTCCAGCTACACGGCTGGCAACGGCATCGCCATTGACCAGAACAACGAAGTGTCTGTTCGCATTAAGGATGCCTACGACAACGCACTCAAGTTCACGCAGGAGCAGGGTGGCGGAGGCGACGCTGACCTCTGGTCACCAGAAGGCACTCCGTCGTCTGAAGGCTGGAAGGCCATGACCGATAACGGTTACATCAAAAGTGAATACGACTCTAAAGACGATGTGACTCACATTGAGTTTCGCTACAGTTGGAACAGGGTCGACTCGAATCCGCTCGGCATGCAAAGCACTGGTGATGACACCAAGCATTTCGACGCGAAGTGTCACTTGCTCTATATTTCGAGCAAAGAAAGCTATACTGACATTGTTGCAACATCTAGCACTGTATCTGATGCATTCACCGCTGCATGGGACGCATCTGATGAAGTATGCGTCTACAGCCTCGGATCTATCGTTGACACAACTTACGGATACGTATTCCAAATTGGTTTCACATTGCCGGGAGACGTTGGCGGCGTGTTTAACGCTATTGCGTTCTCTGCAAGCGGCCAGGATTTCAGCGTCATTTCAGACACTGTGCAGTCAAGCTTCTTGAATGAGAACCACGTTCTTGCTCTTCAAGGTTACAGCGTTTATATCGTCGGAGATACGATCCCCGGTGGCGACCTCTACGTTCAAGTAGACCAGACCTATGACGATGTTTCAGCCCTGCCACAAAGCGGCTATGCTGTTGCCGAAGCGCTCAGTTATGTGAATCAGGTTCCCACTGCGTCCGAATCCGACGTCGGCAAAGCGCTTGTGTACGATGAAGGAGCTCGCTGGACTGACCAGTCATCTGCAAGTATCGCTCGTGACGGCTCTGCGCTTGAAGTCCGCCTTCGCAATGCAAACAGTGCCAACAACTCCGGACTTGCGGTGTCAACAACTGACACTCCGACGAGCATTACTGGCACCGTGACGAGCGGCGGCCCGAACTCAAGCTACTACGCTACATTCACCAAGTCCGTGTCGCTTGACCCGGACACTGACACCGTCAACATCGTTGGTCTTGCAGAAAGCATTCCGAGCGGTGTCACAAGTCCAGTCTATGCGGTCGTTGTCGCTGGAGACACTTGGCAGTCCGGCACACTCACTGGTGGCTTCATATGCGACCTCAATTCCAGTACTGCTATCAACCTTTCTGACCCGAGTCCGTGCAAGGCATCCGTGATGACTGACCCGTCCGACCAGTATGCGACTTCGACGTTCTTCAATGACGTGAACACATTCATGGTCTATGGTGTCAGCGCAGACTACGTGTACTATGATCATGGTTCATTCTACGGTTCATTCATTGACGAATGGACTAATAACGGCCTTTACTCTGCTCTTGAACAGTATGCAGTCGCGCTGACGCAGCCGTCTGGCTCAGTAACGTTTGAAATTCCGTCTCGCCCGACCGAAACACGTGGCCTGTACGTGGCAAATCCGCTTCCGGCTGCGACGTCTGCCGATGAGGGCAAGGTACTGACCGTGGACAACAGCGGTGCTGCAGCTTGGGGTATGCGTATCCAGCAAGTCAACGCACTTCCAGCCAGCCCTGACGCAAATACTTTGTACTTGATCCCGGAGGCTTAACATGCCCCTGTATTTCGGACAAGCTAAAGCTGGCAGTCTCTATCTTGGCTCTACCAAGATAGGCTCTGCCTATATGGGCAATGTCAAGGTGTACGAGAGTACACCAGCTGATCCTTACAATCCTCTTGGCCTCCCAGCCTATACAATACGCTGTCAGTTTCAATCCGGATATGATCCTTCGTCAAATTCTCTCGCAGGGTTCACATGGACACTCGTAGACGCCACAACCAATGTGTGGGACGGTTACAAGAATAACACCAACTGGGGTAGGTCACTCGGAAGCAAATTGGTATCAGTGCTAGGAGCAAACACAAGTGATGTCATATATATATCAAACTTGTTTTCTGGGTGCTCTAACTTGACCTCTGTAGCTCTGTTTGACACGAGCAGAGTTATAACAACAAGTAAAATGTTTGAAAACTGTACTAGCTTGACATCAGTTCCGCTGTATGACTTAAGCAATGTCGGAAACACATCCAGTATGTTCTGGTGGTGCACCAACTTGGCATCAGTCCCAGCATTTAATCTAAGCAGTGCCACAGACTTGTCCAGTATGTTTTACTACTGCAGCAGCTTAACTACAGCGCCGTCTCTTATTATTAATGTAAATAGCAATGTAAACGCATATAATTTGTTTGCTTCTTGCGCTAACTTGACAACGGTTCCTTTGCTTAACACTAATCATGTTACAAGCATGCAGCAAATGTTTAGCAGATGTACTAGCTTGAGAACAGTTCCTTTGTTAGACACAAGCCATGTTGTAAACATGAATAGTATGTTCGAGGGATGTTCAAGCCTTACTGCTGTGCCTTTGTTTGACACAAGCCATGTTAATTATATGGCCTCCACGTTCAGAGACTGTAGTGCAGTTGCTTCAGGCGCACTTGCTCTATATACTCAAGCATCTACGCAAACGAATCCACCTACATCTCATTATAAGACATTTGCATACTGTGGTTCCGACACAGTCACTGGCCGTGCAGATCTTGATGCTATTCCAACTGACTGGGGCGGAAATCGTAGATTATGGCAAAACGATTACTTTATTGAATTGACATCTAGCAGTGCGGATGATATGCATTTCTGTTACCTTGTTTTTAACGGAATGCGTAACACAAGCATATCGTCTGGACAATACACAAATGACAATACGACATGGACTCAGTTAACAAGTGCGGACTTATCAACACTGAACACATACAGTGGCCCTGACTGGTATGCCAATGCAATGACGGCACAGTTCTATTTCTCTGCTAACGGAGATCCAGTACCTTCATGTTACTTTTATTCCGGTGATTCTTCAACCGTACCGAGCATGTCTATTACTGCAACACTGTACGGCAAAAGAATCGGTGAAAGTACATGGACATCTATAACTTCAAAGAGTTATACACAAAGCAACGGCTATCGAGTATACTTGTTATCGTAACTCCGGCCCATTGCATACAAATTCAGGCCTTGCGCAGGAAGTTCCTCGCGAGGCCTCTTTTAGAGTAATTTAATACTTAGGAGGCTCAAAAATGAAGTCAAATTTTGTCAATTACCTGGTCGAGGTCCTGGTGGCCGAAATAGTCGCATACGTTGTTCGCCGAATCCAGAACAAAGGAAAGTAGCATGGCGCATTCAATGATAAAGCACGGTCGAGTGGTCTGGTGGCCCGACCGTGTAAACATAGGTCACAAGGCCATGCTGATCCGTGCCAACGCAAGCCCACGCGAGGAAATATGGAGGTTCATAAAGACACTGGTCTCGATATTTCTGACAAAGTATCGCGCGTGGGCTTATGAACGTGAAGAGATGGAAGAACTGGAAGCCATGTGCTACACGGCTGCGTATTGCCGACTGTTGCGCATCGTGCGCACAGGGCAGTATCGGAAAGATCTGTCATTCTACCTTAATGTCCGCAGTGCCGTGCTAGGCACTTGCTACAATACATACAACGTATGGTTGAGGGACATGAGGACTCGCATGGACTATGTAGACGGCACTGCACCTCTGACAAGCGAAGACCACAATCTTGTTACTTTGTTCGACCTGAAAGCATCAGAAACCGTACCTAGATTGCGTACAGACTCTGAGTACAGCACCTCAAAGATAACGGACTGGCACGAAGCCATACGCAAATGCGACCAGCAGCGAATATTGAATGAGTCAATCGTAGACGATTACAGTAGGTATTGCGAAGACTGTGAGGAGCTTGGCGTTGAACCTATAGACCGGGTAACATTTATATGCCGATCTTATACAAATGAAGAGCACGACTTGCTAGCGTACGAGCCACCAAAGCGCACGCAGTACAATCGCAAGTACATGCAGAAGCTTAAAAGCGACCCTGCCAGACTTGAGCGAAGACGTGCATACGACCGCGCCTATCATGCAAAGCGCAAAGCTGAGAGGGATGCAAAAAAGAAAAAGGCCGCTACTTAGCGCGGTCTTTTTTCATTTGCTCTGCAAGTGTATGCACGTCTTGCTCTGTCAGCTCATCTTGCACACTGTCACAGTACGCTGCAAGAGCGTCAAGCTGAGCATGTGCAAGTCCGTGCTGAGACAGCAGCTCTCTTATACGTTGTCGTGTTATCATGACAACGCAATATAGCAGGGAATGCCGAGTCCGGCAGGGGTTCGTTATGTAAAATTCTAAAAACTTAGCGGTCGGCTTGCTCGACCCAAGCCGACCAGGTCGCGTAGCGGCCCATAATATACTGATACGTAGCGTATACGAGCTCGAACTCTCTGTCTTCTTCGTCGTAATCTACATTTTCGTCAACATACGCTTGCAGTTCTGCACGCATCGAATCATCGTCGTAGAAGTCTACGTGACAGATTTCAATCAGAGACTTGTTTCTATGCAGCTCGTGCGCTCTCTGAGCTACGTCGAGGTCGATTTCTTTTGCAGCAATTTTGCAAGCTTCAGTCAAGATTTCTTCAGTGACTTCGTTAGACTGTGCACTTTCTTCGCTCTGCACAGCGAGTTCTGCGAGAGCTTCTGTCTTCGCGTCGTTGATAGCTTCGTACGTTTCTTCGCTGATCTTGTGTGCGACACGCTCGTAAGATTCGACAGCGAAGTACTGCGTGTTGCGAGAGCTTACACAGAGCTTGCACGTGATTACGTAGTCATTACGGTCGAAGTCGACCTTGTCGAACAGATGCTTGAGCTTTGCAGACTCTGCTTCGAACAGTTCTGCATACATGTCGTGCTTCTTATCGTTGAGACTGTACTTGCTGAACTCGAACACTACGTCGCTGAGCTTTAGCTGAGTGTTGTTGTCGACGTCTACGAGCACAGAGACTTTCGCAGTGCGATTGTAGCGATTGTAGCTGACTTCGCAGACGCGAGCAGTAACAACAGTGTTGACGAGATTTGCTGGGATTTTCGTGATCGTTTTCATCGTAGACTCCTTGTCTAGTATGTTTTCGACCGAGCACCATGCTAGGTCTTGTCTTTAAGATATAAAAATTCCAAAGACTTGTCAGGTGGTCTTTCTCGACTTTTTTCAAGATTTTTCGCGAAGTGCCGAAATGCGGCTAAAAACGCAACATTGTTAAGAATGTTTTACAAAGAAAAGACCCCGCCGACCAAGAAAAAGAACCAAATAAGAGGTCGGCGGGGCTTGTCATGTGTACAATTATTTGCGCTTGAGTCGCTTTTTGATCTGGTTGTCTGCGACAGTGTGCAAGTAAAACTCGTCGTAGTCTTCGTTCTCGCGACAAGTGCCGAAGAAAGAGCACAAGGCATCGATCTCTTGCTCTGTCAAGTTATGATAGATATCGTTGCTCTTGTCGTAGTAGCGATGCTCTGTGAGTATCTTGCGCACGTCGATATGATTAGTAGCAGTAGCAGTCGTGTTCATATTCAAACTCCTTTAAGTAGTAGTAAAGTGCGAGTATGTAGTCAGCGGTCATAGCGCCTCCTTGTTTCGCTAATAAATATAGCAGGGATTGTCAAACGACGTTTTGTACTAGACACTCATTCGCACTAGTCTTCCCAGTCCACCTTGTCGAATTCGTTGTCAAAATTTGACATTACGTCACGTTCGAAGGCATCGGCGATCATCTCGTCGGTGACCTCCGGCCTCTTTTCGCGCTTGACGTCGTGCCATGTCCATCGGACAAAGTAGACGAATGCCGCACAAGCGGCGGCAAGCGTCACATGTTCAATTAGCTTCTGCATTCATCCACTCCTCGTCTACGTACAAGTTCTCGGTGTCAGGCAGTTCCGCACACTCGGCATCTTCCATGAACTTGTCGTACTGCTGCTTGTACTTGTTCGGCTCCGTCTTTGCATAAGCCTCACGTGATGACAGTTCCGAATGGCAGTTGACAACGCCATGGAACGTGACCTCAGGAGCTCCTACGTCGATGACCGTGCCGACGGCACGCAAGGACACGCTCTTCATGATCTCCGCAGCCTTGTCGGCAGTCTCCTTCCATGTGGCTTCGTCGGCCATGAACACGATTGCGTCATGCACTGGCGCGACAAGCTCTATCTTAGCCTTGTACAGTTCCACCATCATCTGTCTCAATATGTAGGATCCGCAAGCTTGGAAAGGCCAGTTGCACAGTGATGTGGCCTTGCCGCCGTTGAAGTTGATGCGGAAGCCGTCACTGAACCACAGGTACCTAGACCTTGTACACGACTGCTTGCAAGCTTCCACGTACTGCCAATAAGTAGAGAACATGGTCTTGAGATGCTGCAGCACGTGTGCAGCCTTGGTCTTGCTCAGCTTCGACACCTCTGCAAGGTGGTCAACTCCGGCACCGTAGTTGCTCATGAGACACACACGCTTGTACTGGTCACGCCTCGGATCTTTCTTCTGCGTGATGGAAGGATCTATGGAATGTGCAATGGACGTGTAGTAGTCGGGGCCTTCGTACAGCTTGGCCATGCGCTTGTCGTGCGAGAGGTAGCACTGTATTCCGATCTCTTGCGAGTGGAAGTCCAGTTCCACCAGCACCTTACCTTCCGGAGGATTTACTAGTCCACGGAAAGCCTTGCCCATCGTGTATACAAATCCCGTAGACGGCTTAGAACTGCACCGTCCGGTAGCCGTGCCGAGAAGGTTCAGCCTCGGTCTCACAATGCCTCGCTTTGGAAGATAGAAGCCGAGCCAGTTCTTTTCACGTGATGGCTTTGCGAAACTTGCAAGGGCGCGACTCGCTTTCATAAGGTTGTAGTAATTACCTAGAAAATCGTCAAGCTTCTTATGTGGCTCGGTATACTCAGAGGCAAGCGACACCGCACCAGCCTTTGTGCGAGGCGGCTTGTCGCCATATTCCTTTGCAGCGTATTCCCTGCACTTGGCCGTGTTCATCTTGAGCTTGTCGCCTTCCTTGCGGAACGTGCCGGGATACTTGCGCAAGAACTCAAGCTGCATCTTGGCTATGGCGTGTGGGGCGTTCTTCTTGATGTGCGCAACACGTTCTGGGTCAAGCGGAATGCCTCTCCAGCTTGTCTCGCTTGCCATGGCCGCAAGGAACCCATAATAGTCGGCACGTCTTTCTGGTTCAAGCGGCGTGTCGCAATCTATGTGGTTCCATTTGCCAGGTGTAAGGCGCACCACGAGTTTCTCGTTGAGTCTTGAATCAAGTTCCAGCAAATGCTCCGTATCAGAGAGACAGTACTTGAGCAAGTGAGCCTTGTGAGCATCCATCTGCGTGATGTGATCCATCCACGAGCAGTCCTGTTTCCAGATACAGATGGACTGGTTCTCCTTTTTCGTGTCATGGTCGATCTCCACGATATGTTCACGTGCAAGGCATCGGTCAAGTCCGTGTAACGGCTTGTCTACGGCACACGAGTTGTGGACTATCCTTGACATGAGCAAGGTATCGTGCCAGCGGAACTTTGTCGGTTGCAAGCCAAGGCTCTGGAAAAGGTAGCCTTCGGCTGTCTCCACGTTGTGTGCGACAAAGGTGTCGCCCTTGTGTGACACGATGTAGTCACGAAGGGCGTCCATCTCAGTACGCCAGAAGGTGAACTGCTTGCCATCCTCTTGCGTAGTGCAAGCACAGATGCAGACGAACTCGTTGTCCGCATCGAAGGAAAATTCGCAGTCGATAGCAATACGCATCTATTCCTCCTTGGTCTTGATTCCGAGACGGTATTTGACGCCGTTTGACTTCTTCTGCTGGCACTTGAAATAATTCTCGATCTTTCTGAACATCTTGCGTTTCATGCTTGCATCCATGACAGGTAAATTACTGCATTTCAGTGTCATGTTCATTGCGTTCGTGATTTCCGGCTGTGCCATGCGGTCATTGGCATCGTTTGTGAAAGTGAACGTCTTTGTGATATAATACGTCAGCGTATCGTCATCGAAGTCGGAACAGTTGTCGGATGCGATGGCAGATTCCTCTTGGGTAAGGCGTATTACACTGAACGACTGGCTGATGCGCTTGTCAAACGCTTCCTTGCACTTGAACAAGATACACGGCATTTCATCTATTAACATCTGCTTAAGAGGAAATCCGTTGTTCATTTTGTTGCCCTCGGCGTCAAGCTGGAACGAGCCATCTGGATTGAGGAAGTAGATCTTCTTCTGCACTTCGATGGGTGGCTCGTGGAGCTTGATGTAGATGCAGCGACGCGCCTCGTTCTTGTTGGAGAAATTGACGTCTGGAGCAGAATTCGCAGCCATCCACAGAATACAGTCTATTACCGTGGAAATGTGCGGCTTGTTCTTTCTGTTGATAGGTACAGGATCATGGCCAGTCAGCTTGTGGACGATGCCGGACTTGACCGACAATCCGCTCTGGATGTCCGGAAACATTACGATGCGCTTGCCGACAGTCTCTTCGAGACCAAACTCTGACTTTGCGGAATCTGTATTAAGTGAGCAGTACATGGACTGGCCAGCATATTCGGCCATTGCCATGAGCATAGAGCTCTTGCCATCACCACCTTCGCCGTGCATCCAGATGTACTGATTTAGGTGGCAACGAGAATCGAACGTCGCATAGATAGCGGCCTTGAGCGTATCCCTTGACGCTGGATCCACGCCTTGCATAAACATGTCGAAGCCCGGAGTATCGCCGTCGTGAATGTTGTGCAGATCGTAGAAATTGAACGCTGGTTCGTTGGGGTCATTTGTGAACGTACGGATGCCAGCATCTGCCCTATAGAACTGCTCGAAGAAATCCACGTGACTATCCATATCGTTGTACATTTCCGGCAAGTCCTTAAGACCTTGCTCGATCTCGAGCTTGTTACGGTTGCCTGTCCACGAGCGAGTCAACATGTCAATCTCATCCCTCATGCGTTCCACGAAGAAGTTGTAGGCGGAGCCCTTCTGGGTCTTCTGCACACGTGCTAGGATCTTCTGTCCGGCTTCCTTGTAGAGCGTGGCGAGGTTGACCTGTTCCGTGCGAGGCTTGCCATCTTCGCTCTCTCGGAGCACAAGCACGCACCGTTCGCCTGAGTGCATGCACATGGCGGCATTGAGCTCGTGCTTCATCTTGCCATGGAGAGACGTGAACGGATGTTCGGAGTCGCTGGCCTCAACCCACACGTTGCCTTCCTTGTCGAGGTCTCGGAAGTATACTACCTTCTGTTTCGTACCTTGGGTGTAGAGGAACTTGTCCTCAAGATAGTTCTCAACGGAATGTGGCATCGTGGCGAAACAAGCTGGAATCATCTCACGTCGGATAGTCTCGATGGTGATTTTCCAGAGCTGTTCGAGACTGCGAGCATGTTCGACCATCTCGTCTGTTAGCAAGTACGGCACTCCGTTCTCGTCGAGTACTTGCTTACCATTCTTGGATGTAAGCCTATGTTCGACATGAGCCATGGAATTGCCGAATGTTTCCTTGTTTGGCATCTTGTCTGTCTTGGTAGCCCAGGCGAGGATTGTCGGCGCGGCTACGGTCGTGAGGTAGCTGGCCCATCCAGCGGCTGTGAAGTCTTCCGGCATCTTGCCAGTGACGAGGGTGAGAAAGGAAAGTTTTTCTTCTGCGGTGAGCTTCTTCATTATTTGCTCCTTGATTCTACGATTTCTACGATACGTGCAGCGTCATCCTTGGTGAGGTACGTTGCGAGCTTGTTTGACGGGATATTGTTATTACATACGCCGTCGGTAGGGTAAAGAGCCACGGACTCATTCCACTTGCCACGCTTGGAAAGGAAGCTGCGACGCAGCGTTTTCTGGTATTTCCCTTTGGGGTCAAATACGTTCTTGAGCTGGCTTACATGCAGTCCGGCTTTCACCATCACGTCTGCTGTAACCTTGCAGAACACGGAATGTGGAAGCACGATGCTGTCGAAAGCCCAGTCATCGTATTTGCGGATGATATTGTACGTCTTGATGAGGCCGCTGTCCTCGGTTGTGAACACAGGGAAAGTGTTCGGCTTGAAGCAAGACTTGACGAAACGGCTGGTATACGACTCGATACCGAGGAGTTTCACGCAGTCGACGCCGACGGAGAACTCGTAGGGCCATGTCACTACCATTCCGAGCTCCGGCTGGTTCGAGACGAACGGATCCTTGATTGCCTTGACGTGGCATTCCGTGTAGATGGTGTGTCCGCAGAGGCCGCATTCGGAGCCTTCACGTGTATATTCTTCACCTGCCTCGGAGTAGAACTGGTTGGCAACTCCTTTGAATTCCTCCCAGACGGTGTTCCAGTATTCCTTGACCACCGAGTCGGAAAGTTCTGCTCCGCAGCTGCGGAACTGGGCCGAAATGGATTGTCCGCAAGCGGACGGGTTCTGTAAAGTAATCTCTCTCATCTTGATTATCCTCTTTGGCGCATAAGAGAAGTGCGCCGTCTGTGCAGAGCCGTGACTCTCTGACAAACGGCGCACTTCAGGGGATAATCAAATTTTCTGTAAATAAATGTTTTCCGATGAAGGCACAACTATGTCTCGCAAGGTCACGGTCTGCGATTTAAACTTTGTGCTGAAGCATCCTTCCATAGTCATAAATTACACTACTTGTGTACAAAACGGAACAGATGCAGAATGAAGTAGATTTTACTCTCGGAAAACTTCCTTGTCTTAAGTTGCTTAAAGTTTAGCAATATCAAATTTGAATTGCAAACTGAAATTAGGGGTATGAGTATATGGTGCAACAAGAAAGTGTTCACAGAACGTTCTCGGCGCAAATTATGAGTATATGGTATAACAAAAAAGAGCCCAAAAATCTGCAAAGGGCTCTAAAAAGGGTCGGAAAAATGAACTCACTGACCCTGAGCAAATCCCAGCAACCATGCGGCTTACAGGCCATTTAGGGTCTATAGTGTCTTTCTTTTTTAACTTTAGAAAAAAAAATATATACAGAATAGTAATAGAGAAGAGAAGCAGAGAATATATAGAAGAGGAGAAAAGCCGTCAGTCGGACAGGCACACGGCCCTAAATAAGCCCAGCCTTGATGAGCTCGTCCATGGCGTTTGGGATCATGACCTCGGATGCGTAGGCCGTCTGGACAAGGGAGCGGAGCTCGTCTGACTCACGAGACGCAACATAGTATTGCAACGACACGGCTGGGCTATGCCCGACCATCTGTCCGATCGCCTTGACGTCCTTGCAATGGGCGTAAAGGTACATGCAGGCTGAATGTCGAAATAAATGGAGCCCAGCGTGACCTATGCCAGCCTTCCTCGCCGCACGTGCGACTATGGAGAAACGTCCGGCTTGCGACTTGGGCAAGTCTGGGAACATGTCTGGGGACTTCTTCGGCAACCTGAGCAACATCTCAGCCACACGCATGTCCAAGGGGACTCTTCGAGTCTTGTTGCCCTTGGTGGTTTCAGAGCGAAAGGTTATTACCCCGTCAACGAAGTCAGACCAGCGCAGCAGATACGTCTCTTGCTGTCTGGAGCCGCACGTGGCCATGATCCAGCAGTAAGCCTTCATCTGCTGTTCCATGTCCGGAGACTGGCACTGGATGGCCTCGATTAGTTTGTACATCTGCGGCATGGTAAGGTAGCCACGCTCCTCGGTCTGCACCTTGACCATCGGCCAGTTGTCCATGACGGAGCGGCTGACTCCGTAGTTTGCTATTAAGAACTTGGCGAACTCTCTGAGCGACACCGAGTAGGACTTGCGAGTGGATGTCTTGAGCGTCGGCTTGTTCAGCCATTCGTTCACTCTCTTGGAAGTAAAGTCGGCTGTGGTAGCGCTTGACGGCACCGTGTTCCGTATGGCCTTGCAGTACGTGTCTATGCTCCTCTCTCTGTAGCCCTTCTGGCGCAGATCTGCCTCCCAGCCGTCCAAGCACTTGGGTATTAACGAAACGGCCTCAGAGGTGCCTTTCTGAGCGATTGTGGGCATGAGCTTCGCAAGCAAGTCCTCTGGCGGGACCTCGCCGCATGCGATGTAGTCGTTGTAGCGCTGTATCTCGGATTTGCGGAGCCTAACCCAGGACTCCGCCACGGCCTTCTCGGTTGTATGCAATGCTATGTCGTGGGTCTTGCCGTCAACCTTGACTCGGGCGTAGTAGGACGGATTTTTTAGCTTGTATGCGTTCTTAAGGTATGCGCAGACTGTTATCTTCATGTGGCCTCCGAGGTTGTGTGCTGGGTTGTTACCAGAAGATAGCAAAAGTATGAGTGTGTGGTATAACAACACTTGTCCAAAACAGCGTGAAAATGGGCAGACCGTGCAATCAAGTCCTAGTTGAGTGATAACAGTAGTTATCAACGACCCACGCCGTTATTGGGACTGACGACGTGGTTGTGAGCAAGTTGTTATAAAATAGAGTAATTTATTTCTCAGCGAGGGGCTGGTTTCTTTTTTGTTGGTTCATTTCCTTTTCGGCCCCTCGCAACCATTTGGAGAGATAAAATGATTGAAGACTTCTTGCTTGAATATCCGCTTACATCGCTAATCATCATAATCGCACTCGTCGCCGCTCTTGCCGTCGGCGTGGTCGCAGTCCCTGCGCATTATGCTGCAGACCATGCCTGTGGCAAGCGTGCGGCTATCATGCAGACAGAGTACCAGTACGGTTTCTGGGAAGGTTGCTGGATCAAGAAAGACAATGCTTGGGTGGAATACAACACGATCAGGAACGTTGGAGTCCAGCATGAATAACGCACGGATAGCCGCCAGCAGCTACATCTGCGACCTTGTCATAGCCATCTGCGCAATCATCACTGGCATTATGCAGCTGAGACAAGTCCGTATAGGATGGCTTGTACATACTGAACAGAATGAGAACCAGCCCTAATTTCTTGCTAGGAAGGAGGCTTTATGGAAAAGCTCATCAAGAAATTGGACGAAATCTTTGAGAAGTACGGCGTTGCCGAAGACGAAATCGCCGAAGTCGGCCAGCTCATCGCTGACCTGAACGGCGAACTGAACACCGAAGGTGAAGAGTTCGAAGCGCCGGAAATGGGAGAATCCGAAGATGGCTACGAAGAAGCCGACGAAGACTAACGTAACTGTTGCAGAGGAAGTTCCTCAGCAACAGAATCCCATCGAGGCCAAGCTCGACCGAATCATCGAGCTGCTCGAAGGCACACTTTACATTAAGAACAAGGGACTTGACCTCACGTCGCCGTGGTGGAACAAGTTCCTGGACAAGTAGCGCCAACGTCAGGCGCATTACCAAGTTTGGCGGTTAGGAGGAGAGAATGTGTAAAGATAGCGAATCAACTGGCGGAAAAGTCGATAAGAGAAAGACTTTGCCACAGCTTTTTACACCGATGACCGCCAGACAGGCACAAGAAGCCTCTGTAAAGGCTCGCAATCTGCGTAAACAAGTTAGATCAGAAATGCTTACCAAGGTCGTGAACAATTATGACTTCGGCGACGAAATGCTCAAGGCTCTCAAGAAGGGAGACCTGGACAAAGTAAATCTCTTGAAGGAAGCGATGGCCTTGATCGGACTCAAGTACGAACAGTCCGACGAGTTTGTCAACCGTATGCAGATCGATGCAACTACTGACAACAAGACGGAACTGTCCGGCAAGATTGAGTTCGTAGTACCACAAAAGAACTAGGCGGAGGCTCGGCATGCAAGTCGAGCTAATGCCATTCCAGCTTGAAATGCTGCAGCGCGATGACGAGAAGCTACTCATCGCGTGTTGTGGCGTATCCAGTGGCAAGTCTTACGCAGCGTCCGTATACATCGCCATGAAGCTCGTACAGCAGAACACTATCATCGCAGCCGCACAAAGCTTCACCGCCTTGCATCGCGTATTGTTCGGCGAGGTGAGAAAGCGTCTTAACGAATGGAAAATTCCTTACGAGTACAACAAGAGCGACAAGGAGATTCGCGTAGGCGAACATGGCGTCTGCTACGGTGCGACAAGCGAGAACCCAGACGCAATCCTCGGTATGACCGAAGTGAACATTCTCGTGATAGACGAGGCTGGCTACTGCCAGGAGAACTTGTTCAACTGGGGCTCTGACCGTCTGCGTGGTCGTACAGTCACGATGCCTCGCATACGACTATTCACATCACCCGATTCCTTCAACGCAGCCCACGCATGGTTTGTCAACCTTTGCAACAAGAATCCTAGGTCGATAATCAATGCAAGCGCACTTGACAACATCTACACAAGTGACGAGTTCAAGGCCGACTTGCTCGAACGTTATCCACCCGGTACGCAGCTTTACGAACAACAGATCCTCGGCCACATCGTTGACAGCCGTTCGGCCAACATGGCGATAGATGACCGACTGTTCGCACATGACAGACCAGAACATCGTAGCAATGAACCAGTCTGGATTGGTTGCGACTTGGCCGGAGCTGGTCGAGACGATTCCGTATTTGTCGCCCTCGATGACTATGGCTTTGTCGAGTCAAGACGTTTCCACCATGCAGAGACACAGCTTCTCGTGTCAGAACTGTTGCAGATGAACCAGCAGTACAACGTGGCCGGAGTATGCATCGACTGCACTGGCGGCTTCGGCAACGGCCTATACGACTATACGAAACGTACCGTGAAGAATGTTGACGCTATCAACTTCGGCAGTGCCGCCGAGGATGATTCATTTAACAACTTGCGCACCGAGATGCACTTCGGTTTGAGAAAGGCCGTGTCCGAGACTCACTTGTACTTGCCTGAGACTGATGACGGTGCGAAGATCCGTGAGGAATGTCGCTATGCCCTTTACTTTATCGACAACAAGGGAAGGACGGCCATGTTCCCAAAAGAAGACGTCAAGAAGGCTATTGGGCGCAGTCCCGATGGACTTGACTCGCTCTTGCTTGCGGTAAAGGCCCGTAACGCCTCACAAGGCATCGGAAAGCATGCTGTAGACCCACGTGCAATAGCACAGAGGTTGCTCGCAGCTCACCGCTAATTTCCTCCTAGGAGGATTCCGATGAGAGATTCCGAAATTATCCAAAAGGTTGTGGACTTTTTGAAAGAGTCCTCGAATTACTATTCAACGTCCGTCAAGGATCGTGTCGAATGTGAGCGCATGTTCAGCGGCGATTTCTGGACTGACGAGCGCATGCGCGACTGGAAGCGCACAAAGAAGATATGTGAGCATCTTAGTCAGTGGGGAGTGTTTGAATCTGCCATCAGTTCGCCGCTTACGGCGTCACCTTGGCACGCTCAACTAGAAGACCAGTCGTCACTGCCTGAGATACAGGAGGCCATCAACGCCATAGAGGCAGACTCCGACGCCAAGGACGCTTTCCAGAACGCATTCGCCAAGGCCGTGGACATCGGTGCCGCATACATCATCGTCACGACGGTTCCGGACGAATTCACTGGCGAGCCGAAGATTGTCCCGGAATGTGTAGACGATCCGGCTGCTGTAGCGCTTGATCCGACAGTCGTGAAGGCTTCGGCACGTGATGCCGAGCAGGGAGCTGTCGTGAACTGGATCAGCATCCAGAAGGCCAAGCGTCTCTACGGTAAGGATATCGTGCCTTATGACTT
>Ga0265298_10001510_pt1 | contig 34529 bp, 14 predicted proteins | sample AusTroGonzalo_MG_3_FD_193486 | JGI IMG/M metagenome (GOLD analysis project Ga0265298, IMG submission 193486) | Bovine rumen microbial communities from tropical cattle in Woodstock, Queensland, Australia - Gonzalo_01 | ecosystem: Host-associated > Mammals > Digestive system > Stomach > Rumen ... | reverse complement strand
ATGTCTATTCAAGGTTTGCTGACGGACGCTGGCGCTACAGTGCTCCCGACGGTTTCACTGACCTGAGCGGCCACGCCAGTCGGTGCCGGAGCATTCGTGGATGGCTTGGAACAGTGGGGGAACAGGGAACATGTTGTCCTTCACCACGCGGCAGTTGTCGCTGACGAAGTGCAGCACTTTGGTCTGGGCACCTCCCGTGCAGTGTACCATACCGTGAATCTCAGGACGCAGCTCGTCGAGTAGCTTCTTGATGACGGGGGCGTAGGTGCGGGTGGGAGAGAGCACCAACTGTCCCATGTCCGGCAGTTCTGTTTGTTGACGTGCCACGTCAACATACGGGACGGAGTCGGTGAGGGCATACTTTCCGCTATACACCAACTCGTCAGGCACGGCATGGTCGAAACTCTCGGGATACTTCTCGGCCAGATACTTGGCGAATACATCGTGGCGGGCAGAGGTGAGACCATTGCTGCCCATGCCGCCGTTGTAACGCTTTTCGTAGGTGGATTGTCCTGTAGACGAGAGCCCCACGATGACGTCGCTCGGACGGATATTGGCATTGTTGATGACATCACTGCGACGCATGCGGCAGGTGACCGTGCTGTCGACGATGATGGTACGCACCAGATCGCCCACGTCAGCTGTCTCGCCCCCCGTCGGCCAGATGCCGATGCCCATCTCACGCAGTTCGCTGAGCAGTTCGTCGGTGCCGTTGATGATGGCCGAGATGACTTCGCCAGGAATGAGCATCTTGTTACGGCCGATGGTCGAAGAGACCAGGATGTTGTCCACGGCACCTACGCACAGCAGGTCGTCGGTGTTCATGACGATGGCATCCTGGGCGATGCCTTTCCATACACTCAGGTCACCCGTCTCCTTCCAATACATGTAGGCGAGGCTTGACTTGGTGCCGGCACCGTCGGCATGCATGATGTTGCAATACTCAGGATCACCCCCGAGGATGTCGGGGATGATCTTGCAGAACGCCTGTGGGAAGATTCCCTTGTCGATGTTCTTGATGGCAGCGTGTACGTCCTCCTTGGCGGCACTGACGCCACGCTGCATATAGCGGTTGTTGCTCATAATCTTGTGACGTTTGTTGCGATATATCGCAACATACAGAACCTTTAGAACTTGATCTTCGGTGCCTTCTCAGCGCCTTCCTCAGCTTCGAACTTCTCCATCTTGGGGAATCCGAAGATGCCGGCGAGGATGTTCTTCGGGAACGAGCGGACTACGATGTTGTACTCCTGCACCACTTTGTTAAAGACGTTGCGCGTCTCGTTGATGCGGTTCTCGGTACCTTCCAACTGAACCTGTAGGTCGCGGAAGTTTTCGTTGGCTTTCAGTTCGGGATAGTTCTCCTGAATGGCAATCAGTCGGCCAAGGGCAGCACCCAGCTCACCCTGTGCCTGCTGGAATTCCTTCATCTTCTCCGGCGTCATGTTCTCTGGGTCAAGGGTAACCTGTGTAGCCTTCGAACGGGCAGCCACTACGCTTTCGAAAGTCTCTTTCTCATGAGCGGCATAACCTTTCACTACCTCTACCAGATTGGGAATAAGGTCGGCACGGCGCTGATAGGACGACTGCACGTTACCCCATGCAGTGGTGGCCTTCTCCTGCACCTGCACCATTGAGTTGTAAGCACTTGCTGCCCATCCGCCAATAATGACGACGGCTGCGATAATTCCGATTGTTCCTTTACTTAGTTTCATAATCTTTTCTTTTTATAATTAATATATTATTTTACTTTTCACATTCACCATCTCGACGTGGCACCGCCACCTCCGAAGCTGCCGCCTCCGAAGCTTCCTCCGCTGAAGCCGCCACCGCCGCCACCGCCTCTGAAACCTCCGAAGCTGCTGCCTCCGCCTCCGCTGGTGCGTGGTGGCGTATAGAACGGATTGCTCAGTAGGGCAGTGGTGCCTACGAGTCCCATCCATTGATATTTACGGTTCAGCCGCATGAAGAATATACCCCATGCAATGAGGAACAGCAGATACAAGCCCATCTGGGCGAAGAATTGATCATCCTCCTTGTCGCTCAGACTTGTCAGGTTCGCCATCTGCGGCAGCTCCTTCTTCTTCATGAGCGAATAGATGGCATCGGTGAGGTAGATCATGGCACTGTCGGGCATATTGGCACGCATGGCCGGCACGACGTATTGCTGTTCTAACCGATGACACTCGGCATCGGTCAGGTCACCTTCCAGACGCTTACCAGGGGAAATGTTGATACTGTGGTCCTCATAACCACAAACGATGACCAGTCCCTTGTCGTTTCTGCCCACGCCGTATTTGTTGCCGACATCCTGAGCCATGCGGAAGGGGTCGTCGTTTTCAATGTGGTTGACCACGATGACCACCGACTGGATGTCCAATTCGTTCTCTAACTGTTTCAGCTTGATGTTCATGCGGTCTACCGACTCCTGCTTCAGCACGTAGTCGGGGTTCGACACGTATTGGTTTGAGTCTTGCAGGTAGGGGATGGGAATGTTCTCAGCGTTCCAGTATTTCTCTTGCGTATCGCTCATGGCCGATGATACGGCTTGGGGAGCCTCTTCCTCTACCGGCATATCATGGAAGCAGCTGACGAAAGCACCGATTACGCCGACGACGAAAATCCAGCCCCACATTTTGCGGGATTTGGCCCACATGGGATGTGACTTTTCCCAGTCTACTAACAGTTGCGTGCGCTTCGTCCTATACTCTCGCTCCATGTCCTCGTACTGTTGCGAGAATTCTGACTTGAGTTGCCGGGTGGACTTGGATGAGTGGGTTTCTTTAATCATGTCCTTATGGAATTTGTAACCCCTCTCCAGAATCTTAACCACTTCGTTGTATTTGGCCGTCAGCTCGTTGACGTCGTCTGTCCTTTTCATCAGGGCTGTTGACGGGGTGTCCTCCCATTTACGGGTGTAGCTGTATCCGCCGCCCACTAACAGGGCGATGAAACCGAGGAATATGAAGAATGTTGTTGTCATATCTGTCGTTTGTCGTTATTATTGCTCATGCCAGAACTCCCATGAGGCGAAGGCCTGCAGCAGCAGCATCTCCAGTCCGTTCTTGGTCTGTGCGCCGTGCTCTGCACCACGCTTCATGAAGAGCGTCTCGTCAGGGTTGTAGATGAGATCGTAGAGAATGGTGTGCGAGTCCATAGCATCGTAGGGTAGGTCGGGACACTCTTCCGTCTTGGGATACATGCCTAACGGCGTACAGTTCACGATGACGTTGTACTCCTTCACTACTTCGGGCGTGATGCTCTTGTACTGGATGGTGTCAGGTCGTTCATAGCGGCTGACGAACACCGTCTCTAATCCCAGGTTGCGCAGGCCGTAGTCAATGGCTTTCGAGGCTCCGCCGGTTCCGAGTATCAGTGCCTTCTGGTGCCATTTCTTGTCTAACATCGCCTCAATGCTTTTGGTAAAACCTATGACGTCGGAGTTGTACCCCTTCAGTATCACGTCCTTACCGTCATGAGTGACACGGATGACGTTGACGGCACCGATGGCACGGGCTTCGGGCGAGATGCTGTCCAAGAATGGCAGCACTTTCTCCTTGTAAGGTATTGTCACGTTCAGTCCCCTCAGGTTCGGGTTCGAGTCGAGCACTTCCGTAAGCGCGTCAATGGTGGGAATCTCGAAGTTTTCATACACCGCGTCAATGTCTTCATCTGTGAACTTCTGGTTGAAGTAGCTGATGGAGAACGAGTGTCCGAGCGGGTAACCGATAAGTCCGTACTTGTCCATAGTTTTTTCCTTTCTACTATATTATTTTGTTGCAAAATACATGGTGCAGATGCCGAAGGTCAGCCGTTGGAAACGGGCTTCGGGAAATCCGGCCTTGTGCAGTATGTCCACCATGCGCTCACCCTGTGGGAAAGCCTCGATGGTCTTAGTCAGATACGAGTAGGCAGAGGCATCTTTGGAAATCACTCTGCCGTAGACTGGCAGTACCGTATGGCTGTAGATGTGGAACAGCTGTTTCATCGGAAACGTGACGGGTGTCGTCAGTTCCACGATGCTCAGGTGTCCGCCGGGTTTCAGTACGCGGTACATTTCCGAAAGCCCCTGGTCAAGGTCGGCAAAGTTCCTGATGCCGAAGGCTGCGGTCACCGCATCGAATGTGCCGTCAGGGTAGGAGAGTCGTGTGCAGTCTTCTTTGTCGAAGCTGATGACGTGCTGTAAACCCTTGTCGGCCACCTTCTGCCGCCCTATCTCCATCATGCCCTCGGAGATGTCGGCTCCGACGAGCTTTTCCGGTTTCAGCATTTCTGCAGCCATGATGGCGAAGTCGCCGGTTCCCGTGGCAATGTCCAAGATGCTTTGGGGGTGGCTGTCGGCCAGTTGGCGTATGGCTTTCCTGCGCCATCCTTTGTCGATGTCCCACGAGAGACGATGGTTCAGCGTGTCATAGGTGGGGGCGATGTTGTCGAACATCTGCTCCACTTGTGTCGTCTTCTCCCCTTCGCTGTAGGGCTTGATGGTCTCTTGTTGGTACATGTTGTTGGTTATTAACTGGGGCTACTGGGGCTGCTGAGGTTGCTGGGGCTACTATGGGCTACTATGGGCTACTGGGGGCTATTCTCAGAGGCCTCAGTAGCCCCAGAGGTCCCAGCAGCTATCGGCTAACGGCCAAAAGCCACTTGCTTACGTTCTTTTCAATGCGCTGAGCCAGGTCGTCGCTGTCGGAAGCCTTCTCGAAGCGCTCGCCGGTGATGTGCTCATATAGCTCGATGTAGCGTTCGCTGACACTTTCGGCATATTCGTCCGTAATCTCAGGCATCATCTGGCCGGGCTCGTTCATGAAGTTGTGTTCAATAAGCCACTGACGCACAAACTCCTTCGAGAGTTGACGCTGAGGCTCACCCTTTGCTAACTTCTCTTCATAGCCGTCAGCATAGAAGTAACGGCTGCTGTCGGGGGTATGGATCTCGTCAATGAGATACACTTTGCCGTCGCGTTTGCCAAACTCATACTTTGTGTCCACCAATATCAGTCCCTGCTTCTCGGCAATCATCTGTCCGCGGGCAAACAGGCGGCGGGTATAGTCCTCCATCACCTGATAGTCTTCTTCCGATACAATGCCCTGCGCGATAATTTCCTCACGCGAGATATTCAGGTCGTGACCCTCGTCGGCCTTCGTGGTCGGTGTGATGATAGGCTCGGGGAAACGCTCGTTCTCCTTCATGCCCTCAGGCAGCTTCACCCCGCATAGCTCACGCACGCCGTTCTTGTATTCACGCCAGGCTGAGCCGGTGAGTATCGAGCGGATAATCATCTCTACGCGGAACCCTTCACACTTCAGACCCACCGTCACCATCGGGTCGGGCGTGGCCAGTTTCCAGTTCGGACAGATGTCGCTGGTGGCATCCAGGAACTTCGCTGCTATCTGGTTCAGCACCTGTCCCTTGTATGGGATGCCTTTTGGCAGGATGACGTCGAAGGCCGAGATACGGTCCGTCGCCACCATCACCATCAGGTCGTCGTTGATGTCATACACGTCGCGCACCTTCCCGTGGTACACGCTCTTCTGTCCTTCAAAGTTGAAGTCCGTCCTTGTCAATGCTTTTGCCATTTCCTTGTCTAAGGATTAGAATTGTTATTATTATTATTATTGTTATTATCGTTCGTCACAGCCTCTTTTCCGATAAACACATTGGTATCGCCTGTAACTTCAGCCTCATTGCCACCACCATAGACGTTGCCGCGGATGTCGGCACCCATGACGGTGTCACCTGTCAGGGGTGAACTCTCACCCTCGGCTTTAGTGACGTAATCGACAGTGTCTTCCGTTCCGATGTTCACCGTAGTATTACCATGCACTGGTGCCGCGTTACCGCCACCGAACACATTGTTGATGGCTCCCATCTTACCCTTCTCATGAGAAGGTACAGGATAACCTCCGGTTGTTTTGAAATTATCGCCGATAACAGATGCATCGGCATTGTAATGTTTGCCCAAAGCCACATTGATGTTCACCGTCGGATTACCCACCATCTTGGCACCTTGTCCAAGACCACCACCGTAGACGGTACCAATGCTCGTGAACGACTTAACGTTAACCTTGGGGTCAGCATAGGGAGTAGTCAGGTTATCACCGTCATCAGTAGCCGACTCGCGGGGCTCCCACCCTGTAATAACAGAGTTGTTGTCTGTCACAGGCTTGTATCCCCAGACAGAGTATGCTGCTTCATTGCCGCCACCATACAATTCGCCGATGATGACAGGCTTACAGCCTCTTTCCTCGACATTCACCGTGATGGAACCACGGATGGTGCCGCTCAGGTTATTGCCACCGAATACTTGGTCGAAGGTGCCGTTGGTGATGTTCAGTTCAACGTCACCCATGATGTCAGCTTCTTCTGCACCGCCAAATGCTCTCTTCAGGCCGGGGATACATGCCATGTGCAGTATAGCCTCGGCATCCATCGGTGCGCTCTTACCACCACCGTATGCCTCATCGACACAGAATTCGCACTCACTCTTATCTTCGAGCATCGTTACTGCAGTCTGACGAACATTACCCTTCGTGTTCGAGCCGCCGAAGACACGGTGAATGGTTCCGCCATAGATGTTTACAGCAGCCTTGCCAGTACCGTAGACATAATTAGTTATAAATGCTGTTTCCTGTCTAAGTTCCTTGGTGTTGTATGTGTCTTCCACTGCCGAGTAATCCCTGAATCCCACATTAGCTCCGGGGTTGTCTTTCTCAACGCCGTTAATGGTGATCTTGTCCTTACCATTTCCGCCACCGAATACTTCTTCTATCTCAAAAGTACCGTTGACAGTGACACTTGAAGCAGGCACTGAAGCCGCGTTGCCGCCGCCATAGACCTGCTTGATGCTGGTTCTGTCGCAGCCGTCAATGATGACTTCTGCATAGGCGCTGGCCTTCACCTCTTCATCGGTAGATAAAGCTTTCGTCGGTTCGTATTCTGACAGGTTTGCGCCACCATATACTGCCGTTACGTCATACGTCCCCATAACTTTGGCATTGCCGACGTTATCGTCATTGGCTATTTGTGAGGTACCCGCATTCTGTGTGCCATAGACATGCACCGTAACAGAACCTTTCGGTGTACCGTTCAGGTTGTTACATCCGAAGATACGACCGTGGTTGGAGCCTGTCACGATACATCCCTTCTTATTGCTGGCTACGATATAAGGACCATTCTCCTCAGCTTGTACCAACCCCCATGTGCTATACAATGTAGTATTGCTTGCATATTCGGTGGCATCCATGCCGTTCAGGTTCACCTTGGTGTTACCGACATACGCAGGTATGGCAGCCTTGGCTTCTTCCGTTGCAGTAGCTTCTGCTTCCAGCTGTCCCAGTCCTCCGCCATATACATCACCAGTAATCTTTCCGCCAATCAGGTTGACCGTTGTTGACGTTGTAAGCACAGGACTATCTGCATAATAGTTTGTGTTCGAGCTGGCCAATGCTCCACCGCCATACACGTCACCGGTGATGTTTGTTTCATTGCCGATAATGTTCAGCGTTACGTTTCCGGTGACCGTTCCAAGGGTAGTCAAATCAACATCGGTATGAATCCATTTCCCTTCTGTGTCCACTATCAAAGTGTTAGAATTGGAACCCTTTGTTTTTGACCAAGTAAATTCTTCAGCATCAGGAAATACGCCAGGTTCGAATACACCAGTGTTTGGATTGTAATAGGGTGGGGTCTTAAAACCTTCATTTTTAAAAACATCGACTGTAGGCACAGTGGCTGAGAACCCTGCGCCGAAGATATCACCCGTTACAATACAGTTATTGAGTGTTGAAGTGATGTTACCAGTCACCTTTCCGAGATTTCCGCCTCCATAGAAGTTCTTTGTAATGGTACATCCAGTCAAATAGGAGATCACGTTGTTTGTCTGAGCCAACGACAGTGAAGCGTAATTGATATATAGACGGCCGACGGTATTGATAGTTGAGCCTTCAAAGTTCTCATATTCGTAATTGACAGAGATACCATAGTTGGAATTATATTTACCACGCTTATGGTTTCCATTGCTTTCTGTAAATTGTGGAGTGATTTTTACGTTCTCTGATGTGCCGTTCCAATCGTAGTTCAAGGAATTGAATTTATTAAATGAATTAACTCTGACATAGGCAGTACCACCGTAGCCCGCTCCATAGAATGTGCCGAATTCTGTGTTTTCAGCTGTTGTGGTTACCGTCTTATTGGAATTCATATTACCAAACTTCGGACCTCCGCAGTAGAGACCTACCTTACTATTCATGATATTAACCGTAATATCACCCTGAATAGACTTTTTTTCATTGATTCCTCCACCATAGAAGTAGTCAATGTCAGCATAGTTTATCTGCCATCTCACATCACCTGATATTTGCTCTTGGCCGGCGCCTGCCACTTCACCAAACTTTCCACCGCAGATGTAACATTCTGCATTTTGCCCCCCATCTTCTGTCGAATATGGTGTTGCATCAGGTCGGAAATAACCAGATAGGTAGAAACTTTCGTATTGTCCACCTGTCACGGAAATGGGACGGTGAGGAGTTGCTTCAGTTTTATCCATGTGGATACCGTTATTGAATAGCTTAAACCATACATTACTGCCTACATGGATATATTTAGTATGAGTTGGTGTACTGCCTGTTATATTCGTTGATACGATTTGTTCTACAACACCACCTAACAAGATAAGGGGAGAATCAGCTTTGCTTGCCCAATCATATTCTAACTGTGAGAAACGGATTACTGCCGTGTTGGTCACCTCAAACCATCCCATAGGTGTTGAGTTACCCAAGATACCCATTGCCGTAGTACTGGTTAACTTGTGTGCCATAGCAACACCGGGAACACTGATGAAGTCAAAGCGTATCTGAGGTATTTTCTCATTCTTTCCGCTATTGATGATCAAACAGTAGTCAGGCTCATTATCGGCATCTTGGTCTACAGAAGTGATGGTGAATGGTTTGCTTGTGGGCAAATCTTTTGTTCCTTGTTGATGGCAATTACCTACTAATACGATGGCGTTGTCGTATACGGTGGTGCCGGAACCCAATGCATTGATGGCTGCTGTCAGCGTGGAATGAACGGTTTGTCCATTAAACGAAGTGCCGCTGGCATACCGTTCACCAAAGTCAGTAACACCACTATTGGTTTCATATCCCCAACTGTCATAATTGGTGTCTGAGAGATAGACACAGTCAGCCCAATAAGGCTCAATGGTGATACCTGTTACGCCATCTGGTACGTCAAAGTAGGCTCCTTGCGAGAATACCCGCTCGCTCTGACTATACAGGTCTTTTGCATAGGTGCTACGATCAGCAAAGTTGTAGCCGTTCCATTGGTCTGCAGCTGTGAAAGTCCCTTGATTGCCACCAGTCATACCGGTTATCTTCCAACCAGTCACCACCTTGTAGCTGGTATAGTTGCCTGTGCCCACATCGTTGTAGTAGGGCAGTTGCACTTTGTCGTAGTTGAAGTTGTAATTATCCGGGTCTTTGCCTGTGCGGTCGAGTGTAAGGCTTCCTTTTATGATTACAGCTCCACTGGGCGCATTGCTTCCGACACCGCTAATAGTAACCGATAGATTAGTTCCAAGACTGTTTTTAGTGTCGTCATAATTAATAATGGACGTGTATTTGCCCTGGGCTTTCAGGATAGGATATTCAGCAATACTTTTATCAAGCACCCATTTGGCCATCTCGTTGCCCTCTCCCTTTCCTTTCGTGACATCACCAATTGCATACCAGGCAGCTAACTCACGGTTACTGTTCAAGAGCAGTCGGTAGAATTCAAAACGTTTCAGATAACGGTCCTCTGCAGCCAGCGCACGATTGTAAACATGGTTATTATTAACTGTGATGATATTGTCTGTCGGGAGCTTTTCAAAACTGAAATAGTTGTAGTTGTTCAGTTTGGAAGCCTCTTCATTGCTGATTTCTTGTCCGCCATAGATGGGATAGATGCCTTCGCCAGTGCCGTAGAACATGCAGTTCATTACCATGGAACGAATGTCCCCCGACTTGGAAGCATAACAATTATAACCCACGATGCCGCCAGTAGTGCCTTCGCCACTAACAGTCGCGTAGCTGTAGCAGTTGATGACGCGGGCATAACACTGGGCATTATCAGAAGAACTGCCTAATTGTCCTACCAAACTACCTACGTTGCCACTGCCAGATACGCTGCCAGACAAAATGCCGCAGTTGTAAATGCTGGCAATCTGGGTGCTTGTACCTGTCACGACGTTGGCAATGGCACCTGCATCCGTACCACCGCTGATGCTAACCCCATCAAGAATGACATTCTTCACTTTACCACCGTTGACAGTGTTGAAGAGGGCATGGTCGAGTCCGCTGATGGTGTAAAGTCCGCCGTCGAACTCGCCAGTGAACGGTGTCGTGATGGGGTCGCTGCCAGAAGCGGATATATTGTTTGTTAGCTTATAGTATGCTGCTGCACAGTCTACATAGTCAGGATTAGCTGTTCCGTTGTCATTCACCATCTCGATAAATGTTTCAAAATCCGAATCAGAATCTATCTCGTATGGATCTGCTGTCGTTCCTGTGCCATTCAAACCTAAACCGATGGTCTTTTCTGCGATGGCAGAGTTGCTGTATCCATCGGCTGTGGCTATGGCCCTTATCGTTTGTGGGAATGTTGTTGTTACGGCACTACCTGGATAGGCAATTCCAGTGCTGACTGGGTTGGCAATAAATGCCTCATCAGTGAGAGTTGCCTTGTCAGCCAATGTGTAGTAGATAGTAACACCCTCTGCCGGATTGGAACAGGTAATGGTAAAACTGTTCTGGTCATTTTTCTTGATTACAGGGGTGGCACATGCAAACATAATGGTACCGCTTGTTGCAACATCAGAGTCTATGAAGCCTCCCATCACAGCTATAGCCTTGATGACCTTGCCCGAAACATCAATCAGCGGGGTGGAATAAACCGCTTTTGTTTCTGAGGTTTTGGGATCAGAACCGTCTGTGGTATAATATATGGTTGCTTCAGGTGTAGAACAGGTAATCACGATGGCGTTGTTGCCGTTGTCCTGAATGGCAGGCGTAGCTACCTGCACAATGGTCAATGTCGCTTCCTCTGACTGTGTTGTGGCATCAGCGTTTCTTGCAGCTATCGCATGGATAACATCACCTGCCTGTAGCGACGACATGGGTATAGCCGTACTATACAAATAGGCAGATGTTAACTCTGGCGTACCATTGATGCGGTAATATATTTGGGCGTCTGATGTAGGACTCGTGATGACGTAACCATTATCTCCTGCACTATAGGTAATTTCAGGATTGGCACATTGCAGTGTCGCTTCAGTGAAAATCCACTTGATGGCATTGTCATTGCCACTGGTGTCATTATACCACCTGCGCTTTGTTATCTTCAGCGGATTATCTCCATCCCTGAATAAACTATAATACTCTCTTGTTGCATTGTATCTCAAGGAATAAGGAACAATATAGAAAGCACCAGTAGTAGAGTTAGCCAATGCAAACTTATAACTATCATTTGTGGGTGTCGTACCCATGGCGATGGCTTCGCTGTTAGAAGTCTTTTGATAGAGGTATTCGTTCGTTGCCGCATTCCTGATGTAATAGTAGGTAAGCCAATCATCATGGGTTGCTTCCTCAAAATACCAAATGGTACCTTCACTTTGCGTCGTGGTTGTGGTAACAGCTGTCGCAGGGCTTGTAGGAGTCACAATGAAATAAGTCGGCTCAGACTCACTGGCAATACTGTAATATTGCTTGTTTTCATTTGTAGAAACTGTAATAGGTGCGGCTGTGTTTGGTACAGTTCCACTATGGGGAATGATGCTCCATCGGGCATAAGCATTATTTACACCTGTACTGGCATTAACACTCCAGTTCTTCAAGTTGCCTCCGTTTTTATTGATACAGCGGGTTGAACTTGACATGGGCTTAATATTGTATCCTCCATTAGTATTTACGTCAATACTAAACTTGTAAGGATCTTTGTCAACTATAGTGGAGAAGTCCAGATCAATATCAGAACAAGAGATAGAGTACGAGGTACTATTGTCTTTTTCGTAGGTGTGATAGTATATATATTGCCCTGTTGATTGGTTGACGATATAATAATACTGCTTACCATCAGCTATGCCGGCATCCTCAAAAAGCCACGCCATCGAAGGACGCGGCAAACTGTTGGTGGTCATTTTGTGATAGCCATCTGCATCCTCGCTTGTAACTGTACTTGGAACCAAGTAGTAATAATTAAACTCCTGGCTCTGAATAAGGTAAGGGCGTGCGTCAGAACCGACAGTCGTCTGCACAACAACATTATAGGTGACGGGAGTTGTGGTAACAATGCCACCCTTCTTTGCAATTGCCTTGATGGTGGTGACACCAGCGGACAGAGTGAATGCGCTACTATATGAGGCGTCAGAGATCGTCGGATCCTCTCCATTAGTGGTATAATAGATGGTAGCGCCGGAAGTTGCGCACGTGATTGATACCTGATTGGTGGCAGGATTGTATGTGATGACAGGGTCAACTACAGTTGGGTTGTAACTGGTGGTTTGAAATTCCCAATGGGAGTTGTTGTTTCCTGTTGCATCAGAGACCCTACCCTTTATAATACCCAAAGTATTACCATCAGCGACAGAATTCGTACCTATACTATTACTTTTGTTCCACAATTGATCTCGAAGTAACTTAGGTATAATTGTATAACACTCAACAGGGGTATCTACATTTTTTATTTTAACTGTTCTTGCTGCTTGAACAACAATAAACTGATAACGGTCTTCGTTTTCTGAGGATTTCGATTTAAGGATAACAGCATTGGTTTGGTCACTTCCATCTGTAGCAGTGCCTTGATAATACATATACTGGTCACTTGCTTCTGGATTGACAATGTAATAGTATTTAAACCATTGAGTTGAGGCATCAGTCGGATCAGCTGGAACTTCTTTGAAGTACCAGATCATATTGTCACTTGTCGTACTTGCAAAGGTCACATTTATTGGCGTTGAGCTATCAGTAGAGACATAATATGATCCATTTACGATATTATGAATTTTGTAATAATGCTTGTCTTCATCTGTAGATGGCGTAAAGGGAGGGTTTGGCCAGCTGACAGTTCCGTTGTACCGTATAAACTTCCACTTTGAACTATAATCATGTACATAAGAATCACCCGTTGTTCTGATTGGATTTTGAGAACTAACACTTCCTGCTTGTTTGTTTAGTGCATAATTAGTTTGAGTGGCCTTAGTATCGATGTTGTAATAACCCTCTGTCCCATTCGAGTTGTCTGCAACAAGTTTAAACTTACAAGCCTCTTCATTAGATGACGTTTTTTCAACTAAATCAATAGTTCTATTACTTTTATTAGTATTGCATATATATTTCTTTGTAGAATTTCTGTTACTGACAATATAATAGTATTGTATATTGTTTTCTGTTCCTGCATCCTCAAAATACCACAACATCTGGTCGTTGGGAAGATTGACGGTAGTGACTTTGTCGTTTTGAGGAATCATATAGAAACTCTGGAACTGATTCGTCTGGATCAGATACAGTTTCTTTTCACTATCTTCAATAATGCCATTGTTATTATCATCAGTTGTTATTTCAACTGGCTCCTGTCCCCACGCCTCATTGGTAGCTCCTATGACCATCATCAAGGTGAGAAACAGCAGGTTGCGGAGGAATCTGCCGTTTCGTATTGTCATCATCTTGTCACAGAGGGACAGACCCCGTGTGAAGTTCTTCATCTTCCGTGTTATTATCTTACAGTTCATATCTTGTGTCATATCTTGTATCATGTTGTTGTTCATTTCTTGAGAATTGCTTTTTGTTATCTATTTAGCTCAATCTTTTGAATTGGCCAAACGATACTTAGCTTTTTCTATTGCTTGTTGCAGTTTACTCTCCAGCACATTTCGGTCGGAATTAAAGCAATTATGTGAGTCCAAGTCAATTGTCGTATCAGTGATACGACTTTTTCTTTCTCGGGAAACCTGTCCGCGAATTGCATCATCCGGCGGAGATTTTTCTCTGAGAAGTTAGTGCCGTATTCTTGCTGCAATTGTCGTGACAGTGATACGACAATCTGCTTGCCATACTCTGCTCGTCTATTATCAAGAATGTATGAATTGATGTATGTGCCAATTTCCCAATAAAGCTGAGTCATGGCACTATTAACGGTTACCGCCACTTCATGTTTGGCAGCTTCTATAAGAGATTTTACCCTCTCTACAAGTGCTTTATCTGCTTCTTTTATTATCAGTAACTCGTTTAACATAATCAATTCATTGCAAAATTACAACTTTTCACAGACACAACAAAATAATTAACCAAAATACTGTGCCCACACCTCATTAGCACCTCCCAAAACCATCAGCAGGAGGAGCAGGGTGCGGAGGTATCTGCTGTTTCGTATTGTCGTCACATCACAGAGGGACAGACCCCGTGTGAAGTTCTTCATCTTCCGTGTCATTATCTTACAGTTCATATCTTGTGTCATAATCTCACTATTTTATAGCTGTCGATGGTGTGGCGGTCTGCGTTGATGTTCATGCCAATAGCTACTATGCGACGTGGGTCGTGGGCATAGCGCACGGCATAGTCTTTGTTCACTATCTGGCTGACGGCCTCGTCAGCACTCTTCCCGTATTTCAATTCAAAAATGTAGATAGTGTCGGGCAGCTTCAGAACGATGTCCATACGCCCGTCACTGGTCTGGTCTTCCGCTTGCACGTCAGCTCCGAAGCCTACCAGGGCAGCGTAGATAAGTGACTGGTAGAGCTGTTCATTCTGGTTCTTGTCGGTGATGCTGTAAGGTATCCCGGCATACCAGCGGCGCACTGTTTCGATAAACTCTTCGATATTGGTCTTCTCGCGGCGCAGACGTTTGAACGCATTGCCCAACGCATCCTCGCTGCCCACATAGTCTTCCATATAGTATCGGTAAAGTGACTTGGCAAAGCCTTCGCGAACCTCTCCGTTGGGGAAGCCCAGGATGTACTCGTTCTCAATAGGGTTGTAGTCCTTCAGCGTGATATATCCGCTCTGGAAAAGTACGGGAATGGGGTCGCTGATGCGTTCCGTTGGGGCGTCGAAACGGTTCATGCTAACACTGATGCCGTCTATCTGATGCATGTTGATGTTATGCTGCCGCATCACGTTGATGAGCATTGTCGGGGTGCCTGTCGAGAACCAATAGTTCTCAATGTCACCCATCGTGAAAGCATTGACAAGGCTCCACGGACAATAGATGTCGGTCATTTCCTTGGAGAAGTGGTAGCCGTCGTACATCTCCTTCAGCTTCGCCACGATGTCATCGTAGGTATAGTGAAGCCCCCAGCGCTGGTAGATGTTGTTCATCTTCGCTGTCAATTGCTCAATGTCTGTCTTCCATTCTGTCAGCAGCTCTTCCTCGGTAATGCCGCAGACGGCTTCGTAGTTGGGGTCGAAGGTCATCTGCTGCAGGTTGTTCAGCTCGCTGAACACTGACAGCTGCGAGAACTTTGAGATGCCTGTCAGGAACACGAAGCGTAGGTATTGTGACTGGGCTTTCAAGGGACTGAACAGGTTGCGGACACGTTCTCGCATGAAATCCTGTACTTCCTTGTCGTTTATAGTGTCAAGCATCGGTGCATCATACTCGTCAATCAGTATGACCACTTTTTCTCCTGTCTGCTGATAAGCCGCATGAATGAGGTCAGTCAGACGGTCGTCATAGCTGAACTCATCTTTGCATGTCACATGCCATTCTTCCTCAAGTCTGCGCAGCATACCGCCGATGGTTCCATGGAACCTTTCCTTTTCATAATATTTGCCGCTTGACAGGTTGAGGCGTATCACAGGATATTTCCGCCATTCCGTTTCCTTGTCATAGATGTAAAGCCCTTCAAAGAGTTCCTTGCGTCCTTCGAAGTAACAGCGTAGCGTGTCTAACAGCAGCGACTTGCCGAAACGGCGAGGACGGCTCAAGAAGAAGTTGACGGCATTGGAACTGACCATCTGCCATACATACTTCGTCTTGTCGATATACGGAGCTTTGCGCTCGCGTATCCTGTCGAACTCTTGCACGCCTACGGCGAAGCTTCTTGTTATTTCTTTTTCCATTTTTTCTCGTGTCTGCTAAGGCTCTCTCGGAAACTTTGCGTTGCAAAGTTACAATAAAAACCTGAAATAGGAAAATAAATGGATGAAAAACTTTCTAATACAGTGCATTTCTTGAGACTCTGGTCTGTTACGGGTCATCCGAGTATCTCCTTGCGGTCGTTGCGATGGCACTTTCGAGTCGTTCCGATAATCCTTTGGGGGGGTAAAGTGCCATTCCTTTCCCTCGTAGGAGATACAGGAACAACTCGTAGCAGATATCGGAACAACCGTAAAGTGTGTATTCCTTCCCATTTATAGTGAAATATCCCATTTATGGGGTGACAGGTGACACTATGACGGTAAATTTTGTATAATATACGCGTACCGCGCGTGTGCGCGGTACGCGATGACTTTTATATTTCCTCTGTCACCTGTCATCGTCACTTGATCACGACCTTGAGCTACGCTCGAGCTCGTTATCGTTCGGTAGTGTTCAAGCAAGCTTGACACTACGCTCACTTGAATTTCATTCGAATTCCGTCGCGACTCGGCAAAGCATAAGCAAGCTTAGCTCTGTTCTCGCTGCTCCGTCACTTGATCACGACCTTGAGCTACGCTCGAGCTCGTTATCGTTCGGTAGTGTTCAAGCAAGCTTGACACTACGCTCACTTGATCACGACCTTGCGACCATTGACGATGTAGATGCCGACGTTGGGCAGGTTTGTCTCGATGGTCTCACCCGGCTGGATGGTGAAGTGGGCCACGACGACACCACTGGTGGTGACGATGGTGACGGGTACTTCGTGGCGCAGGGTCGAGGTGACGATGACGGCATGGCGGCGTGTGCTGATAGACAGTGCGCCGGCCTCATTATCATCACGCGTTTGAATGCCTCCACCGTCTTCGTTCGTATTGTTGGAGAACACGATGCTACGTGTCATTGGTGCAGCACCGCTGGAACTTGATCCAGCTATGAAGTATGGACGGAAGGCGGAGACAGCAACCGTAGTGGCTGATGAGGGTGTCATTACATACTTGTCGCCGTCGTTGTTAAGCAGGAAGGCATTCTTGCCTGTTTCCAAGTCGGGCTCGTTCAGGTATGTCGGCTTGAAAGTGTAGTCCTTGCTATTGTACGTCTGTGTTGTTCCAGACATCTCGTCGTCGCTCTTGCTGATAATAGCACCCGTTGCCGATGCAAACGTGATGGTCTGCCGTTCAAGCTGCACTGGGATTATTCCCTTGGCGGTCTCAGCCAAGAACTCTCCGCTGAGGTCGAACTCGTAGTAGCGCTTGCCTGGGAATCCGATGAGGTAGGGTGTTCCAGAGGCTAATCGCGGATAGTCAGCATATTCGCGTCCTGTCCTGTAATAGTTGCGATTCTCGTCGTCCTCCTGATAGTCATCCCTGTTGAGATCGTCGAATTCATTGTGCGAATAGTAGTAGTCCCACAGGAACGTGTTGGCATAGTCCTTCTGGCCGTCGGCACTGTTGGCGGCGGGATAGTCGAGGGTGGCAGTCATAATGGTGCCCGATACTCCGGAAATGCCGGTGAACTCGCGCAGCCAGTACTCATGACCTGTCGTGCTGCCGCCATAGAAGTGGGTCAGCTCGCCCTTCACGTCGGTGGTGACAATGTCGGCCTTGAACGGCAGACTGACGCCCTCCCAGCCCTTGGTAGTGCGCTCAAGCGGTGTCTCACTGTTATTGTCATGGTCCACCCACGCAATGTCTACGTAATTGTCTGGCATGCGCTGATACCACATACGGTAGTCTTTGGTAAACTGATAGCTGATGGGGGCATAGAAGTCATGCTTGTCTACGAGCATGTGGTCGCGCAGGGCAGTGTAGGCTCCTCCTGTGGTCTGTTGTACCCAGTGGCCGCGCAATGTGTTATGGATGTCCCATGCGTCTACGGTGCGGTAGTTGGGATCTTTCTCCACGTAGGCCTCGTCGGGCAGGTAGGTGCTCACCACATTGTCAGTCTTGGTGCTGGCCTTGGTGTAGACCAGCAGGTTGTTCGTCAGGTCGACGTTCCTGAAGCTGGAGAGTCCGTCGTCGTCGAGCAGTGGCGGGAAGAAAGCACCACCCACAATGTTATTATAAGGTGCTGCGGTGATGTTCCCGTTCTGATAGCCTGCTGCCACGTCGCCGTTGCCGCCCGTGAAGTCGATGGCCGTCATATTCTTGTAAGCAATGACACTATTGTCACTCTTCTTTGTCTTGGCAAAGATAGCGGCGGGGTTGAAGTGGGCTACGTCCATCTTGCCGCTGCGGAAGTAGGCCGGAGCACGGTAGACGCGATTGCCGTCGTCGGTATAGTCGACGCGTTCGTTGGTGCGGTTGATGCGCGTCGGATTCTCCTGATGGCTGCGGTCCCCATGTCCATAGTTCAGTACCTGTCCGAAGAACAAGTAGTCATCGGGCCAGATAGGCGTGAAGTAGTTCTTCGATGTCGTCGTGGTGATCTCATTGCCATCCTCGATGGTCGTTGTGGTTGTGGTGACCGTCCTCATGCGCATGTTGTTGTTTTCGGGGATGGTACCACCGGCATAGATGAAGTCGCCGTCGTAGAAGCGGTTCTCCACATAGCCCATGTACGGACCCTTCTCGCCCTTTACGATATTGAGATCTGGCTGGTAGACAGCATAATCCTCAGGATAGTAGGCCGTAGCCATGTTATCAGGCAGCGTGCCGTCGTCAGCCGACGGGAGGTACTGATACTCCTTCTTGGTTCCCGTCCACGACGTGTTGTTGTCGTAGTAGCGCTTCTTCAGGTAGAAACCGTTCAGGTTGTAGGCCACCGTACCGTTGTAGAAGGCCTTGTCGGGCATCATGATGGCATTGCCGCGGTCATGTGACGTTGTGCTATAGGCATTGCTTTCCGGATAATAGCAGTTGACCACCTGCGTACCACTGCTCCGCAATGGATTGTTGAATACGGCCTTGACAGTATTGTCAACGCTCGTTGCACTGCTGGTCACCCAGCAGTTCTCCATGTAGCCATAGCCCTCGTCAGCGATACCGGCACCCGTAAACGAGCCCGTGACACCGAGGTTATAGACATCGCCGCAGAGGTGGCCAAACAGCGAGCTGGTAAGGCCGCTGATGGTATAGCCATCGCCGTGCAGCGTGCCGTCGAAGCATTCGCCGTTGACGCCCTCATCTGCTGTGGTCGACGGGTCGTCATAGACATTATCATTGCCAATGGGCGTCCATGTGGTATATGCCTTAGGTGCAACGTCGCTGCGCAGGATGAAGTCAAGGTTGCGGCCCGCACGGACATGGCTGCTGAGCAGTCCATGACCCTTGAAGTCACTATCCACAGCCGGGTCTGAGCCCTTGATAGTGGTGATGAGGCCGTTTTCATCGGTATTGACATCTGAACTAGTGAGCAGGCTGAGGTCGAAGAAGTCCTTCAGCAGGTCGAGCTCACTTTTATTCGCGTCGCTCTTACAGTTACGGTTGTCGATGTAGATCTTCGAGGCGCGGTCAACGTCTGAGCGGTCTACATAGAAGTGGTGTGCCGTGTCGTTCATCAGCGCGTCGAGGTCATGGTAGTTGGCTACGCTCAGCGGTACGTAGTTCGTCGAGTACGTCTTGCCACGATGGGTCTGCGAGTAGAAACGTATGAAGTTCTTCTGGTTCTGATACCAATAGACGGGAGTACCATTGTTCTCGAACGTTGCACCGTTGCGGTGGTTGATGGCATCGTCTTCGGTCAGGAACAGCTCCCAACCATTGGTGATAATCGGGATGATGCCGGGCTTGACAGTAGGCGGAGTCAGACCCACACTCCAGTTGGGTAGCACGGTGCCTGGCGGCATCAGGTCGCCGACGTAGGGCGCACCGCTCTTCAGGTCAATATGAACGTTGATGACGTGTAGCTCACTGTTCAGTTTCACGCTACCATCGTCCTGATCCTCGTAGTAGGTGTACTGGTAGACTACGGTATAGACTCGCTCTGTCGTCACATCCTTGATGTCGCTCTCACTCGAAACGTAAAGCGTGGTGGTTTCCGTGGGTTCCTTACCCTGAATGACGAAGTACTGCTGGTCGTTTCGCAGGTTGCTGAATTCTGTGTCGCTAATGACCGTTCCTTTCGTAACCGTGGGGTTAGACTCTGGGTAATCCTCATAGCAGTAGTACTTGACAACGGCCTGGCTGCTGCTGTTAGCGAACTGCACTGGCTCCACTTTGTCTGTGTTGTTCGTATAAACGGACTCATCTACTACCTGTCCCTTGCCGTAGGGCACACCATTGTAGACGAAGGTGTTAGTGGCTATGTAGATGGTCTCACCGCCACCCTTGATAGACACGCTGGTATAGTGGGACTTATCGTTGCGTACCTCTGCTTCGAAGATGTCTTGGTCAATAGCATCACCGTCATGCAGAATACCGCCACTATAAGTATAAGTAGGCATTGCTGTAGTGGCCTTGAACACCGCCTGATATTCCACACCCACCTTGTCGCTGTAGGGCGAATGGTAGGAGTTAGCTGTATTAGGTATTTCCGTTTTGTTTGCCTGGTCCACCTCTATCTTCGTCTCATTGACATCAATTACTAAGAATTCCGGGTCTGCCAGCAGGTCGAAGGCATCGTAGTTGAAGGTAAACGAGTCTGTACCATTGACCTTACGCTCGCTCTCTGACAGCGAGCACCAGGTCGTGAGAGCGTTGTAGTTCTTGCCTGTCTCAAACCGCTGGCCACCGAAACCACCTGCCGAGCTACATATATATGCCTCCTTCATGATATTCTGGATGTCGGTGGCAAAGCTGCTATGGTCTCTCTTCAAATCTGTAATATCATTGGCAGTGAACAGGTCGCCATAGAACAGATACTTGTCTTCTGCCAGTTTCAAGGTCTGTGTGCAGACGAATGCCAGTTCGAAAGAGCTCTTGGCAGTGGCGTCAATGCTATTATATTCCGAAATTGGTATGGCTGTACCGGCATTGGTTGTCTTGGTCGTAGAGTTGTATTCGTAGGTGACGGCTTCTATGGCCACGTAGGCCTTCTCCACTATTGCCTGTGTGCCTGAGCCAGTTTCATTGCGGTCAACCTCATCCTTGGTAAGGATATTGCCCACCTCTATCTGCCGCTGACCGTAAACACCTGTTGTCTGAGGTGTGAATGTCGGACCCTCGCGCCAAGTGTCGATGATGGCTTGCTTATCAGCCTCAGTGGCAGCTGCATCCAACCGACTTTGATACTCCGACTCACGAATCTTGTCGCTTTCGGGTGTTGAAGACTCAATCTTGGTATAGTAGTCGTTCCAGATGTCGGGGCTGTTCATGTCGAACGTGAGCACGTAGCCCGTGTCGTGGCCGATGTTGTTCGACGAGCGGAACAGGTCGGTGATGTTGGCCATCGTTACGGTGGTGCCGTCAGACATGGTGATAGTATGGTTCTCACCCTTGAAGGTGTTGAAGTCCGTGTCATCCATGACGTAGGCGCCTGTTTCATACGATGTGCCGTCGATGGTGCAGGGCTCACAGTTGACGTAAGTCTCTGCTACGAAGTACCTGCGGTCTGCGGCCGACATCTGGTACCAGTCCCACCAGGTGACAACCTCGTTCAGGCCGTAGCCGTCGTTGTCGTTGTTCACCCATACCTTTTCTATGGGCTTGCCATTGGTGTCATTGGTGCCGATCTTCACCTTGTTGCCGTTGGCGTCGGAGGCATAGTAGGCGTAGACGTTGGGCTTCACGTTGAGCAGCTGCAGGCGGCCGTGTGAGGCGGCGGTAATGGTCAGCGGCAAGTGTACCTCTTTCGAGTAGGCCGAGGCAGCACCGGTGTAAGCTGACACTTCTTGGTCGTAGATGTAGACATTACCCTTGATGTACCAGTAGTGGGCCACCGAGCGGTTAGGATCGCTGAGTTTGTATGCGTTGTTCGTGGGATAGCAGTCGTCAACGATAATCTTACTGGGATGGATGAAGTTACCGGAGGTCTCCCATTCCATCTCATGGTACAAGTTACTGGCATCTTCACCGCTGATGATGCTGGCACCTGCGGCTTCTTCGCCAGTAGGCTCATCACTTAAGTCATAACAATTATGTTTGTAGGTACGTGCCTCGTTATTTTCTATTTTGTTATAGGGTGAAAGCAGCACATTCTCCATGTTGGGGAAGTGCTTTGGCACGCGGTGTTCGTTTTTGGCATAGACGAAGCCTCCGCCCACCATGTCTTTCTTCACGTTGATGAGGTCCAGCTCAACCACACCGGTGATGTAGCCGTAGTCCTTCTTCTTGTCGGGATCAAGCTCGGTCTTCTCGTTAATCATCTCCAAGAACACGCCTGATGCCAATGCCACCTGATTATGGCTGCAGCCGTTGTTACGGGTGCTGAGGGGACTTCCCGACGCGTAGCAGTCTTTCTTGAATTTATAATAGGATTTGCCATCTGGGTCATTGGCCTCCGTATCACCGTTTTTATATCTACGGATGTCACCGAATGCCACGTCGCTGGTCAGGTTGCCCATGTAGTTCACAACGCTGTAGATGCCGAAGTAGTTGCCGTGCAGGTCAGAATCATCCCCTATGGTTTTCCTTTGTATATTTAGCGACAGTTCTCCCACGCGGTTAATAGTATAGTCGATGTCTTCGCTGACGTCAGCCACACGGTCTTGGGCTCCCTGTAGCACCATGCGGCTTCCGAATACACCGCAGAAGTCGGCACGCTGAATGGTGTTCAACAGACGACCGGCATAGATGGAGCAGAAACCGAAGGGCGTGAAGGCGTTCTTGGCAGTGTCGCCATACAACTCTACTAACTTCAGATATTCTTCCTCGGTAATGGTTTCGCCTTTCTCGTATTCTTCATCTAAAGTGATGTCAATGTTACACTGATACTTCAGCTGGAAATAGGCGCGCTCGCGGCTTGACAGATTACGGTACTGTTCAAGTGAGATTTCAGATTCCAGTCCATAGTAGTCGGTACCGTAGTTGGTGATGTTCAGCTCACGGTAGCCGTCGACCAGCGTCCAGTTGCCACCGCCGTAGAGACCGCCAGTGTGCTCGGTGCCGATGGTGATGAAGTCGCGGTTGTAGACGTCGTAGAGCGTGGCCGTGGTGTTGCCGTGGACCGTAGTGGCGTTGGCATACTGCGTATCGTTGTTCGATGACACGTTGCCGCCGCCGAACACGGCATTGTGAATCAGAATGCCGCGGTCGCCGTCTTCATCGGCTGTGATGTATGCGTCCCAGGCTGCTGGCCATGTAGAGCTACCCTTCTCCTTTGCAGGGAGTGTGTTCAGTTCGTCCGTAGAGGCATATGTATAGTCTGATTTCCTCTGCAACTCAGGTGCAATGAGCACCTTGCAGTCCTCAGTGAGATGGTCGCCGGTACCGTCATTATAATAGTAGTACCAGTGGTTGGGCGAGCCTGTACTACCCGTGGGGTTGGCAGCCTTTTCGCTAACGGTCCTGCTGTTAAAGTAGCCCTTACTGTAGACATAGCCGATGTCACCACCGCCGAACACGTTGCCGTAGCCGTCGGCGACACCTTCCTGGGTGCCTACCTCGCCACCATGGATGTGTACCTCGGTAGAACCGAAAACATAACCGTCGGTGTAGAGCGTACCTGACTGGCCATAGCCATAGATATTGTAGCCCTTTCCACCGCCGAAGACGTTGCGCATGACATGGCCGTTATACATCTCGATGAACGTCGTACCGGCCTTGTAGATGGCAGTCACAGTGCGTTCGGCATTGTTTTCTGTTGCTGCGCCGCGCCCGATGGTGGCAATCTCAGCACCTCCGAGCAGACTGTTGCGGATGACACCGTTATACATCGTGACCTTCGCATTGTCGACACTGCTTCGCACGTCGTAGCCGCCGCCGAACACGTTGCCGCAGTCCTTCAGTCGGCCGTCACCGGCATAAACACCATCTACCTTATAGGTATCATCGTTAATCTTCTCCTGATAGTAACCGCCATGTTTGTCGTGAATATATGGGAAGGTGTTGTCTGTGGGCTCAGTAGCAGAATACTCATAGCCGATGTAACCGTTGTTCAGTAGCAGGTTGGCATCGCCGAAGACTGCACCGCCCTCACCGCCGGCATAAGCGTTACGCTTAATTGCAGGCACACCTTTGTAGAAACCGTAGCCATCGGGAAGCATCGCTTGGTCCTTGCGGATGCCGATGACGACGTTGGTCTCTCCGAGAACGTCTTTGGAAATGTCGTTGGGATTTCCCGAAACACCTGGGTGATAGCCCACGTCGCCCTTCCAGCCTCCTCCAAAGACATTACGCAGCGTACCGCCCTCGATGTAAGCATTGGTGCTAGCGACAAAGTCAGGGTTTAATTGATTAGCTCCGAACAGGTCGTATACACCACCGATAGTTCCGGCAGCATAGATGTCTTTGTATATTGTACCGCCAAGCAGGGCGATATAAGTGCTACCATAGACGTTGCCGCTGTTTGGCACGTCTACATCGCCGAGACCGCCACCGTAGGCATAGTTACCCACGTAGGCGCCCTTCTTGATGATGACGTTCGTATTGTATCGGTTAGACTTCCTTCCAGTCGGCCTGTTGTCCATCTCGGCCAGTCTGGTCATGGAGGGGTGCATGTTGGTGATGGCATTGCCTATATAGCTGGTGCTGGTAGTGTTGATGGCAGTAGACGCAGGGTCGTAGCCGCCGCCTATCTTCCAGGCATCTTCCCACTCAGACTGTGTGGCATCTGGTGCCTGCACGCCTTTAAAGAAATTCATATAGGCCTGCACGCTCTCTGCATTGAGTACCAGCCCTTGCTCTCCACCGCCGTAGACTTCGTAGACATCGGCACCATTGTCCAGCACCACCTCTGTGTACTCAGACCATGACATGGGACCATAGCCTGCACCATAGACGGTAGCTGTAGTGAGACCAAACTTCCAATGCTGTTGAACGACAGGCTTGTCAATGTGAATCTTGCCATAGATGGTACGGCGCTGGTTGTTATTGCCGCCGTAGATGGCGCCCTTCTGCAACTCGTTGCCTATCTCGTCGCCGTTGTCATCTTTTCTGATGGGGTTGCATACCAGGACTGCATCCGCACTGTGATACTCTACGTTGGCATCGAAGACGTCGCATGGTCTTAGGTTGCTTTCACTCATACCGTAGGCACCGCCGAAGATGCTGCCAATCTTGATGGTGGAACCGTTAGGCACGTTGACCAGTGTGTGGCGGGTGACACCTTCATTAAAGCTGGCACCATAGGCAGCACCCACCTGGCCGCGCAACAGGTCGACTACGGCGACAGACTCGTCGAAAGCAGCGTCGGTGCCGCTTTCATAAGTGAAGCGCATGCCCAATCCGTTGTAGCTGCCAGCACCGAATACCTCCATATTGGTGTAGTAGCTCATGTCCTGCGGAATATCAACGAGCACGTAGCTGCGGTCCTGCATCTTGTCACCGTCACGGTAGGCCGGATAGCCTTGGCCGGAACCGAAGACCTTCTTCACAATGTTGTTGTCGTTGGTGTAGGTGGGACGGAAGTTCACGAAGGCACTTGTCATGAAGGGCTTCGTGACGCTGCTGTACGTGGTGTTATAGTCGTAGGTTCCATAGCAGCCGCCAAAGATGGCATCGGCACGGCCTTGCAGGTACTCCACATAAGCAGAGGCTGTGGTAACCTTGTTTGCTCCAGTGGCCTTGGCATAGATTTTCCCTGTGGCAAAGTCGGTCAATCGGTCAGAGAAATCCTGCGAGCCTTTAATCTCTCCTCCTAAGTCGTTACCGCCATACACGATATCACGAATCCAGGGGAAGCCCTCGCCATAGGTGCCGTCGGCGTTCACCTGTCGGCCGATGTAAGTCTCGGTATGTCCTAATATGTCGGCATTACAAGAACCTGCAAAGGTATTGAACACACGACCCTTGCCTAAGTTGATAACGGTGTTGCCAGCGATAGGACCGAAGAATCCACCGCCGTAGATGAACTCCGCGTCGGCCATGTCGGCACTGATATTTTCTGCTTTCTTTGACACACCGGCTTTCGTACCCCTGACGTTCACTGTACAGGAGTACTTCGGATCGTAGGTGTAGTACTCAGTGTATGTGTGTTCAACATTATTGCCGTCTTTCAGCTTATAAGTAAATGCGTAGTCGCTGCTTGTGACAGGTCTGCCGATGACACCCTCCTCGCTGCCACCGAAAATCTGGAAGGTGTAGCCACGGTTCAGGTTGATGGTGGTGCTGCCCCATACCTCTGTGGCAGCACCCTTACCGCCGCCGAACACGTTGAGGGCCTTACCCATCACGTCCATACCCTGCCGGCCCAGGATGACGCCAGTGTTACGCTTGGTAATGTTATAGGATACCTGGGTAGTCTGGTCTGCGCCATAGAGACTCTCCTCCTCGCCCAGTTCGTCAGCTGTCACTTCGTCAAAGAGCTTGTCACGCTCTATCAGCGTATTGTTCAGGTTGATGACCACGTTGCCGTTGATAACACCACTGGTATAGCAGCCACCGTAGATGTTACCACCAGCAAAGCGGCGGGCCATATCGTTGGCCGAGGCTTGCTCAGGGTTCAGCTCCGTGGCGGTACCCTCCGTAACGGCAGGAACTTCCTCATTAGTCCGGCTGTCGATGGTGTTCCACTCCAAATAATTCTCATAGAAATTTTCGGGGGAATTGGTATTTGTACCATATGTCTGTTTCCATCGTCTGGGCTGTATCTTCAGACCAGAGAGGTTGAGCACGAGTCGGTCCTTGATCTTTCCGTTTTCTACGTAGCCGTTTACATCCATCTCAAGGTCTGAACCCAACATGCCTCCTTCGTAAGCGACATTATATTCCGATTCAGGCACAAAAGCGTTGTTGCATCCTCCTACCAATTTGTCGAAGATGGTGACTTTATGAGTGAAATTGATGGTCTCGCATCCGTCCTTAATCATGCTACCCACGTTACCGCCGCAGTAAAAAGAGCCAAAGTAGCTGGAATACTGTTCATAAGTCTCGGGGTCGCCTGTACCATCATCGTTTTTTTTGTCAAACACAATACGGGGAATAATCTCCATGGAAGCACCTTTCATATAGTCGGCGAAAACATTGTTATCACCAGTCAGCTGCATGGAGTTGAATTTCGAGCTTTCGCCAGTATAGCCTAATTCACTAATAGGGCGCGCCATCGTGCGCAAGACACCTTCGTGGATACCATTGCTAGCATCTTCCTCATTAGTCTTCACCATGTTCTCACCATTGTTGCCAAGGAACACCTTGTCCGCAATGACGTAGGAGCCAATCTTGAACTCCGCCATCGGCATCGTCTCACCGTCTCTGGATTTTAGCGAGGCACTATTACCTCCCAGATAGATGGAACCCCTGATAATGGTGGGAGTAACCGTTGTCGTAGTATTTTCCCCTTCTCCTGTTGTCTCTGCCTTTCCCGCAATACGAAGTGATACTTTCTCGGCATTGGGACGGAAATCATTAAGAGCTTGTGCGGATGTTTTTCCGTTAGGTATTGTGTAATAGAAGTCACCGTATGTGTCATCGTCCTTCAGCTTGGGATTATCGGTATAGGGGTACGAGCCGTTGCCGCCGCCGTAGACATCACCAAGGACGTTGGTATAGACACCGATGGCATTGCCGCCATAAACCTTACCCGTGATGTCGTTGCCACCATAAACGTTGGTGATAATGCCACCACGGACAAGTAGACGGGCAGACAACGTATCGGGGAAATTGTAGCCTTGAAGGTTTGTCGTGGGAACATATTGTCCGTTGACTTTCGGACATACGTCGGCCATGCGGCAGCCGCCATAGACATTCTCGATTATCAGGTTGTTGGCATATTTGGCCGGTGGGTTGATGTCTAACAGAAGACCTTCGGGACTGGTCATCGCTCCACGGTTGCCACCTGAATAGAGGTTACGGATCTTACCCTGCTTGATGTGCCAATCCGGACGGATTTTCATCTCTGCTGTATTGTTGCCGCCGTAGAAGTTACCGATTTGATAGGAAGCATCGGTAGGATAAGTGTAACTGGGGTTCAGCCCCATACCTGTCCTAGTACGGTCAACGGTCAGCAATTCATTGCCTGTGGCATCTAAAATGCTGTTGACCACTTTGCTCGGATTGTTCAGGCATATCACCGTCTTCTCATTCACCGTGGCATTGTTACCGCCACCGTAGACACAGACAATGGAGCCGCCATGCAGTTGCAAGTAGGTCCTGTCGAGGTCAGGTTTGGGCAGATTAAAATAAGGATTAGGAGTATTGGTGGCATTTCCTTCCTCATCTAATAAATACTGGTTCTCGTAATCATAATCACCATTGCCGCCACCGAAGAGCTGACCGATATAGACTTTTTGGGCATCTCCTGCTGCTACCTCTATTGCATTTTCGCCTTCTCCAGAAGTTGTCGTCTTTGTTGAGATGCGTACGAAGGCATTCCAAATGTTGGAAATACCATATTCTGCTGTCTCGGCCACTGGCAGTTCAGGAGGAAGTGTTTCTGATGAGCCAATCGTTCCCGATACGTCATTGCCGCCATAGACATAGTTAATAAGAATAAAGTCAGAGGCATGCTCACCGTCGATGTTGACATAGGCACGTCCTCCAACGTCCGCCTTGCGGGCACCACCGTAGACCCTGTTTAAATCACCGGCATGTACTGTGACGGTGGATTTTCCATTGACATCACCTTCGTTGCCGCCACCATAGATGCTGCCACCGATGGTAATCTGACCATTGGCAGTCAGTGGCAAAAGCAACATCAGCAGCCCCAACAGGGCCTTGGTAATCTTAGTCTTATAGCGCATATCTGGTTATTCTAACTCTATTGTTGGATTATCTAAGTCAGGTTCTGACAGCACGTAGAGGTACGTAGGACTTACCGTCAGAGAGAGCGAGTACATGTGTCCACGCTCAAGTTCCATAGTCTGTTTTCTGAATATGAAGCGCAGGTCGAGAGCATTTTCTGCCTGACACCCCTTACGTATGAGGTTGCCTTGTCTGTCGTATACGTTATACGTTGTACGAATCTTGAAGTTGGTGTTCCTGCCGGGCACGAAGCAACCCATGAAGGAACTGTATTTGAATTGGCCTGCTTGTGGGTCGCCTGCAGGGTATTTGCCTGACGGCAGCTCCACCTCTGTTCCGCTATAGATGGGCTCGTAGGCCACGTCGGCACTGGTGTCGTCGGGATTGAACTCAACGTTCATGATGGGCGAGGAGCCTGGGTTCGCCTCCAAAGTGATGGTGGCATTGTATTTCGCCTTGAGCTTGGTACTGCTATTGCTTTGGAAAGCTATCAGCTCCAACTTGGTCAGCTTGATGGTGCGCAGCTCAGCATACTCAGCATCCACCCTGAATTTGAAGCGTAGAGCAGAGTAAAGGTGGTCGAAGAGCAGGAAAATGTGGTTGCCTGTGGCACCTGACGAACTGGTAGCCTTGGCAGTGACAGCGAAATCACCAGTGGTTAGGCCGTCGTCATTATCGTCGTTGATGCCATTTCTTGCTCCCACGATGACACAGACGTCGCTGTGGGTAACGGTCTTCATGCCGTTCAGCTTCAGTACGGCACCGTTAGTATAGTTGCTGTTGTCATTGGCTGTCTCAGAGGAAGAAATGGTCGCCGACTCAGTCACCTCCTTGGGAATGTAGCCATATAGGTAATATGTTGTAGCCTCAAGATCAGTGTCAATACGCCAACTGCTGGTATTGCTTTTATATGAGAAAGTGCCTTGCAGGGGCGTTTCACCATCTTGAGTGAAGAATACGTCGATAGACTTGTAGAAGAGATTCACCTGCTCAGGGAATAAGCTGGCGATAGCACCCTCGTAGGTCGTGTAGCCCGTAGGAGGAGTCCACATACGGGTGATGTTCCGGGGAGTAGCTTCAGCTGTTCCTGCATCAGGCTGTCTTTCGTCGAAGGTGCGCGCGAGCGACTCTACCTCAAATGTAACGTGCTGACGCTTGTCCTGCTCAGAATCGTCAGAGCATCCTGCAAGACCAGTCATTCCTACAACCCCCAGTATTCCCAGAGGCTTCAGTATCTTCTCTATATGTCGTAGCATCCTTCTCATGCTTCTATTTTAATTCTTTAATCACCAGTTGTAAATCGTTCGGTTTTCCGTTTCCTCTTCCCACTGAGTAAAGGCTGACTGTACATTGTCAATGGCTACGCTACCATCTACGTGTACCTTAAATATATAGGTATATTCATAGCCGGGCTGCCAGTTCATGAATTCGGCTGGCACCACAGTTGTTTTCGGGTCTCCGTCCACGCTGACCGTCAGGGTGTAGGTTCCTTGGTTGGGGGCGGGGAGTACGGTGTACCACTTCATTTCCGGTCCGGGAGTATCATTGCCAAATTGGTAAGGATAGACTTTGTTTCCTTCTTCCATCTTCGTCTCGTAGTACTCCTGGGTAAATGCGGTATAGCTGGTACCTTCTGGGTCGATGGTCAGTGTCTCGGTGGTAGCCGTCCCCGTCAAGGGATAGCTCACAAAGACGTTGCCCCAATACTGGATGGTAGTTCCATCGGTGGGCTTGAAGCTCTTGTCTGACAAAACGGTAGTCGGAGCAACAGTAGGATCCTCGAAGATGAAACTAAAGCGTACCTTGCAGAGTGGCTTCAGGAACTGCAACTCTACCGGCCTGCCTATTTTGGGGTCACTGATTTCGCTGAACCAGAGATGACTGTAATAGGGTGTGTTCGCCACGTTCTCACCATCAGCCGTAAAGGTAAGCTTATACGCTGTCGTCCCCTCATTGGTCACCAGAGCACCACTGACATTACTTCCCGTTACTGCCATAAAACGGTAGGCGTAGGCACCGTAGTCCCAGTACTTGACCGTCTGCTCAAGTCCGCCGGGTATCTGCTGGTTCACGTATTCCCATCCCTCAGTATTGGTGGTCGACGTCGCTGCACTATTGTCCTTCCACATCACTCTGTAGCCAGGGAATACAGTTTGGTAAGCAGTATATGGACTGTCATCGGTATTCTTGAAGCCATAGACGGTGAAAGTCGTCGTCTCATCTTTCAGCGGAGCACGAGTCACTGTGCGTCCCTCCTGACTCTGACCCGAGAAACTGATAGGAACATCCTGCTCGGGTTGCAGCCCTCTTTCGTCTGTCTCGCTGTCAGCGGAACATCCCCAAAGTACCAGCAAACCCAGTAAACTCAGTAGTAGTCCCAGTTTACCTCTGGCCCTACTGCTCCAGTTTTGTATGATCGTTTCTTGCTCAGTCATTTCCCAGTTTTGCACTCCGAGGCCCGGCCTCCTCGTGCGTACATTATTATATATATTATATGGTAGCCCGTCGGGGAGTCGAACCCCGACTGGCTTAGTGTGATTATGATTTAATCTTGATAACCTTGATGCCATAAGTTGCATTGCTGACCACCGTGTACTTAGCGTAATAGATGGTGTTGCCGTCAGCTGTGCCAGTAGCTTGGGTGGCGCCTGTTGCATCAGTATAATAACTTGACACATCAACTCCATTGGCAGGCTTTACAGCTTCGTACTTATCTTCTGTCGTAGGCGTACCACTTGTGGTGTCGAAGACGAAGGCATAGATGTGCCCTGCAGTCAATTTGCTCTTATCAATCAGAGCAGCCTCACCAGCAGAAATACTGATAGTTCGACCGTCAACAGTGGGTAAGGTAGTAAAGTTCAAGCTAAGAGCACTGGCTACGGGAGCTAACGAGATGCCGTTACGACCAATATAGGTGCCACTGCTCAGTGAAGAGTAAGACGTGAGGGCGGCAAGCACCTCAGCTTCAGTGAAACTGGTGACAGAGGCCTTCGTGACATCGTAAAGTGTGGCTTTGCCAGTCATGTTCATCAAAGTGCCATCAGTAGAAGCAGTTACATAAATATCATCACTGGTAGTGTACTCATTGTTGGTAGTCACGTCAGAAGTGAGGCTGTAGGTTGTAATGCTGGGAGTAGCCACGGTGGTAATAGTCTCTTGTGTGCCATCCTGAGAACCTACGACCACAGCGTCAAGGGTAATGGGGTAGAGGCCTTCCTTATCGGTAACCAACGGGTTTGTCAAACCATTCGTGTTGTCCGAAATCTTGAAGAGGTAGGTGTAGGCATAATTGCTCTTCCACTGTGTGTACTGAGAGGGAATGAGAGCTGTAGCTCCGTGAACAGTAATGGTCTCACCTGAACCGTCGGTTGACTCAAGGGTATAATCCACTTTCAGTGTGAGAACCTCACCATCTTCGTTAGGCATGATAATGCTGTAATCACCAGCTGTAGCACTAGTTTCCACTGCCCATGTAGGCGAAGCGGAGTTGATGCGGAGCCAAATATCACCAGACGTTTTCTCTGAACCATGCTTTGCTCCGTAGCTCAGTTCACCGAACACTATCTTGCTATCCTTGGTGCCGGAAGCATCGAAGGTAACATGTGCCTTGTTGTAGTCCGCGTTGGAAGCATTAGACTTGCCAATGGTGGGGAAGGATACCGTGTAGGTAGATGTTCCGCTGGCAGGGAATGAGGGCAGAGCTTCCGAAGAGGCATAGAGGGCTGCAGTAGTGGATGGTGTACCATTGGCAGAAGGATAGAACTGAACACTCTTTATGGAGTATCCGGGGATGGTCTCGTAGAAGCCAATACGTGCCTTGGTCACCAATGAGCGGAAAGACAGGTTTACGACATCACCCATAACAGGTTTGCCAGTTACGTTCGCACTTGCGGCATAAAGAGTTGTCAGGTCAGAGATAAAGACTTTGCTTAAATCAGTCTTGTTACCCGTGATGGTATAGGAAGCTGTTGCATCAGGACTAAGAGAAGTCACTGTTGCAGAGCCTCCTCCGAGTGAGTATGCCCAGAAATCATACTGCGTTGCTGCGTAGTCCCAATACTTGATGGTCTGCTCAGTAACAGCAGTCTTTCCTGTGAGAATGGCCTGTGCAACGTACTCCCAGTTAGCAGAGTTTGAAGCTGTTGTTCCTGCGGAGTTCATAATATAGTTCACGTTGTAGTTATCAAAGACTTCAGATACTGTGCTGACAGTCTTGATTCCTTCTACCACAAAATTATTATTCAGCAGAGCAGCTGCTTCGGCTCCGCTGGCACGTGTAATAGCATTGGCAAAGCTGCCGATGGTGATGGCATCATTGTTGGTTACCAACTCCTTGTCGCCTGCGAACTCATCGCTGGTGCAGCTGGCGAGGGCGATGAGGGCAGTTGCAAAAAATAAACTTTTCTTCATAGTCGTTACGTTTTTATATTTAACTTTTATTCTTTTTATTGTTTCTCTCTTCTTAATTCGCTCAGAGGCCCGGCCTCCTTGCGCGTACATATTATATAATATGTGGTAGCCCATCGGGGAGTCGAACCCCGATGAGCCTGAAAAGGATTACTGTACCTTGATGACTTTCACGCCATAAACCTTGTTCTTGTTCTCCCACTTCTTGTAGTAGGTTCCATCAGCATAGGTATCAACTGCAGTTGCTCCATTAGGATCTTTGAACCATACACCAGCAGTTTCCCAGTCAGAGGGCTGGCTCGTAAGTACTTCTGCTGAATAAAGATAGGTAGATGCAGGAGCTGTTGTCGGTGTGGCATCATAGACGTAAGCATAAGTATTAGCCGCAGCAGTAAACTTAGCGGCAGTACCTGCGTCTACTGTTATGTTGTTGCCATCAGCACGAGGAATCTTGGTGACGGTAGCGTCTACAGAAGCAGCCGAAGTTGCATCAGTCAAGATAATGCCATTACGTCCAGTAATAACTGAACCACTGGTCGTACCAATGTTCAGGGCATCCATAACTGCAGCTTCCGTGAACGGTGTTGAACCTGAGAGAGTATAAAGCTTACCCTTGCTTCCAAGGTCGTTCTTCAATGCATCGTCAACCATTACCTGTACATAGATGTCGCCAGCAGGATAAGACTCCTTAGCTGTGTAATCGTGGCCATTCATGTAAGTAGTAATGCTGGGAGATGCAACGGTGGTAATGGTGGTCTGAGTGTTGTCCTCAGAGTCAACAACCACTGCGTCGAAGGTGATGGGATAGAGACCTGCAGGATCTGTGTCTGTGGTGCTGGTCCAACCGTTGGTGTTGTCTGAAATCTTGAAGATGTAGGTGTAAGCATAGTTCGGCAGCCACTGGGCATAATTAGCCGGCACATAAGCCTTGGCACCATGGATGGTAATCTCCTCACCAGAACCGTCAGTAGCCTCCAACGTGTAGTTGATGCGAAGCTCCATGACTGTACCCGTCTCATTAGGCAGCACAGTCTGGTAATAGGTTGAAGAACCAGCAAACGAAGGAGCAGTAGAGGTACGAGCTAAGAAATTAGTGCCAGTCTTCTCATTATATTCCTTAGCAACATAGTTCAGAGTACCAAAGTTGTTACGGACAGCAGCAGTAGTAGTTGATCCACCAATTGCTACATGGGCTTTGTTGTAGTCAGCCTTTGTCTTATCTGTTTCAGGATAGGTAATGGTGTAAGTACCACCAGTGTTAAATGTACCGATAAGAGTTGCGCTGGTGTTGCTGCTGAT
>Ga0265298_10001509_pt1 | contig 34537 bp, 27 predicted proteins | sample AusTroGonzalo_MG_3_FD_193486 | JGI IMG/M metagenome (GOLD analysis project Ga0265298, IMG submission 193486) | Bovine rumen microbial communities from tropical cattle in Woodstock, Queensland, Australia - Gonzalo_01 | ecosystem: Host-associated > Mammals > Digestive system > Stomach > Rumen ... | reverse complement strand
TGTTGCAAGTCCTGATGATATTAGAGCTTGGTCTTACGGAGAAGTTAAAAAACCGGAAACCATAAATTACAGAACTTTTAAACCCGAGAGAGACGGTTTATTCTGTGATTGTATTTTCGGACCTACCAAAGACTGGGAATGTCATTGCGGAAAATACAAATACATCAAACATAAAGGTGTAATTTGTGACAGGTGTGGTGTTGAGGTTGCCGAATCTAAAGTCAGAAGAGAAAGGTTCGGTCATATTGATTTGGCAGTGCCCGTAGCACATCCTTGGTTTTTAAAGAAACCGCCTTCAAGAATAGGTATTTTGTTAAATATGAAAATATCCGACCTTGAAAAGGTTATATATTATACGAAATATGTTGTTACCGATACATTAAAAGATGCTTCCGGTATAGTTCCTTTTTTACATAAAGGAATTTTACTTAAAGAAGAAGAATATAATTTGTTCAAATACGGTATGAACAGCCCCGTAGTTAAAGAGGACTTAAAAAATATTTCCGACGGTATCGTTTATGAAGAACTTGAAATTACCGATGAAAACGAATTAAAGAAATATTTGGAAAAAGCCGTAAAAACAATGGCAGATTACAGCGGTGAAAAAAAGGCTGCCGTAGTTGCTAAAATAAAAGAAAATATTGCAAACGGTGCAAAATATTACAAATGTTATTTTAAAGCACATTCAATATATTTTTATGATGTTGACGGTTCGCAAAAAAATGAATTGAAGAAAATTTTATCTTCGGCATTTGATAAAGATGAAGCTGTTTCAATAACGGAAGTTGACAGAAAAACAAGAATAGAATTTTTTGATGTCAGTAAGGAAAAAGTTTTCTTGGAATTAAGGAAAAATCCCGAAAGCTTAAAACAATTTGAAGGTAAATTAAAAGTTGAAAATTTTAGGATGGATATGCCTATAATTAAAACTTTTACAAAGATAGAAACACCGTTGTTGCTTGAAGAAGCCGATGTTAAAAAGTTTGAAAACGGTTTCGGTGAAAGTTTAAAAGTAGATATCGGTGCTGCCGCAATAAGAAAATTGTTGGAAGAAATAAATTTGGATGAAGAACAAAAAGCTGTATCAAAAGAAATTGCAAATACATCTTCCGATGCCGAAAGAGCAAGGCTTATCAGAAAATTAAGAGTAATTGAAGGTTTTAAAAATTCAAATACAAGGCCTGAATGGATGATGTTGACGGTTCTTCCCGTTATTCCTCCCGATTTAAGACCTTTGGTTGCTTTAGAGGGCGGAAGGTTTGCAGCATCGGATTTAAACGATTTATACAGAAGAATAATCAATAGAAACAACAGGTTAAGACATATTGAACAATTAAAAGCACCTGCGGTTATGATAAATAACGAAAAAAGGCTCTTGCAAAAAGCGGTAGATGCTTTAATTGATAACGACTCTTTACAAAGACCGGTAACAGGTCCGGGAAACAGAGTTTTAAAATCATTGTCTGATACATTGAAAGGAAAACAAGGAAGGTTCAGACAGAATTTGCTCGGTAAAAGGGTAGATTATTCCGGAAGAAGTGTTATCGTTGTAGGACCTTCATTGAAATTAAACCAATGCGGTATTCCTAAAGAAATGGCATTGGAATTATTTAAACCTTTCATTATAAGGGAACTTATAAACCAGGAAGGTGCAACATTAAAATCTGCAAGAAGAATACTTGAAAGAGGCGATGTAAGAGTTTGGGGAATTTTGGAAAAAGTTACAAAAGACCACCCGGTATTACTTAACAGAGCTCCTACACTTCACAGACTTGGTATTCAAGCATTTGAACCTATATTGGTTGAAGGTAAATCAATACAGCTTCATCCGTTAACTTGTACCGCATTTAATGCAGACTTCGACGGTGACCAGATGGCAGTGCATGTTCCTATATCAATAGAAGCACAACTTGAAGCAAAAATGCTTATGATGACCACAAAAAATATTTTGTCTCCGTCATCGGGCAGGCCTATAACCGTTCCGGGCCAAGATATAGTTTTGGGAAGTTGCTTTATAACAAAAGAGAAAAACGGAGTAAAAGGCGAAGGCAGTATTTTCTCAGGGGTTTCGGAAGTTATAAGTGCATACCAGCAGGAACAAGTTGATTTGCATGCAAGAATAAAAGTGCTTGGTATTACAAACTTAAAAGATTCAAAATTAAAAAATAACGAACAGAAAGATGTTTCAAAATGGAAAAATTATAAAGGTGAAAAACCTAATTATACAACCGTCGGTAGAATAATATTCAACGAACATTTACCTAAAAACGAAGACGGTTCTTATGCATTAGGTTTTATAAATAAAGCAGTAGGTAAAAAAGATTTGATTTCAATAATCGATAACTGTTTTAAAACATTAGGTCAGTATAAAACGGTTATTTTGCTTGACGAAATTAAAAAACTCGGTTACAAATATGCAACACTTGCAGGTGTTTCAATTTCAATCGATGCAATGAAAGTTCCGCCTAAAAAAGAAGTTTTGGTAAAAGAGGCAAAAACAAAAATAAGAGAAATTGAAAAGCAGGCAAAACTCGGGCTTATAACCGAAAGTGAAAGGTACAATAAAATCATAGATATTTGGACTAAAGTTACCGACGAAGTTGCAGATATAATGTTTGACGAAATGAAAAAAGATGAGTTGTTACCATATAAACCTAATACCAACAGATTTAATTCCGTGTTTATGATGGCCGATTCCGGTGCAAGAGGATCCAGACAACAGGTAAGACAGCTTGCAGGTATGAGGGGACTTATGGCAAAACCTCAGAAAAAACTTTCCGGCGGTATAGGTGAAATTATCGAAACTCCTATTATATCCAACTTTAGAGAAGGACTTTCAATATTGGAATACTTCCTTTCAACCCACGGCGGTAGAAAAGGACTGTCAGATACCGCATTGAAAACCGCCGATGCAGGTTATTTAACAAGAAAACTCGTTGATGTTTCACACGATGTTGTAGTAAGAGAACATGATTGTAAAACACCTAACGGAGTATTTATCGGTAACTTGCAGGCAGGTGAAGAAGTTATTGAAACAATAGAAGAGAGAATTGTAGGAAGAGTTGCCCTTGACAATGTTATGGGTATTATTCAAGACGGTGACGATATAAGAGAAGAATTAATTGTTAAAAGAGGCGAACTTATAACCGCGGAACAAGCACATAAATTAAGAGAAGCGGGCATTGATAAAATAGGTATAAGAAGTGTTTTAACTTGTGAAGCAAAACACGGAGTATGTGCAAAATGTTACGGTTTGAACCCTGCAACCGGAAGGCTTGCAGAAGTCGGTGATGCGGTAGGTGTTGTTGCCGCTCAGTCAATCGGTGAGCCGGGAACCCAGCTTACACTTAGAACTTTCCACATCGGTGGAGCTGCAAGCAGGGTTGTTCAAAAATCGGAAATTTATGCGGAAAAAGACGGAACCGCGGATTTTTATAATTTAAAATCAATTAAAAACAGAAACGGCGAAACTTTGGTAGTCAGCAGAAATACCGAACTTGTATTTACCGAAAATTCACCAAGAAGAAGACAAGTATTTAAAGTTCCTTACGGTGCCGTTATCGAAGTTAAAGACGGACAGGAAGTTACATTGAAAGAAGATCCTGCAACAAAAATGAAAAAACATGTTTTGCTTGCAAAATGGGATCCTCATTCAAAATCAATTATTTCCGAATACGAAGGTAAATTGAAATATGTTGATGTAAAAGAGGGTGTAACTTTACAGAAAGAAAAATCAAAAATTACCGGTCAAATTGAAAGGGTGATTATTGAAGACAGAACAAGAAAACATAAACCTAAAATGGTTATAGAAAAAGACGGTAAAGTTGTAGTTGAATATCCGTTACCGGTAGAAACGACACTTGTTGTAAAAAGCGGTGACGAAATAAAAGTCGGTGATATATTGGCAAAAATGCCTCAAGAATTTGCAAAAACAAAAGATATTACCGGTGGTTTACCTAGAGTTGCCGAACTTTTTGAAGGAAGAAAACCTAAAAATGTTGCAATAGTTTCCGAAATTGACGGTGTAGTAAAATTCGGTGAAGCAACAAAGAAAGGTGCTTTAAAAGTAAAAGTTGTTGACCCTGATACAAAGATGGAAAAAGAATATACAATTCCGTTGGGAAGGCATTTGGTTGTTTATGAAGGTGATAAAGTTGAAGCAGGTGAAGCATTGTCCGACGGTGCAGTTAACCCGCACGATATTCTTAAAGTAAAAGGTCCTAAAGTTGTTCAGGAATACCTTGTAAATGAAATACAGCAGGTTTACAGGTTACAGGGTGTAGGCATAAACGATAAACACATTGAAGTTATAGTAAAACAAATGCTTTCAAATGTCAGAATAACAGATGCAGGCGACAGCAAATTCTTAAGCGGTGAAATTGTTCTTAAATACAGATACGAAGATGAAAGAAAGGCTATAAAAGCAAAAGGCGGTAAACCTCCTGTTGCACAGCCTGTATTGTTAGGTATAACAAAAGCAGCTCTCTCATCCGATTCGTTCATATCGGCAGCAAGCTTCCAGGAAACCACAAGAATTTTAACGGAAGCTGCCGTTACCGGACAAGTTGATATGTTGAGAGGTTTGAAAGAAAATGTTACAATAGGGCATTTAATACCTGCAGGAACAGGATTAAAACCTATTGATGAAGAAAAATAAAAAATCGCAAAGCGATTTTTAGTTTGTGGCTTGTAGTTTGTAGTTGATAGTTTAAAACCATAAGCTATAAACCATAAACCATAAACAAAAAATTTGTGAAACAAATTTTTAAAAAATAAAATAAGAAGGGAAGGTAAGGATGCCAACAATTAGTCAATTGATTACAAACGGAAGGAAAAAAGTTTTACAAAAAACAAAATCTCCTGCTTTGAAAAGTTGTCCTCAAAGAAGGGGAGTATGCACAAGGGTTTATACAACTACCCCTAAAAAGCCTAATTCAGCTTTAAGAAAAGTTGCAAGAATAAAGCTTACATCCGGTTATGAAGTAACTTCATACATACCCGGTGTAGGACACAACTTACAGGAACATTCAATTGTTCTTATAAGAGGCGGAAGGGTAAAAGATTTGCCTGGTGTAAGGTATCACATCGTTAGAGGGACACTTGATGCAACAGGTGTTGAAGGCAGAATGCAGGCAAGAAGTAAATACGGTGCAAAAAAAGCAAAAGCAAAAAAATAATAAACATATAGAGGGAAAACAAATATGCCAAGAAAAGCATTAAAACCAAGAGAAAAAAGAGGAATGCCGGAAGGTGATTCCGTTTATAAATCGGTGTTGGTTGCAAGGTTTATAAATAAACTTGACCACAGCGGTAAAAAAACAACAGCAGAAAAAATAATGTACAAAGCATTTGAAATAGTAAAGGAAAAAACAGGTGAAGAACCGTTGGAAGTTTTTAACAGAGCTATTGAAAATGCAAGACCTTTACTTGAAGTAAGGCCAAGAAGAGTCGGTGGAGCAACATATCAGGTTCCTATGGAAGTTCCTATGATAAGGTCAACTACACTTGCAATGAACTGGATAATGGAATCTGCAAGAAGTAAAACAGGCAGACCTATGTGTGATAAACTTGCACAGGAATTTATTGATGCAAGCAAAAAAGAAGGTGCCGTTATGAAAAAAAGAGAAAACACACATAAAATGGCAGAAGCCAACAAAGCATTTGCTCACTATAAATGGTAAAAATTTGCTTTGCAAATTAGAAGATTTGAAGATTGGAAGATTAGAAGAATAGAAGTAAAGCGGAATAATTTTTTTATTTGTCATTCCGGACTTGATCCGGAATCCAAGTTATTCATTAAACAAAAATTATTATAAACAATATAAAAGCAGGGAGAAAAATTTTTTCTTCCTGCTTTTTTTTACAATCTTTACAAAATTTTGTAAAATTAAAAGATTAAATATATATTCTTACGGAGTGTTTTATGGGTTTAAATATTGCAAAAAAAATTATTAAAAAACATTTGGTTTCCGGTGTTATGGAAGTCGGTAACGAAATAGGTTTAAAAATTGATCAAACTTTAACACAAGATGCAACAGGAACTATGGCATATTTGCAGTTTGAAGCTATGGGTGTAGATAAAGTTAAAACGGAACTTTCGGTAAGTTATATCGACCACAATACATTACAGTCCGGTTTTGAAAATGCCGATGATCATAAATTTTTACAAACAATAGCTGCAAAATACGGGCTTGTTTTTTCGCCTGCAGGCAGCGGAATTTGCCATCAGGTTCATTTGGAAAGGTTCGGTATACCGGGTAAAACTTTAATAGGTTCGGATTCTCATACTCCAACCGGCGGCGGTATAGGTATGCTTGCTTTCGGTGCGGGCGGGCTTGATGTTGCATGTGCAATGGCAGGACAGCCTTTTTATATAACAATGCCCAAAATCGTTAAAGTTAATTTAACCGGAAAATTAAGAGACTGGGTAAGTGCAAAAGATATTATTTTGGAGCTTTTAAGAAGGTTGTCGGTAAAAGGCGGAAGAGGCAAAATATTTGAATTTGCAGGTGAAGGTGTTAAAACTTTATCTGTTCCGGAAAGAGCAACAATTACAAATATGGGAACGGAACTCGGTGCAACGACAACAATTTTCCCGTCGGATGAAACAACAAAAGACTTTTTAATAAAACAAAACAGAGCAGATGTTTGGACGGAAATAAAAGCAGATGATAATGCACAATATGACGAAGAAATAATAATAGACTTAAATACATTGGAACCTTTGATAGCAGCCCCTCACAGCCCCGATAATGTTAAAAAAGTTAAAGATATTGCAGGTATTGCCGTCGACCAGGTTTGTATCGGTTCGTGTACAAATTCTTCGCTTGCCGATATGTTGTTATGTTGTGAAGTTTTAAAAGATAAAAAAATAAATAAAAATACAAGCCTTACAATTTCACCCGGTTCAAGGCAGGTTTTATCAATGCTTGCAAGTTCCGGAAAATTGTTTAATATAATAAATTCCGGTGCAAGAGTTTTGGAATGTGCATGCGGACCTTGTATCGGTATGGGGCAGGCTCCTAAAACAAAAGCAGTATCACTTAGAACTTTCAACAGAAATTTTGAAGGCAGAAGCGGAACAAAAGATGCACAAGTTTATTTATGTTCTCCGGAAGTTGCACTTGCTGCCGCACTTAGCGGGCAAATAACAGACCCTATGCAATATTTTAAAGATAAACCGAAAATCAGTTTACCGGAAAAGTTTTATATAAACGACGAACATTTTCAACAACCTTCACAAACACCCGAAAAAGTTGAAATAGTTCGCGGACCGAATATAAAGCCTTTACCGAAATTTGAACCTATGCCGAATGATTTTTCGGCAGATGTGGTTTTAAAAGTAGGTGATAATATATCTACCGACCATATATTACCTGCAGGTGCAAAAATATTGCCGTTAAGGTCTAATTTGCCGGCAATATCTCAGCATACTTTCGGTGCGGTAGATAAAGATTTTGTTGCAAGGGCAAAATCGGTTGCAAACGGTGTTATAATAGGTGCGGAAAATTACGGTCAAGGTTCTTCAAGGGAACATGCCGCACTTGCACCGAGATATTTGGGAATAAAAGTTATTGTTGCAAAGTCTTTTGCAAGAATACATTTGGCAAACTTAATAAATTTCGGTATTATCCCGTTAACTTTTGATAAACCTTCAGATTATGAAGATATTAAGTTAGCCGATAAAATAGAATTTAAAGATATCAAAAATATAATTATGCAGGATAAAGATTTAATCATTGAAGTAAACGGTAAAAAAATAAAATTGAATTATTCTTTTACCGACAGGCAGAAAAAAATATTGTTTGCCGGCGGTCTGTTAAATTGGATTAAACAAAATGCTTAACAAATTGAGAAACAATTTTGATGATTGAAAGCAAATCGGAATATTTTTTAATTTGTCATTCCGGACTTGATCCGGAATCCAAGTTGTTATTTTGTTCTTTAAAAATATTTTCTCTTTTTTCCGTGCTGGAACCATTCACTCATGTTTTTTAGTCACGGGCTCCAACTGTGTTTTTCTAACAACCTAATGTAACGAAAAACACCACGAACATGGTCGCCCTAAGAATTAAAGTAAAAAATTCTTACCTAAAAAATATTTTGTTCATAGACGGTTCCTAAGGCACTTTCAAAAAGAAAAATATTTTTAAAAGAGTTATTTGTTTTTAAGGAAAGAAAATGAATTTACAAGAAAGTATAATTAAAGCTATCAGAGATATACCGGATTTTCCGGTAAAAGGTGTTATTTTTAAAGATGTAACACCTTTGTTTTCTGATATAAATTTATATAATAAAATAATAGACAATATTGCCGAATTATATAAAGATAAAAAAATAACCAAAGTTGCAGGGCTCGAATCGAGAGGCTTTATTTTCGGAATTTCGGTTGCACAAAAATTGAATGTTCCTTTTGTTGCTATCAGAAAAAAAGGAAAATTGCCTTATAAAACGGTTTCAACAACATATTCGTTGGAATATGGCAGTGCAACAATTGAGATGCACATTGATTCCGTTAATGAAAAGGATAATGTTTTAATAGTAGATGATTTACTTGCTACCGGCGGAACGGCTTGTGCTGCTGCGGATTTGATAAAACAATTAAAAGGAACGGTTGCCGGATGTGCTTTTGTTATAGAATTATCATTTTTAAACGGCAAAGATAAACTTAAAGATATTCCATATTCGACGCTAGTAAAATATTAAAGGGAGATAATAATGACTACTGAAGAAATAAAACAATTGGTTTATAAAAAGGTTTCGGTTGCAAAAATGGCATCGGCACAAATTGCATTGATGGATTTTAAACAAAAAAATGCAATACTGCTTGCCATGGCAGACGGACTTGAAAAAAATATTAAAGAAATTTTGTTTCATAATGAAATAGATGTTGAAACCGCAAAAAGGTCAGGTTTGGATAAAGCTTTAATAGACAGGCTTACACTTACCGAAAAAAGAATTGCCGATATGATAGAAGGTGTTAGAAATATCGTTAAACAGCAGGATCCTATAGGTGAAGTAATTGAAACAAGAACTATAGACGATATGAATATTCAAAAAGTAAGGGTTCCTTTGGGAACGGTTGCCATGATATATGAATCCCGTCCGAATGTTACCGTTGATGCGGCAGCTTTATGTATAAAAGCCGGTAATGCAATAGTTTTAAGGGGAGGGTCGGAGTCCATAAATTCAAATAAAATATTGGCAAAAATTATTTCAAGTTCCGCAGAAGCTGCCGGTATGCCGGTAGGTGCAATAACATTAATTGATATAGTTGACAGAGCTGCCGTTAACGAATTAATAAAACTTGATAACCTTATAGATTTATTGATTCCGCGTGGCAGTAACAATATGATAAGTTTTATTAAGCAACATTCGACAATTCCTATTTTATCGCACGGAAGCGGTTTGTGCCATACATATATTGATAAAGCATCAAATACGACAATGGCTATTATGATTGCCGTTAATGCAAAATGTCAAAGACCGGGTGTTTGTAATGCAACGGAAACCGTTCTTGTTCACAGAGATGTTGCCGATAAAATTTTACCTTTATTATGTAAAGAATATTTTGAGCATGATACGGAAGTCAGAGGTTGTGCGGTAACAAAAAAAATTGTTCCGGAAGTTAAAGAAGCTACCGAACAGGACTGGAAAACCGAATACCATGACAACATTGTTTCAATAAAAGTTGTAAATTCTCTTGCGGAAGCAATAAACCATATAAATATTTACGGTTCACATCATTCCGATGCCATAATAACAGACGATAAAAAAAGAGCCGAAAAATTTTTAAAAGAAGTTGACAGTGCAGCCGTATTTTGTAATGCATCAACAAGATTGCATGACGGCGGAGTTTTCGGATTAGGTGCCGAAATAGGTATTTCTACGGGAAAACTTCATGCAAGGGGTTGTATGGGTGTAACCGAACTTACAACAACAAAATTTGTAGTCAGGGGAAACGGAAACATAAGAAAATAATTTGTAATGTATAATGTAGAATTAACTATAATAATAATTTTAAAAATTTCAAATGAATGGCTCCACTGAGTGCAAAAAAGAGAATTTTTAAAAGTATGTTTAGCTTAAAGGAGTAACAGATGGAAGTTAAAAATAATCAAAAATTTTGGCACAGTATTGAAATAAATGATGTTTTAAAAGAATTCAACAGTGATTCCCATACCGGACTTAAAGAAAGTGAAATTTCGGAAAGGCAACAAAAATACGGCAAAAATGTTTTAACTCAGAAAAAAGGTGACGGACCTATAAAAAGGTTTTTCTTGCAATTTCATAACAGCCTTTTATATGTGTTAATAATTTCCGGTTTTATAACATTATTTTTAAAACAATGGGCTGATTGCAGTGTTATATTCGGTGTAGTTTTAGTAAATGCAATAGTAGGTTTTATACAGGAATCAAAAGCATTAAAATCATTGGAAGCACTTGCAAAATCAATGACGACTCAAGCAGTTGTTATGAGAGACGGCAAAAGAATGCACATAGATTCTTCCGAAGTTGTTCCGGGTGATATATTGTTTTTTGTTTCAGGTGATAAAGTTGCAGCCGATATAAGGCTTATTTCTTCAAGGGAATTGCAAATAAATGAATCCGCACTTACAGGGGAATCTTTACCTGTAGAAAAAAATATAAATACTTTATCTTCTTCTACTGTTTTGGCCGATAGGAAAAATATGTTGTATGCTTCAACACTTGTAACTTACGGCAGCGGTAAAGGTGTAGTTGTTGCAACGGGTGACAATACAGAAGTGGGTAAAATTTCTCAGCTTATTTCATCTGCTGATGTTTTGGAAACACCGTTAACTCAAAGAATGGCAAAGTTCAGCACATTCCTTATATATTTAATTATGGCAATGGCCTTAATTACTTTAGCGGTAGGTTTATACCATAATCAAGGTTTGGTATTGATGTTCTTGGCGGCTATCGGGCTTTCGGTTGCGGCAATTCCGGAAGGTTTGCCTGCTGCAATGACAATTACACTTGCAATCGGTGTTTCAAGAATGGCTAAAAGAAAAGCCATTATAAGAAAACTTCCTGCAGTTGAAACACTCGGGAGTACAACCGTAATATGTTCGGATAAAACAGGAACTTTAACGGAAAACCAAATGACCGTTACGGAAATGTTTACCGACGGTAAAACTATTGATGTGTCGGGAACAGGTTACAGTTTTGACGGTCAATTAAAAATTAAAGAATCAAATACCGTTATTGGTATTGAATATTCAAAATCTTTAAAGTTATGTTTGATTGCAGGTTATTTATGTAACGATGCAAAAATAATAAATATTGACGGTAAAAATGATGTTCAAGGTGATCCGACAGAAGGTGCTTTAATAGTTTCCGGTGCAAAGGCAAAACTTAATGATGAGATTGTAGAGCAATATCCGAAACTTGATACAATACCTTTTGAATCCGAATATCAATATATGGCAACATTGCATGAAAATGGCGGAACAAATATTGCTTTTGTAAAAGGAGCCGTAGAAAAAATTACAAATATGTGTTCTTATATGCTTGATAAACAGGGCAACAAAATACCTTTCAATAAAGAAGAAATAGTAAAAGTTGCAAATGAAATGGCAACAAGGGGTTTGAGAGTTTTATGTTTTGCTTATAAAGATTTAGATGAAAATCATAAACAGTTAAGACATGAAGATGTATTGATAGGGTTAACTTTTGTAGGCCTTCAAGCAATGATAGACCCTGCAAGGCCTGAGGTTATAGAAGCCGTTAAAAAGTGCCACAGTGCAGGAATAAAAATTAAAATGATTACAGGTGACCATGCATTAACCGCATCTGCCATAGCAAAGGCAATAGGAATAATAAAAGGAGAAAATGCGGATTATACTGCCATAACCGGCAGCCAACTTGAACAATATGACAATGAACAACTAAAAGAAATAGCAGTTAAATATTCCGTATTTGCAAGAGTAACTCCCGAACAAAAATTAAGACTTGTTAAGGCATTACAAGTTCAAAACAATATTGCTGCAATGACCGGTGACGGTGTAAATGATGCACCTGCTTTAAAACAGGCAAATATCGGTGTTGCTATGGGAATAACGGGAACCGAAGTTGCAAAAGAATCGGCGGATATGGTTTTAACCGATGACAATTTTGCTTCAATAGTTGCAGCCGTTGAAGAAGGAAGATGTGTATTTGATAATATAAGAAAGTTTATTATTTGGACACTTCCTACAAATATGGCACAAGGTATTGCAATGATGATGGCAATTTTCCTTAACATGCCGGAACTTCCTATTTTACCGGCACAAATTCTTTGGATAAATATGTCAACGGCATTGTTTTTGGGTATGATGTTATCTTTTGAACCGAAAGAAGACGGTATAATGGAAAGAGAACCTGTCAGTCCTGATATGAAAATTATGGACGGAATTTTTTGGTACAGACTTATAATTATAAGTGCAATAATAGTTACAGGTGTAATAATATTATTTAATTATGAGTTAAATCACGGTGCTACACTTGCACAAGCAAGAGGGGTTGCCGTTTCGGTATTTATAGTATGCCAAAGTATGTATTTGTTAAATTGTCGTTCAATGACAAAATCAATGTTCTCACTCGGTTTGTTTTCAAACCCGTATATTTGGCTTGGTATATTTATAATGTTTGCAACACAATTTATATTTTTGTATGTTTCACCGGTAAATACATTCTTTTCAACCGAAGGAATATCACTTGCTTCTTGGGGCAGGCTTTTTATATTAGGTTTTATAATTTATACTGTTATAGGAATAAGCAAATTTATAGAAAATTTTCGCAAAACAAAAATTTGAGGTATGGAAGGATAGAAGGCTGGAGAAATAGCAGATGGTTTATATGGTTATAAGGTTATAGGTTTAGAACGACAAAATAACTAACAATAACTTATAATCAATAATCCTATTACCTGATAACCTATCGTTTTAAGGAGGCAGTATGTTATATCATTTATCTGTATTTTTAGAAAACAATCCTGGAAAATTGGAAAAAATTACAAAAATTCTTGCCGAGAATAAAATCAATTTAAGTGCAATGTCTCTTGCAAGTACCGGTGATTTCGGTGTTATGAAATTATTGGTGGATAATCCCGATAAAGCTTATGATGTTTTAAAACAAAATAAATTAACGATTACAAAAAGGCAAATAGTTGCCGTTGTGGTTGATAATGTATCAGGTTCTTTTAATGTATTATTAAATAAATTAACTTCACAAAATGTGAATATTGAAGATTGTTACGGCTTTTTATTAGGTGACGGGAAAACGGCTGCAATAGTTTTGGAAACCGAAACCGAAAATATTGAAAAAATTTTAAAAGAAATGAATTTTGAAATTTTAACGGCCGATAAAATTTATAAATAAAAATAATTTATTTTTTCTTTTTCTTCTTTTTATTTTTCTTTTGTTCTTGTTCTTTTTGTTCTTGAACGAATACGGAATATTGCCTTGGTGTCAAAATATTACGTATGTTTAATTCCGTATCAATTTTTACTCTTTCCATTGTAGCAACTATTTCTTGAATTTCGATAACAAGTTTTTCAAGTTCGGAAGAGTCTATATCTTGGTTAGGTTTAAAAAGTTCTTCTGTAAAAGTTTTTTTTCTTACATCAAGGTCATTTTGCAAAACTGCAAGTTTTGAATCTTGTTCAAGCAGAAAATATTTTATTTGTTCCTCTTGTAATCCGGTAAGTTCAAATGAATTTGTTTTTTTGTTTAATACAACAACACCGTCATCAAGAGGATCAAGGTCATCCTTTTGATATTGGTGGATTTTTGCAAAAGAAAAATCAACAGCTGAAAGTAAAAATATAAAAGATAAGAGTAAATATAATTGTCTCATCCCTATTATTATATCAAAAAAGTTAAAAAGTTAAAAATGATAATTGTTTTTTTTACTTGACATATTTTTTATATTTTTGTAAACTACACTGATTATAGAAGGAGTAATATTATGTATGCAATAATAATGACAGGCGGAAAGCAGTATAGAGTAGAAAAAGGTTTAAATGTTGTTGTCGAAAAGTTGGAAGCCGAAGCCGGTAAAGAAGTTGTTTTGGACCAGGTTTTGATGATTTCCGACGGAGATAAAGCAACAATAGGTAAACCTACGGTTGAAGGAGCTACTGTTGTAGCTAAAGTTGTAAGACAAAAAAGATTACCGAAAGTTCTTGTATTTAAAAAGAAAGCAAAAAACGGTTATAAAAAAATGCAAGGACACAGACAATATGTTACGGAATTAGAAATTGTTGATATTAAAGGGTAGTTGGTTTTAGGAGAAAAAAATGGCACATGTAAAAGGACAAGGTTCCACAAGTAACGGCAGGGACTCACAAGGTAAAAGATTAGGTGTAAAAATATACGGCGATCAAATAGCAAAAGCCGGTGCTATTATAATTCGTCAAAGAGGAACGAAGTTCCATCCCGGAGTAAATGTAGGTATGGGTAAAGATAATACAATATTTGCAAAAGTTGACGGTGTAGTAAAATTTGTAAGAAAAGCCGAAGACAGATGTTTTGTAAATGTTGACCCTATAAAGTAAATAAAAAATGTTTATAGATAAAGCAAAAATTTTTGTTACAGCCGGTTCCGGTGGAGCCGGCTGTATTTCTTTTAGAAGGGAAAAATTCGTTCCCCTTGGCGGTCCCGACGGCGGTAACGGCGGCAAAGGCGGCGATATTTATATTGAAACGGATAATAAAAAAATTACTTTGCTTGATTTGTCATATAAATTTAAACTTGCTGCCGGTAACGGAGAAAAAGGACAGGGCAGTGATAAATACGGTAAATACGGTAAAGATTTAATTATAAAAGTTCCTGTCGGAACAATTGTTTATAAAAACGGGCAAATGATTGCCGACTTAAAAGAATTAGGACAAAAAATTCTTGTTGCAAAAGGCGGCAGGGGCGGCAGAGGAAATGCTTCTTTTAAAACCCAAAATAATTCCGCTCCGCGAATTGCCGAAAAAGGTGAACCCGGAGAACAAGCCGAAATTTCTTTGGAACTTCGGTTAATAGCAGATGTCGGTTTGGTAGGTTTTCCCAATGCCGGTAAATCAACATTCCTTTCGGTAGTAAGTTCAGCCCGTCCTAAAATAGCCGATTATCCTTTTACAACACTTGAACCGAATTTAGGTGTTGTAAATTTAGATGACAAACAAATGGTTATAGCCGATATTCCCGGTATTATAGAAGGTGCAAGTACCGGTAAAGGCTTAGGCTTGGAGTTTTTAAGGCATATAAAAAGAACAAAAGTTTTAATATATATGATAGATGTAAGCGGTTTTGACGGAACCGACCCTTATAATTCTTATAAAGTTTTACAAAAAGAACTGAAAAAATATTCAAAGTTTTTAGCAAAAAAACATAATGTAATTGTTTTAAATAAAACAGATATCCCGTCATCACAAGATAATATAAAAGTATTTAAGAAAAAAGTTAAAAATAAAAAAATATATACAATATCCAATATGACAAAAGAAGGTATTGATAAACTTTTATATGATGTTTATAAATTGACACAAATTCCCGTTAATACCGAAGAAGAAATTGATACAATACCGGTAAAAAAATATATATACGAACCTGAATTTACGGTTAATAAAGAAGATGAAGGCTTTTTTACGGTTAAAGGTAAAAAAGTTGAAACACTTGCTTCAATGACAAAATTTAATGAAGAAGAAGCATTAAGAAGGTTTCAAAATATTTTAAAAAAAATGGGTGTAGAACTTGCACTTGAACAGAAAGGTTGCAAAGTCGGCGATACGGTTCAAATAGGAAATTTCGAATTTGAATTTACAAAATAAAAGGTTTTAAAATGAAAAAAATTGCAGTGTTAGGTTCATCAGGTTCCATAGGAATACAAGCACTTGATATAGTTGCTAAAACAAAAAATCAATTTAAAGTTTGCGGTCTATCCGTAAATTCAAATATTGCATTGCTTAAAAAACAGATAAAACAATTTAAACCTTCAATTGTTTCGGTCGCTTCAAAACAGGATGCTGAAAATTTACTTTTGTGGTGTAAAAATAATAAATTAAAAATAAAAGTTGTTTATGGTGTTGAAGGTTTAAAACAGGTTTCTTCAATAAAAGAAGTTGATACCGTTTTATTTGCGGTTGTAGGTTTTGCTTGTTTGGAACCTTTACTTGCAGCAATAGATAACGGTAAAACCGTTGCCCTTGCAAACAAAGAGGCACTTGTTTCGGCAGGCAGCCTTATAATGAAAAGAGCAAAAGAAAAAAATGTTAAAATTCTTCCGGTTGACAGTGAACATTCTGCAATATTTCAATGTATAGGGCAGGAAAAAAAGAAGTTTATAAAAAGAATAATTTTAACCGCTTCCGGCGGTCCGTTTTATAAATATAAAGGCAGTTTAAATAATATTACCGTCGAGCAGGCACTTGCTCACCCTACATGGAAAATGGGCAGAAAAATTACAATAGATTCCGCCACTTTAATGAACAAAGGGCTTGAAGCAATAGAGGCTTCCGTGCTTTTTGATATGCCGATAGATAAAATAGATATAGTTATTCATCCGCAGTCAATAATTCATTCGATGGTTGAATTTACCGACGGTTGTGTTATGGCACAAATGTCAAACCCCGATATGAGGTTACCTATTCAGTATGCTCTTTCTTATCCGGAACGAATTGGTTGTTATATAAAGCCGCTTAATTTAATCGAAGTTGCAAAATTGGAATTTTATAAACCGGATTTTAATAAATTTGAATGTTTGAAAATTGCATACAGTTGTGCAAAAAAAGGTTGGACTATGCCTGCGGTTATGAATGCCGCCAATGAAACGGCGGTTAAATATTTTTTAGATGGTAAAATATCTTTCTGTGATATACCTAAAATAGTTAAGCAGGTTACGGATAACCATAAAATAATTAAAACAAAAAATATAAGTAAATATATTGAAGCGGATAAATCGGCAAGGCAGGAAACTTTAAAAATTATAAAAGAAAAGATTGGAGAAAAATAATGGCTTTTTTTTCAGGAACATTTTCGGTGTTAATACAAATTATTGCGGTTGTATTCGGGTTAGGCCTTTTAGTATTTTTGCATGAGTTGGGGCATTTTTTAACCGCAAAATATTACGGTGTTAGAATTTTAAAATTTGCTTTGGGATTCGGTCCTGAAATTTACGGTTGGACCAAAGGGGAAACAAGGTATTCGGTTTGTCTTTTTCCGCTTGGCGGGCTTGTTGAAATGGCAGGTGAATATTCCGAAGCAAATAAAGATAATAAAGAACAACCTGTTCCCAAAGAGGGAGATTTTTTATATTTAAAATGGTATAAAAAAGCAATAATAGCTTTTATGGGTCCTTTTACAAATTATATTTTGGCAGTTTTATTATTTTGGTTTGTTTTTTCAATATGGGGTGTTCAAACTGTTTCCACCGAAGCTGTTGTAGGCAACATGCTTGAAACATCCTGTGCAAAACAAGCGGGGTTATTAACCGACGATAAAATTATTGCAATAAATGATGTTGAAATAAATGATTGGAACGAGCTTACTTCAACATTAAAAGATAAGGCAAAAAAACAAACCGAAGTTACAATTTTAAGAGACGGTAATGAAATGAAATTTTCTTTGGTTATAGATGAAAACCCGACTACAGGCGGCGGAATGTTAGGTATTCAGCCTAAAATAACAATGGAAAAAACTTCAGTGTTTAAAGCTTTTTATTTAGGTATAGATACTGCCGTTTATCAGTCCACATTTACATTGGCTTATTTATGGGACAAACTTGTTACATGGGAAAAACCCGAAATTGCAGGCCCTATAGGTGTAATTCAGGTTATGGCAAAATCGGCAAATTCAGGTTTCGGAAATTATTTTAGGTTGCTTGCCGTAATTTCTGTAGCACTCGGGTTATTCAATTTACTTCCTATTCCTTTGGTTGACGGCGGAATGATAGTGCTTTATTTTGTTGAGGGAATTATCAGGAAAACAATAAGTATGAAAGTAATTCAGGTTTATAACACTATCGGGCTTTCGTTGATACTGCTTATTTTTATTTTTGCTACATACAGTGACTTAATAAGGCTTGGTATAGGGAAACTTTTTAAATAATTTGTGTCGGAGAACAAATGAATAAATCGGAAAAAGCGGTTAATTTATTTAAACAGGGTTATAATTGTTGTCAGGCGGTTTTCGGTGCTTTTTGTGAAGATTTCGGTATAAATTTGGAACAAGGCTTAAAATTATCTTCATCATTCGGCGGCGGTATGGGCGGAATGAGAGAAGTTTGCGGAGCCGTCAGCGGAATGTTTATGGTATTGGGCTTGAAATACGGTTATTCCGTAAGTGATGATATAAATTTAAAAAAACAACATTATGATTTAATTCAAAAAGTCGCAAAAAAATTTGCCGAAGAAAACGGTTCTATAATTTGTAAGGAACTTCTCGGTATTTCAAAACCTAAAATAGATGGCTATATTCCTGCCCAACGAAATGCGGAATTTTTTAAGAAAAGACCTTGTGTGGAACTTGTTGCTTATGCTGCAACCCTTATCGAACAATTTTTAAATGAAATTTAGGTTACAGGGTTATAGGTTCTTTGTAGTTTTTGCAAATTTTTATTTTTTTATTTTTGTCAAAAGGTAAATTCCGATAATTCCGAAAATTATATTCGGCAGCCATGCCGCAAGCCACACGGATAATATCCGGTTTTCACCTAAGGAAAGGGCAATAGCCTGCACACTCCAATAAATAAATGAAAATATCAAAGCAAAAGTAAAACTTAATATTTTACCGAACTTATTACCAAGCCCTAAAGCAAAAGGAATACCAATCATCATAACTATTAAATGGCAAAAAACATTTGCAAAACGGCTGTCATATTTTATTTGGTCTTTTAATGTGTTCTGCCCTAACATTTGGTTTTTATGTATATATTCTTTAAAATCTTTTAAATTCATTTGTTCATATCTTTTATCTGTTGCTATAAAATTTTCAGGTTTTATTGCTAAATTTAAAAACTTTTTTTCAAAATAATTTTCATTCCAATTGTTGGTATCTTCCGTATATTCTCTTTCAATTCCGTTTTGTAAAAACCAGCCGTAACCGTCAAAATAAGCAGTACCTACTATAATATTTTTTTTGATATAAAAATCGTCGGAATATTCGTCAATAATAATATCTTTCATGAAATTATCTTTGATGTTCAAATACCCTATAAACATTCTTGCATTGTTAGGCAGTGCAACTATAACATTAAAATGTTCGTTTTTTATGTTATTAACAACTTGTTTTTTCCTTATTTTAATTGCTTTTACATATTCCGCTTTTGCTACCGTTTTAGGTATAACAAATTCCCTGACGGAAAAATCGGCAACACCTATAATAAAACCCAAGAACATAAAAAATGCTATTATCTTCCACATATTTATGCCGGTTGCTTTCATAACCGTAAATTCGTTTCTTTTTGCAAGTTCACCGAGTGAAAACAGTAGTGCAAGTAAAACAGAAACGGCAAAAACATCAATACACCACCAAGGTAAGTTGCATAATAAATATTCGCCTATTATATAAAAAGGAGTTTTGCTTTCCATATAAAAATTCATTTCCCTAAAAAATTCGGAAATTAAAACTATAAAACCGAAAGCAAAAGTTGCAAAAAATAACGGCTTTAAAAATTGTTTTGCAAGATAAAAATATAATATTCTCATTTTTTACTCATTTTTTTAAACAGCATTAATCCTATTAATGTTATTACCATATTCGGCAGCCATAATATTATTGCCGAAGGTATAATTCCCTTTTCACCTAAATTTATACTTATTACCAAAAGCATATAATAAATTAAAATTACACCTAAACTCATACCAAATCCTATTGCTTTACCGCCTTTACCTGCCATAATTCCTATAGGAACGGCTATTATTACAAATGCAATAGGTGCAATTGCAAATATCCACCTTAACCAATATTCGTTTTTATAAGTATAAATTTGAGGGTCGTTTTCAGGTATTTTTTTCAGTTTTGCTCTTAATTTTTTTGAAGATAATTCTTTTAACGATAAATCATCAAAACTTATATTTTGGTCTATCGGTACTTCAAATTGGTACGAATGAAAATTTGTATGTATTATACTTCCAAGTTTATTAGGTTCGGTTCTTTGCCAATAACCGTTAAAAAGTTTTAACATTACTTTGTTTCCGCTTACTTTTATTGTTGCAGATGATGATGCTATTCTCCAAGGAACGGTATCATCGGAATTTTTATCGGGAAATTTATAAATATTTATCCCTTCCATTGTATTGTTTTTTGAATTTACTTTGTGTGCATAAAATTTATATTCTCCGATATCGGTTATTGTTTTTTCGTTAAATTTTGCAAGTGGTGTTTGTGTTAAAATATTTTTATAAAGTGTTCTGAAATATTTATGTGTTGACGGTGCTAAATTATGGTTAAAAAATACAAGCCCCAAACTTATAATTGCAACAAATACTATTACCGGCATAGCCAATGTTTTATAATCTACACCGGTTGCTTTCATTACGGTTATTTCGTTATCTTCCGCAAACCTGCCGTAACTTATAAGAACTCCGAATAAAATTGCCATCGGTATTGTTAAAGAAAGTATTGTAGGGATAACAAGTAAAAACAGTTGCAAAACAAGCCAAAAAGCAACTCCTCTTGCCAAAAATAAATCCACAAACTGAAAAATTTGGTCAATAAGTAAAATTGCCGAAAATACTATAAGCCCGAATGCAAACGAACCTAAAAATTCTTTAACAATATACCTGTGTAATATTTTTATCATTGTTTAATTATACATTATATAAATTATAAATTATCATCAAATCGTTGTTTCAAAAATACCTTTTTGATAAGGGATATTCTCAATAGTTAAATAATTATCCGTTAATGCTTTACTGTCTTTTAATGAAACAACATTTCTTTTTGTTCCCGTAAATTTATTATAAAAATTATTTCTTAAAATTTTATCAAGTTCTAAAAGTTTAGTCACTCTTTTTTTTATTTCTTCCTGTGTTGATATTTGTTTTAAATTAAAAGCAACCGTTCCTTTCCGTGGTGAAAAAGGAAAAACATGTAACCTTGCAAAATTATTTGTTTTTAAAAAATTATAAGTTTGGTTAAAATCTTCTTCGGTTTCTGTCGGAAAGCCTACAATTACATCTGTGGTTATTGCAACTGCTTCTATTGTTTCAGTTAATTTTTTTATAATGTTTTTAAAAAAATCTTGTGTGTAGTGGCGGTTCATTTGTTTTAAAATGTTATCACTTGCCGATTGTAACGGAATATGTAAATGCGGGCATAAACGGACAGGCTCTTTTTTTAATAAATCAATTAAATCGTCGGTTACTTCGTTTGCTTCTATTGAAGAAAGCCTGATTCTGAAATTTTTGTTTATTTTGTTAAAAATTTGTTTCAGTAAATTTACAATTCCGCCTTCATATTTGCCTATATGAATTCCGGATAAAACTATTTCATAATATCCGTTATTGATTAAATTATTTATTTCATCAATAATTTCCGTCTGCGGTTTGCTCCACATATTGTTTCTTGCGAAAGGAACTATGCAATAAGAGCAAAAACTGTTGCAGCCGTCTTGAATTTTTAAAAAAGCTCTTGAATGTTTTTGAAATAAATTTATTTTTTGTTTTTCCGGTATAAAAATACCTTTTTTAACGGTTTGTATAGTCGGAAACATTTTTTTTATTTCGTTCTCCGATACTTGTAAATAACATCCCGTTAAAATTATTTTTTTACCTTTGTTCAATAATTTTTTTATTAAAGTGTTGCATTGTTTGTTTGCCTGTTCGGTAACCGTGCAGGAATTTATTATTATTATGTCGGCTGTTTCAATATCGGTAGCCAAAACTTTGTTTTCTTTAATAAATTTTTCTCTTATTAATTGGCTTTCATATTGGTTTATTTTACAGCCGAAAGTATAAACAAAAAAAGTTTCTGCTTTCATTTTAATTCCATTTGTTTAAAACCAAAACGGAAGCCGTAAGTGCTGCCGTTTCAATTCTTAAAATATTTTTTCCCAAAGTTACGGTAAGTAAATTATTTGCTTTTGCAATTTCTATTTCCGCAGGTTCAAAACCGCCTTCGGGACCTATAAAAATATTTATCTTTTTTATATTTTTATTATTTGCATAAATATCATCAATTGTTTTTGTATCTTCGCTTTCCCATGCAAGAATTGATAACGAGTTCTTATCAATGTTTGTTTTTAGTGCTTTTTCAAAAAGAACGGGCTGTTCTATTTTCATTATGTCTGCCCGTCCGCATTGGCAGCTTGCCGAAAGTGAAATTTTATTATATCTTTCATATTTGTTTTGAGAAAAAGATGTAATAACACTTCTTTTTGTGATTAACGGTATAAATTTTGTTATTCCTATTTCTGCGGCTTTTTCTATAAGCCATTCAATTCTTTCGCCTTTGGCAATTGCACAATATAAATAAACTTCAATGGAAGGTTTTGTAAAAACGGTTTTGTTTAAAATAATACCTTTTAATTGATTATTTGAAATTTCGGTTATTTTTCCTTTAAAAATGTTACCTAATCCGTCAAATAAATTTATTTCATCATTAACAGTAAATCTTCTGACTGTAACGATGTAATGCAACTGCTGTTTATCCATAACGAATAAATTATTTTGAATATTTTTAGGGTCAACATAAAAATGGGACATTTATTGTTTTACCGGTTTGGTTATTTTTATTTTCAAAGACATATCAAGTGCCGGAGCCGAATGGGTTAACATTCCTATTGAAATTCTGTCAATTCCCAAATTGGCATATTTTTTTATTCTTTTTAAATTCATTCCGCCTGATATTTCTATTTGAGGTTTGTAAGTTTTTGTGGAATTTTTCCTTATGATGTTTATAAACTTTTTTAAGTCTTTATCTTTTATGTTATCCAACATTATCATATCAACTTTTGCATTTAATGCATCTAAAATGGTTTTTTCATTCTCACATTCAACTTGTATTAAAGTTTTTTTATGTTTTTTTCTTAAATTTTTTACCGTTTCGGTTAAATTTTCAATAAAAGCCAAATGGTTATCTTTTATTAAAATCATATCAGCCAAACACATTCTGTGGTTTTTTGCACCGCCGCACCTGACAGCATATTTTGATAAATGTCTTAGACCCGGAATGGTTTTTCTTGTATCGTAAATGTAAGTTTTTTTACCTTTGACAATTTCAACGAATTTAGCGGTTAATGTTGCCATACCTGAAAGCTGTTGTATAAAATTAAGTGCCGTTCTTTCGGCACATAACAGTTGGCAGGCAGGACCTTGCATTGCTAAAATAACGGTTCCTTTTTTTATTTTGGCACCGTCTTTAACATAAGTTTTAAAAGAAAATTTCTTACTGACCGTCAAGAAAACTTTTTTAAATATATCAAGTCCGCAAACAATGCCGTCGGCTTTAGCAAGTAAAACTGCCGTTGCCGTTGAATTTTTTGCTATTATTCCGTTGGATGTAATATCGTTAAAAGCGGAATCTTCTTCAAGTGCTAATGAAATTATTTTATTAAAATTCATATCCTTTTTATTATATCACAAACAATACTATTTTTCAACACTTTTTGTTGATAAATATGTTGAGGAATTTATATAATTAAACAAGTTTTATTAGGGGGAATAAAAATGGAAAACAAATATGATGTTGCCGTTATAGGTGCAGGTCCTGCGGGATATACTTGTGCCGTTGAATTTGCAAAACAAAATTTGAAAACGGTTATTGTTGAAAAGGAAAAATTAGGCGGTACTTGTTTAAATAACGGATGTATTCCCACTAAATTTTTGTGGCAGGCGGCAAAAACAAAACAGGTTATAACAAAATCTTTTGAATATGCATTAAAGGCAAATTATGAACCTGTAATTTTTAAAGATATTATAAATAAAAAAAATAAACTGGTTGAAAATTTATCAAAAGGTATTGAAAGGCTTTTAACTGCAAATAAAGTTGATATTATAAAAGGAACAGCTTGCTTCAAAAATAAAAACCAATTGATTGTAAAAACAGATGAAAAAAACATTGAAATAACTGCAGATAAAATAGTAATAGCTACAGGTTCGCAATGTAAAACCATACCCGGTATAAATTTTGACCATCAAAAATATATAAATTCTACGGATGCTTTAAATTTAACCGGAATTCCTAAAACAATGCTTGTTATAGGTGCCGGTGCAATAGGTGTGGAATTAAGTTCAATTTTTTCAAGTTTCGGAACGGATGTTGTTTTAAGGGAAATTTGTTCGCAAATATTACCTAACGAAGATTCTGAACTTGCTTTGGAACTTACAAAAGTACTTGCAAGGCAGGGTATAAAAGTTGAAACTTCATGTACCGATACATTAAAAGATAAAGATAAATTTGAAAAAATATTAATAGTTGCAGGAAGGCAATCGTCAGCGGATAGTTTAAATACCGAAAATATTAAATTAAATTTGGATAATAAAAATTTTGTTGAAACAAAAAATTATATAACCAATGTTGACAATATTTATGCAATCGGTGATATTACGGGTAAAGGCTTTTTGGCATATACCGCAGAACAAGACGGAATAAATGTTGCCAAAAATTTATTTGTAAATAATAATCCCGTTCCTAAAGTTGTTTTTTCTTTCCCTCCTGCAGCAAGTGTAACAGCCGCTGATTTTAATGCCGATACCGTTTCTTACGGTAAAGCCGTTTTTTCCGCAAATGCAAGGGCACAAATTGAAGCCGAAAGAACGGGCTGGGTAAAAGTTGCAGCAGATAAAAAAACAAAAAAAATAAAAGGTGTGTGGATATTGGGTGCTGTAGCCGATGAACTTATTAATATAGCTTCTGTTATGATAAAAGCCGAAATGACAACGGATAATTTAACTAAAAATATGTTTTTCCATCCGGGCCTTGCAGAAATTATTTTAGATGCTGTTGGAAATATCAAATATTGAAACAAATAAAAAACTGCGCCATACAGGAATTGAACCTGTAACCTAACGATTAAGAGTCGTTTGCTCTACCAATTGAGCTAATGGCGCATTTAATATATGTTTTAACAGTGCCCGATAGAGGACTCGGACCTCTGACCCCTTCCATGTCAAGGAAGTACTCTAACCAACTGAGCTAACCGGGCAGAAAAATAAGGTGCGAATCGGATTCGAACCGATGCAAAACAGTTTTGCAGACTGCTCCCTTAACCAGCTCGGGCATCGCACCTTTAAATTAAAACATTTTTTAAGTATATAAAAAATTAATACAGCTGTCAAATAAATAAAATTTTACTATGTAAATTTTTTACATATTTGTTTTAAAATGCTAAAATAAAATCCGTTATGCCTAATATTTTGGAAATAAAAAAATATCCTAAAATAAAAAATTGTTTTAAAATTGTTTTTGATAATGATTCTTCTGCTTTAATTGATGCCGAAACAATTGTTGTTTTCGGACTTAAAAAAGATTTGTTTGTTGATGATGACACATTTAATAAAATACTAAAGCATAATAATTCAAACAGAATAACAAGCTATGCTTTTTATTTAATAGAACATAAAATGTATAGCAAAAAAAGTTTAACAGATAAATTGTTGCAAAAAGGTTTTGAACAAGCTGATGTTGAAATTGTTGTAGAAAAATTTTGCAGGTTAAATTATATAAATGATAAAAATTTTGCAACCGAACTTGTAAGGTATTTAACAAGTAAAGGTAAAGGTCCTTTTTATATAAAAAACGAACTTAAACTTCATAATATAGATAATGAATTGATATCGGAATTGCTTGAAGGAGAGACGGATACACCTGCTTATTTGCAGATAATAAATTTAATAAAAAAAAGGTATCCTAAATTTGACGGCAGTCAAAAAAACGAAGTTAGAAAAATAGCTATGTTTTTTCAAAGAAGAGGCTTTGCTTCAAGTGATATAGCTAAAGCATTAAAAACTTGCGAAGCAAATTTGGAAGATTAGAAGTAAAGCGGATGTCATTCCGGACTTGATCCGGAATCTATGTTAAATAAAAATTCGTCCGTAAGGACACAATAATAAACTTATCAGCTAAAAATCGCAAAGCGATTTTTTAAAAGGAGAATAAAAATGGCAACTGCATTATTAAGTGTTTGTGATAAGACGGGGATTGTTGAATTTGCCAAACAATTACAATCTTTAGGCTACACAATAATTTCAAGCGGAGGAACCGCAAAAAAATTAAAAGAAAATTCAATTCAATGTAAAGAAATATCCGATGTTACCGGTTTTCCCGAAATGCTTGACGGAAGAGTAAAAACATTAAATCCGAAAATTCACGGCGGAATACTTGCAAGAAGAGATATTCCAAAACATCTTGAACAATTAAAAAGTTTGGAAATAGAAACCATAGATATTGTTGCGGTAAATTTATATCCTTTTGAAGAAACCGCAAAAAAAATAGCAAAACCTACGGATAAAAATATATCACAAGATATAATAGAAAATATAGATATCGGCGGAGTAGCACTTATAAGGGCTGCCGCAAAAAATTATAAAGATGTTTTAATAGTTTGTTCCCCGAACGATTATTCAAACATTATTGAAAATTTAAAAAACAAAACTGTCGATAATAATTTCAGGTTGGATTTGGCAGGTAAAGCTTTCAGACATACCGCATACTATGACAGTTTAATATCTAATTATTTATCTTATGAACAATTTCCGTCACAAGCCGGTATTCCGTTAAAAAAACTTGCTTCTTTAAGATACGGGGAAAATCCTCATCAAAAAGCTGCTTTATACAGTTTCGGCAACGAAGAAAATTCATGCGGAGTAATTTCGGCAAAACAGTTGCACGGTAAAGAACTTTCATACAACAATTATTTGGATTTGGAAGCGGCTTGGAGGCTTGTTCACGAATTTGATAATCCCGCTTGTGCCATAATAAAACATAATAACCCTTGCGGATGTGCCGAAGGAAAAGATGTAAAAGATGCTTACTTAAAGGCATTGGCATGTGACCCGGTAAGTGCTTTCGGCGGGATAGTAGCATTTAATTTGCCTGTTGATAAATCCGTTGCAGAAGAAATATCAAAACTTTTCGTTGAATGTATTGTAGCTTGTGATTTTACACAAGAAGCATTGGATATTTTAACACAAAAGAAAAATATAAGGTTACTTAAACAACCTAATAAATATGTAAAAACTGCCGTTTCTATGGAATACAGAATGTTAACCGACGGTATGCTTGTTCAGGAAAGAGATGAACAATTATTAAATGAAGTTAAAACCATAACCAAAAAAGAACCTACAAAACAGGAAATTGAATCTTTGGCATTTGCATGGAAAATTTGTAAGCATGTAAAATCAAATGCAATTATTCTTGTCCGGGGAACACAAACGGTCGGCATAGGTGCCGGGCAAATGAGCAGAATTGATTCGTTGAATATTGCAATAAAGAAAATGAAAGAAGCAAAATTTGAAATAGATGAGGAAAAATATCCGTTGGTTCTTGCTTCGGATGCTTTTTTTCCGTTCCCGGATGTTGTTGAAGGGGCTTCAAAAGAAAATGTTACAGCCATTATACAGCCCGGCGGTTCAATAAGGGATAATTTGTCGATAGATTTATGTAACAAAAAAAATATTGCAATGCAATTTACATCAATGAGACATTTTAAACATTAAAAATTGCAAAGCAATTTTTTTGTTTGTAGTTTGTAGTTTGGTTGTTTTTTCGAACTTTGCATAGCAAAGTGAGAAATCTGTTGTTGCCGTTAAACTATAAGCCGCAAACTATAAACCATAAACTAAAAATTTGTGAAACAAATTTTTATCATGTTCAAATTTCTTACAAAATATTTTTTATCGGTTTGTTTAATTTTATTATCCTTATCTTATTCTTATGCTAAAAATGTAAAAATAGATTTGGCTGAAATTGCCGAATATAATGTTGTTCCTCAAAGAGTGTTTGTTATAAAAAACAAATTATTTTTGGATTATAATTTGCATAACCTTTATCTTACCGTCAGAATTCCCAGAAAAGCCGATAAATATGAAATTAAAAGATTAAAATTAGATGCCGAAAATATTTCAAAAAAAGAAAATAAAATAGAAGAAATTAAAATTTTACCGACAGAAGTTTATCAACAAATAATAAATGAACTTACAACTCAATACGGTTTAGGACAAGAGCTTATTGAATATAATTATAAAAATGATTTAGGTGAAATAAAAAAAATAGAATCGGAATTTCAATTAAATAATAAAAACAGCAGTATTAAAAAGAATTTAAAAGCCGAAAAGAAAATTGATAAACAAAATACGGAAAGTTTGCTTAACAGTTTTATAGAAATTACAAAAAAATATGCTCAAAATAACAGCAAACTTTTTATTCTTTCGCAAAATATCAATAATATCGTTTATTTATATGTTGATACTGAAAAACCTGCCATAGTTCCTTTAATTTTACCTCCTTATAAAAAAACGGAAAAGAATTCAAATTTTTTCTTAAATGCAGGTGATTTTTTGTATTCTTTTGTTATAAAAAACCATGTTGTTCCTATAATAAAATCTCCGTTTACATCGGTATACAGGTTGTTTTCAACGGCATCATCTTCGTTAAACGGTTTTGCCCCCGATATCAGTGAAGCTTTTTATTCAGATGCTGTAAGTAACGAAAATGAAACTATGGATTTGGATTCTTTCAATAAATTTTTGGATGACGAATTGGAAACAAAAGAGTTTAAAGCAAACATAAAATTATTTATTGACGGAGAAGATTTTTTTAATGATTTTATAAATTCCGCAAAACTTGCAACACATTCCGTTTTTATAGAAACATATATTTTTAAAACGGATAATTTTTCTATGGGGATAATAGATTTGTTGAAAAAACTATCGAAAACCTTGGATATAAGAATTTTAATAGATTACTTTGGCAGTTCAAGTAATAAATTCGTACAGGACCCCGTTTTAAAAGATTATGATAATCCGGATGATGTTATAAAAACATTAAAACAAAATTCAAATATAAAAGTTAGAACTCACCCGGATACTTGGCTTGTATCCGACCATAGAAAAATTTTTTTAATAGACAGGAAAAAAGCATATATAGGTGGCATGAATATCGCAAGTGAATATAGGTATACTTGGCATGATTTGATGGTTTCTTTGGAAGGACCTGTTGTTGATCCGATTGTTAAAATGTTTTATAAAACATGGTCTTTTTCAGGAGCAGGAGGGGACTATGCCGTTGCATATAGGAGCTTATTTACAAAGTCAAAAAGAAACATAGATACTCAAAAAGATGATATGATAAATGTTCGAATTTTAACTACAGGTTCAACCGATTATCAAATTTATGATTCCCAACTTGAAGCCATAAGAAGAGCAAAAAAAAGGATATATATAGAAAATCCTTATTTTACGGAAAAAACTTTAGTTGAAGAACTTGTATTGGCAAAAAAAAGAGGCGTTGATGTAAAGATAATTTTTCCTGCCGTTAATGATATGGTATTATATGATAAAATAAATTTAAAAATTGCAAATTATTTTATAGAAAACGGTATAGAAGTTTATTTGTATCCTAAAATGGCACATGTTAAAGCTGCAATTTATGACAACTGGGCTTGTTTGGGAAGTGCAAATTTCAATAAATTAAGTATGTTTAAAAACAGAGAAATAAACATTGCTTTTTATGACGAGAATTTAATTAATGAATTGCTTGAAAAATTATTTATGAAGGATTTTGAAGTTTCTCAAAAATACGAAGAACCTGTTGAAATCCCTGTAATTTATTATTTAATGTAAGTGATACAAAAAAATACTTGACATTATTTTTTTTGTTTGATAAAATTACCAAGTTAGTTAAAGTTGTTGAGTGAAATTTTATAAGCAAGCAAGTGTAAATTCTCAAAAAAAATTATATTGTGCTTGTAAAAGTTTTTTGTTTTTTTATATAATATAAAGTATTAAAAATAAAAAAGAAGGAGCAAGGAGCAGAAAATGAAAAAAATTTTAGTTTGTTGTATAACATTATTTTTTGCAGTTTTTGTAAATGCTGCAGTTAATGTTGAAATTGGCGGTAAAGCAAAAAAATATCCTGATGGCAGTATTTTAAAGATTGCTGCTAAAAAAAGGACAACCGTAAAATATTCTAATTTTAATATTGTTATTCCGAGAGGTAATAACTTTGTGTTAGATTGTGAAAACGATATGGTATCTTTCAAAGGAAAATTGGATAAACCTATAAATATGAATTCTTATGTTATAGAAACGGATTCCGAAAATGCCGATTTTTCAATCTCTTCTGAAGGTGAAGTTACAGTTAATGAAGGTTCCATAACGATAAAAGATGCCCAAAATAATGTGGCTGTTGCTTCAAGCGGTTCCGAAACTGTTACAAAATTAGATATGCCTACGGAAAAATTTGTAGATGAAAGTGATTCCGAAGGCAGAGTTTTTGTTAGCGAATCGGCCGATGAAGTAAATTCGGAAATAAATGAAACAGATTATATTCAAAAAATACAAGATACCGATTTAAGCCCTTCGGCACCTATAAGGTAATTTAAGGAGATATACAAAAATGAAAAAAATATTTAGTGTTATTTGTTTATGTTTTATTGTTTCTGTAGCTTTTGCGGAAAGTCCTTTTAAGTTTGCAATATTGGAAAGCATAAAATATGATGATAATATTTATTTAACCGAAAAAGATAAAAAATCTTCAGCAATAAGTTCTACTCAATTGTTTGCGGATTATCTCTCTCAAATTCCTAACTCTTCTTTAAAGGTAGGTTTGGGTGCTAATGTCGGTTATAATGCTTATAGTGAAAATCCAAGCAACAATAATTATATTAATGCCGGTGCAAAAGGCTTTTTAGAAAATGAATATTTTAAACTTTATGATAGTTTCATTTATACATCCGAGCAAGCAACTAACGAATTGACCGAAAGAACAGACCGTATAAGTAATAACATTGCTTTAAATGTCAGATCTTCAAGAGAAAAAATGTTTTCTGTAGGTTTAGTTGCAAGTGATGTTTTTGACAGATATATGAAATGTTCTAAAGTCGGTTTAAACAGAAACAGATTTAATATTGGTGCTCAAGTATTCTACAATATATCTCCAAAAACTTCCGTTTTTGTAGAAGATGTTGTATCTTCAATACATTATGAAAAAAATACTTATAACGATTCTACTCAGAACAGTTTAGCTGTTGGTGTTGAAGGAAATATAACCGAAAAAATTAAAGGAACGGCTAAAGTTTCTTATGATTACAGAGATTATAAAAAGGATAACACCGATAAAGCAAATTTATTAGGTTATTTCGTATCTTTAACTTACAAACCTATGGAAACAAATTCGTTTACTTTAATAGGTAGAAGAGCTTATGAAGAAACAACTTATATAAATAACAGATACTATGTATCGACGGCTGCTAATTTATTGGCAAATCAAAAATTATCTCAAAAATTTGATGTTTCATTATTGTTATCTTATGAAAATATGGACTATCCTATCAGAGTCGGTAACGATTTCAGAGTTGATGATTTTTATGCCGTAAAACCTGCAGTTAATTATAAATTCAGAGAATATTTAACAGCCGGTTTATGGTATAAATTTAAAACCAAACATTCCAATATAGCTAATGATTATACAGACAACACTGTAGGTTTAGATTTTAAATTTACATTTTAATGTTGTTTGTTAGGGAACGGAATTTTAAATACTTTCATATTACCACTTTTAAACAAAGTGGTAATATGAAAGATTTTTATTTTAGAGAAAAATTTTGTATTGAAAATAATATTAATCCTTCCAAAATAGTTTTTGCTTCACAAATTCATGGGACATCCGTTCAAAAAGTATCATCTGCCGATGCAAACTCTTTTATTGCAAATTGTGACGGACTTATAACAGATGATAAAAATATTTATCTTTGTATTTTTACGGCAGATTGTATGCCTGTTTTTATGGCAGATAAAAATAAAAAAGCGGTTGCATTGGTTCATGCAGGTTGGCGGGGGCTTGCAGCCGGTATTTTAAATAATGCAGTATTAAGTTTTGACAAAAATTTTAATATAAAACCGAATGATATTGAAGTGTACATAGGTCCGCATATAAAAGAGTGTTGTTATACGGTTGGAAAAGAAGTTTTGCAAGCATTTAATTTAAATGATAATAACAATAATTTATCATTAGCACAACAGGCACAAAAACAATTGAGGTTTTTAGGCATAAAAAATATTTTTGTAAGTTCTTACTGCACTTGCCACAACAGTAATCAATTTTATTCCTACCGGAAAGAAAAAACGGACTGCAGAATAATGTCATTAATCAGTTTATAGTTTTTTATTTTTAGCTGTTTTTAAAAATTATAAAAATTTTTTAATTGACAAGTATAAATAAATTTAGATATAATAAAAAGATATTTATGATAAAAGTAAAAGGTTACAATCATTTCTTAATATTTAACTTTCAAAACCTTTTTGAGTTTCGATGGTGTTTTTAAGCTGTCGGTTAAGTTTTAAATTTTTATTAAAAAACTCAAAAAAGGAGCCTTATTATGTCTAATTTAAAAAATAAAAAAATAATTTTAAGTGAACAGGATATACCGAAACAATGGTATAACATTCAGGCGGATTTACCAAAACCGTTGGAGCCTGCCTTTAATTCAAGAACGGGCAAAATTGCAACAAAAGACGATTTATGCCAAATATTTCCGGAAGAAATAGTTAATCAGGAAGTAAGCAGAGAAAGGTGGATAGATATTCCAGAGGAAGTTAGGGATATTTATAAAATATGGAGACCTTCACCTTTGGTAAGAGCAACAAATCTTGAAAAGTTTCTTGATACTCCCGCAAAAATATATTTTAAAAATGAAGGTGTAAGCCCGTCGGGAAGCCATAAATCGAATTCTGCCGTAGCTCAAGTATATTATAATAAAAAAGCAGGTACAAAAAGAATTGCAACGGAAACCGGTGCAGGTCAGTGGGGTTCTGCACTTGCTATGGCTTGTAAAATGTTCGGTATAGAATGTGTTGTATATATGGTAAAAGTTTCTTTTCAACAGAAACCTTACAGAAAATCACTTATGCAGGTTTACGGTGCAAATGTTTATGCAAGCCCTTCAACACAAACAGAAGCGGGAAGAAAAATTTTGGAAAAAGATCCTAACTGCAGCGGTTCATTAGGTATAGCAATATCGGAAGCTATAGAAGATGTTATAACTCATGAACATGCAAAATATTCGTTGGGCAGTGTTTTAAACCATGTTGCAATGCATCAAACGGTTATAGGTTTGGAAGCAAAAAAACAAATGGAAATTGCCGGAGATTATCCGGATATAGTAATTGCTTGTTTAGGCGGCGGTTCAAATTTTTCCGGTATGGCATTTCCTTTTATAATGGATAAAATAAACGGAACACATAAAAATTTAAGGGCAATAGCTGCCGAACCTTCGGCATGTCCGAAACTTTCTAAAGGTGTTTATGCTTATGATTACGGTGATTTGTCCGGTTTTACACCTGCATTTAAAATGTATACTTTAGGCCATACATTTATGCCAAGTGCCATACATGCAGGCGGGTTAAGGTATCACGGTGCATCACCTTTGGTATCTGCGATAGTAAAAGAAAAACTTGCAGAATCGGTAGTTGTTAAACAAAGAGAAGTTTTTGAAGCAGCGGTAACTTTTGCAAGGTGCGAAGGAATACTTCCAGCACCGGAATCTTCTCATGCAATAAGAGTTGCAATTGATGAAGCATTAAAAGCAAAAGAGGAAGGAAAGTCTAAAACTATATTATTTAATTTGTCAGGTCACGGGCATTTTGATTTAACTGCTTATGAACAATATTTGTCGGGACAAATACAGGATTGTAATTATTCCGAAGAAGAAGTTCAAAAAGCATTAAAAGATTTACCGAAAGTAAACATTTAGAAGAGTGTCTATTCTTCCAAAATACGGAGTATTTTTATATGGCTAAAACAGGTATTATTTGCACAATGGGACCTTCAACAAGGTCAATAAAAATTTTAAAAAGCATGGCAGATTCCGGTATGACGGTTGCAAGGCTTAATTTTTCGCACGGAACTTTTGAACAATACGAAAAAGATATTGCTTTAATAAGAACATTAAATAAAAAGTATAATAAAAAAGTAAAAATTTTGGGTGATTTGGAAGGCCACAGAATAAGGGTTGGTAAATTAAAAGGTTCAAAACCGGTTGCATTGAAAAAAGGACAAAAGTTAACTTTAACCTTGGAACCTATAATCGGCAATTCAAATACCATATCAATTGATTATTCGGGGCCGATAACGGATTTTAAAAAAGGGCTTGCAATATTTATTGATGACGGTAATTTAAAATTAACTGTAAAATCGGTTTCAAAAAATTCAATTGTTACCGAAGTTGCGGTTGATTATTTATTGAAGGAACATAAAGGTGTAAATATACCTGATGCCAAACTCCATTTTCCCGAAATTGAAGAACATGATATGAAACATATTGAATTTGCAATAAAACATAAACTTGACTACATTGCAAATTATTTTGTCAGAAAAAAAGCCGATATG
>Ga0265298_10001508_pt1 | contig 34538 bp, 45 predicted proteins | sample AusTroGonzalo_MG_3_FD_193486 | JGI IMG/M metagenome (GOLD analysis project Ga0265298, IMG submission 193486) | Bovine rumen microbial communities from tropical cattle in Woodstock, Queensland, Australia - Gonzalo_01 | ecosystem: Host-associated > Mammals > Digestive system > Stomach > Rumen ... | reverse complement strand
AGCAAATCCTGGAGCATTTATTGAATCAACTGTTCAGCATGGGATTCCTATGGAGGATGGTGACACAGAAGCTTTCGTATACACAGGAGACGATTTGGTTATTAATCCAAAAGAGGAGATTGAAGTTATGAAAGAACCCGAAACAATTATGCATGCGGAAGAAACCGCTGTAAAAGAACCTGAAACAGAAACAACAGGAAAAAAGAAAACAATAGGTGACATTATTGATATGATGAACGACGAGCAGCGGGTTGTTCTTTATTCACTTGTTGGTGCTGCTCGCGAAGAAGGAAAAAATTCTAATGATGATGAGGAGGAAGATGAAGTGAAGCACAGCTTGTTTGAAACAAATGCTGCAAAGATGCAGGTAATTGGAATTGACAACGATGATTTCAAAATGCTCGAAGGTAGAGCAAAAGCAATGGGTGGCTCTTTGAAGGCTGCTTATGACGAGGCAATTTCGGAGGGAACACTTATCCATTCTATTGATACAACTGGTATGGATGTAGCATCCGGTACAAGTGATTATGGTATTAATGATCCTGATTTCCTGTTCCCCGATTACAAGGATATCAATCCCGTTCCTGAATTTATTTCTCGTGATATGGACTGGGTATCTGATGTACTTTCTAGCGTACATAAGACACCGTTCTCTAGAATTAGAACTATGTTTGCTGATATCACAGAGGATGAAGCAAGGGCAAAGGGATATATTAAGGGTGATCAGAAGAAGTCTGAAGTCTTCACATTGCTTAAGAGAACAACAGATCCCCAGACAATCTACAAGCTCCAGAAGTTTGATAGAGATGATCTCATTGACATGGAAAATGGTGGCTTTAACAAGGTTGCTTGGGTTAAGTCTGAGATGAACGTAATGCTCAATGAGGAAAAGGCTCGTGCAATCCTTATCGGTGATGGCAGAGAACCTGATGATCCGTATAAGATCAAGGAGCAGCACGTAAGACCTATTATCAACGATGTTCCTCTCTTTAACGTTAAGGTACCCGTAAATGTTGTTGCAGCAGATGATGAGGAAGCTATTGCTAAGAAGACTATTAAAGCAGTTCTCCGTGCTCGTAAGAATTATAAGGGTTCTGGTAATCCTACATTCTACACAACTGATGATGTACTTACAGAAATGCTCCTCATTGAGGATGAGATTGGTCATCGTATTTATAAGACTGAGCAGGAGCTTGCAACCGCACTTCGTGTAAAGAAGATTGTTACTGTTGAGCCTATGGCTGGTACAAAGGTTACAGTTGGTGCTGCTGAGAAGAATCTTGTTGGCGTTATCGTTAACCTTATTGACTACAATACTGGTGCAAACCAGATGGGTCAGAGAGCATTCTTTGAGGACTTCAACCTCGATTTCAACAAGCAGGAATATCTGTACGAGGAGAGATTCTCTGGTGCTTTGATTAAGCCCTACTCCGCACTTACAATTTATCTTGATGGTGATGAGGAATCTTAATCTAAAAATTTCAAAATAAGGAGGTCCAGCATATGAAATTTTCTGGAGTAGTTGGATTCTGGGTAAATGATGTTGAAGTCGAACCTAGTGTATTTAAGTCCAAAATAGAGGAAAAGCCATATGTTGGAGATCTCCTGAAGGATACTCGAAGATGGTCAGATCAAAGTAGTAGAGTAAATTCAACTTTACAACTTAGTAACAGAATACGAATCGTTGCAGATATGTATATGAATCGTAATTGGGATAATATAAAGTATGTAAAGTATCGGGGGCTTGATACTCCCTTTACTGTCACTTCTGTTGATCTGGACTATCCGAGTATAACATTAACCATTGGAGGTAGATACGATGGGGAAGACTCGTCTAGATCTGGATGCTGAATTACGAAAAATACTTGCAGATCAATACGGGGACAGTAAGGTTTATTTATACTTTCAGCCACCTTCGGGGGACAGGGTAAAATACCCTTGTATAATATATTACCGAAATTCAACTGAAGTAAATAAAGCCGATAACAAAAGATATATATCTTATACAAGATATACAATCAATTGGATCGGCGAAACACCTTCAGGACCTATTATTGATAAACTGCTTGATACTTTTCAGTTCTGCACTCATGATAATTCTTATGTATCCAATGGACTGAATCATGATGTTTTTACAATTTACTACTAGGAGGTAGCAAAATGGGAAGAATTATTTGGGACGCCGATGGTGAGCGTACTTATGAAAGTGGTACCGACAGAGGCGTGTTCTATATGATGAATGCTGATCCTACACAGGATGATAACTACAAGTATGGAAAAGGTGAGGCCTGGGATGGTATTACTGGATTTACATCATCTCCTTCCGGTGCTGAAGTAACAAAACTTTGGGCTGATAACAGAGTTTATGCTACAATGACATCTGCTGAAGAATATGGCTTTACTCTGGAAGCATACACCTATCCTGATTCATTTGCTGAATGTGACGGATCGAGGATAGTTAATGGTGTATATGTTGGACAGCAGAATAGAAAGAAGTTTGGTTTTACTGTTCGTACAATGAAGGGTAATGATACTCAGGGTTATGACTATGGTTATATCCTCCATCTTGTTTGGAATTGTACAGCTGGTACGACTGAAAGATCTTATGCAACACAGAATGACTCTCCTGAAGCTATTACATTTAGCTGGGAAGTTTCTACAGAGCCTGTTTCAGTATCGTCCCTCGATGCTGATATGCATGAGATGAAGCCCACAGCACATCTCGAGATTGATACGACCATGCTTAACTCTGCTCAGAAAGCTGTTCTTAAGAGACTTGAAGATATGCTTTATGGTACAGACGCTAATGCAACAGCTGGTACAACAGCAACAGACCCGAGATTCCCGAATTCTCCCGATGAAGTAATCGAGATGTTCGCAGAATCTGAATAATTTCAAAATCAAGAGGGGTTAGGTATTTTTCTAGCCCCTCTATTTTTTATTAAAAGGAGACCTTAATTATGTTTAAATACGTAGCAAAATATGTAGACTTTAATGGAGTCGAAAAAGAAAAAGATCTGTATTTTCATGTTTCAAGAGCAGATTTAACAGAACTCGAATTATCTTTTCCCGGTGGAATGTATGCCATTCTTAATAATATTGTAAGGGCAAAAGATAATGTAGAAATTTCTAAGATGCTTACACTTTTGCTTCAGACATCATTCGGTATAAAATCACCTGATGGTGAGAATTTTTCTAAAGGACCTGAAATTTATAGGGCATTTAGAGAAAGTCCTGCCTATGATGTTTTCTTTGATTGGCTTATTGAAGCAGATCATGCATCTGAATTTGTCAATGCTATTGTCCCTCAGGAAGTAGCAAAAGAAATGGAGAAACAGTCCAAGCAGATTGAAGCTGGTACAACAACTCCACTTAATTAAGAATATTAAAGAGGTGAGTGCAATGCTCGAACTTACTGTAAAAGAAGAAAACTTTGATGAAAAGACTAATAAGTTTGTTTATAGTAAGCCTGTAACTCTTAAGTTGGAGCATTCACTCCTATCTCTTTCTAATTGGGAGCAGAAATGGTGCAAGCCCTTTCTTATGAGTATAGGCAAAAAAGGAGAGTTAACACCAGAACAAATTTTTGATTATATAAAATGTATGACTATTAATCAAGTTGATGATGAAGTATACAATCGATTAACTAGTAGTGATATAAAAAAGATAATGGAATATATAGAAAGTCCAAGATCTGCTCTTAATTATAAAGCCATGAATTCAGGAAAAAGAGGAAATATTCAAGGCAAATTAATGACCAATGAAACTATTTATTATTGGATGATTTGCTTTGGAATCCCTTTTAGCTGTGAAAAATGGCATTTAAATCATCTTATTGCATTAATTTCATGGTGCAGTGAAGAAGAGAAACCAAAGAAAAAGATGTCAAAACATGACTTATGGGCACAAAATTCAGCACTTAATGCTGCTAGAAAGGCTGGTAGAAAGCCACATTTATAAGGAGGATTGCTCAAAATGAAGAAGAGTAAACTTACGACAGATGTAGTTGACTTTGGAAAAAAGAAGTCAAATCCGAGGGGTCTTGATAAAGTTATTCGTATTACACCTCATCACATGGCAGGAAATATGGGTGCTAAAGAGTGCGCAAAATATCACCTTACAACTACGGAGAGAAGTGCCTCTGCTAATTACTATATTAATGGTAAAGATATTGTTTGTGGCGTAAGTGAAGACAGGCGAGCTTGGACATCAGGATCTCCGACAAATGACTATAAAGCAATTACAATTGAGGTTGCTAATAGTACAAAAGGTCCTGATTGGAAAATTAGTAAAGCAAGTTATGACTCTCTTGTTGCTCTTTGTGCTGATATTTGTACCAGATACAAAATAGACCCGCACTATGATGGAACTAAAAAAGGTACTATTACAATGCATAAGCAGTTTGCAAGTACGACTTGTCCTGGGCCCTATCTTTCTAAATTAATCACATCGGGTCAGTTTGAGAAAGACATAAAAGCCAAAATGAGCGGATCTGTTGAACCTACACCTTCTCCAGCACCGACAAAACCTGAAACACCTAAAGATAATAGTTATCTTGTGCAGGTTACTGTATCTAGCCTTAACATTCGTAAAGGACCTGGTACAAATTATGGTACTTGTGGATCTATAAAAGATAAAGGTATTTATACAATAGTTGAAACAAAATCAGGAAAAGGTGCTAAGTCTGGTTGGGGCAAACTTAAAAGCGGTGCTGGTTGGATATCTCTTGATTATACTCTTAAATTGAGAAATGAGTAATATAATTAAAGTAAAACAGCGCGGTAAGTTTAGAAAAGCTAACATATTTTTTGACAAAATGTTGACGATTTCACAGTATCGTAACATCGAATCATATGCCAGAAGAGGAGTTGCGGCATTACGAGATGCGACCCCAAAAGATACTGGCCTTACTGCGAATTCCTGGTATTACGAAATAAAGCGAACTGACAATGGTATAACCATTGAATGGCTTAATAGTAATACAAGTGGTGAATATAATGTTGCTTTAATGATACAATATGGTCATGGCACTAAAAATGGAGGTTATGTGGCAGGAATTGATTATATAAACCCTGCCTTGAAACCGATATTTGATGAAATTGCAGATGATGTTTGGAAGGAGGTAAATAGATCATGAGTCGAACAGTCGATGAACGCGCTGTCGTGATGCAGTTTGATAACAAACAGTTTGAATCTGGTATAGCGCAATCCTCAAAATCTCTTGAAACCTTCAATAAAAATCTGCAACTAAAAGGTGCTACGAACGGAATTGACAATGTAGCAAAATCGTTAGCTAAAGTTGATTTTGGTTCAATTCAAAATAGTTTACAGTCTATACAAGATAGATTTTCTGCTTTTGGAATAATCGGAATGACTGTTATTCAGAATTTAACAAATGCCGCTGTAAACTTTGCTAAAAATGGATTAGGCAAAATGCTTAGTCAAATAAGCGAAGGTGGTAAGAGAAGAGCTATGAATATAGAAAGTGCTCATTTCTTATTACAGGGTTTGTTAGATGATGAAAAGCAAGTACAAGATGTAATGGATAGAGCGATGAAGTCAGTTGATGGAACCGCTTTTGGATTTGATGCCGCTGCAAAAGCTGCTTCGAATTTTGTTGCATCTGGTATTGAAGCTGAAAAACTTGATACATATTTAAAAGCAACTGCAAACTTAGCTTCAGCTACTGGCGCAGAATATCAAAGCGTTTCTGATATAATGGGCAAAATAGCCGGTCAGGGACGAATAATGGGTAACGAATTACAGCAATTCTCATCTATGGGTATCAACGCAGCCCAGTATATAGCGGAATATTTAACTGATGTAAATAAAGGCAAAATAGAAATAGATAAAGCTTTAAGAGATGAAATAAAACAATCTGGATTACTTAAAAAGAATCTCGAAGTATCCCAGGAAATGGTACGAGAAGCAATAACTGATAAGAAGACAAATATTCTTCCAGATGTTGTTGTTGAAGGATTAAATACTAAGTTAAAAGAAATTGCAAAAAGAGCCAATGAAACTTTTACTGGTGCTGTATCAAACGTAAAAGCGTCTATGTCAAGAATGGGTGCTATGTTTTATAGTCCATTAGTTGAACAAAATAGTAAAGTTATTCAGATGGTGAATGCTCTAAGAATTGCATTTAATGGTCTTAATAAAGGTATAGCTCCGCTTGCAAAACAAGTAACTGATATAATCCTTGGCATTTCGGAATATTTCTCGTTTATAGCAGAAGGAATTGGAACAGATAACGAAAAATCTCTTTTACATACAAAGGAGTTAATGGAAGGAATTCACGCTATTGTTCAGCCTTTTCTTATGGTTATGAGAGCAATAGTTGAGCGAACAAACGCTTTATTTGGATCCGATTGGGTAAAAAGGTTAAATGGTGCTATTGATGCATTCTCAAAATGGGCAAAAGCTGGAAGATTGGTAATAACATCAACTTCTGATTTTACTTATAAAATAGATGCATTACTTCTGTCTGTAAAAAAAGTAACAAAACCAATATACGAATTTGGAACAAGATTAAGAGATGCTTTTTATAAAGTTTTTAATCTAGAGGATACTGGAAAAAATCTTATGGGATTTATTGATATCCTTACAAAATTCTTTAATTCATTTAGTGGTTGGGACCCTACAAGGGGTACTGGATTAAGTGAGTTAATTACATTTTTTGAGGCAATAAAATCAATAGGTTCTTCTGTAGGATCAGTAATAAAAACAGTATTTGAATCATTGTTTTCAGTATTCGATTTAACGGATGTTCAAGGAACATTAGTTGGCTTTACAAAATTTATATCAGATATTGCAAAAAAGATTGCAGATTTGTTATCAATAGATACTGGTGGTTTAGCAAGATTAAAAACAATATTTACAGATTTATTTACAGGAATAAAAGATTTATTTAATGTTCAAGGTGATGCCTCTGGCGGAATCATGGATATGATATTTGGCTTACTTAATTCTGTTAAAGATAGTCAGCTTCTGTATAATATCTTAGATCTTATGGTTTCTGTATTTATTGCATTAAAAAATGTTATAAAAGATGTTGTAAATAGTATTTTTACATTTTTAGAAGCAATAGGTTTGATGAATTCCGATATAGATGGAACAACAACACCCATATTGCAAAAAGTAAGTGATTTTATTAAAAATCTTTCAGACAAAATAAGAGGATTTAGATTACCATCATTTGATGGTTTAATTGAATTTTTTAAATCAGTTGGACAAAGTATAAAGAATTCAGATTTTAAGGGCATATTAGGTGATATAGCAACAGCAATACGAGATTTGTTCTCAAAAACACCAAGCGAGGGCTCTGTTGATAAACTCAAAAAGCTTTTAGATGTTATTACTAAAGGTGTAATGATTCTTGGTGGTTTAAAAATAGGACAATTAGTAACTAGTTTACAAGGATTAACTAGTGGTACTGCAGCAATAAATGGTGTATTTAATGCTTTAGGAGGACTTGGCGAGAAGATAAAAAGTTTCATGAAGATGGGTAACATAACAGATACTCTAAAACAAATTGGAACAACTCTTCTCATATTTGTAGCCTCATTATATATAATATCTAAAATACCGGAAGAAGATATAGATAGATCTCTTGTTTATTTGGGTGGAGCCTTCGCTGCAATAATTGCAATGATGGAATTAGTGTCCAAAATAGGTGGAAATTTATCTAAAGAAGGTATAAAAGGTATTAAAGTATTAAATGGTACAATAAAAGCAGTAAGTACGGCAATGATAATGATAGCAATATCATTGTTCATAATGGCAAAAGCCATAAGTAATGTGGATAATGTAGATGATATTGTTAAAGTTTTTGCTGTTGCTATGGGTTCTCTTATTGCTTCAGTTGTAATTATTTCTAAGCAAAGCCAAAAAGTAAATGTAAAAGGAATAGCAATTCTTACATTATTACTAAAAGAACTTTCAAAATCAGTATTAGTAATGTCTATAGCATTTGCTATAATAGCCATAGTAGTAAATCTTGATAGAACTGGAACTGTATTAAAAACTTTTGAAATAATGTTATTTTCTTTATTAGCTGTAATTGTTGTTATAGGTCTTATATCTAATAAAGTAAGTCCAAAAGCAATAGCAACGTTTTCATTAATGATGGTAGCACTCGGATCGGCAATGCTCGCTATGAGTGTTTCTCTTGTTATAATGGCAGCTGGATTACTACTCCTTTCGAAAATACCAGTAGAAGGCCTATGGCAGCGAGTTGGATCGCTTATTGCGATTTTATCTGCTCTTGGCGTTGCTGCTGTTGTAATAAAGAAAGTTGGATTATTTAATGCTGCCGCTTTGCTTGTAATGGCTGCCGCATTAATTGTTGTTGCAGGGGCTTTACTTGTATTCGAACATATAAGTTGGGAAACCATTGGAAAAGCAGCAGTAATGATTGGTGTTTTGGCTCTTGCTTTAGCTGGGTTGGCAGCTCTTGGTCCAATGGCAGCAACATTAATACCGATTGCTACTGCATTACTTTTAGTAGCAACTGCTGGATTAGTTATAGCATCAGCTATATTGGTACTTGCCGCTGCAATTAATTTATTTGCTACAGCTATAATATTACTTGATAAGGCCGTAACATCTGTGGCATCAAGTAGTTCAAAAATTGGCGAATTTTTTGGAAATATGGTTGTCTCATTAACCGAGGCAATTTCAAAATCATCAGATACAATAAATAAAGCAGTTTCTACTTTTATTACAAGTCTTATAACTAATATTATTAATGGATTTGTAAATATGGGTTCTAGTATAGCAGTTAACTTTGCTAATTCGTGGCAAAATGTAATGAACGCTATTACTGGAATGGGTGGAAAAGATAAAAAATCTGGCGAAAAAATGGCAAACGCTACATTTGGGGATTTCTTAGACAAAATAAAGGAAATATTCTCCTCTGAAAATGTTGCAAAAGTAAAAGAATCCGTTGTTAATCTTGTAAATGGTATTCTTGATGCCATAATTGAATTACTGCCCAAAATAGAACAAATTCTTGATGAAATAGGATTATATGGAGCTGCAGCATTACCAAAATTCTTGGGTGGATTACTTTCTGGCTTTGGTGATGTATTTGCTCAGTTTGGAAGTGCATTAGCAGATACGGATGGCGGTTGGACGACAACATTCGAAGTACTGTTTGGTGATGTGATTGATGCTGCTAATAGATTAATTACAGTAAAAGGTCCTTCAATAATAGATACAATACTTAATTTACTTACTGTATTAGTTGCTAAAGTACAAACTTGGACTGAACTTAATTTCCCTGTAATTCTTGATACTTTATTCTTTATGTTGGGTGCTGCTGTTGTTAAATTATCAGAGTGGTTATATGTTAATATGCCAACAATAAATGATACATTGCTATTTGTTCTTGGTGGTATCCTCGATACGACTCTTAGATTTTTATCAACAGCTTTTGTTAAGCTTATGGACTGGTGGAATGATAATTGGCCTACAATATCGGAATTCCTTTATACTACATTTATGGATACTCTTGAATTGGCAGCCAAAGCTTTAGTTGATTCTACAGAACTCATTACAAAAACAGCAATCGAATTAGGATTCTCTGTAATGATTGGTTTTATGGATGGTATTGCAGAAAAATTACCAGAATTAACAAATTCCGCTATAAGTTTAGTTGAAACTATAAGAGATGAAGTTGTAACTGAAGAAAATGTCAAGAGAATAATGGACGCTGGTGCTGGAATTATTCTTAATTTCCTAAACGGTATGTCCGAATGGTTAGAAGATGTAAATAATATAAAAGAAATTAGAGCTGCAATAGACAGATTTGGTAAAGCTATTATTAATGCTATAAAAGCCTTCTTCGGATTTGATGATAATGGTAATCTCAATAAAACTGGAGAAATGTATAAAACAACTGGCAATTTCTTACAAGGATTTGCTAATGGTATACAAAGAGCTTGGGAAAACAATCCCGTTAGTAAAGCTTTAAAATGGTTTACCGATAAGATAAAGGGCGATACAGAAAAAGGACTTGAAGAGCATTCACCTTCAAAATTTACAGAGGGATCTGCAAAATACTTCGTTCAGGGATTTGCTAATGGTATAAAAAAGAATGCCAAAATAGCAACAAACTCTATAACAGAAATCACAGACGATATTAAGGATTCCTTCTCCGTATTAATGGAATCGCTCAAAATAGTTACTGATGAGGAGTTTGATCTTGATCCAGTTATTACTCCTGTTGTTGATGTATCTAATATAGAATCAGCAGCTGAAATGGCAAGCAATGCTTTTAGTGGATCAAGTGGAGGATTTGCTGTAACGTATGGAGCAGCATCAGCCCTTGCCTCTAACTTTGCTCAAAATGGTGGAGTTGGTTCCAATACATCTACAAATAATAGTAGTGTTGTTAACTTTACTCAAAATAACTATTCACCTAAGTCTCTGTCTCACTATGAGCTCTATAGACAAACCAAAAATCTATTGCATACAATAGAAGAAACAAAATGATGGAGGTAATAGCATATGATTACGTCAGTTTTTGTGACAAATCATCACGGAGAACGATATGAGCTCCCTTTAAGCGATTATCAGTCTTCTGGATTTATCATAAAAAACATAACTGGTATCAATCCTACTAAGGCTTCCATTAACACCTCCTCAGGGGCTCTTTCCCCTGGGGAGTTTTTTAATTCAAGCAAAATAGATAAGAGAAACATAGTCTTTGACTTTGACTACTATGATGATGGTGGTTTAATAGAAGATAAAAGACTTCTCTTATATAAAATATTTGAAGTTAATACTTTAGTTGATTTGGAAATTCATTCTGATAGGTTGAAAGTTAAGACAAAAGGCTATGTAGAATCGCATGAACCTACAAGATTTGCAAAAGAATGTGGAGCAAGCATAAGTGTTATCTGTCCAGATCCATTTTTATATGCCCTTGCAGAAACATCATTTGCAATGACTGATCTTATTAAGAATTTCCATTTTACGTTTTTTAATCCTGATCCACCTGAAGAATTACCAGCTTCGACAATAGTCTTCGGTTATTACGATACTAACTCATTAAAGAAATTAACTAATAAAGGTAATGCTAGTGGTATTGGAATTGAGTTACATGCACTTGTAAGAGGAGAAACACTTACAAATTTTGTATTTGGAAATCAAACAAGAGGCGAAGCAATTAGATTAGATGACCAAGTATTAAATGCTATGGTCCCTGGTGGAGTCCAGAACAATGACGAGATAGTTATATCCTCCATACGAGGAAAGAAGTCCATTGTATTACGAAGACTTAACCAGACAATAAGTATTCTTCCTTCAAAAGTATTTAATAGTGATTGGGTTTACTTGGATGCAGGCGAAAACGATCTCTACTATACTTGTGATGAAGGAACAAGTAATCTTGATGTAAGACTGGTTTATACCGCTGCATATTTAGGAGTGTAAATTTCATAATGCGAGACTATACAAGCACACCCTTACAATTATATACAAGGGATTTTACATTAAAGACCGTAATAGATGTATATGACTCGTTTGTGTGGACAGATGTCTATTGCGGTTATAGTGACTTTGAGCTCAAAATGCCAAATATGATAGCCGCTGGATATAATATTCAGGTTGGAGATCTTTTGGAGTGCCCTCTGTCCACCAAAATAATGATTGTTGAAGCTTTAAACATAGATCATGGTAACCAAAACGAGGTTACTGTAACATATAAGGGGCGATCTCTCGAATCAATACTTATACGAAGAGTTATGAGGAAAGAGGATCTACCAGATATTGTTCCGCAATTAGATGACGGAGAATATGTTAGAGCTTCTATAAGGAATTTCTGGGACTCTATTAAGTATATACTTGATAGAACTGCTGTTCAAAATACCTTAGAATCTGGAGAACACCCAGGTTTATCGAATCCTAATAGGGCTTTTCCATTACTTGGTTATGTTGATCCAGATGATGAGCAAATAGAAGATCAGACAACACCATACGTTGATTTTGATGGCATGACTGTATATGATTACGTTTGCTCTGTGTTATTCTATTTCGGATATGGATTTGAGATTAGTTTTAACTATGCAGGAATAGACGATTCTTCTAATTCAGGCATTCCAGATAGAAAAATGCTGTTTAAAATCTACAATGGTAAAAAGAGAACATTCAATCAATCAGAAAATGATCGAGTTATATTCTCAATGGATGATGACTCCACGTTTAAAATGGACACTACTATTGATATGTCTAGTTATGGAAACATGGCAATGGTTATTGGCCCACACGAGTGTTCTATCGTTGAAGATGAAAATGGTGATAAGCAACTTGTAGAAAATCCTGCTGTAAGGTATACAACAGATGTATATAATGCAGTCTCTGGATGGGACAGATATGAAGTATTTGTTGACTGTTCGAGTATTCCCAATTCAGATACAGTCAGGGATGTCCCGTATTCGGATGAGTACATAATCGCTCAGATGCGATTTAATGCCATAAGAGTGGTTAAAAGCTGTATGGGCGGTAATGTATCCTATAGTCCGTCTATAGACTATGATCCTTATAAAATTTATAGGGAACATTATTATTTAGGAGATTTAGTTAATGTCATTGACGATCTAGGGAGTATAGCGATGGTTAGGATTGGTAGTTTTTCACAATCAATAGATCCAAATGGATATAAAGCATACCCTAACTTTGAATCTGTATCTCCTATTGGTGGTTATAGAGTTCTTGAGCAGACAGATAATGGCTCTGATATTGCTCGTGCTATGGAGACTGGTGATGCTGTCCGTGTTACAGAACAAAATAACCTTGAATTGTTTGATGACACTAGTGATATTTAAAGGAGACTCAAAGTCATGGCTGATATGGAAAAAAAGAAGATATCTGAACTTGATCCTGCATCTTCTATAAACTTATTAGATTACTTTGAGGTCTCAGAGCCTCAAAATGGTGGCCAGAGTTACGAATCAAAGAACATTACTATCGAACAACTGAGAAATTATATATTTGAATCGGCTTTTCCAGTTGGATCTATTTATATGTCAGTTGACTCTGAGTTTAATCCTCATAATAAATTTGGTGGGGATTGGGAGTTGTTTGCTCAGGGTAGAACTATTTTTGGTGTTGATGGTAACACCGATGATTCTAATTCTAGTTATAAAGAGGCTTGGGGAAAGCCTTTAAAAGAAGGTGGAGCATCAGCATTAACACTTGATGAAAACACAATGCCTGCTCATAGGCATAACGAGCACATCTATACGAATGTTGATAAAGGGGCCATCGAGTTTGCTATAAGGCATCCGTATGATCCAAACAACTCAGTTTCCCCTTCAATTTATATCCCAGAAGGTCGAGGTGCTGCCACAAAAAGAGGTAGTACTCACCATTGGAACACTGGTACTGTATGTAAATCACAGAGTCCTTCTTCTGGGGACAATTACAAAAATGGAGATAAGATTAGTATAAAACTTCCTGCTATACAAACATCTGTTACTATAGCAGAAAATGGTAATGCTGATCCTATATCACTTTACCCTCCTTATGTAACATGCTATATATGGAGGAGAACTGCATAAAGGAGTGTTCAAAATGTCTAATAATACCAGAATAACAGATTTAGAGCCGGTTGATATGACAAAAAACGAAGATACTCCGAGTTATGTATGTGATGATAGACTTATTGAACTTGTTCAAAATGATGACAATGTCTCTGCAAAGATAAGCGATATAAGAGAGTCCATTGTTAATCAAATATATCCAGTTGGTTCTATATATCAGTCAACTGAACCGGATAATCCTTCAATAGCTCTTAACTTACCAAATTCAACTTGGAGATTATATGGCCAATCTAAAACAGGATCTTATGGTGCTCCAGCTGCTTTATTTGGTTATAAGGCGGGGGATAACAACTTTACAGTTAGTGAAACTATAAGAGGTCTTGATACATCATCAATCTCTGGTGGATATATCGACTGGAAGAAACACTGGGGATGGAAAAGATTACGAATTAGTAATTTTAGTCCGCATGCTCATGCTGTTGAATTAAGTAAATTAACTTCGTCATGGGTTTGGTTTATAAGTGATGAAGAGGGCTATGATACAGTCGAAACAATTGACATAGCTCTTAGACATGGGTATGGTATTCTAACGTCTCTACCTCCAGTAATTAATGATATTATCGAAAAGAGAAATCTCGGAACAACTACGACAAACATACTCAAAGATCCTAGAGTTGATGAGGTCAAAATAAATGGAAAAACTGTAAAAGTTGATACATCTAATCGTCAGTTTGTTACATATGATGGAAAAGAGTATATTTATTGTACCGTTGCTCAGATGAAGTCAAAAACTAAAGATGGAGATTGGGCAATTAACAAAGGTACAACTAATGTTAATAAATGGTTATTAAATCAGGCCCCACTTCATGAAAATTCTTTAGGCAAAATAGCAATACCTGACGCAAAAGCGGGGAGTAATTCTGTAAAATATCCAAATTACAATCCCGTTGCAAACCCCATAACTGGTAAAAAGAATGGGGTTAGTGTCGTTAGGGTTAAAGCTAATAATGCTGCCGGATATACGGATATAGATAACTTTACAGTAGGTGACTGGGTTGAATATACTGACTCAGAGGGGGTTACCGCTCAAATTGTCTATAGTAAAGACTATGAAGTGACCGAAAAAAACAATACAATTACTGTAAAAACTGTTAACAAATGGATACCTTATCATGATGTATGGCAAAATAAATATTGGGGTAGAATAAATACAGATATAACGACAAGTAGTGGTAAGCTTAAGCCTGGGGTTACTCTTATAGAAGAGAAAAATAATAGTGATCCTACACTTGGATTCTATGGTACTGTATTAGGAACACCTAAAAAAATATCTGCCCATGCAGGTGATATAGTATCCTATAAATATGGTGAATATATATATAATCCTATAAAAAGCGAATTAGTAGTTCCTGTAAAATCTACTACAAGTGCAAATGAGTACGATCTGATTGAATTAACTGTCAATACTTGGGCTCGTGAAGATACTGGTATTGATTCGATGACTAAAGATATACCAGAGGATCACGATGTTGGTCAGGATTATCCTAGAGCAATGGTTCGCCCTGAGAATGACCCGAATCCAGATCCCGAAGAAGTTCCTCCCGAATTGCAGTATATATCTCAGATTGAGGTTGGTAATCAGAGTGATGAACATAAATGGGATACTGGTGCAGGTCTTAGACTCGTTGGTTCTGATAGACTTGCAAATGTAACTGACGGATATGCAGTATTACTTTGGCCAAACGAAATAACACAGTTAACTCCAGAAGAAATATCATATCTTACTACTCACTATTTTAGTGAAATAAATGAATGTGCAAACCCGCAGCAAGCTCAATCACTAATACAGGCTTTTAGAATAGAGTTATATGAAATCTTGAATGAAGCAGAAAGATGGCATCATGATTCTATAAAAACTGATTATGCTCCGGAATACCCTGCTTTAGAATATACTTCTAATATTTGGAATACTTTAGAGGGGCCTACTGTTACTTCAGATAGTATTGAGAAACTTATAGAGTGGCATTCACATACAGTAGATAATTGGGAAGAAATTTCAAAATCAGAGAAACTTAGTGATGATATGTCACACACTGTTGGAACCATCGTTGATGTGTTACCTCCATATGTAACAGCATATAGATGGGTTAGAATATCTTAATTAGGAGGTATGCTCAAAATGGCATTTGAGAGTTATGGTTTTAATGATGATAAAACTAAATATGATTTGAGTGAAATAGAAGCATTAAAAAATAGATTAGAAAATATAGAAATATCATTTAAAAAGGCTATTTATCCTGTTGGAGCTGTCTATTTTTCAGTAAATAAGACAAATCCAGCGGTTGCTTTAGGTATGGATGGAACAACATGGCAGGAGATTTCTACATCTCAGAGATTCCTTGCTATTACACCTACATCTACTAATCTTAGTAATGGTGGAACTAACACATTCAAACTAGCAGCAAACCAGTTACCGGATCATGCGCATCGAATTGATACGACAACTGATATGCAGACTGTTGACCCGTTTAAACGTGTTCGAATCGTTCCTATGGGAACCGGTGGAAGTACTGGCGACATGCCGTATAATCTTGGCTTTAAACTGGCATTTAGACGAGGTTTTGGTCAGACTGTAACCATGCTTAAGCATGCTGCAAATGATCGTGTTACTTTATATGATAAGGATACAACAGAAGCTGCTTTTAATAATTCATTTGCTCTTGAGACAACTGCTGGACAAACAGCTCAGTCTCAGAATCCTCAGGTAGCAGAAATGAATATAACTGCTAATGCAAAAATTACAGGCTTTACAGGTGTTGGTATTTATGATGATGATGCATATGCTAGTACTGAAGTAACTGGAAGCTCTGTAACTTATCACGATTTGACCCAGCAGAATATCGACAATCGACCTGCATATACAACTGTCTATGCTTGGAAGAGAATATCTTAAGGAGGAAATTTCATAATGTCTGTAAAATTTGGATTTTTTGACTCAGTTGAATCTAGTGGAGTCCAGGACAGAGTTTATTCCTCTACAGATTTCAATGAATATTTCAAGGGTTTCATGGGTCATTATATAAAGGTGAGGCAATCAGATGGTACTGACAAAATGGTTCCACAGTTTGGATCTGGTAAATTTGCTAATGTTGGTATGGAACTTCAGGTTGCCCCCTTAAGTGGCTTAATGGTTAGTGTTGGTAGTGGTAAAGCCCTTGTTGACTACCATTGGTATGAGCAGGATGCTTCTGAGACAATCACATTTGCAGCGAATCAAAATGCTAGTTTAACTAGAATTGATAGACTTGTTCTTAGGAGCAATTCAAATCTTACTGCTTATAATGGTACCCCTGCTAGATCGGTTGAATTAGCTATTATCCAGGGAACACCGAGCGATCCGCCTACATTACCACCAATTAATACCTATGAAGATACGGCCCAGGATGGAATATATGAATTGCTTCTTGCTAATGTAAAAATTAGACCGGGGGCAAGCGTTATAACATCTGCTGATATAGACCAGGCTAGTTCTCCTATAATTAGAGCACTCCTTGACCAAGGTCAGAGTCTCGATTTGCTTATAGCTCAGTATACTGAAAAGCTTAATAGCATGGCTTCAGTAATGGATAACTGGTTTGAGTCCAAAATAAATGATTGGAATAACTGGTTTTACGATATAACCAATAATCTTACAGTTGGTGGTTACATAAAGAGTTTTCATAAGCATATAAATTCTGTTCAAAATAGCACAATTGACTTAGATATGACCAACTATGTCTATCAGTCTGACGATGTGTTCTTAGTAACATATAATGGTCTTATGCTTACTCGTGGTGTACATTATACTATAGCTATGGCTGGGGAATTGGCACAACTTACTCTTATAACAAGTAAAGTTGGTACACAGACAGCAAGTGATATGGATATCACGGTGTTAAAGACAAATCTCTCACAGCGAATTGATGGAACACTTGGCTCTGCTACTGGTGCTAATTATATTCATGTATCTAATATAGCACTTGGATCTAGAGCTTACGGATTTAAGATCAATAGCCTCGGTACAAACACAACACCAACGATGGTTTGTAATAATCGTAATCTTGCAGATTTATCTGGAATTGAATCCGAGACCTCTGGTGGTGTTACAATAACACCTCTTACAGGATCAAATGCAGGGAAATTCCTGCTTGAAGGCTCCAATACATCTGGTGAAGATGTCGTGTTTACTTGTGCAGTTCCTACAAAGGCATTTGCTTACAACGGCGAATATAATATTAGTCTTGACGGTAGTGGTGATAATCTTTCGGATGGTGTTCACTTTACAATTGCTAGCATTTACGAAGAAACAGTTACTGATATAGCAACAGCAGATGTTGGAACACCAGAAGTATTTGTTACAAACGATACTGAAGATAAGACGTTCCCAGAAGATGTTGTAATTTTCAAAATCACGGTAGATTCTGATGCTACAGAAGAATTTAACTATATTATATCGCCAATGATTGAGTATGGACATGATACTCATGACTTTATGGCACCATATTCTAGTGAATTTATATATGGTGAAGGACTTCCTACATTCACTGATAACTTTGCATATATTTATGCTAAAGAAGATGATCAGGCAAATACTTATCAACTTATCTATTATGTTCTGTCTGAAGGCTCAGCGGATAATATATCTTATTAAGGAGGACTGTTCAAAATGGCTATAAGAACTATTGATGATACTAGTCTTTCTAATATTGCTTCTGCTATTAGGGCTAAATTAAAGTCTGAAGATACTTTTAGACCAGATCAGATGGCTAGTGCTATAGAGAATATTAGTGGAATGTATCCAGATTGGGAACAAATAGGATACGAGGAAACTCCAGAATCTATAGTTGTTGGATATGAATATGCGTTAGAAGTAGCTGAAAATTGGGACCCTACAATTACAAATAGACAACTTGCTTTTCGTGATAACTATAATCTTGTTTATTTTCCAGTTGTTGATATGAGTAATGCTACAATTGCTGATAGGATGTTTTTGGGCTGTACTGGATTGCAGTTCTTTCCTGATGGTTTGGATTTTAGTAGTATAACAACAAATATTAGTGGATTTTTTAAACAATGTAGTGGATTAAAAACTATTAAAATTGGGCCATTTGGCTCTAGCAATTCAGAGCTAAATGCCAATGAATTTGCTAATAGTTGTTATTCATTAAAAAAAGTAGAACTCGATTGTTCTCACATCAAGTATTTAAATTCAGCTTTTACTAATTGTTATTCACTAACCAATCTAATCCTAATAAATACAGACGACATACAAGAAATTGAGAATGCTTTTAAGTATTGTTATAATTGGTCAGGTATCGATGGTGTTATTGAATTAACATTTAATAATTGTTATAAATTTTGGGAAGCCTTTTTAGCTGCTGGAAAAGATACAAATGGATTTGATTTAATATTAAATGTTCCAGTAGCTGCTGGTATGGGTCATTTATGTTATGGTCAAGATACCAAAGTTAAAAGTGTAACTATAAATAATGGATCATCTAATCTTACTACATTAGACGAAGCTTTTTTAAATAACCATTTATTGGAATCAGTTTATATAGAGAAAACGTCTAGTGTAGAGAATTTTAGAGGCACTTTTTATGGTTGCGATAATTTAACTAATATATCTGAATTAAATATGACATCTGCAACAATAACTGAAAATTGTTTTAGAGGATGTAGTTCTCTTGTATCTATTGATATAGTTAGTACAGGAAACCGCATAACAAATATGAAGGACATGTTTAATGGATGTACGTCCCTAGAAGATGTTCCAGTAATAGACATGAGTTATATACATACTGCCAATCTCGGTGTTTCACAATTAAACAATATGTTTTATAATTGTATTAGTCTTACTGATGAATCACTTAATAATATTCTTGAATCGTGCGCTAATTCTGGAATTACAGGCAGTCCCGCATTATCTAATCTTGGTTTTAACAGTACTAACTACCCTGCAGCAGATATTCAGGCCTTAGACAATTATACTGATTTCATAGCAGCTGGTTGGTCTATTGGGTACTCCTAAGGTAAAAGTTAGCCTATGTACTAACCGGCAGGAGGACCTGAGATCTAATCGAAACCACCTTAATAAAAAAGCTGCGTCTGTAAAAGACATAGGCTAATTTTTCATAATAACACAGGAGACTAGAAAAATGAAGCAGCGAGACATTGTTTATATTCTTAAAAATGATGTTAAATCAGACGAGCTTCGATATAGTTTGAGATCTGTATGCGAGAATTTTCCTTGCAGACAGGTAGTATTCATCGGGGGTTGTCCTAAAGATTTACATCCAGATCTTTATATTCCTCATAAGCAGGAAGGAAGTTTAAAATGGCAGAAAGCGGTATCATCTATGAAGAAAGCCTTTGTAGATGACCGCATTTCTGATGAATTTTTCTTATTCAATGACGATTTTTTTGTTCTTAGACCAATAGATACTGATAATTTTATTAATTTTACAAGTGGTACACTCGAACGAAGGGTTGCTGAATTAGAGGAAAATCTTAAAAGAAACACATCGTATTCGAATGGACTTAAGAATTTAAAATTTCTTCTTAGAACAAATGGATATGATGGAATGTCATTTGCATTGCATTTGCCTTTTCTTGTAAATAGGCATGATTGTATGGAATTAATAGGAAAATATCCAGAAGCTTTTATGTTTAGATCACTATATGGGAATGTTTATCATATACCATATATGTATCATCCAGATGTAAAAGTTTACACAAATGATAAAATACCGGAATTCGATGATTACCTATCGACATCAGACGAAGCTTTTGCAGATGGTCTCATTGGTGAATATTTAAGAAGTAAATTCCCAAATCCTTGCCGATATGAGTATCTAAGAACTGAACCAGTTAAGGAATTATATACTGAAGAGGGCGATCAACTTTACGATATATTGCCGTTGGAGGGAAAAACATGAAAATAAGACAAGGTACGACACCGTCAATATCTATTTCTTTACCATATGGTGTTTCTCATGATGATATCGTGTCCGCTGCTATAACAATTAAGCAGTCTGGTACAATAAAAATAGAGAGAAGTCTTCCTGAGATAGATTTCAATGAAGCCTACGGTGCCATAAAATTAACACAACAGGAGACCTTGAGTCTTAATTGTAACGAGAGGGCATTTATACAGGCAGCTTGGACAACCAATGATGATAACTGCTATAGATCACAGTCTCAAGAAGTGACTATTGACAGAGCGGATAAGTCGGAGGTAGTTTAAAATGGCTGATATTGCATATGAGGCTGAATATAAATCTCAGATGACGTATTATGCATTCTACGTACGAGCATGGGAATACCAAGCAAATTATAATGAAGAGATACGTTATCATGCTTGTTATCAAAATAATATAACATATGGGGCTGAATATGACAATATCTTAGTGTATGAAGGCGAGTATGACATGCCTGCTCCTAGTGGAGAAGGTACAAAAGATTATAATTTATTATATAATAAGCCTCAGATCAACAATGTAACTTTAATCGGGAACAAAATGCTTCCTGAGATAGGAATTGATACTATATCATATCTTGATATAGCGAATTTATTTAATTAGGAGGAAATATGGCTGATAAATATCTGAATTATTCTGGATTATCACAGTTTCTCGATAAATTAAAAACCTTTTTTATTCAGGGTGTGCAGGTTAATGGTAATGACTTAACACCTAGTAATGCAGGAAAAGTTAATGTACTCATTCAAGAAAGTACAAATAATGGTAAGATAAAAGTAAATAATGTAGATGTAGATATACACGGTCTTGGATCTGCTGCTTATACGGCATCTACAGCTTATGATGCTGCCGGTACTGCTGCTGCAGCTGTTGCAAGTCTTACAATTCCTACAGATACAAATGATCTTACAAATGGAGCTGGATTTCAGACATCTAGTGATGTATCATCCGCTATTTCTACTGAACTCGGAAAGTTAGATTCGTCTGCTAGTGCGGCTTCAAACAAAGCACTTGCTTCTATTACGATTACAGATGGTAAAATAACAGCATCTACAGACATAACTGTACCTACAAATAATAATCAGTTAACAAATGGTGCCGGTTATCAGACCGCATCCGATGTTACAACAGCAATTAATAGTGCAATAGGCGGAATTACGGGTATTGACTTCCAGGTTGTAACTGACTATCAACATCTTCCTGCTACGGGAACAAAAGGTGTGATATACCTTGTACCTAATAGTGGTACAGCGCCGAATGTTTATGATGAATATATTTGGGTAACAAATAGCGGTACAAGTTCGTATGAGAAGATTGGCTCTACAGCAGTAGATCTGTCTGGTTATTGGGCTAAAGCAGATCTTGTAGCCATAACATCTGCTGAGATTGATGCCCTGTTTACATCAGCAGCATAAGGAGTGTTCAAAATGGCCGATAAATTTCTAGATTATTCTGGCCTCAGCCGATTTTTAGATAAAGTTAAAGATTTAATTGCAACCAAAATGGATAAAAATGATCCAAGTGGAACAGGCTCTTTCTCAATGAATAGGAGGTCAGGGTCAACGATAGGAACAAACTCTTTTGCAGAAGGGAGCGAATGTACTGCAAGTGGCAATTTTGGCTCTCACGCAGAGGGATATTTTACTACTGCAAGTGGAGCTGCTTCTCACGCAGAAGGGTGGCAAGCCGTTGCAAGTGCTGTCAATTCTCATGTGGAGGGGGAAGGAACGGAAGCAGCCTCAGATATGCAGCATGTATCAGGCAAGTACAATGTCGTTGACCCTAATAATACTTACGCAGAAATCATAGGCAATGGTATAGCAGTCAATGCCCGTTCTAATGCTCGTGAACTTGATTGGAATGGTAATGAGTATCTTGCAGGAGACCTTACAATTAATAAGGGAACTGCAAGTGAAATGATTGTCGGTCAAGCGATAGCAGGAAAACAGGATGCATTGACGGCAGGGAGCAATGTTCAGATTTCAGGGAACACGATATCTGCGACTGATACAAAACCTACAAATCATACAAATGTAGGTACAGGGATGGAATCTGTTGCTAATAACACTTGGACAGATATATGGACAATAAGCAACCTTCCCGCAGGCGAATACATTATGCAGATTGCAGTTGCTTGGCAATCTTCGAGTAGTGCTAATTCTGATAACGGTACGGGGTACAGGCAGATTGAATTAAGAGATACTAATACAGCTGCAGGATCAGCAGGATGGATTAACACATGCGATGTTCAAGCAACGACAGGGATCAGAACCTGTCAACAAATGACATGTCCAATTAGACCATCATCGACAACCACATATAAGTTAAGTGCAAGACATAATGCAGGGACAACAATATACGCTATTCCTCGTATCAGGTATGTCAAGATAGAATAAGAAGACAAACAATATGTGTTGGAAATACTATAACCCAAATCCCGATAAAAACCTGGTCGGAGATTGTACTATACGAGCCATATTATTGGCTACAGGTAAAGATTGGGAATCAACCTATATGGGTATAGCTATGACAGGCTATGAATTGCATGACATGCCTTCATCAAATGCTGTTTGGGGTGCATATTTGCGTCAAAATGGATTTGACCGCTATATTATACCAAATGAGTGTCCAAATTGCTATACAGTTGAAGATTTTTGCTATGATAACCCATATGGATTGTATGTCTTGGCCACTGGAACACACGTCGTAACGGTAATAGATGGTAACTATTACGATACCTGGGATAGTGGAAAAGAAATCCCTATATATTATTTTAAAAAGGAGCTGCCAAATGGCCTATAATCCTAATTTTATTCAAAACCCTTATCAATTACCTTTTATTCAACCTCAACCTGCTCAAAATAGTGGGATTATTTGGGTAAAAGGCGAAGCAGAAGCTAAAGCATATCCGGTAACACCTGGTCAAAGTATATTGCTTATGGATAGTGATGCATCAGTATTTTATATAAAGTCCGTTGATCAGAGTGGTATGCCTTTACCACTTCGTATATTTGATTATACTGAGCGTGGTACAGATTTAGGTGTTCAAAATGCTCAGGCTAATGTAGAGCACATAACAAAAGAGGATTTCGAACGATTTAAAGAGGAAATTAGAGCGGAACTTCGTTCAAAGCAAAAATACCCTAAGGGAGGTCAAGTAAATGCCCAATCCTCTGTACCAACAACTTAATCCTCAACCTCAAAATAATTTTGCTAATATGTTGCAACAATTAAAGCAAAATCCAGTAGCAATACTATCTCAAAAATATAATATACCTCAAAATCTAAATGATCCTAATCAGATACTTCAATATTTATTATCTACCAGACAAGTATCTCAGGATCAAGTTAATCGTGCTATGCAGATGCGTAGCCTTTTTAATTAGTTTTCATTAGCTGCAGCGATGAAAATAAATTATTAACTGAAGGGAGAATCTCAATGACAGATTCTAACGTTGTAACAACCATGCCTGTAGCTCCGGCTTATTGTGGCGGTGGTAATGGTTTTGGGAACAGCTTTGGTGGAGACTGGGCCTGGATCATTTTATTGCTCTTACTTGCTGGTAATGGTGGATGGGGGAATGGTTTTGGTGGCGGAAATGATGGTGTAATGCCTTATATGTGGAATTCCGCAACACAGAACGAAATTTCCAGAGGTTTTGATAATGCTGGCACTACTGCCCAGCTCTCTGGTATCCAGTCAGCAATTGTTGAGGGTAACTACGCATTAGCTTCCCAGTTTGCAAATTGCTGCTGTGAAAATAGACTTGCTACCGCTAATCTCGGTGCCGATATAGCTCGTGAGGCTTGTGCGGACCGTGCTGCGGTATCCGATGGTATACGTGACGTAATCGTAAACCAGACGGCAAATACTCAGAGAATTCTTGATCAGATGTGCAACGACAAGATCGATGCTAAGAACGAGAGAATTGCAGACCTTGAGAGACAGCTTACAATGGCTAATCTTGCTGCTTCCCAGACGGCTCAGACAGCTCAGATCTTGGCAGATAACTCTCGTCAGACCGTTGCACTTGAACAGTATCTTAATCCTGTACCTGTTCCTGCATATGTGGTAGCTAACCCTAATTGCTGCCAGCAGAACAATGGTTGCGGTTGCGGATTCTGATAGGCGGTGATCAAAATGGCAGAATTTACTTATAATCCTATCCAGCTTATAACTGCTGGACAGAGTGCGATTCTGAACACTACCATTCCTTGCAACAAAGGTTATGTGTATCATCGCAATGAAAGTGGAATTGTAATTCTCCGAGGTATTGTGAATAATCCGACGAACTGTTATGCTCGATATAAAGTGACTTTTAATGGTAATATTGCTGTTCCTGAAGATGGAACACCTGGAGAAATTTCTGTAGCTTTGTCTATAGATGGTGAACCTTTGCTTACTAGCAATGCTATTGTTACACCGACAGCTGCGGATGCCTACTTTAATGTCACATCAACAGCATTTATAACAGTTCCAAAAGGCTGCTGTTTCTCAGTCTCTGTGGAAAATACCTCGACAATATCTATAAATATGCAGAACGCCAACCTTGTTGTTGAGCGTGTAGCATAAGAAAGGAGAATACAATATGAGAGTTTTGTTTGACATACAGGATATGCTTGAGGACGAGCTCAAAAAGATCTCCAAGAAAGACGATATTACATCTTCCGATCTTGACAATGTCTATAAGATTGTTGACATCATTAAGGATATTTCGACAATTGAGGCTATGAAGAACGCTGAACAAAATGGCTACTCACGCGATTACTCTATGGATTATGGCAATTCATATACGCGCGATGGGTATAGTGAACGTAGAGGACGCGACTCTATGGGTAGATACACTAGCCGTGATAGCGAATATAGCAGACATGGCAACAAGGATCGTATGATAGAGGATCTCAAGGTCATGATGCAAAATGCTAGGACCGAAGATGAGCGTAACTCATATCGTAAGGCCGTTGAACAGCTTGAGCGATAAGTATTTTCCTTGCTAACAGAACCAAGAAACACTCATACGGTAAATTAAAAAATGGAAAAAGATTTAATTACAGCTATCATTTTGGCAGCCCTCGGATCGACTGGTTTGTGGGCATTCATTTCATTTATAGCCCAGACTATAGTGAGAAGGTATGAAGAAAAGCACGGAGCTCGGACTGCAGCCGATAAGATGCTTTTAGGTTTAGGTCATGATCGTATCATTACCCTGTGTTCAAAATACATCGAACAGGGTTATATAACAACAGACGAGTATGAAGATTTAAACAAGTATTTGTATAAACCTTATCGAGATCTTGGTGGGAATGGTACTGCCGAGAGGCTAATGAAGGAGATTGATCAACTTCCAGTAAAGCCGAATTGATGGGTGTTTAAGGTTTAAAATGAAAGGAGTGGGGTACGTAGAAATACTGCCCCATTCTTTTTTACGCCAAAATATTATCCTATTTTAGACAACAAACAATAATTTTAAACAAATTTTAAGAAGGGTTAAACAAGGTGAATAAAATGAAAAACAAAGAATTAAGAGAACAGATAATAGAGTTCAGAAAAGCTTTTAATAGCAAAGATGAAATCAAAAACAGGCTTAATAGAATAGCCAATCATAAGAATTGGTTAGATGAAAGAGATTTACAATCAATGGAAGAATTAAGACTTAGTCTTGTATTTGGTATTGATATGGTAAAAGTTTCAATGGAAGATATCTTGAATGAGATGTCAACTGACACAATTACAGAAGAAGATAGAGCATTATATCAGGAATTTATCCTGTTGAGTGATGATGCAATAAAGTTATCAAATGAATTGATAGCATTAATAGATAAGATAGTTTAAGGAGGGACTTAAAATGAAAACTATAACTATAGATAACATTTATATTCCAATTGAGGAATACAGGAAAATGGATAAAGAAGCAGAAAGAAAAGCCAATGAAAAGATGAAGGCTTATAGATGGCCTACAATTGAAATCAAAATGGCATGGTACAGAGTATACATAAGAGAACAGATTCGTAATTATGCAGAGCAGAGATTGGTAGAGGCAAGAAACGAGTTAAAGAAACTTAAAGAGGAGGTTGAGAGCTAAGACTCTCGCCTTCTTTTTTACGTCAAAATATTATCCTATTATAAGAAGAAAGAAGCTTAATTGGTAAAGCGCTAGTTAAAAACTAGAGACTGCAGGTTCGATTCCTGCCTTTCTTCTTTTATTTTTTATCAATCAATCGGAGGTAAAACAAAATGACATTAACAAACCATGTAGAGGTTCTCTTAGAAATGGAGAAGGAAATCTTAGGCAAAGCAGAATTGATGACTGGCCATTGCGTATGGCGAAACAAAGTATGGGATGAATACCGTCGTATTTGGGGCTTGGTAAACCACTTATTTGAACTCGAGAAGCCAAGTCTTATGATTAAGAAAAAGATCACAAAAACAGTAGACGAGTTCTTCGATCCATATATGCGGAAATCCTGCATATCATGGCCTGGATTTGAAGAGCATGAGAAGCAAAAAGCAGCAAAACTTGTTCTCCCTCAGTTAGGACCAGATGGACAGGTTACAATGAAGGAAATACTTGACGACGATGAGAAAGGAGATCAAAATGATTGATATAAAAGAATTAAGTTCCGAAGGTGGTTGTAAACTAGATATTAAAACCGAGTATGGGAAGGATTCTTTCATCCAATATGGATCAGACCGTAAAGAGGATTGCTTTTTTATTGAATTTCACCATCTTGGCAGTCAACAAATCACTTGGAGAATGAATATCCCAAAGGAATCTATGCCGATATTTGCATTGAGATTAGGTCTTTTGTGTGGTTTGGATAAAGAGATTCCGAAAATAGAGGAGGAGAAAAATGATTAAAGCAGTAATCGTAGGTTTGGTTATATCACATTTCTTTTCAGTGTGTATAAAGCCAATAGAAGAACCTAAGTTACATTTATATGACCTATGGGCACGTATGTCTGTAGAGCAACAAGATAAAGCTGATATCAGGTTCAAAGCATGTGTTGTAGACATGGATGTTGATGATTTCAAAATGTTTTCTGCTGTAGTGGAAGCAGAAAGTGATAGGAAAAAAGGCAAAGAGAGTTTAGAGAACAGAACGCTAATTGCCGTTGTAATCTTCAACAGAGTAAAGAGCAAGAAGTTTCCCAACACGGTTACAAAAGTAATCAAGCAGAGAGGACAATTCAGCGTAGTTAGTTCAGGAGCATACAAACGGGTAGGCAGAAGTAATCTTGCTGATAGAGCCATCATCGAGGCATACCGCAGGATTAAAAATGAAGAAGCTCCGTTTATCCTGTACTTTAACTGTCGGGGTTTCTTTAAAGGACATAAAAAATATAAAAAAGTAGGAGATAATTATTTCTCTTATTAGAAAGGAGTATCAAAATGCCAACATTCAGTAGAAATTTATGTTATAATTGTATCCACTGGATCAAATGCGAAGGCGAATGTGGAGTAGGAAACTATATAGAAGAAACCGATGAGAATGGAAATCCAATGTTTGTAACATCGTGTTGTAGCTATGATGATAGTATACCAACACCAGATGATGAAGAGGAGGTTTAAAATGAGTCAAGAAGGATATGAATCCCCAATAAGAGTTATAACAAAAGAAATACATAATGAAATAACTGAAAAGCGGGAAGATACTATAGTTGGCATAATAAGTGAGGAAATTGGAGTTGAAGTAGACAAAAAGCGTTTGCTTGCAGCACTTAACTTTGACAGAACTCAGTATCAAGAAGCTTATAAAAAAGGTTATGATTCTGGTTACGAGGATGCGGAAAATGATATCCTAGCCGATATTCTTCCGATTTTTGGATTAGATCTTTCAAATTTTAAGAAAGATGATAAAAAAGAAGATCAACCAAGTGATTAAATTTACGTCAAAATATCATTCTATTATAGACATTATATGTCAAATACTTTTAATAATCACGGAGGTACAGATCATGAGTATTTCAACAATTTTAGGAGCAGCAATTCCCGGAACACAGATCAGTGCAGGTAGTGTACTTACCGCAGGCATCGTAGGCGCTGTAGGTGGTGTAGCTACTGGTATCGGAATGTATATCGGATTGAAGGTTGCAGCTAAGGTCGAAGAAAAAGAGGAAAAGAAGGTCAAGGAACCAGAAGAGGAGAAAACTGAGAAGGTAAAAGTAAAGGACGTAAAGTCAAAGAAGGTCAAAAAGATCCTTGATGAAGCAAAAGATGTAACAACAGAGGAGGTTGAGAGCTAAGGCTCTCGCCTTCTTTTTATTTTTCTAATCTTGTCAAAATAGGAGGACTAAATATGAATGGGTGATGGCGAATATTACATAGACTCAATAGCAAATGGTTGCTCAGATGTAAATGAATTATTGTGGTGTGTTATAGATTACTATGGTGATTCAATACGGAAAATAAGCGACAATTGCTATGATGGCAACGGTCCTAATTCTTATTGGGATACAACAATGATGGAGTGGTCATTCTGTGTTAATGCTTATATGACATTATTAAAGCAAATAACATCAACAGATTATGACTACGTTAATGACTTAACCAACGATTTAAATCGCTATTATAACGATTTAATCCGAGGATATGGAGAAGCTTGCCAGAAAGATCCAAAAAGTATGGCTAGTGAGTACTTTCTTTGTGCCATTGGCATGATGGAAGACCTTATCGATTACATTTATTGTGTGATCGGACTCTCCATTGATTGATGAAACCGCAGGAAGTGGATGCGGGATAAAAATATCAAACATCTTCACAGCGTGCAGACTATGAAACGAGAACAGCGACTGTGATTAAGTCCTAGCTTTTGGGAGTGATCAAAATGCTCATACTTTACCTTCTGATTTTGAGTCCCCCGAATTGGTCATTTTGGTTCCGAAAGCTAGGCATTTTTTCATCAATCAATTTTTATGGAGGTTCAAAATGGCTAATACAAACATTGAAGAAAGGTTTTCAACAAAGAGAGATATGCGAGCTTACATATCCACAACGAAGCGAGAGAGTTATAATCCATATGAGGAATTGGGTTATGCAATTATCTTGCAAACAGTAAAGGACTTCAAACGAGGCAAAATAAACAAAGTTCAAGCGGAATTGTTTTTCAATTCTGATTGGTTTGTTGAATTGTGTCTTGGTACACTTGACGGTCCAACAGTCTTAAAGAGGATCTTGGACAAATATGAGGAAAAGCAAAATAAAATTTAAATACACGGAGGTAAATTATGTTCAAACCAAAATACGATGGCGAGTTAAATCTCGTCGAGTACACAGATAGGTACGATCGTACAACTATCCGAATTGAAATCAATTTCAGAAAGGGTACGAGCGGAAGGAATTTAGATGCCTTACTCAAAAGGGGTAAGGCTCTATTTAAAGTAAACAAGGTTCAACAAGTAGAAACAGACATTCAACCAAAATAAATAATTTTTAAACACGGAGGTAAAATATGAATAAATATGGTTGTGTAAAGAGTAATACTAAGACATATTTATATAATGTTTTAAATAAATATTATATAACAAATGGTAACGAGAACTGGACCTATGTAGATGCAGCAGCATTACTCAAAATAGATAAAAATACTGTTAGCAAGCTTTGCAGGGGCTTATCATTTCCAAGAAAGAGAGCAACTCTTAATATGATTGCGGATCTTGCAGATAGAATAGGTCTTATAAGAGCCGAACCCTTACGGTATGTCTGCGGTAAAATGATTTGTGACTACATTTATTGTTCAGGTAAACTGCCAGAATCAAGTGGTCTAGGTTCAACACTTGTTTCGGAAATCTGTGATCTTGCAGAGCATGTTTTGGCCCTTGATGGCTTCAATTCCATTGTCAAAATAGCTAATTATGATCGTAACTCACCAATGCTTTCAGTGATTGGTAAGACAATCCCCGCTTGGATTGAAGGCTATGATAAGGACTATGCTGATTTAGCTCTTAAATCAGAAGCAGAGTTTAAAGAAATTACAGGTCATGAACTCACATACGACGAGCTTGTAAACAAATGCAAAATTCTTGAAGAGGAGCTTGAAGAGGCAAAAAGACAAGTTGAGTTCTCATGTCCTCTTGCAGATCATTGTACTTGTCATGGCAAAGAGATACCCATAGTAACTCCAGATGAAAGAATAAAAGCCTATAAGGATTGCTTCTGTTGGGGAGTTGAAGAGTACGGAAATCGTATTCGTACTCATATTGACGGTCGTGATATTCTCAAAATGCTTTATGGAAAGATTGACTACGATGAATTCGAAACGGTTGTCGATCTTTTTGATGAGGGATTTAATGATGATAAAATCCATGATATAGTCGATTGCATCTTAAAAGTAGCTATTAATGATTTAACACAGGAGGCTCAAAATGAAAAGACGAATGAAGCATGACAGAATCCATGATACTCTTATGTTCAACTGTCAGGAATTCCAGACTATTCTGGATTCCATGATTGACTTTAAAGCCGTTGATGACGGACATCAAAGGCAATTCATAATAAGCATTGGCAGAAAGGCTCCGGTTATTAATCGGAGTCAGCCTAGGCTTTATTGTGTGCATATCACCTATCTATATGATGGTGAAGCATATGAATTGTTAAAGCCGTCATATAAGGCCTTGAATCAAAATAATGTAGATGACTATGTTAATAATTTAGCAGCATTTATCTACGAATTTAGTGAAGCCTATAATGACAAACCTCTCAAAATGTTTGAGGACGAGTTCTTCGAAATGGTTCGGAGGGGTGATGTCAGAAAAAATACTGAACCTCAGATAGAAGTTCTCATATCTGGATTGAAAGGAGGGTCAAAATGAATATAAATATAGGCGACTTTGTTGTTGGCACAAAAGAGGCTAGTCGAGAATACAGTATAACTGTAGAAGGTTGGGTTGGTCAAGTAATAAGCATTAAGCTCGGTGCGATCGATGACATAAAGATACAGGGTTATAATAATGAAAGTGACAAATTAGACAACTTCTGGGTTAACTCCAGTTATTTTAAAGTGATCGGAAGACAGACTGAGAAAATTAATCTTGCCACTATCAAAGAGGGCGATTATGTACAGGCCAAAGAGTCAACTGATAGCTATAATCATTGCCATTTAGAACCTGGATTTATTGCCAAAGTTGTTAAATCTATGGGAGGCGATTTATTTAGAAACTACTCTGTATGGGATTTATCGGTTGAAATTCCTGGTAATGAATCGTATAGAAAAACGTCTCAGGATTGGGTTAATAGTAGTCGTTTTGTCCGTATTGTACCGTTATCTGAGGATGGGTCTAACCCTATTGACAGGAGGACAGGATCGGATGTCAATGGCGAAGCTCTTAAAGATAGTGATGTGGTTGAGATCCTTACTTCTGATTGTGGTGGTCGTATAGCCGAACATTCTATTGGTGATAGGTTTGTCGTTATCCATGTAGATAAATTTGATCCAGGATTGGACATTCAAATAGAACCAATTGATGATTTTAACGATCCTGATCCTGTTAGGCATATGTTTTGGGTAAGTGGCAAGTATGTAAGATTAGTTAATAATACTGAAAAGGAGAAAACAAAAATGGATAAAAAAGATCACAAGGAGACAAAATTTGAGATCGGAAGTTATGTTACAGCAAAGAAGACATTCCGCTATGATGGTGAGGAAATTGTACAAGGTCAGCGATATGAGGTATCCGATTGTGGTAGAGCATGCGTCGAAAAGATACAGATTGATCTTGGCCCTAAATATTGGTGGGTTCCCAAAGACAAAATGACACCAATTTCTTCTTCTGGTTCGGAATATGCTGGAACAGATGTTATGCTCAAAATAAAGGATGTTATCTATAGTAATCCTGCCACTATCGTTTTCTGGGATGATGGGTCTAAGACTGTTGTCAGGTGTGGTAAGGATGAAACCTTTGATCCCGAAAAGGGTTTGGCTATGGCTATTTCTAAGCGTGTGCTTGGATCTAATTATGCTTGGCATGGACGCTTTAATAAATGGATGCCTAAGAATAGAGCTGAGAAGAACTCTAAGAAGAAGGGAGAGGACAAAAAGGATGAGTAAATGTTACAAATGTGACCGTTGTGGTGAGATATATGCAGATGTAGATTCTGCTATCAAAATAAAAACTATAAACGGTAAAGAAATGCTTGCAAAACTAATTCGTGTTCCCAATGGCTATAATGATCTTGATCTCTGTGATGCATGCTATAGACAATTGCGAGCTTGGTGGAATGAAGGAATCCCACAGATTGCTCCGATTGAGGACACAATCCTTGGGAGAACCGAAGATATTGCAGAACCACATCCAGAGGAGGTGAGATCATAATGGCTAAAGATGATACTAACAGAGCCTATCTTTGTGATGGCTTTGGCTGTGATGAGCGATGTGGACTTAAGAAGCCTGAAGAATGGGCTAAATATGAGTGCCATCATACGATTAATGAAGCTCATGCCAAAAACAAAATCCGCAGGCATCGTAAATGGAGGGCCTGCAAGGATGGTAAATTCATGGAGGTGGAAGATGGCAAAAAAGATTGTTAACTTCGCCTTTTGTAGGACTTGTAAATACAGGTTCAAAAAGGAGTCTGATGAGCCTTGTTGTGACTGTCTTGAATTAGCAGTTAATGATGATAGTGTAAGACCGGTCTATTACAAGGAAAACAAGAAGAAGTCAAAATGACTTAAATAAATTTTAAAGGAGGTTTTCTTATATGGAAAACGTTGTAACACAGATCTTGGTTAATGTATTGCTTTTCTTCATAATGGCAGTACTCGTAGTTGTTGGTAATGCTTTGAGGAAGTGGCTTGAGGCAAAGGTTGCTGAGTCAAATGATCGGGATAAGACATCAATTTATGGCATGCTCTACGACATTGTTCGAATTGTTGTCCAAGGTATCGAACAGATGTATTTGGGCGATGTTGGTGAAGCTGGTGAATGGTCATCATCTGAAAAGAAGTCGGCGGCAGTCAAAAAGGTTGCTGAATGGGTAAAACAGATGGGTTATGAAGGAATTGTATCCGATAACTTGATTGATTCATTGATCGAAGCAGCAGTCAAAGAGATGAATGATGAGCTGCCTCCTGAGGAATCACTATAAATTTACGTCATAATACTTCCCTATTATAGACCTATAATAAAGGAGGATTAAATTTATGGCAAAAGAATTTAAAGTAGAGTTTGAGGATGAATATGTGGAGATCAATGAGTTGATCGCTGCTTATATTCAAGAAATTATAGATTCGTCAGACGAAGGTGAACGACGAATGCTCACTGATGAACTGGAAATCCTACAGAGAATAAGACGCGATAACTATAAAAAGGTAAATGAAGCAGATGAGTTTGAGCGTAAACTCAAAATATGGAAAACAGTTCTTGAAGTAGTAGGCATTGTATTGCCTGTAGTTATGACCGGAGTTGGATTGTATGTAAGTAGGAAAAACTTAATAGATCTTTTACAGTATGAGTTAAATGGAAGCGTAACTAGTCTTTCAGGCAAAGTTTTGATTCCGAAAGCATTAAAGGTCTAAGGAATTTAGGAGATAGCAGAAATGTTATCTCCTTTTAATTTATATCACAGGAGGTGTTCATATGAAATGATTTCAAAATGGTTAATGGCAAATAAACCATCCTTATTGGTTGGAGGTAGCTTAGTTGGTATTGTAGCTTTAGGGGCAGTTTCGTTTTATTCTGGTTTAAAATGCTCAAAGATTCTGGATGAATATAAAAATGACGAGAACCTAACTTCTAAAGAAAAAGCAGCCGGATTTGTTAAAGATAGCTGGCCTTATTTAATCCCACCAACATTATTAGCTATCGCTGATTGTGGCATGGTTCTTGGTGCTCATAATGAATTAGTTAAAAGAGCTGGTATAGCTACAGCATTAATGGCAGCAGCTTCGACTAAAACAGCAGATCTCAAAAAGCAGATGAGAGAAGATCTCGGAGAGACGGCATCTGAACGAATTGAGAAAAAGGCATTAGCTGAAG
>Ga0265298_10001507_pt1 | contig 34544 bp, 64 predicted proteins | sample AusTroGonzalo_MG_3_FD_193486 | JGI IMG/M metagenome (GOLD analysis project Ga0265298, IMG submission 193486) | Bovine rumen microbial communities from tropical cattle in Woodstock, Queensland, Australia - Gonzalo_01 | ecosystem: Host-associated > Mammals > Digestive system > Stomach > Rumen ... | reverse complement strand
AAGTCATCGGAACATGGCTCGGAAAGCCTTTGTATCAGATAACAATTCCGTTTAGCAATATAAACACATCTGCAAATACTTGGTACTCATACAATATAAGTTCATATCTTATAAACCCTCAAATTGTATTCCCTCAGAAAGATATGTCATATTATATTGTCAGCAACGTTGAGCGATTATTTAGTGAAGTCTCTTACGAGTCACCGAATCTTTTGCTCAAGACACCTGTAGCGAGAACAAATATATCGGGACACATAGTTGTCAGATATACGAAGACCACAGATTAAAAGGAGAAAGCTATGAATGTAATACTTTTAAGACACTATAAGGATGAAAGAGTCGAAAGAACTATCACACCTTTTGATACTATCGAACTTGCTCTTATTAATCTCTACGGAAATATGAGAGCGTCTGTAGGAGATACGAACTGCGTGAAAGTAACATGCGAACTTATGGACGATGATGGCAATGTTACCAAGTGTGACCGATATATGAGAAACGTTGAGCCTGTAGTTGAGACAACCAGCGAAGAATGAAAATCAGAGATTTTACAGTTCTTGAATTAAATAGATTTAGAGAGCTTTGTAATTTCACTGATGATGAGATGACTTACTTTAATCTCAGAGCAAAAGATAAATCAAATGTTCAGATAGCTTTTGAAATGAATATTAGCTCTGCTCAAGTATCAAAACTTGCAAAAAGAGTGAAAAGCAAGATGCTGAGAGTGATTTAAACTGAGCCTACAGGGCATGAATACAAAAAGACGATACTAGTTAAGAGTCTTTTAAGAAGCGTGATTCAGAAATGGATTAGGCTTCTTTTTTATTGTCAATTTTTGTATAGATTTTGTATAAATTCACTCTCCTATCTTCTTTTAAACTAAAGGTAGAAAGGAGAAGCAAGTTATGCAGGATATTAGTTCTCAATTAATTCAAATTATGAATGAGAAAAAGTGTTCCTCGCTACTTGCTTTTATTGAGATTAAAGATGGCTTATATATTCAGCAATCCAAACCCGATGAAAAATCTAGTAGGCGACTGCGTGATAAGAGGGATATCAATCCTAACCGATAAATCCTGGGAATATACTTATATGGAGATTGTTGTTCAAGGATATGATATGTATGATATGCCTTCTTCTAATGAAGTCTGGAGTTCTTATTTAAAATCCCAAGGATATAACAAGAAAATAATTCCGAATACTTGTCCTAATTGTTATACAATCAAGGATTTTTGTGAAGATAATCCTCACGGACGATATCTGCTAGCAACCGGAACCCATGTAGTCGCTGTGATAGATGGTGATTACTATGATACTTGGGATTCTGGGAATGAAATTCCAATCTATTATTTTACAAAGGAGGAATAGAAACCAATGAATTATAACAATTATGGATATCCTGGTAATTATCAAGCCATGCAGATGCAGCAGCAAATGCAAAATACTCAGCAAATGCAAAATGGAGGTTTTATTAATGCTCCTAATATTGAAAGTGCAAGAAGTTATCCGGTAGCTCCTGGAAGTGTTGTAACTTTCAAAATTGAGAATCAACCTATTGTATGTGAAAAATCACAAGGATTTTCTCAATTTGAATCTCCTCACTTTGCAATATACGATTTAAAAAGAAGAGAAGAAAATATCCAAGAAGACATCAAGAACAATAAGGATGATATCTTTGTTAATAAGGATTATATCAATCCTATTATAAATTCTATACAAGATGATATAGAGATGCTTAAAACCAGTGTCAGTTTACTTCAAGAAAGAAATAAAAAGCAATCATATATTTCTAAAAATAATCGAGAGGTAAAAGAAGATGATACCAAATAACATTTTAAGTATGATGAGCAGATGTAACATTAATACTAATCAATTACAGAGTATTGAGACTCCCGATGAAATGGCTCAGTATCTTCTTAATTCCGGTCGAGTTAATCAACAAATGGTTAATCAAGCAAAACAAATGTGGAATAATCCTCAGATTCAACAGCAGATTATGCAGAGATTCGGTATAAGAAATTAAGGCTGACGAGCCTTGATATACGGATAGCGCAGCGTACGAGTGCAATCCCTAACCTACAAAAATTTATAGGAGGTAAAAAATTATGTCACTTACAGATAATGGAAGCGGAATGTATATGCCCGTAGCTCCTGCTTATGCAGGTGGTTATGGAAATAGCGGATTCGGTTTCGGCGGAGATTGGGGTTGGATTATTCTCCTTCTCTTATTCGCAGGCGGAGGCTGGGGCAACGGATTCGGCGGAGGTTATGGTAACATGATGCTCGGATACGATTTTCCTTGGCTCCTCAACGGACAGCAGAGTATTAATTCTAACACTAATGCTGGATTCCGTGATTCAATGCTTAATGATGGCATTACTTCCATCAGAGATGGAATTTCTTCTCTGTCTACTCAGCTTTGTGGATGCTGCGGAGATGTGCAGATGGCTCTTGCCAATGGCTTTGCAGGAGTAGAGCAGGGCGCTAATACCAGACAGATGGCTAATATGCAGACTGATTTTGCAATGCAGAATGCTATAAATCAAGGCTTCAATGGTGTTCAGTCTCAGCTCGCTAGCTGCTGTTGTGAGAACAGACTTGCAAGTGCAGACCTTAAGTACACTATCGCTACCGAGGAATGTGCAACAAGAAACACCGATACTCAGAACACTCAAGCAATTCTTAATACTATTAACGGAGGTATCCAGTCTATTAAGGACCAGCTCTGCCAGGATAAGATTGATGCTAAGAACGATGAAATCGCAAATCTCCGTCAGTCACTTGCTATGAAAGACCTTGCAGCATCTCAGACTGCGCAGAATGCATTTATCGCACAGGGCTTCTCTAACGAGGTTGACCAGCTCTATAATAGACTGTCTAGCTGTCCTGTTCCTTCAACTCCCGTATATGGTCGTACTCCCATTTTCACTTGTAACAGCGGATGCGGATGCGGTAACGGTGGTTTTGTAAATTGATAAGGAGGGGTTGCTATGGCAAGGTATATTACATCAACAGACCAGAATGTAGCCTTAAATGGCACTATCCCGTTTGACATTGTATCTATCCCTTGTAATACAGGAAATGTTATTCCTCTTACGACTGGGGTTCTTACTTTGAAGGGCAACACTTCCAATAAATTTGCAAGGTACGAAGTTACCTTACAGGGCAATATCGCTATACCCGAGGGCGGAGATGTTACAGCAATCGCCGTAGGAATAACCATCAATGGTGTTGTTGTTCCCGAAAGCGTTGCAATCATTACTCCACAGGCGGCTGAAGAATATTCGCATGTCAATACGAGTATTACTATAACTGTTCCTTGTGGATGTTGTCTGTCTGTATCAGCGGCTTATGTTGACGGTACAGAAGATGATGCCACTGTAACTCCTACTCCTTCCATTCTGGTAAGGCGTAATGCCTCAATCACAGTTACAAGAATCGCATAAGGAGGAAGTCAAGATGATGAATGAGCTTTATGACCTTTGTGATAATCTCAAAGACGAAATCAAAGAACTCAATAAAAAAGGCGATATATCTCCAACTGAACTTGATAGAGCCTATAAAGCAATCGATATCATTAAGGATATCAAGACTATCGAAGCGATGGAAGATGCAAGTTATTCTTATGATTATTCCCGAGATGAGTATAGCCGTAGAGGTTCATACGATGGCTCCTATAATTCCTATGATGGGATGAGTAATGCTCGTAGAGGAAGAGATGGAGATGGTGATGGACGATATAGCGAAGATGGCAGCTATCGTAGAGGTAGAGATGCCATGGGACGCTATACTAGCAGAGATGGATATAGTCGTCACGATGAGAAAGAACAGATGATGCGTCAGATTGAGCAGATGAAACGCAAGGTCGAACAGATGTAATCTCAGCAAGAGGGAAGTTTCATGCTTCCCTCTTTTGATAAGGAAAATAGAATGGATATAATGGCAATCAATGAAGCAATTGAAATTTTAGAGAATAAAGAAACTAATTTTGATAGTGTATCAGAATTAGCGATGCTATATATTGTTAGAAATAATTATCAATCGATTTCAGATTCAACATCTGATGAGTTGAATGATATCCTGCCTTGCTATCAAAAATATCGAGAAGTCAAAGGTCGATATCAACAAGGCATGACCAGCGAAGGTGAGGTAATCAGAGCCCTTAAATTATTAGGGCAAGAAATTAAAGAATTCATCGATAATCTATACTGTAATACCGATATGAACAAAGAAAGGCTATATATTAAGGAAATGATTTGCCAATTAAATGAAAAATACAGCAAATAAGAGGCTTTGGAGCCTCTTTTTTTATGGGTTGAATTATTTGTAATAGTGTTATATTATATTTATGATGATATTATTGTTTGGATGTTTATCCAAGTACACTCGTAAAACTCAGGAGGTAATCAATATGGCAAATACAATCATTAAGGGAATGATATCTGTAGGAACTGAACATCCTCTGTATAACAAGGTTGTTGATTTAGAGGTTATCAGAGATAACACCGGTTTTGATGGCAGACAGACCTATGTCAGAACAATCAATCCTGTTTTATTCACTGATAGATACTCACTTATTTACAGAGATGGCAGATTTGCAGGCACCAAGTCCTTACCCGATATCGAGGAGCATGTTGAAGGCTGGTTGATAAAGTAAGGAGGTCTGCATGAAACTTCATCAGTATAAGAATTACACAATCGTTCAGAGAATCGGAGCTTCTCATAGAAGATGCAGAACCGTATCCTATGATTACTTCGTTGAGAAAGATGATAAAGAGCTGAGCTATCGCACCTCTGGTGAGCACTTCGCTTACAGACAGTCCTTTGATACCAAGAAAAAAGCAATCGAGTTCATTGACAAGATTGAAAGCAAGGAAATCAAGGTATCTGAGAAATCCGGTTCGAATGGTTATGTATGGGAAGATAAGTAAGGAGAGAAAGATGATTAATATCAACATCGCAAAATCAAAGAAATGTAATGGTGATTATTCGATGTATATCACCTTTGATTTCGATATCCGCATCGTGCAGGCAATCAAAGAGTTACCGAGCAGATGGTGGTATGCTGATAAGAAAGAATGGGAAGTCCCTCTTAATAAGCTCCATACATTGCTGGATACTCTCTCATGGAGTGATTTCAATATCACCGGTGAATATGTGAGCCTTGAAAAGCCTAAGGCAGAGATGCCCGCCGGATTCAAGTTCAAAACCAATCCTTATGAGCATCAGATTGCTGGATTCAACTTCGGACTTCAATATGACCGCTGGCTCCTCGGAGATGAAATGGGTCTTGGTAAGACCAAGCAGGTCATTGATATCGCAGTGGCTAAGAAAATGGCCAAGGGTTACAAGCATTGCCTTATTATCTGCGGCGTAAATGGTCTCAAGTGGAACTGGAGAAATGAGGTATCGGTTCATTCTGATGAATCAGCTTATATCCTCGGTCAGAGAATCCAGCGTGATAGGATTACAATAGGCAGCAATGCAGATAAGTTAACTGATGTTAAGATGCTCAGCGCTAATCCTGCATACTTTATCATCACTAATGTAGAATCCCTCAGAGAAGAGGAGATTGTCAAAGAGCTTCAGGCTCTCTGCAAATCTGGTGAGATAGGATTAATTGCGTTTGACGAGTGTCACAAAGCTAAAAATCCTCGTTCTCAGCAGGCGAAAGGAATCCTCAAGCTTCAATCTGAAACGATGATTGCCATGACTGGCACCCCCTTAATGAATACTCCCGAGGATTTGTTTGTAATCCTTAAATGGCTCGGATATGAAAAGAATTCCTTTACATCATTCAAAGCTCACTATTGTGTCTATGGTGGATTCGGCGGATATGAGATTGTAGGTTACAAGAATCTCTCAGAGCTGCAGGAAAGGCTCAATGATATAATGCTCCGCCGTCGTAAGGAAGATGTTTTGGATTTGCCCGAGAAGACCTACATCGATGAATATGTAGAGATGACCCCGAAGCAGAAGAAAATCTACAATGAAGTTAAGATGGATATCCAGACCAATATTGACCAGATTAAGAAAGCAACCAATCCTCTTGCAGAACTTATCCGCATGAGACAGGCTACCGGATTCACCGGAATCCTTTCAAGCACGATACAGGAATCTGCAAAACTCGATAGAATGGAAGAGCTGGTTGAAGAAGCGGTCAGCAATAAAAAGCAGGTCGTTATCTTCAGTAATTGGACTCAGATGACCGATGTGATTTATGAAAGACTCGGTATTTACAGAGTAGGTCAGATAACCGGAGAGACTAAAGATGCAGACCGTCAGCATATCGTAGAGCTTTTCCAGGACGGTAAGTTCGATGTCTTAGTAGGAACTTCCGGAGCAATGGGAACAGGATTAACCCTTACCGCAGGAACGGTTGAAATCTTTCTCGATGAGCCTTGGAATATGGCTCTGAAAGAGCAGTGTGTTGACAGATGTCACAGAATCGGACAGAAAAATAATCTTACTATCTATACTCTGATGTGTAAGGATACTATGGACCAGAGAATCCATGAAATCGTAGAGGAGAAAGGCATAATGGCTGATGCTCTTATAGATGGCAAGATTGATAAACAGAATAAATCTGCAATCGTTGATTTCTTATTAAGTTGATATTTGAAAAATAAATATACTATAATACATTTAGGGTCAGACGAACTATTAACCACTCGTACAAAGGAGGTGATATAAATAACAAGGAGGAGAAAGAATGAAAGGTTTAAAAATCGAAGAGGTAGCAGTAAAGGTCGGAGTGAGTGTTCAGACGCTCAATAGATGGTATAAGTTCAAGAAAGAGAATCCTAAAGATTCGGTAAGTAAAGCATTGCCTGCGTATAAGATGACAACTACTTCATCCGGCTGCGTCAGATTATGGCAGGAAAAAGACATCGAGAAACTAAAAGAATTTAAAGCCAATATTGTTTCGGGAAGGACCGGAAGAATGGGCAAGTACAAAGGAGAGGGTACAAAAAATGGCAAGAAAAAAGATTGAAAAGCAGGATACACTCGCAGAACTCATTCCTCTTTATGGAGAGCAGAATGCATATTGCAATACGCTCAAGAAAACTGTAGCTGATTTGAACAAGAGAATCAAAGATGCTATTCATGCGGTTAATAAGGAGAATACCGATATCGAGATTGATGGTTGGAGAGTCACTCTCTCGGTATCCGATAGCTCTACCTTCAATGAAGATAAGTTAATCGAGTTTGCCAAGGCTAACAACATCAAGATAGTCAAGAAGAAAGAATATATAGACTACGATGCTCTTGAAAGCCTTATTTACAATGGCAAGATAGATAAAGATACTCTCCTTGAAATGGATTCCTGCAAAGAGACCACTTCAAAAGAAACTCTCAGATGCACCAAGATAAAGGAGGCTTGATATGGCAAGTAAGAAAGCTTATAGCAGCAAGTCGGCTATCCTTACCATCACAGCATCCAGCAAAGTAAGTGTCCAGATAGGAACTAAGTTCTTTACTCTTGAATATGCAGAGTCAAGGAGCGTTCCTAATGAGCCCGGAGTTAATATCGAGGAGGAAAGAAAAATCCTTTGGGATACGGTCAATGCGGAAGTAGATGCTCAGATAGAAGATGTCTACAATACATACGAGACCGTCAAAAAGAAAAAATCGAGAAAGTAGTTGATTTTATTTTTGTCGTATGTATAATCACTATGATGAAGTTGATTTATCACAAATAGGTTAGCTCGAGTTGTGCCGAACTCTTGCAATATAGATAACCTCATAATTCGAGCTAAACCAGAGCTTGTATATTAGGAACGGCACTTCCTTCTATACAGGCTCATTTTATTCAAGAGGTATTAGGATGCGTTATTCTGTTTTAGGATTTAATCAAGAAAAACTAATACAACTCCAAACAGATGATATAAAACTTGATATGACCGATATTCTTCTTATGGACTATATCCAGAAAGCAATATCTCAGCCCAGCATGCTTAAAATCATAAAAGATGAACAAGCTTATGTTTGGTTAAATCATAGCAAGATACTTGAAGATTTACCTATCCTCAACATAAAAGAAAACATGCTGAGAAAACATATATCCAAACTTATTCAGTTAAATCTCATTAAAGGAGAGAGTATCTCTTCGAATAAAGGCAGAGGGAGCCGAGCTTATTATACAATCACTGAGGTCTTTGAATCTCTGCAGAATACTGAAATGACCACCGGTAAAAAATTACAGCTGGTCGAGGGACCACCGGTAAAAAATTACACATCAGATAATAAGTTAAAAAAGAATGATAGTAATAAAGAATCTTTATCTAAAGATAAAGATAGAACCCAAAAATTCCAATTTGGCAAAAAGAAAGAGGTTAAACCGACTCTGTATAGTAAATGTATTTGCTTAATCGATGATTTCACTGATAATGAATCACTCAGAAAATCATTAACCACTTTCTTGAATATCTGTTTAGAGAATGCAAAAGAATCCGGCGTACCTTTTTATGCAAATCATTTCAAAGGCAAACTTAATAGCCTTAGAGCATTAACTGATGATAACGGATATCTTAATGACCAGCTTGCTATAAAGATTGTAAAGCAGAGCCTTGATAATGGTTGGTGCGGATTTTATCAAATCCGAGTAGATAAGAGTAAAAGAAATGCAGCTCGTGATATCGAGCATCTGAATCCTGAGAAGATGACTCATGCAACCAAGGAGCAGAAAAAGAAATTCAAGGAGGATATAGCAAGTGGAAGAGCAGAGGAATTCTGAATGCTGGTATAAAGATACCTGCAAAGAAGATTGTGATAGATGCGTAGTATATCCTCAGCTAAAATGGCAAATGGATAACAGCGGATTATATCCAGCTCAGCAACATCCTATCAAGCTCTACATTACAGAGCATAACCGACAGGATAAGAAAGCATTCAAGGAGCTTGCAGCTATTCGAGAAGATATCGGCTCCTTTGTAGATAATCACGAGAATCTATATATCTGCAGTGATAATGTAGGAAATGGCAAAACAAGCTGGGCAATCCGGATGCTGCATACTTACTTTCATCACTACGCAGTCGGTAACTATGAAAATCTGCTAGGGATGTTTGTCAGTACGACCGACTTGCTTTTAAAGCTCAAAGATTTTAACAATCCTTTACCTGCGAAATATCTGCAGAATTTAGAAAACGTCGATTTAGTGGTATTCGATGATATCGGGGTTACCGGAGTATCACAATACGACTTAACTCAGCTTTATAACATTATCAACAAGAGGTTACTGGCAAATAAATCAAATATATTTACCTCAAACGTCACCAGTTATGATAAACTCGAAGAGCTATTAGGGTCTAGACTTGCAAGTAGGATTTATAACAGCAGCGAAGTAATCGAATTGAAAGGAACGGACTTGAGATAATGGTAGCATTACAGATATTAAGCAAGTGCCTAGCGAATGGCAACATATCAATAATCGAAGATAATCAATTAACTGAGGATTACTTCAGAGGATATGAAGACGAGTTTAATTTTATTGTCAATCATTATAAAGAATATGGCAATACTCCCGATACTGCGACCTTTCTTTCTAAGTTTGATAAGGACGATGTCCTGGAAGTCACCGAGAGTGATGCCTACTTAGTAAAGACAATCCGAGAAGAATGGCTCTACGGTCAATCAGTTCCGGTTGTACAGAAAATTGCCAAGCTTCTAGAGACCGATGCTAATGCAGCAGTTGAGTATATGCTGCATGCACTTGAAACCCTTCAGCCCGAGTATGACCTTGGAGGAATCGACATCGTAGCAGAGGGTCAAGTTCGATACGATGAATGGCTCGATAGAAAGAACAATCCGGATAAATGGTTTTTCACTACCGGATTTCCAGAGCTTGATGATGTAATCCACGGATTAAAGAGGATAGAAGAATTCGTTTTAATCTATGCCCGAGTTAACATAGGTAAGTCCTGGATACTCGAAAAGATAATTACTCATGTTTGGGAGCTGGGATTCAATGTAGGATATCTATCTCCTGAAATGGGTTCAAGTAGCATCGGATATAGATTCGATACACTCCATGCTCACATCGATAATACCGGATTAACCCGAGGTACTGATGATGTTCCCGAAGACCTTTATCAGAAATACATTGACAACCTTGCAGAGAATAAGCATCGATTCATTGTATCTACTCCTCAGAACTTCGATGGTAAGATTACAAAGACTAAACTGAAGAACTGGGTCAAGAAATTCAAATTAGATGCAATCGCAATAGATGGAGTTACTTATCTTACTGATGAGAGAGCCAGGAGAACCGATAGTAAGAGCGACCAGCTCACTCACATCGGAGAAGATTTGATGGCTCTATCGAATGAGCTGGGAATACCAGTCCTTGCAGTAGCGCAGGCAAATAGAACTGGTATTACAGATGCAGAATCAGATGATATGCCCGATGTAGGAAGTATTCGAGATTCCGATGGACTCAGTTTTAATGCAAGTAAGATAATCGCACTCAAGCAGACTAAGGACGGCGATATGATGATGCAGGTCCAGAAAGGCCGAGAATGCAGAGTAGGAGCCAAGTTATCCTATAAATGGACCCCGAATCTCGGAGAATATACTTACATTGCAACTACTGATAGTAAGTCTTCTCACAATCATCAGCGAAATGATATACCGAAGCGTGAAAAGAAAAAAGTAGAGAAGGAGGATTTGTTTTGATAATTAACAATATTCCCTTTAATTGTGATTTGGAGCAGATATTATCAGAGTTGAGGAGTCAGCTAGCTTTAAATCATATTCCTTTACTACAAAAGATAAAAGATACTCCAAAGGCTATCATGGTTCAATGTCCATATCATAAAAAAGGTCAAGAAAAGAGACCGAGCGCAGGTATCAGAAAAAGTGATGGACAGTTTCATTGCTTTGCATGCGGAGAAATTCATTCATTACCCGAAGTCATCGGTCATTGCTTCGGATATGATGACCCTTTTGGTAAATGGGGTTGGCAATGGCTTAATAAAAACTTTGCAACAGTAGAAGTGGAGGCGAGAAAAAGTGTTGATTTGCAGTTTCGACGTAGGACGGGCAGGGAATCTGATAATCGCAGCGATAATGCTAATACTGATTTTGTATCCGAAGAAGAATTAGATACATATCGTTACTATCACCCTTACTGGAGAACAAGAGGAATAACCGATGAACGAATTATTGAGCTTTTTGATTTGGGTTACGATAGAAAGACCAGATGTATTACAATGCCTGTGCGAGACGAAAAAGGTAACTGTCTGTTTGTCGCAAGACGCTCTGTTAAAACCAAGATGTTTAACTATCCCAAAGGAGTCACTAAACCGCTCTACGGATTATATGAACTCATTCAAACCGTCCCAATTCTTGTGTCCCCCACAGGAGGCAATTATTTTCCGAATATCATAGTATGTGAGTCAATGATAGATGCTTTGACTGCATGGCAATTTGGTGAATATGCAGTTGCCTTGAATGGTCTAGGTACAGAGCTGCAATTCGAACAGCTGCGAGGTCTCCCTTGTAGAAAGTTAATCCTGGCAACTGATAATGATGAAGCAGGTAAGAAAGCTAGCAAGAGAATCCGAGAGAATGTCCCGAATAAAATCATAACCGAATATCAATTTCCAGATGGATATAAAGACCTTAATGATTTAAAGGATATCGGATTTGGTATTTTAACTGAGGTATTCTGATGAATAAACCAACCAGATTTTTCAGTGATAGACAAGAAAAGAAAGTAGCAAAGGCTCTTGGAGGAAAGCAGACAGCAAACAGCGGAGCCACTTCCTTCAGCAAAGGAGATGTAAGAACGAATGATTGGCTCATTGAATGCAAGACCAGTTGTAAAGAGAAATCTTCTTTTGCGATTAAGAAAGAATGGCTCAAGAAGAATAAAGAAGAGGCCTTTGCTATGAATAAACGATTTAATGCATTAGCATTCGATTTTGGCGACGGCGAATGCTTTTATGTAATAGATGAAAAGACCTTTAAAATGCTAAAGAATTATTCGGAGGAGGAATAAAATGGCACAAGCACTAGCAATTAAGTACAGACCTAAGACATTCGATGATGTAACAGAGCAGGGAGCGGTGAAGATAATCCTGCAACAGCAATTAGATGCAAATGCAATCCAGCATTGCTATCTCTTTGTAGGCGGAGCAGGCACCGGTAAAACTACATCAGCAAGAATCTTTGCAGATGCAATCAACAAAGGACAGGGCAATCCGATTGAGCTGGATGCAGCAAGTAATAACTCTGTCGATGATATGAGAGAGTTAATAGCACAGGCTCAGACTAAATCACTCAACAGTGAGTATAAAGTATTCATTATCGATGAGTGTCACATGATTACGGTAGCAGGATGGAATGCAATCCTCAAGTTGATTGAGGAGCCTCCCGCAAAGAGTATATTCATCTTCTGTACTACTGACCCTCAGAAGATACCCAAGACAATCATTTCCAGGGTTCAGAGATATGATTTCAAGAGAATCAGTCAGGATGGAATCGTAAAGAGGTTAAATTATATCCTCGATAAAGAGTGGGCAGAACATCCGGAATGGGATGCTTCATGTGAAACCGCAGCTCTTGAGTATATTGCAAAGCTTGCAGATGGAGGAATGCGTGATGCTATAACTCTTTTGGATAAAGTCCTTGCATATACTAAAGACATTGAGCTTGATGCAGTAGTAAAAGCTCTCGGCACCGTTGATTATGATGTGATGTTTGAATTGACTGATTCATTAATCCACTTCAGTCAGAAAGACATGATTCAAATCATCGAAGATATCCATAATGATGGAAGAGATTTGAAACAGTTTGTAAAGCAGTATACTCACTTCCTTCTTGATATCCAGAAATATGCCATCGGATGTGATTGGAAATATATCAATATTCCGAAGCTTGCAGATTATGAGAAGTGGTTAAAAACATGCGATGACTTCGATGCATGCCATAACATCCTGGATTGCTGCTTGAAGCTCAATTCAGATATCAAATATTCTTCAAGCCCTAAGCTGGATATAGAAACCGCATTCATTCTTCTGAGCAGGTGACCGATATGATAGGACAAAAGAATTTACTCAGGATATTAAAGCGATTAATTGAAACAGATTCTTTTCCTAAGTTCTCTATCATCGTAGGAGAGCGAGGGAGCGAAGCGAATCTGATTGCAGCGGAGTTGGCAAAGCCCCTCAATGCTCACCTTGTAGATGTACCCGATGTCAAAGTAGATACAATCAGAGATGTAATAACAGAGGCTTATAAAGTATCCGCTGTGACCTTGTATAATATCAAAGATGCGGACGGAATGTCTTTACAAGCAAAGAATTCTCTTCTCAAAGTAACCGAGGAGCCGCCTAATAAATCCTATTTCATAATGACGGTTGAGAATGATGTCAATTTGCTTGATACCATCAAGAGCAGAGGAGCTGTCTTCTATACCGAGAGATACACCGCAGATGAAATCCTGAAATATTATGACTCAGACAAAGATGCAAATATTATAAAAGCATTATGCGAGACTCCTGGAGAAGTGGATATTATCCGGGATAATGCAGATGAGTTTTATAGTTATGTTGAGAAAGTAGTAGATAATATCGCAGAGGTAAGCGGTAGCAATGCTTTCAAGATTGCTGAGAAGATTAAGTTCAAGGATTCAGATGAAGGATACGATTTGATTCTCTTCTTAAAAGCATTCAAGCAGATATGCTTCGATAAAGAGATGTTCAGAGCCTCGTTAACCACCAGTGAATTTCTTAACATGATGAATGTTAAATCAATCAACAAACAGATGTTATTTGATTCATGGATACTTGAAATGAGAAGGATAATAAATCATGGAGATAACTGAAGTTAAGTCCCACATCCAAAAGAAAACATTTAACCCCTTCTACATCTTCTCGGGTCCGGAATGGAAGGTGCAGAGGTTATATATCGACCAGATTTCAAAGACCAGCGAAAAGGAGCTGCGGTATATAGAATCAATCTCAGATATCTATGCCAAGAGAAATAACGCTGGATTCATTAAGAAGAATTATGTTTATGTTGTGAGAGATGATAAGGAGATTCTCCAAAATGAGAAGGTCCAGGCTCAGTTGAATAGTATCATCGGAAAGAATATCCTGGTTTTAATCCTCACATCAGTTGACAAGCGTCTCAAGTTTTACAAGCAGTACAAAGATGATATTGTAGACTTTGAACCTCTTAAACCGGAAATCCTGAGAAAGTATATCCAAAAAGATATCAACCTTTCTAATAAGAATTGTGATAAGCTGATGGAGTTCTGCGAATATGATTATGGTCGATGTCTTTTGGAGATTGACAAGATAAAGAATTTTGTAGCTGCAGATAAATCAGTTGATGGATTCTTAGAGGATTCTGCTTTCACATATCTTCTTCAATACGGATTAATTTATCAGCCACCAAAGGATGCCATCTTTGATTTTGTAGATGCAATCCTGGATGATAAAGTAGACTTATCTTTTGAACTCTATCATCAATGCCTTGCAGTCGGTGAAGCAACTATGGTGATGATATCAGTTTTGTATAACAATGCAAAAGCGGTATTGCAGGTTCAGAGCTGTAAGAGCAGAGATGTATCCAAATCAACCGGATTAACTGCATGGCAAATCAAGAATGCAGAAAAGCATAGAGGTAAAAGAAGTATCAGTGATTTGCTTTATATAATGAAGATATGCCAAAAGAGTCAGCAGGATATCGTGACCGGAGTAATCGATGAGGAGCTGGTCATGGAGAGGATATTAACAGAGGTGATGTGATGGGAAAAGAAATAGAGATATCGAGTCCCGAAGATATATGTAGCTTGATGTGTGATAATCAGATACCAGAAAAGCCTAGAGAATATCAGTATTGTCTCAGATGCGGCAGAAAGCTCAAAAATCCAGAGGCTAGAACTAAGGGTTATGGTTTAGTGTGCGAAAGGAAGCTGATAAAATCTAGCAAAATGAGGCTTTTTGAACCTAAAAAAAATAGGTTGCATTCTGAATAATAGTGTTATATTATATTTATGATGATTGATATCACGAAAGTTAATAAGGTTTGAGGCTGCGAGGTCTCTCCGGTCTTAAATCTGAACACCAGATAATATCACTCGAAAAACTCATAACACTCAGGAGGTTACATTATGAAGGTAAACGATATTTTGAAAATCACCGAATCCGGTACCGTAATTCAGATTTATGATTCTAAGACCGCCGAGATAGTGGCAGACAGCGTAGGGGCAGGTTCAATGCTCCATCACTTCGGAGACAGAGAGGTTATAGCTCTCAATACTACCGAAGCAGATGATTACGGTATCCATTTTGAACTCGTAGTAAGATGAGGAGGTAATTAGCATGACTAATGATATGATTCTCAAGGCTATCCAGGAGCGCAGATTCGATGATATCTATGAAGCGGGTATGATGACCGCATGGGTTGCTTCTTATGCTTATCAGCATGGATACATGACCGAGCAGGAGATGCTCTGTTGGGCAGACCAGATTCTTAACCTTTAATCACTCATATCACTCGGAGGTAAATTTCATGATTACATTAGAGAGCAAGAACTTCAAAGTCGAGATTCACGGAAATGATATCATCGTCACCAAGAAAGCTTTTAATGATAGATATCACGTAACCCTCGATATTAATAACCAGCTCGTAGCTAAGTCCTCATTGGCGCTGGCCATGGCGATTAGAGCAAGAAGCGAAATTGGATTTTAAGTCGAAACCCCTCAGACCAGAGGGGTCACGCAAGGGATAGCAACCCAGCGTCTGATGATGACAAGCTACTATAACAACTCGGAGGTAATTTATTATGATGAAACTTAACAGAACCCAGATGAGAGCATTTCAGAAAGCCCTTTCAGAGGTCAATGAATCTCTTAATGTAACTATCAGCCCTATGACCAGCACTGATGTCGATGAGCCCGAGGTATTCGGGGTTAACTGGAGCTGCAAAGGCACCTGTCCTTATCAGGACGCAGAGGAGTACGGTAAGAATCTCATTAAGGCAGCTAGGATTGCCAAGGTCCTTAATTATCTTGAGCTGGTCTATACCTACGAAGGTGAATATCAGCTCGATGCAGATACTTTCAAAAGAGGGGTTGAGCGTATAATCCGTGAACTTACTGCTTATGAGTGTGACCCTGAAGATGCTTTTGTTAGAGTAGCAATTATAAAGGTAGGTATCTGAGATGAAAGTGATATTCGATAGAGTAGATTGTGGAGAGATGTTTTATTATTCCAATCAACAGTATATGAAACTTACCACTACTACTGCTTTGAATCTGCATACCGGTGAGCATCTGATAATAGGTCTGGATTTTTAAGTCGAAACCCGCTCCGGCGGGTCCGGTTAAGACGGCAACTTGACCGCTGACGATGACAAGCCAACTCAAACACACTTTTAAACAGGAGGAAATTTTTATGAAGTACCGTCACATCAATAGTGGAGCTGTAATCGAGGTTACCGAGGTCAATGAAAAGAGCAAGACCGTCGTCTATATCGATGAAACTGGCAAGAGTAAGTCTTGCACCACTTCAACTCTGAAGCGCTGGTATAAGCCCGTCGAGGATGAAGTTGCTCCCGCAGCTAAGAAAGAGGTTAAGAAGGTTGCCAAGGCTGTAGAGAAGCCCGCAGCTCCTGAAGTATCAGATGAGCTTGCAGGTGATAAGACCCCTCTTAATGAGGTTGGCAAAGAGATTGCAGCGCAGGCAAAAGCAAAGGCTGCAAAGGCTGCTGCTAAGAAGGCTCCTAAGGAGAAGAAAGCATCTCAGCCTCGTAAGAAGAAGGAGATGGAGCCTTATGTAACCGAAGCTCTGGAGTTTATCTTCTCCAAGGTAGAAGCAGAGGGTGATGAAGTATTCAAGCCTGCTACTGATATCAATATGAGAGCTTTCAAGGTCGGAGGTCACATGTACTGCAAGTTCAACTTCAGCATGTCTTCCATCACGCTGGCGGTGAGCAGCAAAGCATTCAATGAGAAGAATGCAATCGCTCCTACCAGAACTATCAAGCATTTGTTCGATAATCTCTATACCTACAATAAGGCTCTTACCAAGGCGGATAAGGACCAGATTGTAAAGATTCTCAAGCTTGCCAGAGCATATCGTATGGAGAAGAACAATCACTCATCACAGAAAAAGACTAGCAAGAAGAAGGAGGCTAAGTAATTATGGCAAGATTTAAAGCAGATGATGCAGACAAGTACGGCGGACAGGGAGGAGGAGGATTCTTCCAGATTAACAAGGATAAAGGGGTAAAGCAGGTCAGATTTCTCTACAACTCAGTAGATGATATCGACGGCATGTCTGTCCATAAGATTAAGATTGACGGCAAAGACAGATATGTTAACTGTCTTAGAGAGTATAACGACCCTCTTGATACATGTCCTTTCTGCAGAGAGCGTATCCCGGTCCAGGCAAGACTTCTTATCCCTCTGTACAATATCGATGATGGCGAGGTCCAGATTTGGGACAGAGGCAAGTCAATGTTTGAAAATCTTATCGGCGTTTGCCGCAGAGCAACTAAGAAGGGCGGTACAATCGTAAGTCATATCTTCGAGGTCGAGAGACATGGCAAGCCTAACGATAAGAAGACAGAATACCAGATTTTTGATACCGACGAAGATGAGACCGAGCTTTCTGAGTTTGAGCTTCCCAAGGTTCTCGGCGGACTTGTTCTTGACAAGACTGCAGATGATATGGAATACTTCCTTGAGAACATGGACGAGAAGAGAAACGGTGATTTCCCTCCCAGCGATGATGAAGAGGACGAGGAGCCGGTAAGACGCAGAGGCAGCAGGCGTGAGGAGCCTGAAGATGATGCCGAGGATGAGGAGGAAGAAGCTCCTCGTAGTAGAGGTAGCAGAGAAAGAACCGAAAGAAGTTCTCGTAGAACTCCTGCAAGGTCCGGAAAGACCAAAGAAGAAGAGTTTTAAGTAATCTCTCAATCAGTGGTGGCGGAATAGGTAGACGCGCTACGTACAATTCGCGGATGATTATAAGCGTGGTGAATTGCCGTTCATGTAAGGTGCGAATCCTTACCCACTGAATCACAACCGCACGGATGGCCATGAGTGCAAACCGACGGGTTAAAGTTACGAGCATACAAGCGCCGTAGATAACTTTAGGTGCGGTATATAAATGAATATGGGCCCCGAGCAGCGTGGTACACTCTTCATTGCTGCCTAACTCAATAAAGGAGATAGATATGGCATTATTCACTCCGAGCCGAAAGATAAGTAAAGCTCACGATTTAAACATTGCATCTAAATCCAAAACAAAGAAGATAGTAATCCCGACCATTAAAGGTGGAAATGATATCCTTTCTCGTATTAATCAGATAAAAGCTACTGTCGAAACAAATCTTGGACAGTATAAAGATGAATATCAAGTTATCAATGCAGATGAAGTCCTGCATGATTATATCAGTGAGTGCATCGGTAACAGTTATCTCAGCATTGATACTGAAACTGATGGACTTGACCCTTTACAGAATAATCTTGCAGGTATCTGTATCTATACTAACAATCAGCAGGGTTCATATATTCCTTTGAATCACATATCCTATATCACCGGTGAAAGAGCCAGCGGTCAGTTGCCCGCTGATTTTGTTGTATCTGAATTTAAGAGATTACTGGCAAAGAAACCTTACCTTGATATGTTCAATGCTAAGTTCGATATCCGATTTCTCAGAGCATTTGGATTGCCAGATATTTATTGTAATTGGGATGGTTACTTAGCGAGCAGGATTCTCAATGAGAATGAGGAGCATAAGAACCTAAAGCAGCTCCACAATAAGTATTGCCTCGATGGCAAAGGAGATGCTTTCAGATTTGATGATTTGTTCAAAGGTATCCCTTTCACTATGATTCCTTATAATGTTGGATATCTATATGCTGCCCATGACCCTGTTATCACTACTGAGCTGAATGAGTATCAGAGAAGATACTTAACCGATGATACTGACCGCCAGGATATTAAGGATATGTATTGGGTATTTAGAAATATCGAGATGCCTTGTGTACCTGTAGTTGCAGATATGGAAGACAATGGCATTCTTCTTGACACCGAGTATATCCAGGAGTTGAGTGATAAATACACCACAAAGCTTAAAGAAGCAGAAGAGAAGTTTTATAGGCTCTGTGATGAGTTTGGAGAGCATCTTGATAAGTATAGAGAGCAGCAGGGAGCAGCTAATAAGCTTGAGTATCCAATTAATATTGGTTCCTCTGCTCAGATAGCTATCATGCTATACGATGTCCTTAAGGTAAAACCGGTCGATAAAAGAAATCCCAGAGGAACGGGAGAAGAAATATTATCGAAGATAAATCACCCTATTGCCAAAGTAATCCTGGAGTATCGAGAGATAAAGAAGCTGCTCACGACTTATATTGAGAAGATGCCTCAATGTGCAAATCCTAAGGATGGAAGGGTTCATTGTTCATTTAATCAGTATGGAGCCGACACCGGTAGATTCTCAAGTAGTGACCCGAATCTACAGAATATCCCTTCTCATAACAAAGATATCAGAAAGATGTTTGTAGCATCTCCCGGATATGTTCTGATGTCATCAGACTTTTCACAGCAGGAGCCAAAGTGTCTTGCAGCTCTTTGTAAAAAGCAGGGTGATGAACAGATGTATAACACCTTCATGGAAGGTAAGGACCTATATTCAGAGATTGCCAGCAAAGCGTTTAATAAGCCTTACGAAGAATGCAGAGAGTTCAATCCTGATGGCACTACTAATAAAGAAGGTAAGGAAAGACGAACTCAAGCAAAGAGTATCCTTCTTGGAGTGCTTTACGGCCGTGGAGAAGCTTCAATAGCAGAGCAGTTGAATTGCTCAGTAGATAAAGCCAAGGAAATCAAATCAAGTGTGTTCCGAGGATTTCCAGCAATTAAACAGTTTGAAGAGGATAGCTTATCCTTTTGCGAAGAAAAGGGTTATGTTACTACGGTCTGCGGAAGAAAGAGAAGACTTCCAAATCTCCAACTTGCAGAGTTTGAATTTCAGTGGAAAGATGGAGCGCCTCCCGATGATGACCTGCTTGACTTCATGAATGTCCCCGAGTATGATGAAGTTCCCGAAGATAGGATTGATTATTATCTGAGAAAGCTGGATGGATGTTGGGGTAAAGAAAAAAGAGAAATCTTCGATAGAGCAGCTGAAGAAGGAATCCTCATTATAGATAACGGAGCCAAGATTGCAGATGCAAGAAGACAATGTGTCAATGCTCGTATCCAAGGAAGTGCAGCTGATTTAACAAAGCTTGCCATGATTGATTTAAGGAATAATGAGGAGTTAAAGAAATTAGGGTTCAAGCTTTTAATCCCGGTCCATGATGAGGTTATTGCAGAGTGTCCCGAGGAGAATGTTAAAGAATGTGCTCAGTTACTTGCTCAGACAATGAGTAAAGCTGCAGAGAAGATTCTTGAAATGCCCATAAAGTGCGATGTATCTATAACAAAGAGGTGGTATGGAGAGGAATTAAAGTATGATTGATTTGATGTTCGCAGGAGATTCTTCGGGATATCCCGATGCAACCCCAGGAAAGATGTGGAGTGGTGGAGCCAACATCTTGTTATCCTATGAGCACCCCGCCAGAGAGAGAGCGACAAAAGAGATTATGCAGATATTTTTAGCAGGTCAAGGGATAGCCCAAAAAATAAATCTTTTAAATGAATTTGGATATGATAGACTATTCTCGTACGAGCTGAATCAGAAACTCGCAGACCTAGCAATTATCCATCGAAAGATATTAGATACAATCTACAAGCTGTATTTTGAAACTGATATATTTACGAGAGGAGTGCTGAAGCAGCTATTGACTGAATTATATTTTGCAGGAGCCGATGGAGGCAGCATATCTAAGCGAGCCAGCGTATTACTTCCCGAGGGTGATAATATCTTGTTATCATATGCCCGAGGCGACCAGAAGGCACAAGTAGAAAAAATCATAAAACTAAAGGAGGAACTAATGGAGCTTTACATGGTAGGTCCAGAGAAAGCAAACATTATGGCGGTTGCATCAGAAGAACTTGAACATAATATGCTTTTCAGTTATCTGGATAAAACAGCAATCGATAAGTATAAGGAGATGATATCTTCGCATGGTAAGTTATTTATCGATTCCGGAGCATTCTCAGCATGGACGCAGGGAAAGGTCATCGATGTAGATGAATACATTAGATGGATTAACGACCGAGCCGATTATATTGACCTCTACGGTCAGATAGACGTGATTCCTGGCGATAGAAATACCGGTGCATTACCTTCAGCGGAAGAAGTCAAAGAGGCAGCTCAGAAGACTTGGGAAAATTATCTCTATATGAGACCCAAGATGAAGAAGCCCGAAGGATTGTTATATACCTTCCATGTAGGAGAGCCGATTGAATTCCTAAAGAGAGCCTTGGAGTGGACCGATGAGAATGGCAACTACATCCCTTACATAGCTCTTGGAGGAATGGTAGGTAAATCTGCAGCGACCAGAGATAGATTCTTGGAGAAATGTTTCAGCGTGATATCCAAATCTCCAAATCCTAATGTAAAGGTTCATGCCTTCGGAATGACTGACCGAGATTTGCTTATGAAGTATCCTATCACATCTGCGGATAGCACTTCATGGATAATGACCGGAGCCACCGGTGGAATAATGACCGATGTCGGAATGGTTACAGTAAGTAGCCAGCAGGCTCATTTGAAAAGTCACTACTCCCATCTTCCTAAAGAAGCGATTGAGGAGTTTAACAAGACAATCAAGGAGTTTGGATTTACTCTTGATGAACTTGCAGAGAGCAGAGACAAGAGAATCATGCACAATGCAAGATATATGAAAAAGAAATTTGAGGAGATTGAATACAAGCCCCCTCAGATAAAGAAAAGAAGGTTATTTTAAGGAGGAACATCAAATGAAAAAAGCACTTGTATTAAACAGCGGCGGAGTGGATTCAACGACCTGCGTATCCATCGCCATTCAGGAGGTCGGAGAGGAGAATGTGACCACCGTATCAGTCTTCTATGGACAGCGCCATTCAAAAGAACTTGAATGTGCTCAGAAGGTTGCAGATTACTACGGAGTAGCTCATCGAGTAATTGACCTGTCCAAGACCGGTATTATGGACGATAGCAATTGTCCTCTACTCAAACAGTCTACTGAGGAGATTCCGGAGCATTCCTATGCTGAGCAGATTGCAGAGAATGGAGAAGGAATGGTTACAACCTATGTACCTTTTAGAAATGGCCTTCTCCTTTCATCAGTAGCAGCTCTTGCAATGGCTCTTTATCCTGATGATGAAGTTGATATCTATCTCGGAGCACATGCAGATGATGCAGCCGGAAATGCTTATGCAGATTGTTCGCAGGCATTTACCGATGCAATGAACCTTGCAATTTCTCTTGGCACTTACGGTAAAGTCCATCTTGTAGCCCCTCTGGTAAATCTTAACAAGGCAGGAGTTGTAGAGCGGGGTCTTGAACTCGGAACTCCTTATGAACTGACTTGGAGTTGTTACAAGGGAGGAGAAAAGCCCTGCGGTAAATGCGGAACATGTATCGACAGAGCAGCGGCTTTTGCAGCTAATGGAGTAGTAGACCCCGCATTATAAGGAGGCTCGGATGACAAATGATGAAATCATGAAGCTCGGCATTGATGAAGCTGACCGGACGATGCGAGAGAATAAAGGTGGACCTTTCGGAGCAGTCGTTGTTAGAGATGGAGAAGTGATTGCAGTATCTTCAAATCACGTATTAGCAAATAACGACCCTACCGCTCACGCAGAGATAATGGCAATTCGCAAAGCATGTGAGAAGCTCGGCACCTATGATTTAACCGGATGTGAGTTATATGCAACCGGATATCCCTGCCCGATGTGTCTTGGAGCCATAATCTGGGCCAATATCAAGAAGATATATGTATCCGGTAAGCCTCTTGATTGTGCAGAGATTGGATTCAGAGACCAGTTCATGTACAGGTTTATCCGGAATGGATGCATTAATACAGATGTTTTGAAGATAGAATCTCTGGACCGAGAACCTGCAAAAATGCTTTATGCAGAGTATGCGAAAATGAACAAAGTAATTTATTGAGGAGGAATTATGGCGCAGAAACAGTATGTGACTTGGGACGAAGTCGATAAATTCGTTAACGAGGTTGTCCAGGCATATAAAGGAGCCCCGCTCTCGGGAGTGTATGGCTTGCCTAGAGGAGGATTGATTCTTGCAGTGATGATATCCAATAGGCTCCGCATCCCGATGTTAACCGCTCCCTGTGAGCATTGCCTTATTGTCGATGATATCTGCGATACCGGTGAATCATTGATTCATTATGTTAAGGACAGCTCCGCAGAGGAAAAGCCTTGTTGGGATATCATCACGATGTTCTACAAGGAGAATGAGCTGAACATTCACCCGACCATTTACAAGTATAAGAAGGAAGACAAGTGGATTGTATTTCCTTGGGAAGAGAAGGAGGAAGTATGAAGAGGATAACTATCACTGCTCAGTATGATGATTCTGAGGATGAAACCTACGATTATGATGCTGTAGTAGATTCACTTATGCAGCAGGGTCTTGAATCTATTGAAATCCACGAAGAGACAGAGGAGGATTAATATGTATACCGTATCAAAGAGAATGGAGATTGCAGGGGCTCATAACCTTGCACTTCCTTATGAATCCAAATGTGAAGGCCTTCACGGTCACAATTGGATAGTAATCGTTCATTGCAGAGCCGAGAAGCTTACCGAATATGGTATGATTGTGGATTTTGCAAAAGTTAAAAAGGAAATCCACGGAGCCCTCGACCATAAGTATTTGAATGAGCTGTTTGATTTCAATCCTACGGCAGAGAACATGGCCAGATGGATTTGTGACAAGGTAACTGACCTTTGTGAGACCGGATATTGTTATAAAGTATCAGTTCAGGAGAGCGAAGGTAATGTAGCTACCTACGAGAGAGGAGAAGATGAATGAAAGTCGTAGAGATATTCAACAGTATCGAGGGTGAAGGCATCAGAGCCGGTTCCCTCTGCACTTTCATTAGATTGTTTGGATGCAATCTGAATTGCAGCTACTGTGATTCTCGGTATGCTTGTGAAGGAACCGATTACATGGTTTTGAGTATCCCGGAGATTATGGATGCAGTAGCTGGATATGGATGTAAAAGGGTTACAGTGACTGGTGGTGAGCCTCTTATCCATCCTGGCATTAAGAGTCTTCTTGAAGCTCTGGTTTATGCTGATTATGAGGTTAATGTGGAAACCAACGGAAGTAAATTCCCGATACCCATCGTACTTGATGAACCTCAGTTTGATTATCGTCGTAACGAGGAAATCAGAGTTCCTATCTGTAAGGGTTCAATATTTTATACCTTGGATTGGAAATGCCCGACCAGTGGTATGGAGTCCAAGATGAGTATTGACATCGTTAATCGGTTAACAGAGTTTGATGTCCTCAAATTCGTAGTAAGTACCGTAGCAGATATGGATGCTGCTTTGTCAGTCATTGAGCAGATGACTTCTAAACCCACTATTTTCTTCAGTCCTGTATTTAAAGGTATCGATGCTGCGGACATTGTCAAGTATATGCAGGAGAAGAGATTACAGAATTGCAGAGTCCAGCTTCAGATGCATAAGTATATCTGGGACCCTAACGAGAGAGGAGTATAACATGAAAGAGATTGATTCAGCTAAGATTGAGGCAGCAGTAAGAAATCTGCTCGAAGCCCTCGGAGATGACCCTGAAAGAGAGGGGTTAAAAGAAACTCCTAAGAGAGTAGCCAAGATGTACCAAGAAGTATTCGAAGGTATGAAGTATACCAACGAAGAGATTGCCGATATGTTTGATAAATGCTTCGAAGATACAACCACCGGTGACCTCGTAGTTATTGACAAGATTCCGGTATTCAGCTATTGTGAGCATCACATGGCTCTGATGTATGACATGAATGTATCAGTCGGCTATATCCCTAATGGCAAGGTCATTGGACTCTCAAAAGTAGCCCGAGTCGCAGATATGTGCGCTAAGAGATTACAGCTCCAGGAGAGGATTGGCACAGACATTTACGATGTACTCAAGAGAATCCTTAATACTGAGGACATCATCGTAGTCATCGAAGGAAGTCATAGCTGCATGACCGCAAGAGGAATCAAGAAGGTCGGAAGTAAGACAAAGACATCATGCTGCAACGGTAAATTCATGAACAATCCGGCGCTGAGACAGGAATTCTTTAACATTATCAAATAACCAGGAGGGACAAAATGAAGTTTTCAAGTAAGGCGATAGTATTTCAGGAGATGGTCGGCAAAGCAATCAAAGGAGCCAGCTGTGATAAGATGATTCCACTCACATCACTTATGGCAATCGAGCTGAAGAACAAGCAGCTCAAGCTCATCACAACCGACGCTTCCAATTATCTTTATATTCTCCAGAAGGATGTCGAAGGAGATGATTTCTATGTAGTAGTGCAGGCGGAGCAGTTTTCAAAGCTGATTTCCAAGCTCACGAGTGAGAACGTTGTCCTTGAGCTTGATGGCCAGGTTCTTAATATCAAGGCAAATGGCACCTATAAGATTGAACTTCCCCTTGATGAGAATGGAGAACTTATTAAGTATCCTGACCCCGTAGCAATCAAGGGAAAGCCTTTCACCGAAATCAAGCTTTCTACAATCAAGACAATCCTTAATACTAACAAGGCATCTCTTGCCATTACGATGGAAGAGCCGGTCTACACCGGATATTATGTAGCAGACAGAGTTGTTACAACCGATACCTTCAAGATGTGTGGCCTCAATACTCCTGTCTTTGAGGAGCCTGCTTTGATTTCTCCGGAACTGATGAACCTTCTTGACATTATGACCGATGAAAAGATATCGGTATATAAGAAAGATGATGATATCCTCCAGTTCGTATCCAAGGATTGCATCGTCTACGGTCATAAGATGGAAGGCGTCGAGGATTATGAAATCGAAACCATCAGCACTATGCTTGATGAGAAGTTCAAGAGCAGATGCAAGATTAACAAGACTGCGATGCTTTCACTCCTTGACAGAATCAGCCTTTTCGTAGGAGAGCATGATGATAAAGCAATCGTGCTTACCTTCACTAAGGAAGGAATTGATGTATCCAGCAAGCAGTCCAGCGGCGTAGAATCCATCGCTTATATCGAAAGCAAAGGATTTAAGGCCTTCACCTGCAAGGTGGCTATCGATATGCTGGCTCAGCTCATAAAGGCAAATGCATCAGAAACCGTTGAAATGGAATACGGCAATGCTGCATCCATCAAGATTGTGGACGGAGATGTAACGCAGGTAATCGCACTGCTCGATGATTCACAGGAAGAGTAATCAAGCAAAGAGCAGATTCTAGTTTTAGGGTCTGCTCTTTTTAACAGGAGGGATTAGATGAATAAGTATGGGCATTATAAGTGGACCGATAAAGAAATAAAGAGATGGGCCAAGAAATACACTGCGACATCCAAAGCCACTCTTTATTCAGTAGAATCAGATATCGATGTTTGTCACAGTACTCTTTGGTGGTGTTTTGTTAATCGTCTTGTAGATATCGACGAAGAGCTGTATGACAAAGTAATGAAGAAGCTCAAGATTAACAAGCATAAAGGAGGAAGAAGATGTCTATCCGCAAAACGACACGTCGAGGCATGACCGTAATAACCAGCAGGGAGCTTGATAAGATTCCGGTTGATTTAGTCATGGAATATAAAAGAGATGACCGAGAAGATTATATAGTTTGGTATTTCAATTCAATTACCGATGCTCAGAATGCATGTCAGCTTTTTATGGATGCTGGATTTGAATATGTACAGAGGGAGGCATAATGGCAAGAAATAGTCTGAAGAATGTATTGCGGATGATTGATGAAGCAAAACAAGACCTTCCAGTAGAAAAAGAATTCTTATCAGACTTAAAGCGCAGTATTGAGATGACCGATGAAAGGAACAAGAGAGAAGAGAGTAAATCCTACAAGCCTTCTCAGATGAATTGCCTTCGTCAGATGTATTACATCGTAACCGGAGCCGAGAAAGAAACCGGATTAGATACTTACTCATACATAGGCATCTGTAATTCAGGGTCTGATATCCACCAGAGAATCCAAGGCTATGTATTAGACATGGTCAAGAACAAGATAGACTGCGAATATGTCAATGTCGAAGAGTATGTCAAGAGCCGCGGATTGGATTATCTGGAAGTCAAAGAGAAACCCAATTTCAAGAAGGGTAAGTTTGAGACCAAGCTGTACGACAAGAAATTAAATATCAGCTTTCTCTGTGATGGTATCATTAGATACAAAGGTAAGTATTATATCCTGGAGATAAAGACCGAGACCAATAACAAGTTTTGGGGCAGAGAAGGAGTAGACCCTAAACATTTTAATCAAGGAACAGCTTATTCAGTAGAGCTGCAGATAGATGATGTGATTTTTGTCTATATAAGCAGAGATGTCTTGGATATGAAAGCCTTCTTATTCACTCCTACTGATGATATGAAACAAGATTTTGTAGGTAGGATTGAAGAATGTGATGAGTATGTCAAGAAATTAAAAGTTCCTCCTGTTCCTATCGATGTCCCGAGAAGTACTTGCGATTACTGTAAATACAAGGCTCAATGTAGAAAGGATTGATATGGGTGTAAATCGAGGAAAAGAATTCGAGAAGATAGTCCAAGAGTGTTTTGAAAAGACTCCTTATGTATCGATTGATAGATTGCATGACCAGACCACCGGTTATAAAGGCAGCTCCAATATCTGCGATTTCATTGTATATCGAGAGCCTTATGAATTCTATTTCGAATGTAAATCAGTCCACGGCAATACCTTGAGTATTTATAGCAGACCAAAGTTAGGCAAAGACGGCAGATTTCATGGATTTTATGGTAATATTTCAGATACTCAGTGGGAAGGATTACTTGAGAAGTCAAAGATTCCAGGAGTGATAGCTGGAATTATTTGTTGGTGGATAGATAAGGATGTAACTTTGTTTATGCCAATTCAAGTACTACAGCAATATTATGATACCACTTTGGTAAAGTCAATTCGATATGATAATGACGATTCTCGAATGATTACTGCTAGGGGTATTAAGAAAAGAATCTACTTCGATTATGATATGGAGGCATTACTAAATGAAATCACGGAGTAAAGAGATAAAGGAGCAGGTTGAGTCTAATTCTCGCAAGCTTGACAAGATTGTAGATGATATCATCAATCCATATTGTAATGACCTTGATGAATATGTTGGATTCATTAAGGATTGTCTATGTAATGGAGAAACCCCTGCTACTACGAAGGAGTTGGAAGACTTCTGTATGAATCTGTCCACCTATATCTACTTTGCAGGAGCCATGACTGAGCGACTCGGCATTCGAGATGATATCTCCAAAGCAATATACAAAGAGATGTATAATACTCAGCGAGATTCGATAGATAAAGGTACAGTAGCAGATAAGAATAGTTTAGCAGAGCTTGCCAGCCAAGAAGAGGCGATTATATCCGCAGCATATAGCAGAGCCTACAAGATTATGAAAGGAAAGGTGGAGAATGCGCAGGAGCTGTTGGGGAGCTGCAAGAAAGTATTAAGTCATCGAATGCTCGAAGAAGAGATGACAAATTTCAACGGAGGAAGATAACATGGGAAGTAAACTTGATGCAATTATGGACAAAGTTAATAAGGATGTTAAGGAAGAGGCCTTTACAAAAGGAATGCCGGTATATGAATATCAGAAAGTTCCTTTTACCAGCCCAAAGATGAATTACATCACTTATGGCGGAGTGCCTTTAGGAAGACTGATTGAGTTTTATGGAGAAGAGGGAGGAGGAAAGACAACTACATCTCTGGACCTCGTAGCAAATTTCCAGAACACTTATCCTGATAAAGAAGTCCTGTATGTTGATGCTGAGAATACTTTGGATATCGAGTGGGCAAGAAAGATTGGAGTAGATGTAGACTCAATCCGATTGTATCAGCCGAAAACAGAATCAGCAGAGTATATTTTTCAAGTTATCAAAGACGCAGTTGCAACCGGAGAAGTCGGAATGTGGGTGCTGGATAGTATTCCTTGTTTGACAGCTGAGAAAGACCTAGGCAAAGAGTTAACCGATGATGCAAGAGTCGGAGGCATATCCGGAACACTCACAAGATTCTGTCGAGAAATAACCGGTCCTTGTGCAAAGAATAATTGCATGGGCATTTTTATTAATCAGCTTAGAGACAAGATTAATTCGACAATCCCAGGACAAACGAATACTCCCGGAGGAAGAGCGCTGAAGCATTTCTGCACTACCAGGATTCAATTCACAAAAGGAAATTATCTTGATGAGAATGGCAAGACGATTTCAAGAAGCTCTGGAAATCCTAATAGCCAGAAGATAATGGTTAACATGGTCAAGACAAAGTTCTGCCGCCCGGATAGACATGTCGGGATGTATACGGTCAATTTCGATTTAGGAATCGATTACATAACGGATTTGATAGACCAAGCTATTTACTTCGATATAATCGAGCAATCCGGAGCTTGGTATAGCATTATCGATATCGAGACCGGTGAATCAATTAAAGAGAAGCTCCAAGGTCAGAAGAATGTATATAGCTACCTAGATGATAATCCCGATGTGATGCAGAGAATCGAGGAAATGGTAGATTCTAAGCTGCTTGAGGATTGAGAAAGCCACTAAAATCAAGGGTTTTACCGCCCTTGATTTTTTAGTGAAAAAGGGGTTGTATTTTACCTAAATGTGTTATATTATATTTATGATGATATTGAAATCATCGGTTTACCACTGTAAACAATTAACACTCGAAAAACTAGGAGGTATCAAGTATGGCAAGCATCGAATTTATTCAGAAGAGAATCGAAGGTAAGGAGAAGGAGCTTGAAAAGCTCACCAAGAAGATGGAGCGTATCCGCAAGGCTGAAGCTTCTAATTGGGAGAATAACCCCTATTCCTACTCCAATTGGGACATTGAGAGAACCGAGCGTGATATCAGAAGAACTCAGAAAGAGCTTGCAGCATATCAGGAGCAGCTCACCGCAGAGACCGAGAAAGCAAACAGCCGTAACATTCCTGCAATCCTCGAGTTCCTGGCAAATTGGAAAGCTAAGGTCAAAGAGTATTACAGAGAATCTCTTCCTAAGTATCTTGAAGATAGAGCTGAGTGGTATAAGAAAGACAAAGCTCATTGTGATTGGAGCAATCGAGAAGGCTGGAAGATGAGACATGAGAATCCCGATGAGTACAAGCGTATCAATCACGAGCATTCTGAGACTAGAGCAGCATTTCAGGTAAAATGGAATTGGATAACCCCTTATATCGAGAGGGACCAGCTCAATGAAGCAAAGCTCCAGAAAGATTTGGATAAGGATGCTGATGCTAAGTACGATTTCATCATCGAGAGAACAAACGCAATCGTCGGTACAATCACAGATGCAACAAACCTTGAAGTAGGATTCAAGGGAGACCTTAACGGTTACATTATCGGTGAGAGAGGTAAAGCAAAGGTCGAGACCATCGGAGCCGGCGGATATAACATCCAGTGCTTCCACTTCAGAACCTTAATCAATCGCATGAAATAATCAATCACGGAGGGGTGAATAACCCCTCCAAACTCAAATCACTAGGAGGAATCGATATGAAGACTTTCAGAGTATATTTGGCAGATGGCAATCAGAAGTTATATCAAACAGACAACATCTTCAACTTGATTCAGTATCTTTGCTGGTATATCAATATTGATGCTGAGGACATTAAGAAGATTGAGGAGGTAGAGTGATATGACTAATCATGGCACTGTTGTTAACCTGTATCAGATATCCAAGATGCTCGGGGGTAGAGATGATGTAATGAACATCAAGATGATGCTTTCTAAATCTTTTCCTCAGGATAAGAGATACTACAGAGAATATCGTCACATGACCTTTGATGAATATATCAATGCGAAGAGAAATTTCATCGCCAGCGTCACCGGTCATCGTGAATATCTTTGAAAGGAGGCCACTATGAATACTAGAGTCTTAGGTAAGTACAGATATTCAGTAGAGAAATACGCAGGTCGAATTTTTCTCGGCAATGGATTATTCGAGACCGTGGAAGAAGTTCTTGAGTTTGCGGATGATGGGTTCTGTACCAGAGCCATTGTTTACGACCATGATGTGACCCCTAGAAAGAAAGAAGTTATCAGATTCAAGAATCCGGAGGTAAAGACTCATGCTTGAATTGTTAAAAGATTGGCAGGGAGCTGTCGAGATTAACGGAACTAAATATGAGGATATCGGCTCCTTTATATCGAGCAATACCAAGCTTTCCGGAGCTATTGATATAAAACTCTATTCACCGGTGAAAGCGGCTGCTCCTGAGGCTGTTAAACAGGATATCCAGCGAGCTGAGGAAGAGGTTGAATATCGGATTACGGTCAAGCAGTACATGACTAAAAAAGCTGATGATAGATTCGACTTCATGAAGAAGTGGAATAATGATAACCCGATGCCTTTGAGAACGATGGTTGGCAAGATTACCAAGCAGACAAAAGGCATGGTATATATGCAGCTCAGAGGACAGGCCGAAGCGACCTGCAGATGTCTTAGATGCGGTCGTGATTTGAGTAATCCGGTGAGCCGTCACTATGGTATCGGACCCGAGTGCATGGAAAAGCTGGGAATGATGAGAATGGATATCGAAGACATCGAAGGTATCTCTCAGAAGTTAACCGAAGTATCATGGGAAGGTTGGATTATTAAATCAGCGATTACCACACAGGAGGAAATTTAATGAGATATTATTGTCCCGATTGTGAGCAATATTTTGATGAAGAAGAGTTAACCACTAGACAGGAGTGTATCGGAGAGTATTGGGGTAGCCCTGCGTATGAGACCTTCAATACATGTCCTTGCTGCGGTGGTGATGAAGTAGTGACTGAAGAGGATGATGATTTTCCGTCCGAGTATCCGGAAGAAGAGGAGGATAAAGAAGATGAGTAGGGTGAACATTGGACAGGTGTATTGTGACCTGTATGAGAGACAGAAGGATGATGCCTGCAATATCGAGATTGTTCCTCGTAAGATGGTAGAAATGATTATTGAGAAGTGCGATGAGAGGATTGCAGCTTATAGACCTTCGGGTTACATAGCTGCAGAACTAAAAGGTGTTAAAGAATACGCTGAATCACTTTTAGAAAAGTTTGAGGAGTCAGACAAAGATGAATGGCAGACAATTTTATAGAAATATGGCTTTGATATATTTCACTATCATAGTAGTGATGGCATTATTAGCAGCTTGTATCGGGAGTTATCAATCCCATGATTATACGATGTCAACAGAGAATCCGGAGCCAAGATATGAAGAGGTTATTGAACTCGAATATCCGGAGCCAGAGTATGAACCAGCTCCTATCCCTGCAATCCGGTTAAGTAATTATTATGAGATATCATATGCTGATAGAGATTTACTCCAGCAGCTTGCCATGGCCGAGGCTAGAGGAGAAGATGCCTTTGGACAGGCTTGCGTGATGAGAGTGGTTTTAAATCGAGCAGAGAAAAAAGGTCTGAGTATTGAAGAGGTTATCTATTCTCCAGGACAGTTCTCAACTGCATCACTTGGACATTATATCCCGAATGATAATTGTAATGAAGCATTGGAGATGATATTAAACGGCTGGGATGAATCACAAGGAGCCCTTTATTTCTGCGCAGATGGTTATAATGGCAAAGAACCCTTGTTTAAATATGGCGGACATTATTTCAGCAAAGGAGCGAGCAAATGAGTATAAGTCTAGGAATTGTATTGTGGTTGATTGGTGACAAGTTGGGAATGGGAATTTGGTATTACATCTGGATTATGGTAGGAATTGCCTTCCGGATACTAAAAGGAGGAAGTGATGAGTAAGATATTCAAATCAAATGATATAACAGAAGATATCGTGATTCTCGACCAGCTTGTAATGTTTTGGAAAGAATCAAACCATAAAATTGCTTTGAAATTCACTGGCTCTAGAAATGTAGGTCAGCTTGATGATTTTTTAATTTACTGTACCCAAGAAGATAGAGACGCAGATTACCAGAGACTTGCATTAATAATAGATTTACAGGAGGGATGAATGGATATAAATGTCGGAGATGAGATAACAATCAATGGAAGAATCACAGCTTGTCAGTATATGACTTGTGTGTTTGATAGAAGAGCAAATAAATTAATCCCCGATGGCGAGCCTACTTTAACCGTATTATTGCCAAGTGGTGATGAAATCTATATAAGCCCAGCAGACATCAACACCATTCACCCTTATAAAGAGCCAAGTGTTGTAGACCAGCGGAAAGGAAACTAATATGTGGTGGGAAAGTGATAAATGTATCTTTTGTAAGAAAGATGTGACCAAGCGTGACGAGTGGGTACAGAATAAAGATGGAAGACATAAGTATAAACTATATTTCCATCTTGAATGCTATGAAGCAAATGCAAAGAAGAGTAAAGAACAAAGGAGGAATGAATAAGATGACAGAATATGAATATGCGATGCTTTATAGAATTCCTATCGAGGCTGCCCGGAGCCAGCGAGCTTTTGCTGAGAGTGCAGAGCAGATAATTCGTACTACTCCAAGCTTTGAATCCTATTATCGAGATTTTATCCATGTTGATGGAGTTAGATATAGAATATACATTCAGCGAGATTTAAACGTTGCGGAGATTCCCCGATAGGGAGAAAGGGACAGAATGACAGCAGAGCATATCAATTCATTGACTGAATACTTGAAGAAGCAGAGAGTGCTGTTTGATAAGTATGACTATGTATCTGTTTCTCTTTCAAAGGCAGAGTTGGAGTACCTTTTGAAACAGTTAGATGAACATAAAGAGCCGACTCATGAAGAGGTTAAGGATTATTGCAAAGCAAGGGAACTGAGTTTGATTACCAACGAGTTATTAGCCGAGTTGATTGGTCGGAGAAAGTGAGGATAAATCAGATGACGAATGAACGGGAAATTGTACAAGCATTGCCGAGTTTGTATCCTCTTACAGAAGTAGAGGAAAAAGCGGTTATACATATAACCACAAAACAACCCGTAGAATTTAAAGAAGAGGGTTGTGAAGATAGAGCCGAAATGTATCCTATTTGTCCAAATTGCAAAGAATATCTTGATAATGAAAATTGGAGTTTTTGTCCGCATTGCGGAACACCAATCGAATGGTAATAGAAAGTGAGGAACAGAATGAATGAAGAATCAAAGCCAATCAGGGTAATGTCCGAAGAGGAAATAATGCTTATGATTGAGGCACTTTCCAGCAAACCCGAACCCATCATTGAAAGACCTCGAAACCGAGCAGAACGCAGACACGGGGTAGGGTATAAAGGGGCAGAGTATAAGCAAGAAAGGAGATAAAGTCGAATGAAACAAATAAGCAAGATATCAAATCTGATAAAAAGAAATCCGTGTAAAGAGTGTAAGTTTTATTCCGAGTCAAACAATGTATGTCAAAGCAAGAAATGTGCCACGACGAATCCGTATGTAACATGGTTCGACAGAATGTTTTGCGAACCCTATAAGGCAGAAAGTGAGG
>Ga0265298_10001505_pt1 | contig 34615 bp, 61 predicted proteins | sample AusTroGonzalo_MG_3_FD_193486 | JGI IMG/M metagenome (GOLD analysis project Ga0265298, IMG submission 193486) | Bovine rumen microbial communities from tropical cattle in Woodstock, Queensland, Australia - Gonzalo_01 | ecosystem: Host-associated > Mammals > Digestive system > Stomach > Rumen ... | reverse complement strand
AGCTGGTCTGGCGAGATAGTCCTTGGGATGCATGGCTGACCCGGAAACGTGAGAATGCCAAGATGGTGGCAACCGCCACAGGAGGGGAACTGATGCTGTTCAATCCTGTTGCAGGACAGATTAGAAGATACTTGGAGGATTGATGTTATGCCGGAAAAATGGATTTTGAAACAACTGCAAGGATTGCCGCTGGCAGCAAAGGTCGCAAAGACGAAGATACGAATCCGGGAGTGGTACGAACACTTCAATGGTGATGTGTATGTAAGTTTCAGCGGAGGAAAGGACAGCACAGTTCTGGCGCATCTGGTGCATGAGTTATACCCGGATGTTCCGCTGGTATTCGCAAACACAGGACTTGAGTACCCAGAAATTCAGAGTTTCGCCCGGAGAATGGGTGCGGAGTTCATCAGACCAAAGATGCGGTTTGACGAAGTGATCAGCACCTATGGATACCCGATCATCAGCAAGGAAGTTTCTGAAGCAATCTTTTATGCCCGTAGAATCCGTGGGGGGGGTACAACGGACAAGAAGATGACCATCAGGAGATGCAAGGTCTTAGGACAACTCACACGATGCACAAACGCCTTGACCTCACAGGGCAGAGATCGTTTGAACGATTTAAAACGGCAGAGCAAAAGCGTGGAGAGTTCAACGGTACTGCAAGAACCCCAGAAAATAGTGGGGGGGGGGTCGAACCCGGAAGGACTTGAGTGCATCAGACGGAGATGCCTTACCGGGGTAGGGGAAGCGGATGGCGCATCCATGTTCAACAAGGAGAAATGGTTGCCGCTGTGCAGAGATTCGCAGTTCATGATCTCGCACAAGTGCTGTTCTACGATGAAGAAAAGACCGATCAGAAGTTACCAGAAGGAGTCAAAGCGAGTACCGTTTATCGGAACGCTGGCAGAGGAAAGCAAACTCCGGGAACAGGCATGGATCAAGAATGGATGCAATGCGTTTGACAGCAAGAAACCGACATCACAGCCAATGTCATTCTGGACGGAACAGGATGTACTGAACTATATCCGGCAGGAAGGGCTTGAGATCGCCAGCGTGTATGGTGACATCGTTGCCGTTGACCGTGATGGGATGGAATACGATCCGCTATTTGGAATTGATTGCAAACTTAAGTGCGAGAAATGCCAGAGAACCGGGTGCATCTTTTGCGGCTTCGGGGCGCATTTAGATAAAGGGAAGTCGAGATTCCAGCGGCTGGCTGAAACACATCCACGGCAGTATGAGTATTGCCTTGGCGGTGGTCAATGGGTGGACAATCCGAATTATGATCCTGTCGCACCGAAGATGGACGGCGAGTGGGTGAATTGGAATCCGAAGAAGATATGGACACCAAGCAAGGAAGGGCTGGGGATGAAAAAAGTATTTGATGATTGCAATGCGATCTACGGAAAGGACTTTATCAGATATGAGTAAATTGAAAACGCTTGAAGAAACAGATTTGGCTTTAGTTGAGCATGACGAATTGTCTAAGAAGTTTTTAGCGGCATTGTGTAACAAACTGTATGACGAACGGGAAGCACTCAAAAAGGCATTGCTGTGGGTTGTCCATGAGCAATGCGAGTACAACGGCAAAGTATACGCCAGATTGCTGATTCACGGGGTTGAAGCGTTTAAAGCATTGGGGCTTGAGGATGAGTGTGATCTGGAAGAGATTGAGAAGGAACTGTTCAAGGAGGGCTAATCATGGGAGAGAAAAAAGGCATGAGCGCATTCGGTGCATGGCTTCATACGAATCTGGAAGAATGCGGCATGAAACAGAGGGACTTTGCAAAAATATTCGGTTTATCAGAGGTTTCCGTCAGCAGATATATCAGCGGCGAAAGAGAACCGAGTTTGTGCAAACTGCAAAAGATATTAGATTATTTCGGCTGTCACATCGTTTTCGACAGGAACGATGATCCTGTGATCACAAACACGGAAACACAAGTGAAATCCCGGAGCATTAACCTCCGGCAGCTGCTGTTCTACATGACGGAGGGTGACATCATCCAGATATGCGATGGTCATGATGGATGGGATGCGTTCACGGAGTTCCATGCCACATCAAAACTGCTTGATCCGTTCATGGACAGGAGGATCATCTGCATGGGCGCAGAGGAAACAAATGACGGGTGTGCGATCCGGGTCGAACTTGCGGATTAGGAGGTGATCAGGATGCGGAAGAACCTGCCGATCATCATTGGACACAAATACCGCAAGGGAATCTTCGGATTTCGGAACAGAATGTTTGGCGGCGATGGGTATGATCTGGCAATCGTCCGGCTGAAGAAGCAGTACGCAACAGGCCAGCCGTTCGATCTGAATGACATGGACGGAGCAGAGTGCATCCTGCATTTCTGTGACCGGGAGAGTCTGCAACTGACCGCAGATGTGATCAACAGGGTGCTGAAAGGGTGGAAGGAATGAAAGAAGCTGAATTCGATTCCCGGCAGGATCGGTACACAGGCTTTTACCCTCCGATCTGGACACCGATGGAAATATCCTTCACGCTGGAAACTCCGCTGACAGATGAGCAGATTGATGCTTTGTTTCCTCTGGATCAGTTGGGGGACGATCCCCGATGGTTGGAAGCGATCCAGAAGATGAAGGAAACGAACAGGAGGGCAAGAGAGGATGCAGGACATTGAAACGCTGAGAAATGGATTGCGGTGCATTGCCGGGATAGACGGCAAGGATTTATGCAACGGATGCCATTACAGGGAACTCAATGAGGAATGCGATGTATCCGTGGCGAAGGATGCCCTTGCCCTGCTGAAAGAGCATGAAGAACAAGTTCAGCAATGGACAAAAGAAATTGCTGACTACCAACTCGCCCACGCTCCGAAAGATTCTCATGAGTTTATGTCATTGGATGAACATCTTAAGAATGAGTATAAGCGTGGCATTTGGGACGGGTTGCAGATTGCATGGAACATCATTTCGGAAGGTCGGTGAAGTAGATGGCAGACAAAATAGCGTTAAGAATGATGCGTTGTCCAAAGTGTGGAAATAAGCACATCGAAGAATTTGAAGGGGATGCGTATTGGTTTCTATGTCACGATTGCGGTTACAACTGCCCTGTTTACTACGATGAAGCAGAAGCAATTACCGCATTTTGTAAAGGGATTATACGGCGAGATATTGATGCCGGCAAATGATTTAAAGGCAACAATAAGGGAAGGTCGGTGAAGTGGGAATGAAATGTTGGGATTGTCCGCATTTCAAAATTCAGTATGAGCCTATAGGAAAAATCAGCACAGGCATTTGGGATTTTGGCAGAGCAAAATGCAGTAAGCATGATTTGGTTGTTGATTTTCCAGATCATAGAAAGCTAAAAAAACTCGAATGCATAGAGGAACAGGTGCAGGAAGGTCGGTGAAGGAATGGATCAGGGATATTTAGCAATGATTATGATTTTTGCAATGGGGATGCTTATCGGATTCGCAATCGGATTGTATGTTGGTCTCGGATCAAGAAAGTGACTTAAACGGCAACTTGCAACATCGTGCAAGTTACAAGCAAGTAACGGAATCGTTGTAAATCAACGGTTTCAGCGAAAACCTTGCACGAAACTTGCAACAAAATCAAGTTGCAATTTCTGCAACAACCACTATGACGGAGTACGGAGTGATGCACATTGATGTGTCCTAAGTGTGACAACATGAAAACATACATAGTTGAAACCAGAGAAGGAGGTGATTACTCAACAGGACGGAGAAGGGAATGCCCAGCCTGTGGGTACAGGTTCACAACATTGGAACTCCCGGCGCAGATCAGGTTTGTAAAGCAGAAAGAAACAACTGACACATGAAGAAACGTTCGGATTAAGGCGTGACAGAGAGCCGCCATCCGAACTTTTTACAGTTTTGATAATGACAATGGAAAGGGACGGTGAAACAATGACATCAAGGGAACTTGTAGTAGCGGCTGATGAGATCAGGCAGAGGATGCACCTGTCACAAGCGGAGTGGTCACGGTCGGCTGGGCTGGATGATGCAGGGGTTGCGGTATGCAGGACGTTTAACAAAGGGAACTGCAAACTGTCCACGATGGTACGGCTTTTGAAACCGTTGGGGTATGAACTGAAGATCGTGAAAGTGGAGGATTTGCCGTGAATACAGTACAGGAACTCAAAACGCCGTTACGGCATGAGTTCATCGGGAAGGAAAAAGACTTTGAGGATTACATCTATGAAAACATGGATGAAATCTGCGAAGGTCTTGGGCTTCCGGGAATCTTTCTGAAGGACAGGCAGAGGATGATTCATTGCGGAAACTTCCAGATCAAGCCTGACATCCTTGTACGGCATACAGATGAAACAATGACGATATTTGAGGTCAAGAAAGCGAATGAAAAATATCCGTCAACGGGAACTTTCAATCAGGTGCAAGCCATCGGGCAACTGCTTCTTTATCGGAACGTTGTTGAGTCGATTATTCATGCTCCTGTGCGGCTGGCATTGATTGACAACAAAATCTACTATCGGACTTTTTGTGCGTTTCTTGGAAATGAACTGCCGATTACGCTGATTGAACTTCAGAATGATCGGATATTTGTTCCATACAACGCTTGGGGGTGATTGGTATTGGTAAACCGGGAGTAAATTGGAACAGAATCAGAGCAGAATACATCAATGGCAAGTCACAGGCAAAACTTGCCAAGAAATACCATGTGTCCAGGAATATGATCGCCCGTCACAGCACGAAAGAAGGATGGACGGCGGCAAGAATCGCCGCAAGGGCAGAAATTCAACAAAAGGTAATCCAGAAAACCGCAGAGGACGTTGCCACCAATGCGGAACTCGCAGAGAAGATAAAACGAAAGGGATTGGAAACGCTGGACAGGCTTTTTGATGAGTTCATTAGTGTGAACGCTACTGAACACAGGGATTATAACGGGAGAAAACTGACGGACATCAAACGGCTTCGTGATCTGACCGCCGCATACAAAGATTTGACGGATGATATTCCGAAAGCGGAGAACAAAGATACGATGGAGAAGCTGGATGCCATGCTTGCGGAGGTGCGAAGCCATGCTGCTCACGCCTAAACAGGCGCAGTATATGCGAGAGAGCAACCACCGCTGGAACTTCAAGGGCGGTGCTACACGCTCCGGCAAGACGTACATGGACTTCCGGTGGATTATTCCCATGCGGATCAGGGAGAGAGCCGGGAAGGACGGTCTGACGGTCATTCTTGGGGTCACAAAGGCAACGATTGAACGGAACGTGCTTTCACCGATGCGTGAAATCTACGGGGATGTGCTGGTCGGGACGATCTCAAGCGATAACACGGTCTGGCTGTTCGGCGAGAAATGCTATGCGCTGGGTGCGGAGAAGGTATCACAGGTCAGCCGCCTGAGAGGTGCTTCGATCAAATACTGCTACGGGGATGAGGTAGCGGATTGGTCACCGGATGTATTCGACCTGCTGAAGAGCCGTCTGGATAAAAGCTACTCCTGCTTTGACGGCACGTTCAATCCGAAAGACCCTCTGCATTGGCTGAAGCAGTTCCTTGATTCGGATGCCGATGTGTTCTACCAGACGTATGCGATTGATGACAATCCGTTCCTTGATCCGTCCTTTGTGAGTGCGCTGAAGAAGGAATACGCCGGGACGGTACTGTATGAGCGGTATATCCTCGGACTCTGGGCGGCATCTGAGGGTGCGCTGTTCACAACTTACCCGGAATACACGCAGGACGAATCTTTCCTGTACAACGGGATCGCACACATCGATGCGGCCTACGGTGGCTCTGACGGCTCTGCGCTGACCTGTGCCAGAAGGGACGGGGACAGGATATACCTGTTCGGACGGCTTCGGAAAGCGCACATTGACACGTTAACGGACTTTTATAGCGCAGAAACACGGAGGCTGCGGTGTGCGCCGATCCTGATGGAGAAGAACGCAGACAAGGGATTTCTCGGAAAGGAACTGCGGAGAAACGGCGATCTGGTGCGCCTGTACGATGAAACGCAGAACAAGTTCATGAAGATCGCCACATATCTGCGGAAGTGGTGGAAGAACATCACGATCCTTGAGGGAACGGACAAGGCGTACATTGAGGAAATCATGGCGTACTCGGAACAGGCAGAGCATGACGATGCGCCTGACTCAGCGGCGTGTATTTGCAGGTACTTTGATCCGAGGGACAATGTGAAATATATCAGCCCGTTCGGAGGTGTGTAGGATGCCAACCGGGGAAGAACTGGAAGAGAGGATCAATGATCAGATGGACAGGGAGCGAGTGAAGGACAAGACTCTCGCACTTGAGATAGAAACGATGAAAAAGGCGGTGGAAAAGGTTGAAAACATATCAGGAATTTGAGAAGTACAAGGAACGTGGGCAGGAATTGGACTTCATCAAGGCGGCGATCAGCGAATACCGTGCCAGCGATGAGTACAAGATTGCCGTCACAGCTGATGAGTACGAAGCGGAACGGAACACAACAATCATGGACTTCATGCGCTGGCTCTACAACGAAGCCGGGATGAAGGTGGTTGACTTCACGGCGGCAAACAACCGGGTGGCAAGCAACTTCCTGCACAGGCTGACCACGCAAAGGGTTGCTTATTCCCTTGGAAACGGCATTTCCTTTGCCAATGCGGAGAAGGTGTACCAGAACGGGCAATGGGTGACCGTGGATTCTACAAAGGAAAAGCTGGGGCAGGATTTTGACACGATTCTTTACACGGCAGGACGGTATGCACGGTTGCACCGGGTGTGTTACCTGTTCTGGAATCTGGATCATTGCGATTACTTCAAAGCCACGGAATTCTGTCCGTTGTTCGATGAGTATGACGGATCGCTCCGGGCTGGCATCCGGTTCTGGTCATTGGATTGGGAGAAACGTCCTGCAACGGTGGTGCTTTACGAAGCGGACGGATATACGAAATACCGCAGCCGGAAGGACACGAAGGGTGTTGCCGATCTGGTGGAGTACGAACCGAAACGGGCGTATAAGCAGAAGATCGCACACAATGACGTTGACCCGGACGAAGTAGTCGGAGAGAGCAACTATATCAGCATTCCGATCATCCCATTCTGGGGAAGCCAGCACAGGCAGAGCGATCTGGTTGGGATGCGGTCGAAGATTGATGCACTTGATCTGATCGTTTCCGGTTTCTGCAACGACTTGCAGGATTGCGCCCAAGTGTATTGGATCATCGGCAACGCAATGGGCATGACGGATGCAGACCTGTCCAAGTTCCGGGACAAACTGAAACTCCATCACATCGCCGTGATGGACACGGACAACAGCGATATTCAAGCGTACCAGCAGGAAATCCCGACAGCGGCGAGAACAGCCCTGATCACATCCCTCCGGGCGCAGTTGTATGAGGATTACGGTGGTCTGGATGTCCACACCGTTGCCGCAGGTGCTACGAACGATCACATTGATGCGGCGTACCAGCCGATGGACGAGGAAGCGGATGATTTTGAGTATCAGGTCATCAAGGCCGTGCGTGGAATCCTCAACATCATCGGCATTGACGATATGCCGATTTTCCAGCGCAACAGGCTTTCCAACCGGATGGAGCAGACCCAGATGGTGATGATGGCGGCGAATTATCTGGACGATGAAACGGTGATCCGCAAACTGCCGTTCATCACGCCGGATGAGGTGGAAGGGATTCTCGCCCGGAAACTGTCAAAGGACACCGAAGCCTTTGAGGTTGAAAGCGAGGAACAGGAAGAAGATCAGCAGGAAGAATCCCCGGAGGAAGAGCCGGAGGTGTAATGAATGGCTGACTACGGTTCAAAGGTAGCAGACAAGGCGATTGAAGATACGGCAAAGAAAATCCGCAAGGTCTATGAACAGGCGGCGAAGGAACTCCGGTCGAAGCTTGTAGCGTTCAATGAGAAGTTCGCCAAGAAACAGGCCGAGATGCGGAAAAAACTTGAAGCGCAGGAGATCACCAAGGAAGCCTATGAAAGCTGGCTGCGTGGGCAGGTGTTCATCGGGCGGCAATGGGCGCAGAAAGCGGATCAGGCATCCCGGATCATGACGGAAGCGAACATGGAAGCGGCGCAGCTGGTCAGGAAGGGAAAGCTGAACGTATTTGCGGAGAATTACAACTATACCGCTTATGAAATGGAAAAGAATCTGGGCGGCATGGTGAATTTTAACCTGTACAATGAAAAATCCGTGGAGAAACTGATCCGAAAAAAGCCGAAAATGCTCCCGGAATGGAAGATTGACGAACCGAAGGATTACAAATGGAATCGGCAGAAGGTGGAGAATTCCATCACACAGGGGATCATCCAAGGCAAGCGGATCGATGAGATCACGGACGATCTGGTATCGAACCTCTGCACCACGAACGAAAACAAGATGAGAACCTTTGCCCGAACATCCATGACCGGGGCGCAGAACGCCGGACGGCAAGCGCAGATGGAGGATGCGGAAGAGGAAGGGATCAAGGTTAAAAAGCGGTGGGTTGCCACGCTGGACAACCGCACCCGTGACCTGCATCAGGAATTGGACGGGCAGGAAGTGGATGTTGGAGAGCCGTTCAAGGTCGATCTGGACGGGGAACACTATGAGATTGATTATCCGGGTGATCCGAATGCGGATGCCTGTATGGTGTACAACTGCCGATGCGCCATGATCGAAGTGTACGAAGGGATTGACCGGAAGACCACAAGACGGGCGTACTATGACGAAGACGATGAGGAATTCAAAGAGGGCAAGCGCAAATCCTACACCGTTGAGGACATGACGTACAAGGAATGGAAAGCGTGGAAGGAGAAAGGCCGCAAATGATCGAGGTGGTCAGCCATAAGGCAAGTGTGGAGAAAGCCACGGAGAAAGCCATGAAACGGGCGGCGAGGATGATCGGCGGCACGGTGGCTGGTCATGCTGTCGATCTATGCCCGGTGGACACGGGATTGCTGCGGAATTCAATCACCTATGCGATTGGAGGGGAAGCACCGGAAAAACGGGTGTACTATGACGATAACAACGAGCAGACGGGCGAATATGACGGAGAAGCGGAAAGGGACGAGGATCATGAGATCACGGTGTACATCGGCACGAACGTGCAGTACGCCCCTTATCAGGAACTCGGCGCACCGAACATCCATCTGAACGCAAACCCTTTCCTGCGCCCGGCGATGGAAAACTACAAGCGTGAAATCGAGCAGATCATCCAGAAGGAACTCGGAAGCCTGAGATAATTACACTTTTGTTAATACGCATTATCAAGTTTTACACTTTTGATAATGCGTGTTTTTTTATGCTTACCTACAATGAAAACAGAGCAAAGCACCGCTCACAAAGAACTCCGTAGTGCAAAGCAACGCACCGAAGCAATGGGAGGTATATTGATGGGTTTCACACGATCTTTTCTGAAAGCCACCGGGCTGTCCGATGAACAGGTATCGGCGGTCATGGAGGAACACACGGCTGTCACGGATGCGCTGAAGAAGCAGCGTGATGACTACAAAGTGGAAGCGGAGAAAGCCGCAGACCTTCAGAAGCAGTTGGAGGGGCTACAGGGCGGCGAGAATTGGCAGGAGAAGTACGAGAAGGAACACAACGCCTTTGAGGACTTCAAGAAGCAGACGGCGAACGAAGCCGAAGCCGCCAAGGTCAAGGCGGCATACCGCAAACTGCTTTCCGGGGAAGGGATCAGCGAAAAGCGGCTGGACACCATCCTCAAGGTGACGGACTTCAGCAAGATGAAGCTGGACAAGGACGGCAACCTTGCGGATGCAGATGAACTCCGCAAAGCCATCAATAGCGAATGGAGCGAGTTCAAGACCACCGTCACCGAGAAGGGTGCGGTAGTCGAAAGACCGCCGCAGACGGGCAAAGCCACGAAAACGAAGGAAGAAATCTTCGCCATCAAGGACACCGCACAGCGGCAAAAGGCGATTGCCGAAAACCATGAATTGTTCGGATTCTGATCCGAACAGGAAGGAGAAACAAAATGTCTGATCCTGTCAATGTGACGAATGCGGCTGAAACCAATCTGATTGGCAAAAGCCAGATGAGCAAAGTCCGTGAAGTGGATTTCGTTGCTCAGTTTTCCCATGAGTCCCTTGCCAAACTGATCGAGGTTCTGGGCGTGACCCGGAAGATTCCGATGCAGGAAGGGACAACGATGTATATGTACACCACAAGCGGCACTCTCCAGAGCGGTGCTGTGCCGGAGGGCGAGATCATCCCCCTGTCCCGGTATCAGAGGAATAAGGTTGCGGTCGGCGAGATCACGCTGAACAAGTGGCGCAAGGCTACCTCTGCCGAAGCGATCATGAAGTCCGGCTATGATGAAGCCGTCCGTGCGACCGATGCCGCCCTGCTGAAGGACGTTGAAAAGAGTGTTCGCACCAGCTTCTTCTCCCTGCTGAACGGAACGATCACATCCTCCACCAGCGTTTCCGGCGTGGGACTCCAGAAAGCCCTTGCCGCCGCTTGGGCGCAGTTGCAGGTGCTGTTTGAGGATGATACGGCTTCCGCTGTGTACTTCCTCAATCCGCTGGACATCGGGGATTACCTCGGTTCTGCCAGCGTGACGATCCAGACCGCTTTCGGTATGGATTACATTGAGAACTTCCTCGGTCTGGGTACGGTAATCCTGTCCAGCCGGATCACTCAGGGAACGTTCGTTGCCACCGCCAAAGAGAACATCATCATGTACTACCTGACCATGAACGGCGATATTGCCGGGAAGTTCGGCCTGTCCGTGGATGACCTCGGCGTGATCGGTGCGAAGTTCGACATTCCCACCAATGACCGGGCGCAGCTGGAATCTCTGCTCATGTCCGGCATTCAGTTCTTTGTGGAGTACGCAGCTGGCGTGGTCAAGGGAACTATTTCGGACTCGGAATGACTGACCCGACTCTTACCCCGAAGAGTTCGGGAACATATTGGGGGACAAGCGTGGCTGACATTCAGACCAGCTTGAGTGCCTCTGGGGGAAAGATCACAGGAACTCTGAAATACTATGACGATGCTACCAAGGCTCTGGTACAGGATTGGGGCGAAGGTTACTTCATCGCCGTTGGCTTCAGCAATTATTCCAGCGGTCTGACCTATGCGAACTGCGAAGTCGGCATTGTGCCTACACAGGGTGCTGGCTTGGTGCATCTGGACAGCGATCAGGATGCGGTGTTCAAGGTCACCAGCCCGGATCAGAAGATCATCGCCATCCAGACCGATGCCAACGGACACAAGAGGGCAACCTATTGGAGTCTGAAGGACATCACCTATGCGCCTAAAGCGTAAGGAGGGCTGAAATGAGCGTTATTGTTGGCAACGGCAAGGCCGAGCAGAAGAAGAACGAACAGCCCAAGAAACCTGCCGAAAAGAAAAAGGCAGAGAAGGAATAAAAAGGGGGGAGATCAATGCTTCAGCAGGTTTGTGAGCATATTCACAACTATTTCATCCAGAACCGCTATGAGGGGAAGTATGAGATTGCTGGCGGCATGATCTCCCTTCCGCTTCTGGACGGACAGCGGTTTCTGATCCAAGGGTCTGCGCTGAATGACGGAATGTACACATACCACGATGCCGGGATCAAGAATGACGATGACTCCGTGGCGGTGGGACTCCGAGCCGAAACGTTCACCGGAACGATATGCGCTCTGGCTGTTCCTCCTGCGGTCATTGCGCTGGCAGGAGAGATCAAAACGTGGGTGGATACGAACGGGGAAATCATCAACAGCCCGTACACCAATGAATCCGTGCTGGGCGTGTATTCCTACACCAAGGCAAGCGGAGGAACGGGGGCTGGCGGCTCTGTATCGTGGATGGATGTGTACGCCACGCAGCTGAACAGATGGAGGAAGGTGGCTTTCCTGTGAGTCTGCTGACACAGATGATGGAAGAATGCCGCATCCTCAATCACGTTCGTGCGGATGATGATTTCGGCGGTTATACAGACACATGGACGGAGGGCGCAACGTTCAATGCGGCAATCGCAAAGAACGCAAGCCCGGAGCAGCAGATCGCCGAAAAGGAAGGAATCACGGAAGCCTTTACCGTTGTGGTTCAGCAGGATTTTACGCTGGATTATCACGATGTGTTCAAACGGGTGAGAGATAACGCAATCTTCCGGGTGACCAGCAGGACAACGGATTCGACCGCACATCCGGCGAGTACCGTGAAGATCGCCAAGGTCACCGCAGAAAGGTGGGTTCTCCCTTCATGAGAGCAACAGCCAAGGCGTTGAAGGATTTTGTGAAAAGTTTCTCCCTTCCTGCGTACCCCGTTGATTCCGTCCCGAAGGATGTCACCGTTCCCTACTTGACCTATCCGCTTGCAGAACCTGAGTGGGATCAGAAAACCTCCTTTTACATCCAAGGATGGTACAGAACCACAAGCAATACTGCTTTAGTAAGCAAAGCGGATGAGATCATTTCAGCAATCGGAACGGGGATCAGGATTGATACAGGGGTCGGGTATTTATCCATATACCCGGAAACGCCCCTTGTGCAGATGCTCACAAACGGCGATTACCGCTCGTTTTACATCAATCTGAGCATCAATGCATACCAGATGCCGGGAGCGTTCCCGGCACAGCAAAACAGCGGTCAAAACGCCGGAAACAGCGGTCAGGATACAGGCAGTAATGAGAACGCTGATGACGGTGAAGAGAACGCTGAAAATGACAACACAAACGCCGGGTGATTGCCCGGAGGAAGGAGTTAACCTATGAGCGCACCCGGATACACCACTCCGCTTCGTGCTGATACTTTCAAGAATCTCCAGCTGAACGCCGGAATCCTGCTGAAGAACTGCACATACAGTTCGATCTCCACCACAGCCGCTCTGAAGAGTGCGATTGATCTGGCGGTACAGGGAAGTACAAGCGCATTCGGAACGATTGTCGGCGCAACCCGTGGCGGCGGTTCTTTCACGGTTTCCCGTGAACTGCGCCAGCCGGAAGTGGACGGACGGCGTTACGGTTTCAAAGGCGATACCTTTGTGGATTCCATCGATGCCCAGCTGTCCACCACGCTGGTTGAGATCACCCCGGAAAACCTGCTGATGGCATTCGGAACGGCTACATCTTCCACCAGCGGAAACATTGAGGTGCTGAAGGTCGGCACGGCGATTGACACCAACGATTACCTGACGAATATCTGCTGGATCGGGGATATTGCGGACGGACGGTATGTACTGATCTGTCTGAAGAACGCTCTGAATGAAGCGGACATCAGCCTGACATGGACGGACAAGGGCGAAGGTACGCTGCCTGTGGAGTTCCACGCAAAACAGGCGAGTGTGAGCGATTACGACACCGCCCCGTTTGAAATCGTCTATTTCACCCCGGCAACCTAAACGAGCCTTTTAGGGGCAAGGGACTTTCTGCCCCTTGCCCCTTGCTTTTTAAGGAGGAAAAAGCATGGCGAAACTTCTGGAAAAGAACGGTGCTGAACTGATGGCATCGCTTGTGAATATCGCAACGCCGCTCAAACGGTTCATGGATGATGAAGAGTTTGAACAGGCGTGGAAAAAAGCAACGAAAAAGGGTCTGGAAACCAAGGCAACGGACATTCTGAAAATCTATACCGAACTTGCGCCGTTGCTGTTCGGTGACAAGCATCTGAAGGACACGATGGCGATTGTCGCCGAGATCGAAGGAACAACCGTTGCGAAGATGCTGAAGATGAACGGCACGGACATGATCGGGGACGTTCTGAAAGCATGGAAAGAGCAGCTACAACCTTTTTTTATGCGGCTCGGTCTTTCAGTTGGCGTGAAACTGTAATCTCAATGGTGGAACAGCCGCTGTTGGGCTGGGCTGGACGATTCGCATACCTCAATGCAAAGCTGGAGAGGGCAAACATCGAACTGTATGCGATGGATTTGATTTACCTGATCGCAAAGCGAAATTACAACGGACTAAGACAGCCGTCTGACCTGTATTTCCAGCGGAAGAAAGTGGACAGACGGACAGGGAAACAGATCATTGAGGATTTGATGAAAAATCTCGGAGGTGAGTAAATGGAACTGTTTTCGCTTCTGGCGAAACTCACCCTTGATGCCAAAGATTTCGATAAGAAAATAAACGAAGCCGAACAATCTGCACGAAAACTGAAGATTGACGAACCTGTGTTGGGATTGGACGATTCGGATTTTGTCACGAAGATGTCCAGCGCACAGGATGAATCTGTTGACGATATGACCGGGGACAACGCTCCGAAACTTGGGCTGGATGATACGGATTTTGACACGAAAATGACCGATGCCCAAGGGCAAGACGTTGACGATATGACAGGGGAGAATGCCCCGGAACTCGGTCTGGACGATACTGAATTCGATACCAACATGACCAACGCACAGGCCGAGGATGTCGCAGACATGACGGGCGATAACGCCCCGAAACTTGGTCTGGATTCGGAAGAATTCAAGACGGGCGTATCAGAAGCGCAAGATTCTGCCACAACCCTCGGCGGTTCGATGACGGAAACCTTTGAAAGTGTCAAAAAAGCGTTGATTGCGACCGGGATCGTTGCGGCAATCACAAGTATCACGAACCTGATCACCAGCGCAATCAACAAGACCACCGAACTCGCCGATACGATTGACAAACAAAGCACCACGCTTGGCATCTCCAAGCAGAAGTATCAGGAATGGGATCATGCCCTAAAGCAGAGCGGCGGCTCTGTGAGCGAACTGAGCCGGGGCGCAATCAAGTTCCGCAATATCCTTGCCGACACAAATACGGCTCTGGCTGACAGCAACAACGAGTTTGCGCTTGCGAACCTTTCCACAGGGGAACAGGTTGACAAACTGAAGGAACTCGGCGTTCTTACGGAAGATCAGGCTGATGCGTTCAAAAAACTTGGCATCAGCATGATTGACACGAACGGACGGGTCAAGACTTCCGAAGCGTTGATGGAAGAAGCGTTGCTGGCGGTTTCCGAACTTTCCGGGGAGGAACAGCTTTCCGTCATCAATGAACTGTTCGGAAAGAACGTCACAGGCATCGCAAACCTTGTCGCAGGTGGCAAGGAACAGGTAAAGGAACTGCTTGGCGAAGCGCAGGAACTCGGTCTGGTGATGTCTGATGAGGAAATCGCCAACGCCGTTGCATACGGGGATGCGGTCGCAAATCTGAACTCAGAACTTGAAGCGATTCAAACCGCTTTTGTGCAGGACATTCTCCCGGTTTTGAAGGATGCCGCTGAAGCCGTGACAAAAATCCTTGCGGCGTTCAATCCAAGAAACAGGGATACGAAACTTGACGATGCTTTTGAATCGATCAACAAGAAAGCCATTGCATCCAAGACGAAGATTGAGGAAACTTCCACAGCCGCACAGGCGATGATCGATAAACTCGCCGGGATGGGCGATTATTGGACTCTGGATACGAACGGCAAGAAGACATGGGATGCACTTGCAAAGGAGTTCAAAGATAATTATCCGCAGTTTGCAGATTACATTGACGATACGAACAAAAAGCTGACAGATAATACCAACACAATCAAAGCAAACATAAGGGAATGGGAAGCCCGTGAAAAGGCAATGATTCTTGATACTGCGATGGAACAGAAACGTCAGGCAGTAGCAGAAAAACTGAACAAGGCATATGAAAAGAACGCTGAAGCGGAAAGCAAAGAAGCGGAAGCAACGGCAAAACGGGAAACCGCCATGCAAGGGCTGAATGACCTTCTGGACAAGACGGATAAAAAGTACGAAAAGATGCAGAGTCAGTTCCAGAAGAAATTCGGCACGAACGATGTAACGCTGGAGAACTTTGCTGAAGCGGCAAAATGGTTGTATGAAAACTATAAACCGTTCCTCCAAGAACAGGGGATTTCTTCAACGGTCAGCGATTGGGAAACCCTGTCCGCACAGGCAACCACGCTGCGTGAAGAAGCAAGTGGCATGATGGAGGATGCTGAGAAAGCGGAAGCCAGCCTGACCGAGCAGGAAGAATTCCTTGAGAAAGCCCTGTTCAAGACGGAAGAGAACGCTAAAAAGGCGAAATCAGCCATCGAATTGGTTGCTGATGCGCTGAAGAATATGCCTACCTCCATGCCGATCAGTTTCCCTTGGTGGAACGGCGCATCACGGGCGATAGGGGATGCATACATCCCATATGACAATTTTCCTGCATTGCTCCATCGTGGAGAGCGCATTGTCACGGCAACGGAAGCACGGCAGGAACGTCAGGGATACGATTTCACCGGGCTGGAGGATCGGATTGAAGCGGCGATCCGCAACGGCATGGCAAACGCAAGGGTCAACGCATATCTGAACGGCAAGGACATCACGGACGAGGTGAACCGGAATAATATCCAAGCCGTCCGGGGAAGGAGGTTTGCCACATGATCAGCAGATACCGGGTTTCGCTCGGCGGCGTACAGATGGATTCGCTTGACAGCAATCTCCGCATCCTTGACGTTGGCTATTCTGCGCCGGATGAACACATCACCGCCAGCCGGGTGGCAAACCTTGACGGGTTTTCCTACAACAACAAATACACAGAGAAACAGGCCGTCACGATCACGTTTGAACTGCACATTTATAGCATTGCGGATCGGAACGAAGCCTGTCAGAAAGTGAACGCATGGGCGGCGGCTGGCGGCAATCTGACCGTCAATGAAAGGGACGGGCAGTTCCTCTACAACGTGCGGTGCGAACAGTATGCGACCATTGCCAGCGCACGGAACTGGACAGACCCGTTGACGATTACATTCTCAACCACATCGATCCCGTATTGGATTTCCTCCACCGCAAAAACGCTCACGCTGACCGGGACAGCGGAAGCAGGAACGCTGGTGATGGACGGGAACATCGGGAATGCGCTTGTTTCCGCAACGATCACGGCATCCTCCAATACGGTGACATCGTTGCAGGTTACTGCCGGAAGCACCAGCATCACGCTTTCCGGCCTGAGCCTTGCCGCCACGAAATCCCTTGTCATTGACTATATCAACGGACGATACCTGCGAATCAGGCAGGACGGTGTGGATGCCATGAGCAAAATGACAGCCGGATCATCCGATGTGCTTTGCATTCCGTGCAACGCAACGTCCTATCTGGAAGTCATTGCGGATAATGCGGTGACAACCGTCTTTACAGTAAGGGGGCGGTGGCTGTGACAAAACTCCCTCGCCTGTTTGTCAACGGAGCGTTCAGCAGGAACGTGAATCCGGTTTCCGTGAGCATTACGGAGAATATCATTCCGCTTTCGACCGCCAGCATGATCCTGCCGAAGGGCGAAGAACTCCCGGCGAGAAGCTGGGTGGAACTGTTCACGCCCTACGGGTCTGCCGGAATGTACCGGGTGCGTTCCCCGAAGGATGCCTATGGGCAGGAAACATCCACGGCTGAACTTGAACACATGATCGCAGAGGTCGGCGATTCCCTTGTCCGGGATGAGATCAGCGAAATGATGTCTGCATCCACGGCGGTCAGCACCGTATTCGGGTATTACAACGGAAGCCTGTGGCGGCTTGGATCGTACAGCGCAATCGGAAACGGTCAGGTTGCCGTTGAAGCGAAGTATGATTCTGTACTGAACGTTCTGCTTTCCATTCTGGAACAGAAACCGGAGTGCATGATGACCTTCGATTTCTCCACAACGCCTTGGACGGTGAACATTGTCAGCCGTGGCACAAGCGTTGTCGCAGAGGGACGGCTTTCAAGAAACGTATCCTCCGCAACCGTTACCTATGACGATTCCGACCTGACAACACGGGTATGGTATCAGGTGTTCAGCGAAGATTCATCCGGGAATCCGACAAGTTCATGGACATACACAGATGCGGACACCATCGGCACATACGGGGTCATTGAGGGCAAGGTGAATACCTCCCGTGATATGACATCCGGGGAGATTTCCGCAACGGTCAATGCATTTGTCAAAGCACATAAGAATCCGAAGGTTTCCGTGAGCATCCAAGCAACGGAACTCTACAATATTACCGGGAGCAGGATCGACAAGTTTGTGATCGGCGATCTGATGCGCCTTGCGCTGCCGGATTACAACACAACAGTTGAACTGAACATCACTTCCATTTCATGGAACAACGTATATGACGATCCTGTGATGACGATCCACCTCGGCGATGAGGATGAAACAATCGTCACTTTCCTGCACAATCTGGATGCAACCGGGTCTGGCTCTGGCGTGTCCTCCGGGCGTGGCGGCGGCAAAGCAGCCGGGAAGTCAGATGAAGCGTGGAAAGAATACCGCTCCATGTGGTCTGTTACGGACGAACTGATCCAAGGCGTTGCCCAGCACGTTGACAAGAACAACAGCATTCTTGAACAGGCCGGAATGCAGTTGGACTCCCAAGGCATATTGTTCTACGCCGATGATAACGTGAACAATGTTGCATCCAAACTGAATGTGACCGCATCCGCTATCCGGTCTGAGGTAGCCGCCGCAGAATCAAACATCCATACCGAGATTGCCCAGACGGCATCCAACATCCGGTTGGAGGTCAGCAAAAAAAGTGCTGTTTATGAGCAATGGGAAGAACCGACACAATCAGTAAACGCACAAAAGGGAGATATCTGGATAAAGTCAAACGGCATCCGCAACTATGCAAAAGCCGGGGAATACACATGGGACACTCTTGGCGGCTATGCGTGGGCAGATTTCTACGGGTCTGAAATCTATGTGCTGGATGAAGAAGGAAATTGGGTGCTTGCAGGAGGTGACCAGCTTCAGAACATTACACGCACGGTAATGGAAGCAACTGAAGACCGCATCAATCTGATCGTGGACGGCATGAGCGGCGATTATTCTGAGTTTATTGTTGAACTTGGAAGAATCCACAGCCGTGTGACAAGCGTTGAGGAAGGTCTTTCCTCCACGATCGAACAGACCGCCAGCATGATCCGTTCTGCCGTGTGGACGGCGAACTCAGAGATGTATTCTGAAATCCTTCAGACCCAGAGCATGATCCGGTCTGAGGTTGCGAACACGGAAAGCAATCTTCGCACCACGATCACGCAGACCGCCAGCGGCATCTGGACGGCTGTCGGGCAGAAATCCACCGTATACGTCCAATGGGCTGATCCTTCCACATCGCATACGATTTATGAGGGCGATATCTGGATCAAGACGAATAAGATGCGGACGTATACCGAAATGGGTGCAAAAACATGGAACGCCCTGTCCGGGTATACGTGGTCTGATTTCTACGGATCGAAGCACTACATCTGGACGGACGGCGCATGGCGGTTGATGGCAAGTGAACAGCTGGAGAATATCAACCATGCATTCACCGAGGAAACGGAAGACCGCATCCGCAAAGTTGTGGAAGACATGAACGGGAACTATTCAGAGTTCCTGCAAGAGAAAGACCAGATCAGAAGCACGGTGCGGAATCTGTCGGAGGATTTGGGATCAACCATTTCGCAGACAGCAAGCGAAATCCGCAGCGATGTGTATGCGGCGAAATCCTCGCTTTATTCGACTATCCAGCAGACGGCTTCCAGCATCAGGATGGAGGTTGCCAGCACAAAGAGCAGTTTGTCTTCTTCCATCACGCAGACAGCCACGCAGATCAGAAGCGAGGTCAATGCGGCGAAATCCACGATCTATTCCACGATCACGCAGACCGCATCCAGCATCAGGTCTGAGGTTGCCAGCGTTGAAAGCGATATCATGACATCGATCACGCAGACCGCCAGCGGAATTTACACAGAGGTCGGCAAAAAGGCAACCATCTACACGCAATGGACTAACCCGGCTGTGAGCCACACAATCCACACAGGCGATATGTGGATCAAAGCCAATAATCTCCGCACATGGTACGACCTTGGCACACAAACATGGAGTGCCATGTCAGGATACACTTGGTCTGATTTCTATGGTTCTGTCCATTACATTTGGGAAAACGGCGCATGGAAGCAAATCTCCAACGAACAGCTGGAGAACATCAACCATGAATTCACGGAGGAAACGGACGAACGTTTCCGGCGAGTTCTGGAGGACATGGCTGGCAACTACTCAGAGTTCCTGCAAGAAAAGGATGAGATTCGCAGTACCGTCAGGAACATGACCGATGACCTTGGTTCAACCATTGACCAGACGGCTTCCAGCATCCGCAGCGATGTGTATGCGGCAAATTCCACGATTTATTCCACGATCCAGCAGACGGCATCAAGCATCCGTATGGAGGTCGCAAACGTAAACAGCGATTTATCATCCTCAATTACGCAGACGGCTACAAGCATCCGAAGCGAAGTAAACGCCGCAAAGAGTTCGATCTATTCCTCAATTACGCAGACGGCTTCCAATATACGGCTGGAAGTGGCAAGCGCAAAGAGCGATTTGTCCTCGTCCATTGAGCAGACGGCTACAAGCATCCGGGCAGACGTCAATGCGGCAAACAGCACGATATATTCCTCCATTGAGCAGACAGCTTCCGGAATCCGGCAAGAGGTTGCGAATACAACCTCAAGTATCCGGGCATCCATCACTACTCAGGCGAACAGGATCAGCCTTGTTGTTGAGGGGACAGGATCGAACGCAAAAATCAAACCTGCCAGCATTGTTTCGTCTATCAACGATTCCGGCAGTACGGTCAAAATCAGCGCAATGCACGTTAACCTTGACGGTTATGTTACCGCCACAGGCTTTTCAACCGTACTTGCAAATCTATCGTCAGCACATATCAACAAATTGTATGTTGATACGAACATCTACGGCCCGAACGGAAACAGCATATATACGCTTGGGTTGATGGGGGTTACGCTTTCATCCTCCGGGAATACGTACACGCTAAAGCAACAAACGCTGGACGGTACAGAAACAACGATAGGAACTTTTAGCCGAGCCATTTCCTCATGGACATGGGGCGGAGGGGATGGCAAGATCAATGTTCAAGCCCTACCACAGAGCCAGACAAAGAGCGTTAACCTGTCGATCAGCGGCCCGACATCCGTCACAAGCAACGGATCGAAGACATATACCGTGATGTATGAAAACTCTGACGGGGACGAGTTTTCAACAGGTGCAACGCTGAGCGTAAACGTTGGCGTAACAGCAGCAGCACCGGATTGTCTGCCAATCGCTTCCGACATTACAAGTGCTGTGTATGTTCGTTCAAAGGTGTCCGGTGGAACGTTTGGAAATTATAAAACTTTGGGAATGTCAAGCGGAACATACACTCCGCAAGGGTCAGGCAATCATGAGTGCATCGTTGTAAAAGACGGCGAAACTGTTGTCGGACGGTATGACATTCAGACAACGTGCAACAACCATGAGAAAACAGGCTGGAACGATTGCAGAGCGCAGTTTTTGGCATCTACAACAACATTGTGGTCAATAAAAAAGAGGACGATGACCATCGATGATGTTGGAAGAGAATTCTATATCCGGGATTCGTCCTACACGGCATACACATACGATCCCGGTGAGAAGTAATAAAAGGAGGAAAGGATCATGAACTACGCAGAGGAAATCCAGAATGTAATCAACACATTGCAGACGCTGGAGATCAAAAGCAACTATGACACAATGGATCGGTTGTTGGGATGTATGCAGCTGCTTGCAAAGATCAGGGACGGATTGCAGGAGGTGGACAATGGAAACGCTGACTCTGAATGACGGAACGGTTGTGCATGATGCGGTGACAATTGGTGCGCTTCCCGGTCTGTGGGTACACATTACGAAAGGGTACACGCTCCCCGAAGCGTACACGCTGTTCTCAAACCCTGAGATCACCGCCGTGATCACATCGGACAAAAGCGATCCGAGGAAACCGGATGAAGGAACAGTATATGAAGGATACACCGATCTGTATATGCTGAAGCGTGAGGATGACGGAACGATTGTGATCGGACTTCATAAGGGGGGATGACAATGCTTGACATCATCGTCACCCACTACAAAGAACCGTGGGAGATCGGGAAACCGCTGTTTGACATCCTCGCCCTCCAGCGTGGGGTCAACTTCAAAGACTTCCGGGTGATCCTTGTGAATGACGGCAAGGAGCATCATCTGCCGGATGAACTGTTCACGGACTATCCATACAAGGTGGAACAGATCGACATTCCGCACGGCGGCGTGTCTGCGGCACGGAACGCCGGGATGGACTACTCCAATGCGGAATGGATCAATTTCTGCGATTTTGATGATACCTATGCTTCAGTATATTCAATCAGGGATGTGTTGAGCGTTCTTCCATCAAACGACTTTGACTTATTGTGGGTACAGTTGATCAAGGAGGATTTCCACATCGAGCATGATGATCTGAGGTTTGCCCCGGAGAGAACAAACTTTGTGTTCATCCACGGGAAGTATTACAGACGTTCGTGGCTGGTCTGGCACGGCATTCGGTTCGATGAGGATATGCCGTTCCAAGAGGATTCTCTGTTCAACGCCTACATTGTTGCTTTACTGGATTACAAACGGGTCGGACGGATCAGGACAATCTTCCCCAACTATGTCTGGTGCAGACGGACGGAGAGCGTGACCACATCAGACGGACACCGTGACCCGGCAGCGTACTACCACTTCCTGCGGAATTGGAAACTTTGCGACTTCTATCATCAGCACATGACGGAGGACAGGCTGAGCGATCTGGTGGTACGTTCCTGCTTCGATGCGTACTACATGACCCACGGTGTTCATGTGACGGACGAAATGCTGGAGCGGATCAGGAAGGAATTCCGGGAGTACATCGAAATCTTCGGCAAATACTACCGAAAGCCTGATGATGACACTCTGCGGCAGATTGCGGACATCAGCTGGGGAGAACTTGAAGAAGCGGATGAAGTCCCGAAAGTCGGATATGAAACTGTTACAAAATGGGTAAATAAAATAATGATTGGAGAGTGAAAAAAATGGCAACCTACACAACAAATCTGAATCTGGAAAAACCTGCAACGTCTGAAAACTTCAACCTGTCGAAGATCAACTCGAACTGGGACAAGATCGATGCCGGGTACGGAGAGAACAAAAGTCTGATCGGAAGTTTGAAGACGTTTGCATTGTCTTCTATGAGTGCGGGAGCTGGAAGCTCCGTCAAGATTCGCTTCCCTGCTAACACGGTGTATCTTATCTACACGTTCTATGGAGCGAATGCAAGGGTTTCTTCGATTTATTTCGTTGTTGGGAATTCAACATCGATTGCACCCATGTGCAAGGAAGTCGTGACAGGTGCCGACATCAGCGCAGTTGCTTCAGCTGACGGGTGCGTTACCTTTTCAAATGCGAACTCATCCTACGATGCCGTTGTTCGTGTTCTTCGCCTGATCGGATCAGGTGAGCCGTCTGTGGTTGCGTAAGGGGTGATCTGGCATGATGAACCAGCAATTTTATCAGGTGTTGCGGGTTTTTTTCAAAAACGAAACCGCCGCCCGGAGCGTTGAATTCTTCGATGAATACAACGATGCTGAAATCCGCTACTATTCAATCATCGCCACGGACATCGCAAATCCTCAGATCGAGTACCACTCTGCGTACATCATCGATGCCTACGGGCGTGTGATGGAGTACAAAGTATTCGACAGGCGTGACTTCTCCGAACCAGAACCCGAACCGACACCCGAACCAACGCCAGAGCCTGATGATGAGGAAATGCCATGAAACGGGTTGTGATTGCCGCTTTGCTGGTGATTCTTCTGTTCCTGTTTGCCGGATGCGAACATCGGCAGGAAACGCAGGAACAGAGGATCACCAGCGCAAAAGTCAGGTATTTCGATGGAAGCATGGATACGCTGCTTCTGAAATCCTACACAATCGGACGAACAATGGTGTTTTTGCATACTGAGGATGGAAGAACCGTTGTGATTGGCCCGAACAATGTCATTGTTATAGAAGAAACCGAAAGCCAATATGAATGCCAAGAAGGTGGTGAATGAATGAACAGCGCAAGTCAGGTTTCCGGGCTGGTAGGGGCGTGGATTGCATCAGGGCTGTTAAAGCCTGAGATCATTGTCAAGTTCGCTGAAGCCTGTATGGATTGGCCTTACGTCTGGGGAGCAGTAGGTGCAGAATGTACTCCTGACAAACGCCGCTACTATATGGGCAGATCGTCCATCGGGGAAAAGGACAAGGCGAACATTCAGAAAGCCTGTCCTGTGCTGAATGGATCGCAGACGGCGTGTAACGGGTGCAAGTGGTTTCCGCATAATCAGAGAGTGCTGATCAACGATTGCCAAGGGTTTGTGAAGAACGCCTTTTCCCGGATCGGCATAACTCTCCGTGGCGGCGGCTGCACATCCATGTGGAATGACAATTCCAATTGGACACAGAAAGGCAAGCTGGCTGATATGCCACGGGACAAAGTGTGCCTTGTGTTCATTAACGAGGGCGAAAAGATGTCCCATGTGGGCATTTACTGCGGCAACGGGCGTGTGATCCATTGCTCCCACTACGTCCGGGAAGGTGCGTGTCCTGACAAGGCATGGGGCTGGTCGCACTATGCTATTCCGGCGGGATTGTACGGAGATGCACCGATTGAGATGCCGACACTCCGCAAAGGCAGTTCCGGGGAATACGTCACGCTGCTCCAGACAAAACTGATTCAGCGTGGGTATGACCTAAATCCGTATGGTGCTGATGGCAAGTACGGCAATAAAACCGTGGAAGCGGTCAAGGCTTTCCAGAGGGACAACGGGCTTGCGGTCGATGGCATCTGCGGAAAAAATACGTGGAACTGCATCCTGTCAGGAGGAACAACCCTTTACACCGTCACGATTCAGCACGTTAGTCTGGGCGTGGCGAATAACATAATTACCCAATACGGTGGGACTATGAAGAAGGAAGGTGATTGAGATGTCAGATGCCGTGATTGTTGCCGTGGTGACCGGAGCGTGTGCGGTGATCTCGCAGTTTGTGGTCAGCCACTTCAACAATCAAAAGCTGTTTGATGAACTCAAACGGCAATCGGAGATCACGGATACCAAGCTGGAGGGGAAACTGGAAACATTGAGTCAAGTTACGGACACCAAGATAACAGAACTGACAAGGGAAGTCAGAGCGCACAATGACTTTGCCAAGCGAATGCCTGTTCTGGAAGAAAAGGTCACTCAGCTTGAACATAGAGTAAGTTGAAAGGAGAGATGCTCATGAAAATTCCGAACAAGGTTTATGACGTACTCAAATGGTTAGTTGTTATTGTGATTCCGGCTCTGACCACGGCGTATGTTGGACTATCAGCGGTATGGGGATGGGGATATGCAGAGCCTATTGCGAAAACCTCTGCGATTGTCTGTACCCTGTTAGGTGCTATATTAGGCATCAGCACGATCAACTATAACAAACAGCAACCGCCTGAGGAATAACGCTCACCATTGGCTCTGCGGATCAGTTTCTTCATGACACACACTCCTTTCCTGTCCACTCTCCGCAGAGCCATTTTCTTTCTTGGAAGATTTCAGCAATATTTTCCACGTTTCTGCGATTTTTCTGCAAAAAGACGGAAAATAATGCAGGATTTTGACATTATTGCTGTTGAGGAGGAACAGTATGGAATGTAAGAACTGCGAAGGGAAGGAACAGGCTTGTGTGCCGTTCTTCCTGCATGAGAATGCTATGATGCACTATAACAGAGCGAATCATCGGATGCTGGTTGCTCTGATTGTTTCCGTTACGATTATCATGATCGGCATGGTCACACTCGGTTGGATGTTCCTTTCTTCATACAACTCAAGGGAAAAAGGATGGCAGGAGATCGTCCAGCAGAGGATCACGGAGGTGGAAAATGCCAAAGAAACAGCCACTCCCGGAGTATGAAACAGATCAGATCACGGAACTGATCCGACAGCACATTCATGATATACTTGTAAGGAAGATGCTTCTTCTGCGATTGGTCGATGGTTACACATTCAACAAAATTGGCAAGATTATAGCGGAAGAAGAAGGGATTGTCATGGAGGACAAGACGATTAGAACAAAGATTCACAAGGGTGAAGAAATCCTGTTCAAACACATTCCCGGATAATTTCCGGGAACTTTTTTTATTTTTTCTGTTGACATTATGGACATAATGCGTATAATGTAGGTGTAGGCAATAACTATCGACCGATAAGGAGGGCTAATCGGAATGTCAGACCGCATCAGGATTTTCGTTGACGGGAAAGAAGTCAGCGAAGAATACGAAGACCCAACAGCAGTGGCGATTGAGTGCTGGTATGATCGGCACTATCGTCATTGGGTAATCTATCCGGTGGATGCCGAAGGAAACCAGCTGGAAGAAGCAACCTACGGATTCGGCAAGAAGGAAGCCGAGCAGATCAAGGCCGAGATGGAAGAACGGCTGATCGGACAGCAGATTTTCAATGCGTATGTGCAGTATAAGAAGGAGGTAAGGTGATATGAAGATTTGGGTGGTATATCTTGACGGAGAGCCGGAGTACGGCAACACAGATTGGTACGATGTCCATGACAGGTACGTTGATCTGGTCAATGGATTCGGTGAGGATCGGGTCGAAATGAGAATGGAGGTGCGGTAAGATGATCAGCGATTGGTTTGGAGAAACAGGTAAGGTGCTTGGAACGGTCACAACGGGTGGAAACGTCTATGCCGTTATCTGGCACGAGGGTGATCGAATTTCGATCCCTATGCTGTGTACAATGATTGCGACATACACAAGAAACCGTGATGAAGCGTTGGCGATCTGCCGCAGGAATCTGAGGAACTTCGTTGAACGCTGACATCGGCAGACGATGCCCGGAACTCCCGGACATCGTAGCCGATGCCAGAGCATCGGAGAAAAGGAGATTGAGGGCTATGAAGTTTATTGTTACAGGAGCAGGAGTAGACAAGGGCAAGACCTACGATGTCGAGGTTCTCGCCAAGAAGTTCAACGGAGTCTGGACAAAGTACCGCACTTCCGTTGCATTTGTCTGCTATGAGGACATCCGCATCCTTGACATGAGCGATGAGGAAAAGGCAATGCCGATCTACATGAAGCCGGGTTATCCGGGAAAGGAGGACTGACCATGAAGGGCAGTTTTCAGTATGAGTGGTGGACGGTGCAGATGACCGTTGAAGGTCATGGCGTGATGACAGCCGAGTACAAAGGCAAGAGCCGGGATCACGTTGTCAGGCAGATTGAGAAGGAGATTGCGTTCACCAACAGCGAGAAGAATCTTTCCGCTGGCTGGCGCAGACAGAGCAGAATCCTTGATGTGTTCTGGAACACACTCACCCTTGACAGGATAGGTCATCAACGAGAATTTTGATGCTGACAGACGATGCCCGTATATCGGACATCGTAGCCAGCACCAAGCTGGAGAAAGGATTGAGGGCTATGTCAATCAAAGAGAAGATCAGGATTCACATCCAGATCGAACGGGAGAACCGCAGGAAACTGAAGGAATGGAAGGAAAGGAGGAAGACGGCTTGAAGCGGAAAATGAAGTTTGAGATTGGGAAGTCATACTATCCACAAGATAGGGGCTATGATCCTGTCGAGGTCATCAAACGCACAGACAAAAGCATCCGTGTTAAGCGTTGGTATGATGGATCAATATGGTGGATGCGGATCAGGAATGACAGTAAAGGGAACGAAATGTGCATTGATTCCACAGCGCCGAAAAAATGGCGTTTCGTATTCACATACTGTGCAGATGATCCTGTGGAATAATTACAACACGCCGAGCCGGGGCGGCTATTCCCCGGCAGGAGGTTTTTATGAAGCGGATAATGAATGATGTTGCGCTGACAACTGTGCTTGGCTTGATTCCCGGATTCACCCGGATCGTGATTGAGGATCGCCGGGAGTGTAACCGCTACATGGACAATGCGCCAGACACACGGCGGTGGGATGGGCTTGTTAAGGATGTGTGGCAAGCATCTGATGAGATCACATACAAGTGGATGCGGACGAAGGTCAGGGAGATCAGGCCGCTTGCTGGTGGTGTGATCCTGTTCGTGATCTGCACAGAGTGGGAAAAATATTGACGGATGTGGTATCATCTACTCAAGGAGGGCTGATCATGCCAAGGAAGAAAAGCGGAACGTTCGACCAGAGCAAGTATATCCAGCAGTACATCCATGACAATGTCAAACATATCAAGGTTTCACTCAATAAGAACAAGCAAGAAGATATGCAGATAATCGCATGGATAGCACAACAGCCAGAAGGAGCAAGCGGATACATCAAACGGCTGATCCGGGAGGACATAAGAGGGAAACACCCTGTTCGATGCAAAGATTGTAAGCACTATCATCCGGGATTTACTTGTGATCTGATGCAGAAGCCCGTCATGAAGGGCGATGATTATTTCTGCGCTGACGGAGAGCGCAAATAATACCTCAAAACTACCTCAAAGATACCCGTTCACAACCTCGTGAACGGGCTTTCTTTTTGCGACAATACACGCAGGAGGTAGAACGATGAACAGATGGTCATGGTACAACCCGTCACCGACAGGAAGGAACGTTGGCGATTGTGCTGTCCGTGCGGTAGCCAAGGCACTTGATACGGATTGGGAAACAGCCTTTGCATTGATTGCAAACAACGCTTTCCAGATGGGAGATATGCCATCCAGCAACTCCGTGTGGGGGTCTGTTCTTCGCCAGAATGGATTTATGAGGACAGGACTTCCGCAGACTTGCCCGGATTGCTACACAGCAGAAGAGTTCGCCGCAGAGCATCCGAAGGGCATCTATGTGCTTGGATTTGGAAACCATGTGGCAACGATCATTGACGGGATCATCTATGATTCGTGGGATTCATCCAAGGAGATTCCTCAATACTATTGGCACAAGGAGGGTAACTGATGGCATACAATTACGGATTCCCGGCAACGTATCAGCCTGTGTATCAGATTCCGCAGACACAACAGACACAGAGCAACGGGATCATCTGGGTTCAAGGCGAAGCAGGAGCAAAGTCTTATCTTGTAGCACCGAATACAACTGTTCAGCTGTGGGATAGCGAAAGCCAGACGATCTTTCTGAAGAGTGCTGATGCAAGCGGAATGCCGAGCATGAAGGTGCTTGATTACACTATACGAGATTCCAACAAAAACAGCGTAAATACCGCTGTTGTCGCATCGAATGATATTCTATCCAGCTATGCAACGAAAGACGAAATAAAGGCAGTTACAGACCAAATATCATCCCTTCGCAAGCGGCTGGACAAACTGACAAAGGAGGATGCAGATGAATAATCCTTTCCAGAATATGCAGATGATGATGCAGAAGTTTCAGCAGTTTAAGCAATCTTTCCAAGGCAATCCGGCACATCAGATTCAGCAGATGATGAACAGCGGAAAGATCAATCAGGGACAGTACAACCAAGCTGTCCAGATGGCACAGCAGTTTGCGAGGATGATGGGGAAATGAAAACAGTTGTAATCAATTGACCAAGACGGCAAGTGTACATAGCCGATTGGAATAAAAGAAAGGAATCAAAACAAATGGCTCTTACTGATGAGGGCATGGGTACAACCATGCTTGTCCAGCCGTCCAATGGCGGCGGTTTCGGTGGTGGACTCTTCGGAGGCGATCTGTCTATCATCGTCCTGTTCTTCCTGTTCATGATGATGGGAGGATGGGGAAATGGTTTCGGCGGTGGTTTTGACGGTGGTCTGTATCCGTGGATGAACAACAGCCAGAACATCAATGATGGATTCCGTGATCAGATGCTCGGAAATCAGATCAACGGCATCCAGAACAGCATTACCAGCGGTTTCGGTGATGTGCAGACCGCTCTGTGCGGTGGATTCGCCGGGATCACGAACACGATGAACCAGAACACGATGGCAGACATGGAACGGTCTTTTGCCGTCCAGAGTGCGCTTCAGAACTGTTGCTGTGAAAACCGGGCGGCTACTGCCGATCTGAAGTATACGGTAGCAACTGAAGCGTGTGCAGATCGTTCTGCGATCTCCGATGCTCTGCGTACTGTAATCGCTGAAAATACTGCCAGCACCCAGAAGATTCTGGATCGTATGTGCCAGCAGGAGATTGATGCTCTGAAAGCGCAGAACATTTCGCTTCAGAATCAGGTCAATCTGCAAGCGTTGGCGGCAAGCCAGACGGCGCAGACCGCACAGCTGATTGCCGACAACACGGCACAGACACAGTACATCGTCAACCGTGTTGCTCCGTATCCGATCCCGGCCTATACCGTGGCGAATCCCGTCACTCCGGCGTAAGGCGGTGACAGCATGAAAGAACTGCATGAACTGAAAGAAAAGCTGATTGATGAACTGAAGGAGTATGGCAAGCGTGATCTGTCTGGCAGTACGCTGGATGCAGTTGATAAGCTGGCTCACGCCACCAAGAATCTGTGCAAAGTCATTGAGGATGAGGACGGCTATTCCAACACTTATCCTTACGATGATCGCTCCTATCGTGGATATTCCCGGAAACGTGACGGCATGGGGCGGTATTCCCGTGACGGTCTGTCCGACAAACTGCGTGAACTGATGGACGAAGCACCTGATGACCGTACCCGGATGGAAATTAAACGGCTGATCGAAAAGATGTAACAGGAGGGCATAGCCGTGATCACAAAGAAAGACCTTGATGCGGCTATTGCCGAATGTCAAGGCAAGCGGAATCCTGATGCAAACACTTGCATCAAGCTGGCGGCGTTTTATACCATCAAGCGTGAGATGTTCGGAAACACCGAACGGGATGAATCTTATTCGTATGCTCCTGCGCCGAATCAGAACATGGTTGAGATTGAGAGTGATTCAGAGTTCGCACGGGCAGTAAGTGGAATGAGCGTGAACGAGTTTCTTCCTATAATAGATGAACTCATGTCAACGCTTCAGATCATCCAGCCAAGATTGTATGGTGCTGTCATGGTGAAACTTGCATGACCGGGAGGGGAAACCCTCCCTTTTCTGAACCCCGTTTGAACCCCAAACTATGCTCTATTTTTCGATTTTTTCCTCCGGGAGAAGGATAAAGAAAAACCACGGAACGTTGATTTTCCGTGGTTTCTTGCGTGGCTCAAATAGGACTCGAACCTATGACACTCCGGGTATGAAGCAAAAACCTTAATTATCATCTACGCCTGTAATTTCAAAGGTCACAGGCTTTTCTTTTTCCGTCTGAACCCCGTTTTGAACCCCAAACGCCGTTTTTTTGAGCATTTCTGCCTGTGTTTTGCTCCGGGAATCTGATACCTCATCGTAAATCTTCATGATCATTTTCGCATCTGCGTGTCCCATCCATTCGATCATCGTATGGAGTTCCACGCCGTGATCCCGACCCCATGTGCAGAAACTGACCCTGTAATCGTAGGGGACAGGCGTAAATTCGACAAAAGGCGGCAGTTTTCCTCCTGCATCGAGGATGGCTTTGTGTTCCTTCGTTTTGCCGTACCAACGCCGGGAAACGCCGTTTATTGCCGTTTCCATGCAGGTTTTGTATGAGTCAAAGGCATTGCGCCATGTGGTGCTGGTGATCTGCTTTCCCTTGGCGGTGGTGATCAGCAGACCTTCCCGGCCTTTCAATGCTTCCAAGACGGGCGGCATCAGCGGAACGTCACGCTTGGACTTTTCCGTTTTCATGGTTTTGCTGATCTCATATTGGTTGTTTCCTGACCTGTGTGCGGTTTCGGTGATGTGCAAAACACCTGCTTTCTCATCCAGAGCGGTTTCAATGGTCAGGGCTTTGGCTTCCTGCGGACGGATGCCGGAATAAAGCATGGTGATGACAGCCGGATACGCCCGGTGGTCATGGCAGAATGTTTCTATCCAGCTGCGTTCCTGATCCGTGATCGGGCGGTGCTTTCCGACATTGCCTTTGTGGGGCTTTGCGGTGCGATCCCGTGCCGGGTTGGAACGGCATAAGCCGTCAGCCACGGCGGCATCAAAAAGGGACGAAAACAGTTGTCTGGCGGCTTTCAGATAGGAATTTGAGCAGTTCTTATACTGATTCGTGTAGACAGATTTGATATCAGACGGGACAACGGAGGAAATGCGCTTTCCTCCGATCTCATCAATCAGGTGCTGGAGGTGGATTGCCAATCCTGTGTAGGTGGTATCAGCTACGGTCGGGAAGGTTCGTTTCAGCCAAGGCAGCGCATAATCGGAAACGCTGGGCTGGCGAACCAACCCGGCTTTTTCATTGCGCTTGTATTCCTCCATCCGGGCAAAGGCTTCCTCAGGGGATGAACCGTAGAACTGCTTCCCGTGGTACTTGCACTTGTAGCGGTTATCCTTCCGCTTTTTCAGCGTTGGCTTTTTCTGGCGTGGCATGGCTAAATTCCCGTAATCACAAAGAAGTATCCTTCATCAACCTGAGTGATTTTAAACGTGTACAAACCGAAGGTGGCAGGAATAATCTTCTTTCCGTTCTTCAAAGAATAATAATTGTTGGTCAGTTTCCCGATAAACGAAGTGAGTTCGGAGATTTCATAATCCCTGACGATCAGCATTCCGGCGATGATGCACATCGGAAGGAGAACATCCGTATCCTTCGCAACCACGCCGAAGGATACAATCTCCCCGTATTCCTCTTTGAACGCCAATTTCCAACCGTCCCCGGTGAAAACATTGTCTTCCAGCTGATCCTTGGACAATCTTGGCGCAGGATACAGGCTTGTTCTTGCATTCCATTCGGCGATCAGGTCATCCGAACTCAGAGCCATCGCAGACAGAGGGATCAGGCACAAAATCATGATGATGCAAATCAGCTTCTTCATTCTTCGTATCCATCCATATAGTTCCCGAAATCAACCAGCGCAGAAACATCTTTGTGCGATGCGTACCGCTGGAAATGAAACAGGTTCATGATATACGGCAGGAATTGGTCACGCACCAACTGATTCAGTTCCTTCGGCACAATGACCTTTGGTTGCTTTCTCATGCAGGACAGGCACATATCGTAGCATCCGGTGATATTTCCAAGCAGTTCGGTGGTGATCCTGATCCCTGTGGATCGAATGGAATGGATCAGAGGACGGGGACAGATCAGGTGATGGGCAAAGCATTTCGCTTCTGCGTTTCTGACTTCCTCAGGTCTTGTTCCGTCATGACCGAGGATGATGTGACCGAGTTCACGAGCCAGCGCACGTTGGAAGAGGTTTGCGGCAAGCATTTTGTTGTACATGACTAAGTACTGCGGTTTGCCGTCCACGATATTTACAACCGTATAGGCATCCTGATTTGTTTCGCCGAGCATGGACAAAACACAGTTTCGATCCTGATTAATTTCATTTGACAGGGATTCAAAGGACATGACCATGACACCCTGTATTCGCTTTAGAATCGGCAAAGGGTCAACGGGAGCGGTGGTCACATTGTTTTTGATCAGGGTTTCCGTTGCCTTGATGGCGGCATTCTGGTAATCAGGTGTCATCATGTTCAGTTCCTTTCTCAAAATCTTCAGAATGATTGGCGAATACGGCACGGAAAACAGCCAGAGCCTGTTCCCTTTGCTCTGGCGGCAGTTTGTCCACGCCCTTCGCAAGGATTCGTGCTTCCGGCGTTTTTGGCTGGTTGTCCAATTGTTTTAAGAGCCGTTCAATGATCTGTTCTGTTTCAGACTTGCCGCTGACCTTCGGATCGTCCGGGACAAACAAAGGATTCTGCGGTTTGCTTACGCCAGAACCGAGAATGACCAACTCATCCACGCCGAAATATTCTGCTAATTTCTTCAGATTCTTCCCGGACGGGTCTTTTCTGTTGTGAACCCAATCGGAGATGGTTGGATTTGATACGCCGATGTCAATGGCAAGCTGTTTTTGCTGAATGTCATTCTTGCGAAGTAATTCACGGATGATATTCATTTGATTAGCCCTCCCTTTAGCTAAATTGTAACATAATTTTAACAATAGAGCAATTAGTTTTTTGGCTAAATTAGCGAATTGGGTATTTACATTTTAGCTAAAATGCATTATCATGGGATCATACGGAAAGGAGGGATTAGCCGAAATGAAAGATCATATGCTCCACAACCGCATTCGTGAAATCAGAAAAGCGAAGAACCTGACCCTTGCGGACATATCCGGCAGCGTTGGCATCAGCATCGCTTATCTGAGCGATATTGAGCGTGGCAACCGCCACGGGACAGCCGGAACGATCCAGCGGATTGCGGATGCGCTGGGCGTGAGCGTGGCTGATCTGGAGGTGGCTTGATGGATGCGCTGATGACGGTGCGAGGAATGTGTGATCGGTATGGATGTTCCATGCCGACCGCACGGAAGTACCTCCGGCAATGCGATCCGCACATGGAAAACCCACTTGCCGCCCCGATGTGGGCGGTGCAGGAGTGGGAGGACAGCCGGATCGCCGTTCCTGTCCAGACCAGCCGGAAAACCCGTGCTGAACATCACGCCGGGATCGTCCACGTTCCCCGGCACAGGTAAGGAGGTGAAGAAGATGAGTGCAGAGTTCTGCGATACCACGATTGATTGGCAGATTGAACAGGAAGTCATGAAGATGTGGGAGCAACAGGAACAGAGCGCACAACCGCTGGACAAGGTGAGTAAGGACACCGTGCTGAATGCGTGGGCTGGGCTGACCGTTGCGAGGGAAAACCATTTTGATCCGCTGATTGAGAAGATCGCAAAGGTTGCGGAGATGGTCATGGACACGCCGGAAAGTGACAGGTTGATTTCCATTTGCAACCAGCTGGAAGACCTTGAGAGCGATTACCGGAAACTTGAAGACGAACTGAACGAGAATTGGAGGTCAAGATGAACACATATTACGTTCAAGGCGCAAGGCGCATCAAAGGTCAGCGGCTCACGATGCTGGATCGTATCCGCATCTTGCA
>Ga0265298_10001504_pt1 | contig 34617 bp, 24 predicted proteins | sample AusTroGonzalo_MG_3_FD_193486 | JGI IMG/M metagenome (GOLD analysis project Ga0265298, IMG submission 193486) | Bovine rumen microbial communities from tropical cattle in Woodstock, Queensland, Australia - Gonzalo_01 | ecosystem: Host-associated > Mammals > Digestive system > Stomach > Rumen ... | reverse complement strand
ACGAAGGCCCGAAGGGTGGCCCCGGCATGCAGGAAATGCTCTACCCGACCTCTTACCTCAAGAGCCGTCACCTCGGCAAGTCCTGCGCCCTCCTCACCGACGGTCGTTTCTCCGGCGGTACCAGCGGCCTTTCCATTGGCCACGCTTCTCCGGAAGCCGCCAACAAGGGTAACATCGGCCTCGTGCACACGGGCGACGTCATCGAAATCGACATCCCGAACCGCTCCATCAACGTGCAGCTCACCGACGACGAACTGGCCGAACGCCGCAAGGAAATGGAAGCCCGCGGCGCCAAGGCATGGCAGCCTGAGAAGAGAGATCGCGTGGTATCCAAGGCTCTGCAGGCTTACGCCGCTATGGCATCCAGCGCTGACAAGGGTGCGGTGCGCGACCTATCTCTGATCGGCGTGAAGTAAGCCCTCAAAAATCGCCCAAAATCGGCACTTTTTTCTAAGCATTACAAACCGGCGACCATCCCCCTGGCTGCCGGTTTTCCTTTTTTCTATCTTTACATTAGGTTATTAAGAATGGACCCTTTGTATTCATAAGGATGGTGATTATGTGTACCCTAAAATCCTGCCTGCGCCTCCCCCACACCCTTACCCTATTCCTGCTTGCCGCGGTAGTGGCCCACGGCTATACAGGTAGCGGTACAGAGGGAGACCCGTACCTGATAAATAATTCAACTGACTGGAACGACTTCGCCGCCGCCGTAAACGGGGGCAAGGATTTCCACGACGAATTTGTTGCGCTTGGCAATAACATTACCGCATCCACCACCGTCAGTGATGCCGAGAGCCATCCTTTCGCGGGAACTTTCGACGGTTGCGGTAACACCATCACCGCAAGTATTTACCCAGATGGAAGCAAGCAGGGAACCTCCCTTTTCCGTTACATTTCGGGAGCCACTATCAGGAACCTCACGGTGAACGGTTCCGTGAATGGCTATGTTGGCGACAATTCTTATGCGGCCGGCCTTGTGGGTTTTGCTTGGGCCGGCACAAACACCATAGAAAACGTCACCGTTGCAGCAGATGTTACTGGCGGAAAGTACGCCGGTGGAATCGTCGGCCATGGAAAGACTTCTAGCCTAACCCTTAGGAACTGCGTGTATTCTGGCACAATCAGCAATGTGCCCGAATATGCAGGCGGTCTCCTAGGCTGGAGCGACGGATCCACTCTGACTATTGAAAACTGCCTGTTCAAGGGGTCGTACATGGGCTCGTACACGGGTTCAGGATATTCTTTCCATCCAGTGGCTGTGAAAGCTGCTAACGCTTCTATGACCACAACCGTTAGCCAGTGCTATTACTTATTGGAACCGGCCCGCATCTCCGACGACAATATCGCTGCGACGGGGACATATGTTTACATCTCTCCCGAATCAAATTCTCTTAGCCGCAAAAATACTGCTGCCGATGGTCTAACCTACTATACTTATCCGAATGCCAACACTGTTTCTGTAAATGATGTTTATGAAGTCAGAACGGAAGCCATAACTCCCGCGCCCACTTCGGTGGTTTACGACAACAACGCATTAACCGCAGGGACAGATTACACGGTCAAATACAGGGTCCAGGGTAGCAATGAGGATTTGACAAGCATTTCTAGCTCGGGCGACTATATCATGGTCATTACCGGGGAAGGGAATTACGCCGGAACATTGACCTCCCCAGTTTTCCATGTCATCGACGGCAGCGAACAGGATCCATATCTGATTGCCTCTGAAGAAGACTGGAACAGTTTTGTCCAGAGGGTTAACAACGGCGAGACCTTCAAAGATAAGTTCCTTAATTTGAAGGACGACATTAACGTCTCTACCATGGTGGGGAAAGATTCTACCAGTCATTATTTTGCAGGAACCTTTGACGGTAGTGGACACACCATAACCGTTTCTTACACAACAACAAATAAAATCGCGGCGCCCTTCCGTTTTGTCAACGGTGCAACCATCAAGAATCTCCATACTGCAGGTTCAATCACCACTTCTGATAAGTTCGCTGCGGGAATTGCCGCCCATGTCAAGAATGGATTTACACTTGCAAATAGCCATTCCAGTGTCAGCATATGGGCCAGCTGGCCCGGTGACGGAACCCATGGAGGCTTAATCGCCCTTGCTGCCACCGGAGAAATTTCCGTCACCAATAGTTACTTTAGCGGTAGTCTCCTAGGAACACAGACGCACAGCGGTGGCGGTTTTATCGGTTGGGTAGAAACCAACAATGCAACTGCGACCATCACAAACGGACTTTTCAACCCTGCAGAAATAACCTTGCAAAGTGCAGGCAGTTACACATTCTACAGGGCCCGCGACTTTAGCAAGGTTATATATAGCAACTGCTACTACACAAAAGCACTTGGAACAGCCCAGGGCACACGGGTCTACGCCGCCCAAGAGACATCTCCATTCTTGAAAAAAATGGAAACCGCTGTTGCCGACGGAAACACCTACTATACGGAAGTATCCGCAACTATCAGTGGCGTTAATCCTGACTACAACAAGGGAACTCTAGTAAGCGCCATCACCCCTAGCGTTACCGTCTCGGACCAGGCACTGGTGCAGGGAACGGACTTTACCGTCAGCATTTCCAAAGGTGAAAAAGTTTTCAGCAACGTCTTAGACGAAGATGGCGAATACACGTTGACCATTTTGGGCACAGGAAACTACAGCGGCTCCGTTTCCACCAAATTCTGGGTCATCCACAACCTAGATGGCGAAGGAACGAGTGTACTCCCCTATATCATTGCCAATGAAGACGACTGGAATTCCTTTGCCCAAAAAGTCAGCACTGGAACCACCTATGGCGGCAAGTTCGTGAAACTTACGGCCGACATAAGCGTCACCACCATGGCGGGAAAAACCGATGGCGACAACCGTTTCCACGGGACTTTTGACGGCGATGGTCACACCATTACCGTTGCCTATGGAACTGTACAAAACCCCGTAGGTGACTATGCGGCACCCTTCCGCGTTGCTACCAGTGCCACAATTAAGAACTTGCACACATCCGGCAATATCTTTACGAACGGCAAATTTGCCGGAGGTATTATAGGTCTAACAACTGCAAGGTCTGGCGCCGCAGTAACCATAGACAGCTGTAGTTCCGACATCAGCATAACCGAGACAAATTCTAGCGACGGTTCCATTGGCGGTCTTGTTGGCCAAGTCGCATCGGATAGTCTCGCCATCAAGCATTCCTACTTTAACGGTTCCCTCCTTGGCAACGGAGCCACCAACTTTGGAGGATTTGTGGGCTGGATTTCAGATGGAGCAAAGGTTTCCATAAATAACGGGCTTGTCAATCCAGAAAATGTATCCAACTCAATCTTGACAAGTGGTCGGACTTTTGCCAGAACGAACAAGGGCAATCTTACCCTAAACAACTGCTTCTACACGGGGTCATTCGTCTTTAGTACATCCCAGGGAGACCTTGTAAGTTCTTCCATTCCGCAGTCCGCTATCTACAATGCTAGCCCCGTTACCGCAGCAGATGGAAAAGATTACTACCTGGTTGCTTCCATTTCTTGGCTCCAGGACACATACGTAATCACGGACAACCTTGAAATTTCCCCGGTATTGACCGTCAATGGAACGCCCTTGATTAAGGGAGCCGACTATACTGTGACGTTTAATGCCCCGGTTAATGGTGAATACCCCATCACAGTCGAAGGAATTGGGGATTATCAAGGTTCCTACAGCATCACTGCAAAGTTCATCGGAAAGTTCCAGGGTGAAGGAACAGAGGATAGCCCCTACATCATCGCAAGTATTCTGGATTGGGAAACTATCGTTGAGCTGGTCGCCCAGGGCAACACCTTCAGTGGCAAGTTCCTGAAAATGACCGAGGATATTTCTTCTGTCACCACTATGATTGGTAGCGATTCCACGGCCCACTATTTTGCCGGAACCTTCGATGGAAACGGACATACACTCACAGTAAACATAGGAAGCCTAAATAGTGACGCCTCCATTGTTGGCCCGTTCCGCTTTGTCAACGGAGCAACCTTCAAGGGGCTTCGTATCAATGGAAATGTATATATTAAAACTATTAATGACCGCTACGGTGGTGTTGACCATTATAAAGGGAAGAATGCCGCAGGGCTTGTGGGTTTTGCGAAAGGAACAAACCTAATTGCCAATATCCAGATTTCGGCAACTATCCAGGCATATACTGAGGGTCTGGATACCTATGGTAATCATGGTGGCATTATCGGAGCAGTCGGCAGCGACTCCTATGTGACAATCGAGAATAGCGTTTTTGACGGAACTCTTAGGGGGGCGACTCGTATAAGGGCAAACGGAGGTTTTGTTGGGTCGAATACGGCAACACTTGTTATAGAAAATAGCCTGTTTAACCCGACTGCAGTTTCTTTAGGTGATGCTAGTTCCTCCCATAATTTTGGCAAGGGAGCCACAATCACAAACTGCTATTACATAACTAAGTTTAATGCCAACCAGGGCATAGATGGCACAGGCAAAACGGCTTCCGAACTTGCAGAACTGTTGGGACCTGTCTGGCATGTGGTAGACGGCAAGGCCGTTCCTTACTACGACTACAGCGAGACCCATTATGGAGCCATCGCCGTTGTTGAGGCCGATGACAACACTACAGCCTACATTGACGGTTCCTACAGCGGCACAGATACCGTCAAAATTGAAAGCCCCATCGCCGTAGATGCCGTGGTGTTCAACAGGACCTTCACCGAGGGCAAGTTCTCCACCATCGTGCTGCCCTTCGATGTCAGCCTGGCAAACAACAACGTAGAAGGTGCTGAATTCTACACCATCACTAACATTACCAAGGATCCTTCCACCAACAGTTGGAAGAACGCCGAAATCACCAAGGTAGCCGAGAATAGCACCCTTGCCGCCAACACGCCCTACTTGGTGAACCCCACCGCTACGAACCTGGTGTTCCACAGCGGTGCCACCCTGCAAACGGGTAGCGGCATCCCCAGCGCTTCAGTAGGCGATGAATGGCAGTTCCGTGGCACCTACAACCGCATCGCCTTTGGAGATTCTGCACAACTGCTTGGCAGGGCCTACGGCTTTGCGGCACAGCAACAGGACGGCTATACCGTAGGCCAGTTCGCCAAGGCGGGTTCGGGAGCCTGGATTCCGGCCATGCGCGCCTACCTGGTGTACAATAGCGGCAGTTCCGCAAGCAAGTCCGCCGTGGGCGGCTCCAGCCTGGCAGAACTCCCGGAAACCATGGACGTCATCATCAAGGATAGTGACGGCAAGGCCATTGGCGGCGGTACCGTGAACACCGTCACCGGTGAGTTCCGCATGGACCGCTGGTACGACATGCAGGGCCGCAAGCTGAACGGCAAGCCCACCGCCAAGGGAACGTACTACCACAACGGCAAGGCGGTGCTGGTGAAGTAAAGGCGAAGCCCGCTACACTGAGCATGACAGTACCGCGCCGGACATGGACCTCGGGTCTGGATCCTTCATTCCGTGCCTAGCGGCACTCCATTCAGGATGACGACAGAAGGAACATGTTCAGGAAGACTCTTTAACAAACAGAAAAGCGCCCGCGATGCGAGCGCTTTCCTTTTACAATCACAAAGGTAAAATTACTTGCCGAATTCCTTGGTGTAGGCGGCGGTGTTCTTGGCGCCAGCCTTCTTAAGTTCCTTGATCAGGCGGGGGTAACCTTCGTTCTTGGCCCAGTCCAGCACGGAGTAGCCCTGACCGCACTTGGCGTTCACGTCCACACCCTTCTTGATCAAGTACATCATGGCATCGTAGTGGCCGCCCTTCACCGTCAGGTGGATGGGATAGTAACCATCGGGGCCCTTGACTTCCAGAGGAGCACCGGCGTCGGCCAGAATTTCCAGCATGTCCACCTTGCCGGTCTTGGCAGCCAGGATGACCGCAGTTCCCAGGTTCTGGGGATCCACACCTTCTTTCTTGAGCTGAGCAAGGAGCAGTGCCACCACATCCTTGTTGCCCATCATCACGGCGTTGTCAATGACCTGTTCGCCGTTGCTGTTGCGGACATTGGCCTTGGCACCGTGATCGAACAGGTAGTTCAGCACCATCAGGTTGCCCTTGTTGGCAGCAATGGCCACGGCGTTGTTGCCGTTGTCGGCCGGGGCGTCAATTTCCATGGAAGCCTGCAGGAACAAGGTCATCTTGGCGGTATCGCTGTTCACCGCGAAAGAAACAAACTGGTTAGGCGTAAAAGCTATCTGGTGCTTGGTCAGGTACTTGCGGACCGACTGGGGATCGTTGGGATCCATGGTGTCATTACAAGCAGTCAAGCCTGCCAACAGGCCAATTGCGCACAAACCGAGTATTTTCTTGTTCATTTTTTGCTCCGTTATAAATTTTCTGATTTTCGCCTTTAAAATTACACTTTTTTTTAAGAAAAATTCAAAAATTTTCAAAAAAATTGCGTTTTTTTGCCTTATTTCTTGATTTTTAGTTTGTCGCCAATGCGAATTTTGGTGTCCTTCAGGTTGTTCCAGCGGACAATGTCCTCGATGGTCACGCCGTACTGGCGGGAAATGTCCCAAAGGCCCTCCCCCTTCTTGACCACATGGATGCGTTCGGTAGCGGGTTTCCCTGCAGTCGAGGCCTTATCCGCGGCCTTTTTATCCGTAGATTTGGCGGAAGACTTCGCGGAAGCCTTGTCGGCCGTTTTAGCCCCGGACTTCGTCGCGGACTTGTCTCCGGATTTGGCAGCCTTGTCCGACTGCTTTGCGGGGTTCTTCTGCACCGTCTGCACAAATTCCGGAATGTCCAAGGTATCCCCCACCACAAGGCGGCGGTTGAAACCGTTGTTGGCCTCCATAAGCATCACCACGGGTATGCCAAAATCCCTGGCAATGCTTGCGAAGGTATCGCCCTCACTGGCAATGTAGCGTTCCGCCTTCTTGACCGTCTTGGCAGGGGCCTGCGGTATGGAAGGCTTAAGGTCGGGCTTTGACACCAGCAGGGTATCGCCGGGCTTTACCAGGTGGTCTTCCTTCATGGAGTTCCAGAGCCGGAGGCTTTCTTGAGACACGCCAAAGAGTCTTGCAATGGAAGCCACGTTGTCCCCCAGCTTGGCCACGTAGGTCTTGACCTTGGTGGGCTTTTTGCCCGAGGACTTCTTTTGCGTGACCTTGATGGGAATCAAGAGGGTCTGCCCCGCACGGATACGGGTTCCCTTCATGTCGTTAGCCTGCTTAAGTTCCGTCACCGATATGCCGTACTGGCGGGCAATGACCCCAAGGCTTTCGCCTCGACGGACCTTGTGGTGGTGCCAGCTGGAGAAGTTGTTCTTTTCCATCTTGTCGTAGCCGTCCACAAAGGCACTGCGGGTCCCCACGGGCAGGCGCAGCAGGTAAGAGTCCCTGTTGGGAGGCGTACACCACTTGACCAGCTCCATGTTCAAGCTCCGCAGGGTGTCCTCGGTAACCTTCAGTATCTTGGCCACTTCCTCTAGCGGGAAGGAATCAAAAACCGTTACCGTGTCAAAGTCCGGCCGGTAATGACGCACAATATTCATGTCATAATGTTCGGGGTAATGCCCAATGACCATGGCCGCCAAAATCCTGGGCACGTAACGCATGGTCTCCTTGGGCAGTTCCAAGTCCCAGTAGGTCACCACCTGGGTGGAATCCCAAGTGGAATCCGCCATTTTCTCCTTGACCAGGCGACGTACGCGGCCCTCGCCGCAGTTGTAGGCCGCCATAGCCAAAAGCCAATCGTTGAATTCGTCATGGAGGCGTTTCAAATACTTAAGTGCTGCGGTGGTAGCCAGTTCCGGATTACGCCGCATGTCCACCCAGTAGTCTACCGAAAGCCCGTAGCGCTTACCCGTTTCCGGAATAAACTGCCACATGCCGCTGGCCTTGGCACGGCTATAGGCCTTCAGCTTGAAACCCGATTCCACCAGGGCCAAGTAAATCAAGTCCCTGGGCATTTCCATTTCGTCCAATTTTGAATAAACTAACGAGTCATATGCCGTCTTGCGGCTCAAGGAACCTTCGGTAAAACTCCGTGCCCCACCACTCATGTAGAAGATTTCTTGCATCACGCGTTCGTTGAACACCACAGGCAAAGTAAATTGCTTCACATCCACGGTGTCCAAGAAGTTCTCTATCACCTGCAAAGAGGCACTGTCCGCCTCGCTTTCGTCCAAGGCGTCCACACCCTCGATGGAGACTTCGTTCTGCTCAAAGACCTCCGCATCCACGCCGATTTCTGCAATGTTGGGGTAAACCTCGTCCAAGGCATCTACGATACGAGTGGGCATGCGGACGCGATACAGGGAATCTTCCCTTGCGTCTACGGTCTGGTACAGGGTGTCGTGCTTTTCTACAATCAGCTGCCGCAGGGATTCATCCAAGTAGTGCCTGGCCAATAGCCATTCCTGGTTGTCCATGGCCTGCAGGGCATACTGGTAATAGGTCCAGGAGGGCCTAGACGCAACGGCTTCAGAGACCTGCTCCTTTAACGCCCTTTGGGCAAAGGATAAGGAATCCAGGCCCCTGGCGTGCAACAGGGAATCAGCCACCTCGGGAGAGGCGTTTTCTGGAACATCCGTGAGATTTACAGTAGCCTGCTGCGGAGCACAGGCCGCAAGAACTATTGCCGCAAGGAAAGTCCCCAGTAAAGCGATATGCCTAAAGCGGCATATCACTGGTCGTAATCCAGGTCCTCGGCGTAATCAGACCAAATCTGGTCACGCTTGAAAGAAGGTTGGTCAAAATCCACCTCTTCGTCCAGCTCTTCTTCTTCCTCTTCTATTTCCTCCATTTCCTCTTCGTTGGGAAACGGCATAGAATTGTCGAACGCATCACTTTTGGGCCTACGGCCGCAATGGTACGCAAAATTCAGCATATACTTCTCCTTAATGCAAAACCTTCTCAATACCCACCAGAATGACTCCGCACATCACCAGCGCGGCTACCATCTGCAAAACGATGATGACCCTGTTGACACGGTAGGCTTTTTGAGCTTTTCTGTGCCATACTGGCAGGCCATGATCGCTGTGTTGATTCGGTTCCACGTGTGGAAATGTATTCATAAACTTTAAAAAGTCAATAGGTTTTAAAAAAAAAATTTAAATTTCTTTCCATGAAAGCCGGAAAAATCATCTTAACTCTTTGTCTGGCAACAACTTACGCGCTTTGCCATACCGGTGCGATGCGTAACGCCGACGGCTTCAGGGTGCCCTCTTCCAACACCCTGAACCAGGGTTTCCTGTTCTTTTCCGGCAATTTTGAGTCCCTAAGCGACGGCTCCCCCATGGCCATGGACGGCTATACCAATGCGGAAACAGGGCGAACCTACGAGGTGGCAAGGAACGTTCCCTCCCCCGGAGGGGCCCTCCAGGTTTCTTACGCCCCCCTGGATTTTTTCGAGTTCGGCATTTACCAGCCCCTGTATTATGACGGGCAGGTCCAGGAAACGGACTACAACACGGCAGGCATTGGCGACATGCAGATATTCGGCAAGGCGTCGCTCCCCACGGATTTTCCCCTAAAACCAGCCGTATCCCTAGAACTCTTCGCGCCTACGGGAACCAAGGACGCCGGGTTCCGCCCTCGCCGCATCTGGAACATCAAAAGCGACGGCAAGACCGACCCCTACTCCTATGGCAAGTGGTCCTTTGCCACCACCCTGTTCCTTACCCTGGACCTATTCGATATTGTCCAATGGAACAACTACATAGGCAACTTCAGTACCGACTACATCATCTGGGGTACGGGTCTCAACCTTTTCCCTAAGAAACTCATATCCGTCATACTGGAAATGTCCGGCGAGACCATGATAAGCAAGAGCCACGCCATGGATCACCTTGCCAACGACGCCTTCCGGTTCTCCCCCGCAATCAAGCTGCACCTGCCCCAGAACTTCAACCTACTGTTGGGCGTGGACATTGGGCTGGACTACTTTAGGGGGTCCCGCGTAAGCAATGGACACACAGTACAACGGGAAACCGGAGACAAGAACATCATCTACACCGTTTCGGGTAGTCCCAAGATTTCCATGACCATCGGGGTCAGCAAGGCCCTAGACTTTAGCTGGAAGGATTCAGACCGCGACGGCATTCCCGACCGTCTAGACATGTGCCCCGGCTCCGCCCGCGGGGTGGTGGTAAACAGCCGTGGATGCCCCGTGGACCAAGACCAAGACGGCGTGCTGGACATCGTAGACGACTGCCCCGACTCCCCCCTTGGCGTGAAGGTGGACTTTTTCGGATGCCCCTTGGACCAAGACAAGGACGGCATTCCCGACTACAAGGACAAGTGTAGCGACACCCCCGAAGGCATGGCGGTGAACGCGGAAGGTTGTATGCAGGACACAGACAGTGACGGCATAGACGACAACGCAGACCAGTGCCCCAGCACCCGCAAGGACGACCCAGTGGATGCCAAGGGCTGCCCCCTGGACGAGGACCACGACGGCGTGCTGAACGAAAACGACGTGTGCCCGGGGACTCCCGAAGGTTGGAAGGTGACTCCGTTCGGATGCCCCCTGGACGAAGACCGGGATGGCATTCCCGACGAGATGGACAAGTGCATAGGCACCGAGGCCGGCGAAACCGTCAACAAGGACGGCTGTCCCATCGATACTGACGGCGACGGAGTGTCGGACTTTCACGACCGCTGTGCAGAGACTCCCGAAGGCTACCCTGTGGACAAGGACGGTTGCCCACTGGACACCGACGGCGACGGCGTGCCCGACGCCATTGACCAGTGCCCCAAAACCGTCCGTGGAGCCATGGTGGACAGTCTGGGCTGCACCATGGATTCCGACTACGACGGCGTGCCGGACCATAGGGACCAATGCCCCATGACGCTACCCAAGGTCCGCGTGGGTGAAGACGGCTGTGCTTCAAACGCAAAGCAAAACTTGAACGCCATAGCAAAAGAAATCAAGTTCTTCAAAAACTCCGACAGGATGATTGCCTCCAGCTACACCGCCCTGAACGACGTCATAGAGCTCATGCGCAAGTACGAATTCTCGCTGAAAGTTTCCGGGCCCGAAGGTAAAATCAAGTCCATCGGGGAATACCTGGAAAACAAAGGATTCGATTCCAAGCTGGTAACGCTAACCCCCAAGGGTACGGCAATCACGCTTACCGCAGTGAACTTGAAGTACGAATAAAATTTTTAGCGGATTACTTTTTCCGTTTGGCCTTGAACTCGTCGATAATCGGGCGGGCAATGCATGCCAGATTCATGGCTGTTCCTATAAGGATCAAGGCGCTGGCACAATAGATACCCACACCGGGCTCCACCTGCAACACCTGCATGCCGATAGCATTGCACAAACTTCCAATTTGAGAAAGTACGGCCCACAAGGAAACCATGGAAAGCATTCCCACGGCAAGGGAACCCAAGGAAGCGTAATAACCGTAAGGTGCCAGCAGGGCAAAAGCCGCTGCCAGAACCAGTGCCGCCACAATCCCGAACAGCTGGTACATGGGTTCCATTATAGGGAAATTGGGAATTGTTTCCTTAAGACGTTCAATGGACTTGGGGTTTCCCTCTTCCATCTTCTTTAGCAGGCCAGCCGCAGGATCCTTGAGTTCCGTGCTCAAGTCTAAGCCCATGGCTATTTCGTACATCGTAGGCTCGGCAATCACCTTTTCCGTGCAAGACACGGTGGCCAGGGGCATCAAAAGCCCCAACAGGGCCAGCAGGTAAGGAGCGCAGACCAGTTTCTGAAAAAGGCGAAACCTTTTGTCTTGCACTTACTTACCTACCACGTCCATCGGGTATACACAGCGGAATCCCAAGGCATCGGACCAATAACGGGGGTCCTCGTCATCGCGGACCGACAGGTTCAGCATTTTTTCCTTGTCCTTCCAAGAACCGCCCTTGTAAACCTTGGTGTAACCGAACAGGGCTCCCGTAGGGTTAGAGGACTCGACCCAGAAGGAGAGCATAAAGTACTTGTCGCGGGTCCATTCCGCCACGTTGCCGGACATGTCGTAAAGGCCCCAGGCGTTGGGCTTCTTGGTGGCTACCTGCTGAGGACCGTAGGCTTCGTCCTCTTTACGCTTGTTGTAGGAGTTCTCCCTGTAGACGGCGTATGCAGAAGGATCGGGATTTTCATCCAGGTTCCAGATAGCACCTTCCATGTTGTCGGCACGGCCGGCAAATTCCCACTGGGCTTCGGAGGGCAGGTCGCCGCCATAAATCTGGCAAACGGTGCGGGCGTCTTCCCACGTAATGTTGTGAACCGGCTTTTGCGGATGGAAGAAGGTAGAACGGTCCTTGATCCTCTTGGCAGAATCCACATGGAGCATAATCTTTTGGAAAAGCTCCTGGGTCATTTCAGTAGCCATGATGGCAAAGGGAGACATTTCTACCACGCTGCCGTAGTAGCGGAAGGAGCCAGAATCCAGCAGCACCAACTTGCCGCGGCGAGGATCGTTCACAATCTTTTTCGCAGTAGCCACCGTCACGCTAGAAGAAGAGGACGCCGGCACAAAGGAAGAAGAAGACAAGGTGTCCACGACAACGGAAGAGGAACTGACCTCGGGGAGTTCCACCGGCTTGGGATGGAGCCATTCCTGAACTTCGGCCTGTTCAAGGATGTAGTCCGGAAGGACATAGGAGCCCTGGCCCACATAGAACACGCCAGCCACTTCTATTTCCATTCGGATGTAGCGGTAATGGTACCTGCTGATGGCACCACCATCACCATAAATCCACACGGGCTTGTTGTTCTCCAGGGTAAAGACCACCCTTACGTCGCTACGGCCACCGTTCAGCCAGGTGCACAGGGAGTCCGTAGGAAGACCGGGAACTTCGCCACGCCAGGTCACGTCGTAACGCTGGTGGTCCAAACCGAGCCTGATGTTCAACACGTAGGGCTGCGCCGGGACCTTGATGGTGGTTGCCACGGGAGCAGCAGAAGAAGCGGAAGCCGCCGTCATTGCAGCGGGAGCAGCCGCAGCCATCGTAGAATCAGCCGTAGCGGGGGCCGCAGCCGTAGAATCGGCCGTTGCGGGAGCCGCAGTCGTAGAGTCTGCTCCAGGGGTTGCAGTCGGGGCTGCTGCGGCAGCGGGAGCCGTGGCGGTTGCGGGAGCAGCCGCTGTGGGGGCAGGAACTTCTACAGAATCCAGATACACGGCAGAAGGCACATAGTAGCCCCTGAAGGACGGAGCCTGCAGGGTGTCGAAACGTTCCTTGAAGGCCTTGTCTACCGCCGACACGCCACCCAGCTTGGAACCAACCCACAGGTCCCTAGCTTCGGCACGTACCAGGTCATAGCGCTTTGAATAGGTCACGTAGGTGTTGTCGGTTCCATCCAGTCCCAGTTCTTCGGCCCTTTTCTTGACCGGGTAACGTGTGGCAAAGGCGGTGGTGTCCACCCGAGCCACCATCTGCCGAACCTGGCCCATAAACTGGTCATAAAGGGCCTCCGTGGCCTCCAGCGTTGGCGAAGTATAGACGGCAGCCGGAGTAATGGTCAAAACACTGGCAGTGCCCGGAGCCGGCGGGGTCACCTTGATAAGGTTGGGCTTAAACACCAGGGGACGGCCTCCCTGAACAACGCCGATGTCCGTAACAGGGAGAGCATTGTCCGCAGAGAACACAAAGGCATACGGACCCGGATCAACCGGGAACACCACGCCGGTGACATGGCGCAGCGCCGGGTTCAAGGAGGTGACCTTTATCTTCTTATCGGGATTTTCCACATTGATGATGCCCGGCAGGGAATCTTCCTTGAGCATCTGCCAACGGCCGTTGTTCATAAAGAACAGCTTGGGCACACGGGGGGAGTAAATGTATTCCTTGTCGAAATAGATGTCCGTTTCATCCTGGAAGGCCTTGGAGTTCTTGGTGGCGTAAAGACGCAACTGAACCATGTCGTAAGAACGGAGCTTGTTCTTGGCCAGGTTGAAAGCGTGCAGCTTCCGGTAGTTCTTGAGGATGATTTTGCTGTGGGTCCACACGTACTCCTTGGCACCCTTCTTGTGACGCAGGTACAGGGTGTTTTCCTTCAGAGGCAGTTCCGGTATGGACGAAACCGTGGAATTGGTAATGGAAATGGCAAGTTCTGCTGGGTTACTGAAATCCCCTTCCTTGAACAACTCCCCACTCTTGTACAAATCCTGGGTCACCCTGAATTTCTTGTCCACGTCGGCGGCAAAAACCAGGGCCGGCAGCAGGAAAAGCACGGGCAAAAGACTCGTCAATCGCATATTCGCTCCTATAATCTCCTTAACGCCGCCAATAAATTGGCGGCTTTTTTCAAAAGATAACATTATTTCTGCTTAATTCGCCCCCATCTTGAGCAAATAGCCACCTTCGGAGCCCCCAACAGGGCCAAGTTCCACCTTCCAGTCCGCCAGGCGGATAATATCAGGATGGTGCTCAATGATTATAACAGTATCGCCGCGGGCAGAAAGCTTGCGCAACTGGTTCCAAAGCGTCTGGATATCCTTGAGGTGGAGCCCGGTGGTGGGTTCATCCAACAGGTACACCATCTCGGTGGCGGGGCGCTTGGCCAGTTCCGCCGCCAACTTGAGACGCTGGGATTCACCGCCGGAAAGCGTGGTCACGGGCTGCCCCAACTTTACATAGGGCAAGCCCACGTCCCGCAGGCATTCCAGCTTCGGCAAAATCTTGGGCTGGTCCTTAAAGAACTCGCAGGCTTCCACAATACGCATGTCCAGAACGTCGGCGATGTTCTTACCCTTGAAGGTGACGGTAAGGGTTTCCTGATTGTAGCGCTTGCCGCCACAGACTTCGCAGGGTTCCCAAATGTCCGAGAGGAAGTGCATCTCCACGGAAATGGCACCGCGGCCCTCGCAGGCCTCGCAGCGGCCGCGGGCGATGTTGTAACTGAAGCGACCGTAGTCAAAGCCCTTGACCTTGGCCTGCGGCAACTTGGCGAACAGCCTACGGATGTCGTCAAGTACGCCCGTAAAGCTGGCGGGCGTGCTGCGAGGCGTACCCGAAATGGGGCTCTGGTCCACCAGCAATACATCACCGGACTTTTTCTTGCGGCCCCGAGCCTGGAACTTTTTCCGCAGCCGCGGGAACACCTCGTCCATGACCATGGAGCTCTTGCCCGAACCCGACACGCCGCAGACCACGCTGATGGCACCCTTGGGGAACCTTACGGACAAATTCTTCAAGTTGTTGTGCTTGAGTTTATCGAACTCGTAGAATTCCGTAGAGTCCGTGATGGCAACCGGCGCAATTTCGTTTGCCATGGGGATGGTATGCGTCAGGTACTTGACGGTTTCACTACGGGGGAACTGTTGCAGGGCATAGGGCTTGGAAAGTTGCTTGGGGGAACCTTCCGCCACCACCTCGCCGCCGAACTCCCCTGCCGCAGGGCCCATATCGATAATGTGGTCCGCAGCCTGCATCATCTTCATGTCGTGTTCCACCACCACCAGGGTGTTGCCCAAGTCCCGCAAGCGGTAAAGCGTGTCAAGGAGCATGGCGGTGTCGCTTTCGTGGAGGCCAACCGTAGGTTCATCCAAAACGTACAGCACCCCTTCCAGGCCGCTACCAATCTGGCTAGCTAGGCGGATTCTCTGCGATTCGCCACCACTGAGGGTATCGCCCGCGCGGTCAAGGCCAATGTAGCCCAGGCCCACGCTCTTGAGGAAGTTCAAGCGGCCCACGATTTCACGGAGCAGGGGTTCCGCCACCGTCATCTTGCCGTTGGCATTCTTGTCGTTTTTGAAGTTGTCCCGCTTGAAGTTTTCGTTGCTGAACCACTGCAGCGCTTGGTCAATGCTCATGTGATTCACATCCATGATGTTCTTGCCACCGATTTTAACCGCAAGGTACTCCGGTTTCAGGCGTTCACCGTGGCAGTCGGGGCAGACTTCCCCATCCTTGAAATGTCCAAGGCCAAGGCAGGTTTCGCAGGCGCCCCAGTGGGTGTTAAAACTGAAGTGCTTAGGGTTGAGCGCCGAGTCCATGTACCAGCCGCAATCGGGGCAACCCGGCTTTTCGGAACAGGCGATACGGTTTACCTTGCCGGAGGCACCCTTTGCGACAGCTTCGCGTTCCACGTATAGGATGCCGTTGCCATCGCGGTAGGCCCGTTCAAAGGCCTCCACCAGGCGTGCGCGATTTTCCTCTTTAACCGTTACCGTATCCACTACGGCCAGCAGCTGTTTTTCGCGGGTGGGAATCTTAGGCAGCGGAAGGTCTACCAGTTTGTTGCCCATGTAGGCTTTGCGGTAGCCCTTTTCCGTAAGGATTTTCGAGAGTTTCAGCACATCCTTGATTTCGAAGGGGGCAAGGACCGTCACCTTTTTATTCAAGTCCTGGTCAAAGGCGTGCTGCATCAGGTCGCCCGCGCTGTACGAAGCCACGGGCTTTCCGCATTTCAAACAATGTGGGGTGCCGACCCTCGCCCAGAAAATGCGGAAGTAGTCATAAATTTCGGTGAGGGTCGCCACCGTACTGCGCGGGCTTTTGCTGGCGCTCTTCTGGTCGATGGCAATGGCAGGTGCCAGGCCCGAAATGGAATCGATGCTCCCGCGGTCGGGGCGGCCCAGGAACCGGCGGGCATAAGTGCTCAAAGTCTCTACAAAGCGGCGCTGGCCTTCGCTGAACAGCGTGTGGAACGCCAGGCTGGACTTGCCGGAGCCGGAAACGCCCGTAACCACCGTAAGTTTGTGCCGCGGGATAGTCACATCGATATTCTTCAGGTTGTGCTTGCGGGCCCCATGGACCTGAATGTCCAACGACAAGTCTTCGCCGCCCTTGAGGGCACGGTCAAAATGCTTGTTCTCACCGTGTTTTTTCGCCAGAACAGTTGCCAGATAGCGACCCGTCTCGGACTTTTTGCACTTGGCAATCTGTTCCGGAGACCCTGTGGCGATTACCTTGCCACCATGGATTCCCGCGTCGGGCCCCAAATCGATAATCCAGTCGGCACACTTGATCACATCCAGGTTGTGCTCGATAATCACCACGCTGTTGCCCAGACTACGCAGGCGGTTCAGGCATTCCATAAGCCTGCGGATGTCTTCAAAATGCAAGCCCGTGGTAGGTTCGTCCAGCAAGTAGAGGGTCTTGCCCGTGCCCGGGCGGCGCAATTCCGAGGCAATCTTGATGCGTTGCGCCTCTCCCCCACTAAGGGTGGTAGAAGGTTGCCCAAGACGCAAGTAACCCAATCCCACTTCCACCAGCAGATTCAAGGGCTGTGCAATCTTCGGGATGTCCTTGAAGAACTCCGCCGCATCGGCAATACTCATGTCCAGAATTTCGGAGACGTTCTTCCCCTTGAAATAAACTTCACGAGTGGCATCGTTAAAACGCTTGCCGCCACAAACTTCGCAAGTCACCTGCACGCTGGGCAGAATGTGCATGTCCACCACTTTCACGCCCGCACCTTCGCAGGCATCGCAACGGCCGCCCTTCACGTTGAAACTGAAACGGCTCTTGCTGTAGCCGCGAATCTTGCTCTCTTCCATGTTGGCAAAGAGGTCGCGGACATCGTCCCAAATCTTGGTATAGGTGGCCGGATTGCTTCGGGGGGTGCGGCCAATGGGAGTCTGGTCGATTTCAATCACCTTATCGATGTTCTCTATTCCTTCCAGGTGGTCAAATTTGCCTACCGGTTCCTCGGAGTCATAGAATACCCGTGCCAGTTCCCGACGCAAAATCTGATTGATGAGCGTACTCTTGCCGGAGCCGGAAACTCCCGTCACCACGGTGAGCGCGCCATCCAGAGGAATCTCGACATCAATGTTCTTCAGGTTGTTTTCCGCAGCACCGCAAATCTTAAGCTTGGGCGTATTCTTGTCAATCTTCTTGCGGGTCGCAGGAATCTCGATGGCCTTGCGTCCGCTCAAGTAAGCCCCCGTCAGGGAAGACTTGTTCTTTTCCAGTTCCTCTACGGTCCCTGCCGCAATCACGCGGCCGCCTTCCACGCCAGCGCCTGGCCCCACGTCAATCACGCAGTCCGCATGGCGCATGGTGTCTTCGTCGTGTTCCACGATAATCAAGCTGTTGCCCTGGGCCCGCAAGTGCTCCAGCATTTCTAGCAGCTTGTCGTTATCCCGGGGGTGGAGCCCGATGCTGGGCTCGTCCAACACATAGAGGACACCCTGAAGTCCAGCACCCACGGCACTGGCCAGCCTTATGCGCTGGGCCTCGCCGCCAGAAAGCGTGGAGGCCTTGCGGCTGATGTTCAAGTAGCCGAGTCCCACCGCGTTCAAGAAGCTAAGGCGGCCGCGAATTTCCTTCAGGATTTCCTTGCCAATCCGCTTTTCCTTTTCGGACAGGTCCAGCTTATTGAAAAAATCCACCGACTTTTCTACGGACCATTCCGTCATTTCGGTCAGGTTATGCCCGTGGAACTGCACCGCATTGGCGGTACGGTTGATACGGGTGCCGTGGCATTCGGGGCAAACGCCAATCTGCATGTACTTGCGGAGGTGGAAAATGTGCCACATGTCCCACAGTTCCTGCAAAATGGGGATAATACCCCGTTCCGATTCGCTGGGCGTACCGTACAACACCGCATCTTGTTGTGCCTTCTTCAGTTTGTTCCAAGGCGTATCCAGCGAAAAGTGCATCTCGTTGGCGATGTTCCGCAAATTGCGCCGGCCAAAGTCGCTAAAGATCAGGGTCCCATCGTCCTTCTTGATAGGCGCAAGGCAGCCGTCCTTGATGGACTTGGTCTTGTCGGGAACAATCAGGTCCAAATCAAACTTGTAGCTTTCACCCATGCCCTTGCAGGCAGGGCAGCGACCCTTGGGGTCGTTAAAGCTGAAGAACCGCGGTTCCAGTTCCGGAATGGAAATACCGCACTTGGGGCAAGCCAGCAATGTGCCCTGCAGGCGGTATTCTTCCTTCGCCTGCGAAGCCTCACCTGCACCTGTACTGCCCGCTGCGGTGAGCAAAAAACTCACCAGTTTTCCGTCAGTCAGCCTCAGCGCCCCTTCCAGCGCCTCCCGCAGACGGCTCATGTTCTTGCGCTCCAGCGTCAGGCGGTCAATTACCGCTTCAATCGTGTGCTTCTCGTAACGCACCAGGGCAGGGACATCTTCCAACCTGTAAATAGTCCCGTCCACACGGGCACGGACAAAGCCGTTCTCCTTGAGTTCCGCCAGTTCCTTGCGGTATTCGCCCTTGCGTTCCTGCACAATGGGGGCCATTACCGTAATCTGCTTTCCCTCGTCGCTTACGTACAGATTGTCCACAATCTGGTCCACGGTCTGGGCCTGAATCACCCGTCCGCATTCGGGGCAGTGGGGCACCCCCAGGCGGGCAAAGAGCAGTCGGTAATGGTCCAGAATTTCCACCACCGTACCCACCGTAGAACGGGGATTCCTGTTCACCGTCTTTTGGTCAATGGAAATCGTCGGCGAGATACCGCGAACACTTTCCACCTCGGGGTGTTTCATGCGGCCAATGAACTGGCGGGCATAGGCCGAAAGGGATTCCACGAACCTGCGCTGGCCTTCTTGGAACACCGTATCGAAAGCAAGGCTGGACTTGCCAGAACCCGAAACGCCGGTGACCACCACGATGGAATCGCGGGGAATGGAAAGGTTCACGTGGCGTAAATTATGCTCGTGGGCGTCGCGGATTTCGATGGACTTGGTCATGGCACAAATATAGTGAACAAATGTGTAAACGTCAATAGGCGGAACGCCTCAAAAATACAAAGAACTGGCGTTTTTTGCTTGACGGATTCTCCCATAAAAAATATATTTGGCTCACCTAACGGGGATATAGCTCAGTTGGTAGAGCGACAGGTTCGCAATCTGTAGGTCATGGGTTCGACTCCCACTATCTCCACTCAAAAGGCCGGTTCTTTGCCGGCCTTTTGTTTTACCAGTTGTGCAGGATTTACCCGAAATAGGCATAACTGGATTTCTTGAGTTCCTTAAGGGAATCCAGCCGAGCGTGGGTCTTTGCCTTGGCGGTGCGGACAACCTCTTCCACGAACTTTTCCAGTTCCTCCCCACTGTGGGCATGTACCATGGCGTAAAGGTTGAATGGAAAGCCCTCAAAAGCCTCCCTTTCGTAGCAATGGGAAACAAAGGGCAATGCGGCCAGATCCACACCTGCGGCTTCGGGGTGCTCCACATCCAGACAAACCATGGAGTTGGCCACGAAACCGGCATCCTGGTGCTTTAGCACGGCCCCAAAACGGCGCATGCGACCTTTTTGCAAATCGTCGCGGATTTCATCCAAGGATACGCCCAAATCCGCAAAGGGAGTCAGGGTATGAGGAATATCCATGGACAATTTTCTTATCCGTTCCTTGTCGTCGGCGGTCAGTTCCGAGACTGTCGCAACCGGTGTGGCGACGTTGTTTTTTGCAGAGGTTGCGCAGCCCATCACCGTGTTTATCTTGAACATCTTCTTGGCAGAAAGCAGGTGGACCTGTTCCAAGCCGGTTCTTGCCACCAGAGAGTCTACAATTTTCTGGGCACGGTCACCAGATTCCGCAATCACGGTGAACCACACGTTATAAAAATGGTTCCGCAGGTAATTGTGGGTAATGGAATTTTCTGCGGCGGCGGCCTGGGCGAGTTTTTCCAGGACGCCTTCCCCCTTTTCTAGCGGCAGGTGGCCCGCACACAGCCTGGACACAAAGCCCAAGGCACGGGAATTGTAGACACCGCCCAAGCGGCGGATAACACCGGACTCCCTAAGGGCCTCCACACGGGCAAAAGCCAGTTCTTCCGAAATTCCAAACACCTTCCCCAACGCCGCATAGGGGCGGTCTTCCAAAGGGAAGCCGTCCTGCACCACATCCAGGATTTTTTCGTCTAGACTTTCCAAGCGAAACCCCTGCCCCGAATTTCATCCTTCACGGTTTCGCCCGGAGCAAGTTCCGCCCCTGCAAAAAGGATGGAATTGTCAACGCAAACATTGGGCGGAATTTCAACACCCTTCTGGATAACGCTGTGGCCCGTAATGGATGCAGAGTCTGTCGAGGCATTCGTGGCGTCCGCCTTGTCGCCCCGCCAGGATTCAAGGCCCAGTTCCTCAAGGCGTGCATCGCAAGCGGCCTTCAATCCTGCCGGGCTCCCCATGTCTATCCAGGTGGCGTCCATCTGGTGGCAGTCCACATAAATCGGGCGGCCTGCCGCCAATTCCTGTTTCCAGAATTCACGGATGTCAAATTCCCCGTCATTGATGCGAGCAAGGGCCTCGTCGCTGTACCAGGAAACTCCCGAGAAGGTGGCATGCCTCCCCTCTTCGCTGCCAAAACGTCCGGCGACACCGGCCAAATGGCTTTCGGCATCCACCCTGAAGGTATTGACCTGGGGGAATTCCACCGCCAACAGCGCCACACCACAGCCGGATTCCTTTGCATTACGAATAAATTCACTTAAGTCAAAACGGCAATAGGCATCGCCGTTCATCACCAAAAGACCGTCGCGGTAACCTGCGTTATGAATCCGCTTCAGGGGGCCCGCAGTTCCCAAGATTTCCGGTTCTTCCCACACCTTTTCAAAGCCCAGACGTTTGCCTTCGGCAACCACCTGTTCCGCAAGGTAGTGGGCATTGGCATGGAGGCAAACCGCCCCCAGACTGCGGGCACGTTCCACCTGGATTTCAAGGATGTTCTTGTCCACGACGGGGACCAGCGGCTTGGGCACGTCCTGAGTCAGGGGCCGCAAGCGGGTTCCTAGTCCCGCCGAAAGGATAAGTACGTTCATCGGAAACCAGCGTCCTAAAATTAGTCGCCAGTTCTGTAGTTCGGAGCTTCCTTCGTGATGGTCACATCGTGGGGGTGCGATTCACGGAGGCCTGCGCCCGTGATACGGACGAAGGTAGCCTTCTTGTAGAGTTCATCGAGATTGGCAGCACCGGCATAACCCATAGCGGAGTGGATACCGCCAATCAGCTGGTAAACCGTGTCGCGGAGGGGTCCCTTGTACGGAACGCGGCCTTCAATGCCTTCGGGGACGAACTTGCGGGGTTCCTGCACACCGCCCTGGAAGTAACGGTCGGCAGAACCGGCCTTCATGGCGCCGAGGGAACCCATGCCGCGGTAACTCTTGTAGCTACGGCCATCGGCGAGAATCACTTCGCCCGGAGCTTCTTCGGTACCGGCAAAGAGCGACCCAACCATCACGGCGTGACCACCGGCGGCCAAGGCCTTCACGATGTCGCCAGAGAACTTGAGGCCACCGTCGGCGATAATCTTCACGCCCACCTTGCGGGCCATCTTGCCGCATTCAACGACTGCAGAGAACTGGGGGTAACCCACGCCGGCCACGATACGGGTGGTGCAGATGGAACCGGGACCGATACCCACCTTGACGATGTTGGCACCGCACTTGGCAAGTTCCGCAACCGCTTCCGGAGTGCAGACGTTACCGGCACAAATCGTGAGTTTGGGATATTTCTTGCGAACGGTCTTCACCATGTTACGCACACCAATATGGTGGCCATGGGCCGTATCGATAATCAACAGGTCCACACCGGCATCCACCAGGGCCGCCACGCGTTCCAGCGTATTGGCAGAGGTGCTCACGGCGGCACCCACCAGCAGCTGGCCGTTCTTGTCCAGGCTAGCGTTGGGGTTGTTTTCGCGCTTCAGAATGTCAGTCATGGTGATGAGGCCCTTCAAGGCACCGGAAGCATCCACCAGCGGGAGCTTTTCGATACGCTTTTCGGCCAGAAGTTCCTTGGCCTTGGCCAGGCTCACCTTGGGGCTAGCCGTCACCGGATTCTTGGTCATCACGGTGCGAATCTTCACGTTCATGTCGCTAACGGTGCGAAGGTCACGACTGGTAAGCATGCCCACCAGCTTGCCCTTGGACAAAATCGGGAAACCGCTCACCTTGTTCTTGGCGCGGAGTTCAAATGCGGCAGAAACCGGCTGGTCGGCATCAAGCGTAACCGGGTTGGTGACGATACCGGACTGCCACCGCTTGACCTTGCGGACTTCTTCGGCCTGGTCTTCAACGCTCATGTTTTTGTGGATAATGCCGAGGCCACCCTGCAAAGCGAGGGAAATGGCAAGGGGAGCCGTGGTCACGGTATCCATGGCGGCACTGATGATAGGAATGTTCAGCTTGATATTGCTGGCGAGCTGAGTGCTCACGTCGGTCTGGGCCGGCAAAACAGAAGATTCAGCGGGAACAAGAAGGACGTCGTCGAACGTCAGAGCTTCTGGCAAAAGTTTCATAATAGACCTCTTTTGCGAGGTAAATATAGAAAAATTTTGGAATCTACACTTCCGCCTTGGCGGCCTTCCACATCTCTTGGAGCCCTTCCAAGCCCACGTCCTGGATTTCCCTGCCCTGCTCCTTGACACGGGACTCCACCCTGCGGAAGCGCCTCTCGAACTTGGCATTGGCACGCTGAAGCGCCACGGAGGCATTAAACCCACAATGTCTGGCTACGTTTACCAAGCTGAACATGATATCGCCGAATTCGTCTTCCAGACGGTCGATATTCGAATTTTTTTCTGAAATTCCTTGCATTTCGGCACGGAATTCTGTAAATTCTTCCTGGGCCTTCTCAAATACAGGTTCTGGGGCATCCCAGTCGAATCCCACCTTGGCGACGCGGCGGATAATGTCCTGGGCCCGGGCGAGGGGCGGCAAGCTTTTGCTTACTTTATCCATGACGGAGCCGCCTGCTGTTTTCAGATTGTTCTTTTCGGAGGACTTGATCTTTTCCCACTGCCTACTGACCCCGGCAGCGTTGTCCACTTTTGCATCCCCAAATACGTGGGGGTGCCTGCGGACCATCTTTTCGCAGAGGCACTGGACCACATCTTCTATGGCAAAGGCCCCCTGTTCCTTCATGACCTGGGAATGGAACACCACCTGGAACAGCACATCCCCCAACTCTTCCATCATGTGGGGCTTGTCCTCTTCCTGGGCGGCATCGATAAACTCGTAGGTTTCTTCCACCAGGTAAGGCAACAAGGAATGGGTGGTCTGCTGACGGTCCCAAGGGCAGCCGTTCTCCGAACGGAGCGTAGCCATAATCTTGATCAAATCATCAAAGGAATATTTCATACCATGAAAGATAGAAACACTATACACCGCATCACCCAGGATTTTCCCCTTTTGCTGGACTCTTCCCCCTACAGGCCCAAGGTTCTCTATGTGCAAGGGACGCTCCCCAAGGGAACGGGAATTGCCATGGTAGGCACCCGACGGCCCTCCTCCAACGCACAAGAGCTCTGCCGTCGCCTGGTCCGCTCCCTGCGAGGGACCGACGCCGTAGTGGTTTCGGGCCTAGCCCAAGGCATCGACAGCTTTTGCCACCAGGCAGCACTAGAAGAAAACATCCCCACCATCGCCGTACTCGCCCAAGGGCTGGAAGTCAAAATACAGGGTTCCCGAGGTGAACTTGCTAAAAGAATCTTAGAAGCCGACGGGGCCCTGGTCAGCGAATTCCCCTTGGACATGGAAAGCCGGAAAGGATGCTTTGTCGCCCGCAACAGGATTATCAGTGGGCTTTCCAAAGCCACCCTCGTAGTGCAAAGCAAGGTCAAGGGTGGGGCACTCATTACCGGAGAACTGGCTCGGAAAGAGGGCAAGCCCCTGTATGCCGTGCCCGGGGATTTTGACAACGAGGTGGCTAACGGCGTAAACCAACTTTTGGACCGTGGCGAGGCCACCCCCGTCTTTGTGCCAGAGAACCTGTACAAAGTCATAGGGTTCCCCAAGGAAAAGGGACAGAACCTGGAAAGGCTCCACGCCTCAGGGTGTTTTTTGAGTGCAGAGGCGTTGGATCTATTGCGACTCTTCAAAGGTTTCCGAAAAACTTTTCCCGAGATTCAAGAGGCCCTAGGACTTGGATTGCCAAAAGTTTTAGCTATATTAACGGAGCTGGAAATTGCGGGTTTCATCCACAGCGAAGACAATTTCCAATTCTATTTCGACGGAGAGCTATAACCATGCACAAAAAGATATACATCGCGATAATCGCCGTGCTGTTTTTGCTCTTTATTGTCGTCGCCCAGCTCATGTTCGGAAAGAACAGCATTCCCAGGCAAAACCAGGTCAAAAAAGACATCGCCATGTACCAAGCCCAAGTGGATTCCCTGGAAGCCCTTATCGAGCAGTACAAAAAAGAAATCGACCTTTTACAGAACGATTCCCTCTACAAGGAAAACATCCTCCGCACCCGCTACGGCATGAGCCGCAAAGGCGAGAAAGTTTTCCAGATGGTGAAATAAAATGACCAATGTGTAATGTGAAATGTGAAATTACACATTACACACTACACATTCCACATTAGTTTTACGCCATCTTACTAGCATCACTAGTGATGACTTCCACCTTGCCCGCAAAGAAGCTGTAGGCCGCAGGCACAATGAACAGCGTCATGAAGGTAGCAAAGGTCAGGCCGCCCGCAATGGCAATGCCCATGGCGATGCGGCTCGGGGTGCCGGTGAGGATCAGCGGCACCGCGCCCAATACAGTTGAAAGGCTGGTCATGAGGATTGGGCGGAAGCGGCGTTCCGCCGCAAGACGCGCCGCTTCCAGCTTGGAACATCCCGTACCCGCCGCAATCTGGTTAGCAAATTCCACAATCAAGATACCGTTCTTGGTCACAAGGGCGATAAGCAGGATAAGCGCAATCTCGCTAAAGATGTTCAAGGTCTGCCCCGTAATGAACAGGAAAGCAAGTGCGCCCGCCAACGCCAGCGGCACCGTAAAGAAAATCACGAAGGGAGCCCGGAAACTTTCGAACTGCCCCGCCAGCACCAGGAACACCAGCGCCAAGGCCAGCAAGAACACGATGTAAAGCCCGCTGGAGCTTTCCTCGAACTCCTTGGAAGACCCGCTCAAGGTGGTGCTCACGCTGGGGTATTCCTTCAAAATGTTTTTCGCAATCCGGCGCATTTCCTCTACGCCGTCGCCAATGGTCTTTCCGGGCACAAGACCCGCCTGGATGGTGGCGGCACTGAACCTGTTGTACCGCGGGAGCGACGGCGAAGCGGAACGTTCCGTGTAGGTGATAAAGTTCTCGACGCTGACCAGTTCTCCCCTGCCGTTCCTGACGCTCAGCATGGAAAGGTTCTCGGGAGTGCTACGGTACTGGTAACCCACGGCGCCAATGACATCGTACTGACGGCCATCCTTGTAGAATTCCCCGTAAGCCTGGTCACTAATGGAAAGCTGCACCGCCTGGGCAATGTCGTTTACCGACACCCCTTCCTCGTTGGCCTTTTCCCGCAAGATCTCGATGTGAAGTTCCGGCTTGGTAAAGCGCAAGTTGCTGTTCACCACGCTGAACACGGGACTCTTGGAAGCTTCTTCCTCAAACTTGGGCACCAGCGTCCGCAACACCTCGATATTGGGAGCCTGGAGCACGAACTGCACCGGAAGCCCACCACGCTGGGTGCTGATGCTCTGGGGTTCAAACACCATCACCCGCAAGTCGGGGTATTCGCTACCCAGCACCTGAATGGCACGGGCAATCTCGCTCTGGGGACGACGAGCCTTCTTGTTGTCGTTCAGGAATATGCGCATTCTGGAATTGCCCGCATTCCAGGCACCCGCCTGGATTTCGGAATACTCGTTGGTATCCATCAGCGAAATGACTTCTTCGGCAAAGGCGTCCGCCATGCGCTTGGTACGGTCCAGGCTCACGCCCTCGGGCATGTTCATGTTCACCATGACCGCGTTGGAGTCTTCCGTAGGCGCCATTTCGCTACTCATGTTGGTATAGCAGAAATACGCCGCCACCAAAAGTCCAAGCACCACGGGGAAAAGCAAGAAGCGTAGCTTTAGAAAGACTCCAAGAAGCTTGGAGTAAACCCGGTTCATCCCGTCAAAGAACGGCTCCGTCGCCCGGAAAAACCATCCCTGCTTCTGATGCCGCAAGAACTTGGAGCAGAGCATGGGCGAAAGGGTCAGGGCGCAGAAGGTGGAAAGGAACACCGTCCCGATCATCACCGCCACGAACTCCCGGAACAAAAGTCCCGTGGTACCGCCCAAGGCAAGCACCGGCACAAACACCGCCATCAGCACCACGGAGGTAGCAATTACCGCAAAGAAAATCTCGTTGGTCCCCGCCACAGCCGCCTGCTTGGGACTCATACCTTGTTCAATCTTGTGGTAGATGTTTTCCACAATCACAATGGCATCGTCCACCACAAGGCCAATGGCAAGCACCATGGCAAGCAGGGTCAGCACGTTGATGGAAAAACCGCACAGGTAAAGCACAAAGAAACTTCCCACCACCGAAACGGGCACCACCACCATGGGGATCAGGGTGGTGCGAGCCTCCCGCAAGAAGGCAAAGATAATGGCTATCACCAGCAGGAACGCGATAAAGATGGTCTCCACCACTTCCTTGATGGAGGCACGGATGTTGATGGAGGTATCGCGACCGTAGAGCACCTGAACGCCCTCGGGGATTTCCCGACGAATGTCATCTACACGCTTATAAAACTCGTTGGCAATCTCCACATGGTTGGAGCCCGGCTGTGCCATCAGGGCCAGAGTAATGGAATTCTTGCCGTTACGGCGGAACCCCGTGCGGGTATCCTTAGGTTCGTAATGGATGTCTGCCACATCGGAAATACGGATGACGGTGCCGTCGGCAGCAGTCTTTACCGCAATGTTTTCAAAAGCCTTCGGGTCCAGGATTCGGCCCAGGGTACGGATAGAAAGAGTGGTCTCTGTGCCTTCGATGGAACCCGAGGGCAGTTCCAGGTTGCCCTTGCTGAGGGCCGCCGACATCTCCGCACCCGACACACCCAAGGCCTGCAAGCGGACAGGGTCAATCCAGAGGCGTACCGTCGGCCGCTTTTCGCCCCATATTGCCACTTCGGAAACGCCGTTGATGGTCTGCAGGCGTTCCTTCACCTGGTTGTTGGCAATCTCGGAAACCTCCATAGGGTCCAACTTATCGCTTACCAAGCTGAGCATCAGAATCGGGTCGTTGTCGCTATCGGACTTGTAGACCGTAGGTTCATCCACATCGTCGGGGAGCCTGCGGCGCACGCGGCTTACGCGGTCACGGACTTCGTTGGCAGCCGCCTCCAAATCCATACCTGTCTCGAATTCAATGTTGATAAAAGAAAAACCGTCACGGCTGGTAGAGGTAAGAGCCTTGATGCCAGAGGCACTGTTGATGGAGGCTTCCAAAATTTCGGTAACTTCGGCCTCCACCACGGCGGCGTTAGCGCCCGGGTAGGACGTTCTCACCTGAATCAGCGGGTAATCCACGTTGGGGTATTCGCGAACGCCCAGGTTCGATGCCCCAAAAAAGCCCAGCAGCAAGATGACCAAGGCAACGACGGTCATCAAGACGGGGCGGCGGACCGAGAGCTGGCTGATGCTCATCAATCCACCTCGTAATTCATCGAGTGCCGAACGTCCTTGATATTGACGGGCACGCCTTCCCTAAGGCTGATAATTCCCGAAACGATAACCGTATCGCCCTTCGACAGGCCCGAAGTAATCTCTACCGAGAACGGTGTACGGAGACCCGTCTTCACGTGCTTAATATGGGCCTTGCCGTCCTGGGCCACAAACACGTAGGCCCCATCCCTATCCAAAATCAACGCCTCTGCAGGAATGGTAGTGCTCTTGTTCTTGCCGGCCTTCATCTTGATGGTAATGCTCGTATAACCGCCGGCAATCAACTTCCCGTTGGAATTGTCCACGGAAACCACCACCTGACGGGTACGGCTGCTTTCCGAAATGGTGGCATCCAGGGCAGAGACCTTGCCCTTCTTCTCCACGTTCCGTTCCTGATCCTTCAAAATCACCTTGTCCCCCACCTTCACCACAGAGGCGTAACGCTGGGGCACGGAGAACTTGGCCTTCAATTTTTTCACGTCGCTGAGTTCCGCCACAGGGGCCCCGGCATTCAGCCACTGGCCTTCCGACACGCTGACCAAACCCAGCTTGCCTGCAAAAGGCGCACGTACTTCGGTCTTTTCTATCTGGGCCTTGATCAAATCCATGTTGGCTTCCGCCGACTGGAGGTTGGCCACTGCCGCTTCCAAGTCTTCCAGGGTAGCGCCCCCCTGCTGGTAAAGGGTGCGGGTACGCCTTTCCCGCTGAGTTGCCAAGGAGAGGTTGGACTCCGCCTGCTTTTGCTGGGCTCTCAGTTCCGAATCGTCAATCTTGGCCAGAAGCATTCCCTTGGGCACAGAGGCTCCGTCCTTGGCGTGCAGTTCCACCAGGCGACCCGAAACCGCGGCACTCAAGGAGACGCTGTTGTAGGGTTCCAAGGTGGCCATGGTCTGGAATTCCTGTTTCTGTGCCGCGAAAGTGGCCACATAGCCTTCCACATTCAGGGTGCGGCCACCACCACCCTTGCCCTTTCCGCCCATACCCTGGGGAGCCTCCTTCCCGGAACATGCCAAGAAGAGGACAGCGGACAAAAGTAACAGGACAAGGTTTCTCATAAAGGTCAGCTAAATTTAGATAAATTAACCCCTAAAAAGGTTGCCTAAAATTTCACATTTACCGCAAGACCGCTACCATCCTCATAGAACTGAGGGGTAAAGTTCATCCTGTCGCTAAAGGACTTGGAGGAGGTCTTCCTGTAAATCCTCATGGCGTCCAGTACGGAAATCACGCGGTTCAGCACCAGTGCCCCCACCGAAACCTGAAAAACGATGCGGCTAATGCGGTAGTTCCGCAGGCGGTTCTTGTACTCGTCAATGTGTTCCGAGGTTTCCGGATTGTCGGAACTACCCCAGTCCCATTGGATGCTGGTGTCGTATTCCTCGTCTATGGCCTTACCGGCGCGAATCATGGACTGGTTGTAGTCCTCGTCCATATCCGGCGAAGAATTCTGGCCCTCCACCCCCGAGCGGCTGCGGTAATCCCCTACCGTATTCAACAGGGAAACCTTTTTACTGGAGGTAGTGAGCCCCGCATGGCGAACAGCATAATCATGGGCCGAAGAAATATACCGTTCCCCTGCAAAATACGAGCCGAAGGCGGTTAGCCACAGGGCGGCATCAGCCCATACGAAGGGCCGAACCATTTCACGCTCGTCCAGATACAACTCCCCCATGCCGGGCAGCAAGGCAGAAGCTCCCAAGGCCACCGCAAGACTCTTACCGCTGTTCCTGGACACATTCTCGGCCACGGTTATAACCACCTGCGAAAAAGCGCAGGCCGCACAAAGCAATATGGACAAGAGGATTTTCATTAGAATCCCCAGCTGGCCTGAACCCCTACATCGAAGCCGTCAAAGAAACTCAAGTAACTGTCGAAATGGATGCGGTCGTACCAGGACAGCTCCTCGGAGTAGAGTTCCTTGTTGTGGGCGTTGGCGGTAAAGGCAGCATCCACGGCAGACACCAGGTGGTTCAGGATAATACCCCCGAAGAACCAAATCTGCAGGTCCGCGTAGTCGTTGGCCTTGTTCCGCATGCTGCGGTACTTGGAAAGGTTCTTGGAAGTGCCCAAAGGTACGATGGATTCGGGATTGTCCTCTTCCAAGAGGAGGTTCTGTCCCAGAGCCACGGAATCCACGTCGTCCCAACCCAACACGTAGGTCTTTTCGCCAATCAATTGGTAAACCTGGGCCATGTCGTAGAAGTTCTTCTGGCTTGCGATTTCCTTGCCCAAAGAGGTGGGGTTTGTCACCGAGAAGCGGTCCGTATGGGCCTTATCGTTGGTAAAGAGCTTGCCCTTGGTGTAACATCCCGACGCCTTGGCGTCACCGTAAATGGCCTTACAGAAGTCCTCACGAGAGCTCATGTAGCGGGTTTCGAACCGAGACTCTTCCGTCTCGTCAGAGAGCTGGTTCAAGTAGATGTCCCGCATCTGGGACTCGAAGCGACCGATGGAAAAGTGCTTCTTGGCGAACTTCTTGTACTTGTTCACCTGCTTGTCGTACTTGTAAACGGAGTAGTAATACCAACCTCCCCAAAGAGCGGCTTCCAACGCAAGGTAGGCTACGCCCCGCACATTAGTAAAGGCGGAACCGCCCACATAGAGTTGCCCACTGCCGGGAACCACCATAGACATAAACAAAGCCTTGCGGGGGCTCTTGTAACGGCCCTTCATCTCGTCGATGCCATAGACCTTGGAAACTTTCACGGGGCCAAGGAGGTCCCTGCGGCTCATGCTGCTAGAAGAGGGAACTTGGGCCACCTCCACAGAGCTGGAAGAAACTTCGGAACTGGACGATTCCTCGGAACTGGAGGACACTTCGACACTAGAAGAAGACTGCGACAGGGAGTCCACCGCCGCAGAATCCTGCGTTGTGGCTGTGGTATCCGGAGTTGCCGTTACGGAATCTTGCTTCGCGGCAGTATCGGCTACAGCAGCAGCACTGTCGGCAGGGACCACCGTGCTAGAGGAAACCGGAGCCACAGCACTGGACGATGCTGGAGTTACCGCACTAGAAGACACCGGAGCGGCAGCACTACTAGAGGACAACACTACAGCGCTAGACGAAACAGGGGCCGCAGGGGTTTCTGCAGGCTTTGCAGCGGTATCGGCAGCAACCTTGGCGGAATCCTGCGCGGCAGTCTCCGCCTCGAATTCCGCGAACAAATCTCGAGGTTGGGCCAAAGCGGACTGCAAGGTCACAAAGCAAAACAATACGGACAAAAAGGCAAACTTGCGCATGGTAAACAAAATAGCAAAAATAGGGCCTAAAGAAAAAGTCGCCCCCGCAAACGCGGGAGCGACTTTAAAAGATTTTCAAGTGGAGTGAGAATTACTTCTCTGCAACCACCCAAACCTTGACGCTAGCTTCCACGTCGCTGAACACCTTGATGGTCACGGTGTAGACACCCAACTGCTTGATGGGTTCGTCCAACTGGACCTGGGCGCGAGAAATCTTGACGCCAGCCTTGGTAATGGCTTCGGCAATATCGCCGGCAGTCACAGAACCGTAGAGGCGGTCGCCTTCCACCACCCGGCGTTCCAGGTTGATGGAGACTTCTGCCAGCTTGGCAGCCACGTCACCAGCCTTGGCCAGTTCCTTCTGGAACTGAGCTTCGAGAGCGGCGCGGTTGGTTTCAATCTGGAGCTTGGCTTCCTTAGTGGCACGAACGGCCAGCTTGCGGGGGAACAGGAAGTTACGGGCATAACCGTCCTTCACCTTCACAACGTCAAGCATCTTGCCCAAGTGGGGAACATTGGCTTTGAGAATAATTTCCATAGTCTAGTTCCTCCTATTAGCGAACGCTATCCGAAACGAAGGGGAGAATGGCCATCTGGCGAGCACGCTTGATAGCCTCGTTCAGCATGCGCTGGTACTTGGCAGAGGTGCCGGAGATGCGACGGGGAATGATCTTGCCGCGTTCGGAGATGAAACGGCGGAGGGTCTTCTCGTCCTTGTAGTCAATGAACTTGACATTGTTTTCCGTGAACCAGCAAGTCTTCTTGCGACGGATACGGGTGGTCTGCTTCTTATCTTCGAAAGTCATTATTCAGCCTCCCCGTCTTCGGCGTCCACAGGAACGATTTCTTCCGTGGTCTGGGCCAGGTTCTTGTCATAAACAATTTCGCTCATGGGATAATCCACCAGAGTCATCCAGCGGAGAGCGTTTTCGTTCAGCTTGAGGGCGGCTTCCATGTTTGCCACTACAGCGGCTTCGGCCTTGTAGTAGAAAATCACGTAGTAACCGTGCTGGCGCTTCTTGATGGTGTAGGCCAGCTTGCGCTTGCCCCAATCGTCGCGGCGGAGAATTTCACCGCCGCCGTTAGTGATCATGGCACCGATGTTCTCGACTTCGGCATTGATAGCGTCGTCAGAGATCATGGCATCGATAATCACCATGGTTTCATACTGTCTCATAATGAGTCCCTTTGGTCTTTCGCCCAGGTCCACCATTGGCCCTGGGAGGGTTCCGGTCCAAAACCGGTGGTCCAAATATAGAAAAAAGAGGGGTTTTGTCAAACCCCAAGGATAAATCCTAGGATCACGTAATTGGCCCATTCGGTCACATCGCGGTTAAAATACCGCTGTCCCCCACCTTCCAGGGTTACCCACAGGGCGTTGGTGTTTTTTTGGGCCCAACCCCAAATACTGCGCAAATTCAAGCCCAAACCGGGGGTCACGGTCAGGAGTTGGGCCTTGCTAAAGCTGTATTCGTACTGGACCGCCACCAAGGCCCCCACATATTTCGAAAAAGCCCAGCCCGCTCCCCCTTCGATACCCACGGTAAAGCCGTCCAAGGAGAACATCTTTTCGCAGTTGGATTTCTCGCTCAGGGTGTCCAATTTTTCCTCATCATCGTCGTCATCATCATCCGTCCGGCCCTTCAGGTCCTTGCGGATTTCGGAAATATCCGTGGATTCCAGGCCCACCATGGGCGAAAGGTAAAAGGACAAACTCTGGAATGCCAAATGGAACTTGCCAAACATCCGATAGCGGGAATAGAGCAGGGAATTTTCGGAATCCATGTCGCCGCCAAAGAATCGGACCTCCAGGCCACCACTCAACCAGGGCGTGTAGAAGTAGTCCACCTGGCCCTGCCACACTCCCATGCAATCGCATTCATCGGAGGGGTCAAAGGCGCCCGCACCTATACCCACGGTAAAGCCCTTTCCCGTATAGGCGGACTGTTTGGGTAGGGGAATGTCGGGGGCAGACTCCTTAGCGGGGAGCGGTCCGGCAGAGGCACTGTCTGCCGCAGGAACGCCTGCAACTTCGGCAGCATAAACCGCACCGCAAAGCAACGCCATGGAAAGGAAACGCACAAACACAGGGTAAATGTACAAAAATTGAGAAAAAATCGCATCTTTTTCATTTTGTCGTGCTTTTCCACCGCAAATTTCATATTTTATCAAGCGTATTAGGAGTTTTAATGCCCATGTTCAAACGTCTTGTCGCCCTCGTGACCCTAACCGCCGGACTTAGTTTTGCACAACTCGCAGCCGAACCTAAAGTGGCAGACATCCAGCTGATGCAGGATAGCGCCACCCAGGCCCCCATGAAGATGGATTTCTCCATTCCGCTGGCGGGCATCAACGACCCGGGTATTCTGTTCAGCCATTTCAGCAAACGCCCGCTGCTCATCTACTACTTTAGCCCCAAGTGCCCCCACTGCCAACGTCACTTCCCCGAAATCCAGGACCTGATTAAGGAGTACGAGCCCAGCGGCCTTACCGGAATCGCCGTGGGCCTGGGTGGCGGTATCAAGAAGAACGACATCCGGCTGTTCATCGACCAGTTCCACGCGGTCATCCCCGTGTTCCAGGACGCCAATAGCAAGTTCGGACCCGCCTACGGCACGGGCTACATCCCGGTGCTCTACTTTGTCCAGAGCGACGGCACCTTCTACCGTTACGAATCCCTGGACGAGGCCAGCATGAACCACCTGCGGGCCACCCTCAACAAAGTGCTGAAGAAGTAAAAAAGAGAAGTCCCGTCAAGTGGGGCACGACATATAATGAAAACCCGGGCCATGCGGTCCGGGTTTAAATTTTTTGGAAATGCCGGAGCAACCCGGCACCACAACCTGATTACATCATGCCGCCCATGCCCATGGAGGGATCCATGGCAGGAGCTGCCGGCTTGGGTTCCTTCTTCTCGGTGATCACGCAGTCCGTGGTGAGGATCATCGAGGCGATGGAGGAGGCATTCTTGAGGGCCGTGCGGGTCACCTTGGCCGGGTCAATGACGCCAGCCTTGATGAGGTCTTCGTAGGTGTCGGTCTTCGCGTTGTAACCGAAGGCGTCCTTGCCTTCCTTGACCTTGTTGACCACCACGGAGCCTTCGAGACCGGCGTTCTGCACGATCTGG